>Ga0079224_100016177_pt1 | contig 10465 bp, 9 predicted proteins | sample Stecom2015_FD_80414 | JGI IMG/M metagenome (GOLD analysis project Ga0079224, IMG submission 80414) | Agricultural soil microbial communities from Utah to study Nitrogen management - Steer compost 2015 | ecosystem: Environmental > Terrestrial > Soil > Agricultural land | place: USA: Utah...
AAGTGGGAAAGATCCGAGACTTGCTATGGAATCCAACACAATCACAGTCAGACCGGCAGCGGGTCCGCTCACCCCCACATGCGAACCCGAGAACGAGCCGACTACGATCCCTCCGACTATCCCGGCGATCAAACCCGCCATCGGAGGTGCTCCGCTGGCAATAGCTATCCCCAGACAAAGTGGGAGCGCTACCAAAAAAACCACCAAACTGGATTTGAGATCGTATTTTAAATTCACTCCAAACGGGACATTCATACGCTTATTGTTAAGGTGAGTGCTGTTGGATTTCTAACAATCTCCTTAAAAATAGATTTTTGTATGGAATGTTCCTGTCTTTTTTGGAATGCGGGAAAGAAAAATTTTATCCGATCAGCTTTTCGTAGGCGGAATCAATTTTCTGAAAATCAAAGGCTTGAGATGCTCCAGCCATCTTGGATTGGATCTCTTTCAATGACAAGTTGCCAATACTTCCCTCATGCGTGTGGTGAAGCTGATCTTGATCCGGAGCAAACTGGTCGGCTTCGATCTCATAGCCTACTTGCTTATAGGCGTCACGGAAGGGGACCCCTTTCAACACCAGGTCATTAACTACTTCCACAGAGAAGACGTGCTTGTAAAATGAGTCGTGAAGGATGTCTTTACGGATTTTGATGGATCTGAGCATAAATGTGCTCATGCTGATGCAAGACTTCAGCTTTTCGAACGCCGGAAAAATTTCCTCCTTCAGCAGTTGCAAGTCTCTATGGTAGCCGGTGCTCATGTTCGTCAGCAGAAAACTCACCGTCGTGGGCACCCCCTGAATCTGATTCGTTTTGGCGCGAATGAGCTCGAAGACGTCGGGATTTTTCTTGTGCGGCATGATGCTGCTGCCGGTAGTCAGATCATCAGGGAAGGAAATAAAGGCAAAATGTTGGTTCATAAACAGGCAGACATCCGCTGCCAGCTTATTGAGCGTGCCGGCGATCCCCGCCATCGCGAAGGCCAACGTTCTTTCGGTCTTCCCACGGCTGTTTTGCGCATTGATCACATTATGGTGCATATCCGCAAAACCCAACAATTCGGTCGTGAGGGCTCGGTTCAATGGAAAACTGGAGCCATATCCAGCGGCAGAGCCCAGCGGATTCTTATTGCTGAGGTCAAAAGCAGCTTTGAACATGCCTAGGTCCTCGGTTAGGCCTTCGGCAAATGATCCAAACCACAGCCCAAAAGAAGAAGGCATGGCTAGCTGAGTGTGCGTATAGCCCGGCATGAGGTCGTCTTTGTGTTTCTCAGCAAGCTCAGTCAATAGGTCAAACAACTCCTGACTCTCCTCAACTATTTCCCGGATAGCCGATCTGTAGAAGAGCTTTAAATCCACCAAAACCTGGTCGTTTCGGCTGCGGCCACTGTGAAGTTTTTTTCCGACTTCGCCAAAGCGCTCAGTCAGTAGAAACTCTACCTGCGAATGCACATCTTCAACACCCGGAGCGATGCTGAACTTTCCCTCGGCGATTTCCTGATAGATTTCCTTCAGGCCTTTCTGCAAAGTCTGATTTTCCTCACTAGTCAAAAGCCCGATCGTCTCCAGCATGGCCGCATGAGCCATCGACCCGAGTACATCAAAAGGCGCAAGAATGATATCAAATTCGGGATCTCTTCCGATCGTGAACTGTTCTACTTCTTTCTTGCTGCCGGTGTCTTTTTGCCAGAGTTTCATAATGCTATGCGTTAGCTGAGTTCAGCGTATTTGTTGATAATTGAGATGTAGCCTTGGATTCCGGTTTTGATTTCCTGTAGGAAAATGAATTCGTCGGCAGTGTGTGATCTTGCAGAGTCTCCAGGCCCGATCTTGACCGATGGCCAGGGTATCAAGGCCTGATCCGAGAGGGTAGGGCTGCCAAACTTTTCAAGTCCCAGCAGCGCGGCTACACGATACATCATATGTCCATCGGGAAGGTGGGAAGACTGCAGTCGCATCGACCGAGGCGTGAGATCGGCCTTGAGTTTTGATTTCAGCTCTTCAAGAGCTTCCTCCAGCGTATATGCGTCCGTCACGCGCACATCCAAGGTGTATTCGCAGAGATCCGGAACCACATTGTGCTGGTGACCAGCTTTGATCACCGTGGCTGTGACTTTAGTCCTGCCGAGAAACGGAGACGATTTGAAAAATGCAAAGTTGCGGATTTCATCCAGGTCGTCCAGTGTTTGATAGATGGCATTGACGCCCTCTTCTCTAGCAGCGTGCCCCGCCTTGCCGTGACTCTTCGCATCGATGACCAAAAGGCCTTTCTCCGCGACAGCCAGTCGCATCTGTGTCGGTTCGCCGACAATGGCGATCTCTGCTTCGGGCAGCGTAGAGATCAGGGAGGAGATTCCATTTGCCCCAGAGATTTCCTCCTCTGCGGACGCGATCAACAGAAGGTTGAATGGGAGCGGCTTCTCAATGAAATGGCAAAACGTTGCAATCAAACTGACTAAGGGCCCGCCGGCATCGTTGCTTCCCAAACCGTAAAGCTTTCCATCTTCCTCTTCCGCTGTGAAAGGATCTTTGGTGTAGCCGTTGTTTGGCTTTACCGTATCATGGTGAGAATTGAGCCACACTGTGGGCAAGACCGGGTTATACTCACTCGCAAATCCCCACACGTTATTCCCGGACCGATTGATTGTTACGCCCTTGTCTGTCAAGAAAGCTTCAATCAGGTCCGCTGTTTTATTCTCTTCTTTGGAAAAGGAAGGAACTGCTATCAATTCTTTCAACAGCTCGACGGCTTCTTTAAAAAGTAAATCGGAATTTTCCATCAATATAGATCGTATCGGTTTCGCTCGATGATTGTGCCTGACAATTTCCCCTTCGCTGCTAAAAGAAGATTCTCCGCCTTTCCGATCCAAACGTTGTTTACGCCTTTTTCCAAGGCAGCAAAAGCATTGTCAAGCTTTGGAATCATGCCCGAATGGATCACGTTCTCTTTGCGAAGCTCAGAATAAATATCCTCGTTGATCAGGGGGATGATGGAGCTGTCGTTCTTTTCGTCCACCAGGACTCCGGCCTTGTTGAAGCAGAAATATAGGTTCACCTGATGCTCTGCGGCGAGACTGGTTGCCAATGCAGAAGCGATAGAGTCTGCGTTTGTATTGAGCAATTGCCCTTTTCTGTCGTGCGTGATCGCATTGACTACCGGCTGCAAGCCTGCTGTGAGCAAGGTATCGATCAGCCCGGTATTGATCGCCTGGATGTCTCCTACAAAGCCATAATCGATGCCTTTGACTGGGCGCTTGACAGAGCGGATCAGGTTGCCGTCGGCGCCGGTCATGCCGATGGCGTTGACTTTCAAGGCCTGCAGCTTGGCTACGAGGTTTTTGTTGATCAATCCGGCATACACCATGGTGACGATGTCCAGCGTGTCCTTGTCGGTAATCCGTCGACCGTCGACCATCTCCGGCATCACGCCCATCGATTCTCCAAATCTGGAAGCCATCACGCCACCCCCATGCACGAGGATTTTGTTGCCGGGGAATTTTGAAAAAAGCGTCAGAAACTCATCCAACTTCTCAGGGAAGTCAATTACGTTTCCGCCGATCTTAATGATTGAAATCTTCATAGGTTGATGGCATAAAAAGGTACTAGCCCAAGATCGAGCTTATCACTGCCTGGGCTGCATATATTCTGTTTTCAGCTTGTTTTTGCACCAAAGAGCGTTCTCCGTCCAAGATTTCGTCTGACAGCTCGAGATTTCTGCGGACCGGAAGGCAATGCATTACTTTGGCATCTTTGGCATGCTTCAGGTGTTTCTCGGTAAGCATCCAGCTAGGGTCAGTGCTGATGATCTTGCCGTAATCATTAAATCCAGACCAGTTTTTAACATACACAAAATCAGCATCTTTCAGCGCTTGTCGTTGATTATATTCTATGGTCGCACCTTTGGTGAATTTCTCATCCAGCTCATATCCGGCGGGATGGGTGATCGTGAGGTCATGGCCCATACCAACAGTCCATTCAGCGAAGCTATTGGCCACAGCATGTGGAATAGCCTTGATATGCGGACCCCAAGTAAGTACTACCTTGGGTTTTCTTTTCTCCTGGGAAAACTCACGGATCGTGATTTGGTCTGCCAAACTCTGAAGCGGATGGCGTATTGCCGATTCCAGACTTATAACCGGCACGCCACTGTATTTTACAAATTGACCGAAGACAAAGTCGTTGATGTCTTCCTCTCTGTTGGTGAGGGTGGGGAAGGCCCGAATTGCCAGAATGTCGAAATACGAGCCTAATACACCGGCTGCGTCCTTGATATGCTCGACGGTTCCTTTGTTCATGATCGCACCTTCCTTCATCTCGAGCGCCCATCCTTCCTTGTCCATATTGAGGACGATTGCCTCCATCCCGAGATTTTGCGCAGCAATCTGGGTGCTGACTCGAGTTCTCAGAGACGGATTTAGAAAGATGCAGCCGACCCTTTTGCCCTGACCTTTTGCAAAGTCGAGACGTGGATTAGCCTTATAGACAAGTGCGAGGTCAATCAGTTCCTGACCAAGTTCTTTGGATTCAAATTGGGTAAAATGCTTCATTTCAAATTTTTAGGAGAAAAATCCTTAGCTGCCGAGAATTTCTTTCAGAGCGCTCAAAAACGAATTTAGCTGATTCCACTCGACAGACAAAGGTGGAAGGAGACGGATGGTTTCCTTTTTACCTGCCGAGCCGCAAAACATTTGATACTTTTTCACCAGTTCAGATCGAACAGGTGCCGCATCCCGATCGAGGTCGAATCCGATCATCAGACCCTTTCCGCGAACATCGATCACACCTGGGATTTGTTTGAGTTCGGTCATCACTTTCTCGCCGAGTTCGAGGGCATTGGACTGGAGTTTTTCACTTTCCAGCACCTCCAATACCGCCAAGCCTGCGGCACAGGCAAGATGATTTCCTCCAAACGTGGTCCCGAGCAGCCCATGACTTGCTTTGAATTCCGGCGAGATCAACAATCCGCCAACAGGAAAACCGTTGCCCATTCCTTTGGCCATGGTGATCAGATCGGGAGAGACTCCTTTAGCCCACTGGAAAGCGAAGAACTTGCCGGTGCGGCCGTAGCCAGACTGGACTTCATCGAGGATAAGTTTGGCTTCGTATTTTTTGCAAAGGGAAGAAAGCTCCTGTAGAAAAGCGGCCGATGGAACCTGGATACCGCCGACGCCCTGGATGCCTTCGATGATTATTCCGGCGATGGTGTTTGACTTCAATGCTTCTTCTACCGCGTCCAGATCTCCCCAAGGAAGAATGTGAAAATCCTCACGTGCATTGCATGGAGCCACTATCTTGGGATTGTCGGTCAATGCTACAGCGCCGGAAGTTCGGCCGTGAAATGCACCGGAGAAAGCGATGAATCCTGGTTTGCCTGTAGCGAACGAAGCGACCTTGATCGCATTTTCATTTGCCTCAGCTCCGGAGTTGACCAGGAACAGGCTGTAATCCGGTAATCCGGAAAGCTCGCCCAGTTTGCTTGCGAATTGCTGTTGGATAGGGATCTGTACGGAATTGGAATAGAATCCGATCAGGTCAAGTTGATCTTTAAGACGCTTGACATAGTGTGGATGGGTATGACCGATAGAGATCACGGCATGACCTCCGTAGAGATCCAGATATTCGGTCCCTTTTTCATCCCAGAGTTTACAACCTTGGGCTTTGGTCAGGGTGACAGGGATCAGAGGATATACGTCGAATAAATTCATTTTGATTTTTTATTTAAGAGGTACGATTTACGATCCGCGAGATCCATTGTCGTCTCTACTAGTGAAAATAGTTTGAAAAAAGCGGAGTCATTTGGCTGAATCTAGATCAAAAAGCGATGCTCTTGAGATTCAGCCCGGTCCTCTCTGCCAAACCAAATGCTAGGTTGTAATTCTGCACTGCTTGTCCGGATGCGCCCTTCAACAGGTTGTCAATGGTAGAATAGATCACTAACTGCCCGGCTTCTTTTTGGACGTAGACGATGCATTTGTTGGTGTTCACAGCCTGCTTCATGTCGATATCCTGCTCAGAGACGTAAGTAAACGCAGCGTCTTTGTAAAATTCCCGATAGACTGCTAGCGCTTCTTCCTGGGTTCCGTCGAAAGGAAAATAAGCCGTCACCCAGATACCTCGGGGGAAATTGCCACGGTAAGGAACAAAAAGCAATTCTGAATCGAAGTCAGTATTCAACTGCTTGAAGGTCTGCTTGATCTCCTTGAGATGCTGATGGGTGAAAAGCTTGTAGACAGACATGTTGCTGGAACGATAGCTGAAGTGGGAGGTCTCCGCCAGTTTTTTTCCAGCACCGGTCGAACCTGTGATCCCTGAGATGTGGATCGATCTTTTTGCCCAGCCTGCCGCAATAGCAGGAGCCAGAGCCAGTTGAATTCCGGTGGCAAAGCAACCGGGATTCGCGATCTTCTTTGCCGTCTTGATTTTCTCCTTATTGACCTCCGGAAGTCCATATACAAATCCGTTGGATTCGTTTCTGAAATCCGTAGACAGGTCAATAACGACTGTGTCGGGAGCAAAGGGATGTGCCTCCAAGAATCCTTTGGTTTCGCCGTGAGGCAAACCCAAGAAAACAGCATCCACGCCATCAGACGGCACCTCATCGGTAAAGATCAAGTCACAGTCTCCGATCAGATCAGGATGAACCTCACTTACTTTCTTGCCTTTTTGGCTGTTGGAGTGTACACATACCAGCTCGCAGTCGGGATGGTGAACCAGGAGGCGAAGTAGCTCGCCCCCCGTATATCCTGCCGCGCCAATGATGGCCGTTTTGATCTTAGTCATGGCCATTGACTTTGTGGAAGATGGCCGTTTGATTACCGAGAATTCGGGTAAAACCTTTCACATCTTCGCCGGTGTAACCTTTGTTCATCTCACCATAACTGCCAAATTTAGAAGACATCAAGTCGTGGTCAGAGATAATTCCCAGCAAGGTGAATCGATAAGGCTGAAGCAGGACACGAACGTCGCCGCTTACAAACTCTTGTGTGCTGGCAAGGAAAGCTTCCATGTTTCGCATCACTGGATCGAGGTAGTGACCTTCGTGCAAGTGGTTTCCGTAGAATTCAGCCTGCTGATTTTTCCAGAACATCTGCCACTTGGTCAGCGTGTGCTTCTCCAGCAATTGATGCGCTTTGATGATCACAATCGGTGCTGCGGCTTCGAAGCCAACTCTGCCTTTGATTCCGATGATCGTGTCGCCTACGTGTATGTCACGCCCGATTCCGTATGGGGCGGCCAATGCCTGTACTTTCTGTATAGCTTCTACCGGGTTGTCAAAAGTCTCGCCGTTTACGCCTTTCAGCTCACCTTGAACAAAAGTCAGTTTAATCTCTTTTGCCTCCGTCTCAGTCACTTGAGTTGGCCAGGCCGATTCTGGCAAGAAGTCAGAGGAAGTCAAAGTCTCTTTTCCTCCTACGGACGTCCCCCAGATTCCTTTGTTGATTGAGTAGGCAGCTTTCTCAAAGTTCATCTCTACTCCATGCTTTTTCAGGTACTCGATCTCTTCCTGACGGGAAAGCTTCAAGTCACGGATAGGAGTGATGATCTCGATGTCGGGTACAATGGTCTGGAAGATCATGTCAAAACGAACTTGGTCATTGCCAGCTCCAGTCGAGCCGTGGGCTACCGCTTTGGCACCGATAGATTTGGCATATTCCGCCAATGACTTTGCCTGAAGGATTCGCTCAGCCGAAACAGAAAGGGGATAGGTGGCGTTTTTGAGCACGTTGCCAAAGACAAGGTACTTAATCACCTCTTGATAGTATGTGTCTAATACCTCCAAGATATGGAAAGAGGCGACTCCAAGTGTATTAGCACGAGCCTCAATAGTGGCCAGTTCCTCCTTGGAAAATCCTCCGGTGTTCACGATCACCGCGTGAACTTCATAGCCAAGATCTTTGGTCAGGTGAAGCGCGCAAAAGGTGGTATCCAAGCCCCCACTGTAGGCTAAAACAACTTTTTTCATGTGTCTTATCAGGTTGGTCCCTCACGGGAAATTGGTTAAAAGAAGAGGCTCTTGACCGAATCCTTTGATTTGGTCAGCTTGAGCATGACGTATTTTTTCAGACTGACCCACCGGTCAAACAATTTCAGCTCTTTTTTGAAATCGTCTCTCAAAGCTAAGTCTTCTGTGTGGTTCTTTTTAGCCTGAGGGTCATAAAGCATCGCTGTGCAGAGGCAGTTCTGACGGTTTTTAGACATCAGAATTTCATAATTTATACAGCTTTGACACCCTTTCCAGAAGCTCTCGTCGTCTGTCAAGTCGCTGTAAGAAACGGGAATGTAGCCCAGCTCCGAGTTGATCTTCATCACGGCAGCACCGGTGGTCAGACCAAAGATCTTGGAGTCCGGATATTTTTTGCGGCTGAGTTTGAAGATTTCATGCTTGATTTTACGGGCCAAGCCGTACTTTCTGAATTCCGGGGATACGATCAAACCTGAGTTGGCGACATATTTCCCATGTCCCCAAGCTTCGATGTAGCAGAATCCTGCCCATCGGCCATCAGTTGTCAAAGCGATCACAGCTTTCCCTTCTTCCATCTTGGTTTCGATGTAAGCGGGGCTTCGCTTCGCGATGCCGGTTCCTCGAGCCTTGGCTGAACTTTCCATCTCGTCGGTGATTTGAGAGGAGTAAACCTTGTGAGATGAATCGGCTACAATGATTTTGAAAGAGATTTCTTCCATGAATATTGCATGAGATTACTTCAGTCTGATCTGAAGAAGTGAGTAAGAATTATTGAAAGTAAGCGATTAGGCGAGAAGCGTCCACCAGGAGGCGGACATAAAATAGTATAGGGTCAAACCCTATAGGTAAACCTATCTCTCCTCAAGGGAGTGAAAAATGGCATAGCAACACTCAAAAGCGCCAGTTGGGTGACGTCCGAGAATTTTTGCGCTATGATGTTATTCTTTGTCATGCGAATCAGGTCGCAAATGTCATACCTGAGTAAATAAATTGCAAGAAAATCCTGTGAAAAATTGCAGGCCTTAACTATTTGTCCTGCGGGTAAATTTAAAACCTGCTTTAATTCCAGGCTTTATGTTTTATAAGAATTTAATTTGGCAGCCCTGATTAAGCTGCCATCTCCCTCAGGGCTTGTACGAGTTGGTCCAATTCTGAGGTCGAGGTGAAGACGTTGGGACAGACGCGGACACCTTTGACACCAGCCCCGTCAATCGGCGCGGTATAGATCTTGTATTTTTCGAAAAGTACCTTTCCCATGTCCGCAGGGGACATTTTCTCGACCCAGACATTGCCTATCCCGCAGCAGCGATCGGTTTCTTTTGGCGTGTTCACAGCTATTCCCGGCAGGTCCCGGACTTGATCAGACCAGTATTTTTGCAAAAATCTCAGGCGATCTTCTTTCTTCTTTCCACCGATTCGATTGTGAAAGTCAATGGCATCCAAGACGGTCAGATCAATCGCAACGGGATGAGTTCCGATCTGATTGAGATAGAGGATGGTTTTCAACTGCAAATCGCCGGGAGCGAGCAGGGGTTGAATTTTGCTGATTTTTTCCTTTTTCACATACAGCATTCCACAGCCCAGCGGAACGCTCAGCCACTTGTGCAAGCTGCTGCCATAGTAGTCGCAGTCCAGCTCATGGAGATCGAACGTAAACTGCCCGACCGCGTGTGCACCATCGAGCATTACTTCGACTCCTCGGGCGTGCGCCATATCCGCGATCTTTCGGACGGGAAGGATGTGTCCAGTGATATTCACGATGTGCGGCACCATGATCAGTTTGGTCTTCGGTGTGATTGCCTTACGGTAGACTTCGACTACTTCCTCATCGCTTTTCGGATGCATGGGAATGTCGATCCTTACAGTCTTAATGCCCCATCTTTTGGACGCCAATTCAAACATCGTCTGCATCGTCCCATAGTCCTGATTGGCATAGATCGCTTCATCGCCAGCGTGCCAAGGGTACCCCGAGATGATCAGATCGAGCGACTCGGTGGTATTTCTGGTCAAGATTACTTCTTCCGGCGAGGCACCGACAAGCTCTGCAACGGCGGCTGCGGACTTAGCCTTGTTGTCAAACTGGACTGTCCGCATGTAGTAGGCAGCCTGATAGTTGATATCCCGTATGTGAGACATGTATTTTTCGAGCGTCTCCTCGGGCAAAAAACAATAATTGCCATTTTCCAGATTAATGTAATCCGGATTGAGCCGGTAGCCTTTGCGAAGCTGATCCCAGACATCGTCGGCCGAAAAATCAAGGTTATCCAGTGAGAATGCTTTGCCTTGATGAGAAACAAGTGAGGTTCCCAGCCCGGCCACGGCTAGAGATTTGAGAAAAGATCGTTTGTTCATGTAAGGTCGGAGGTTAAAACATGTAGGAAAGTAGCCAGATGATTACCAAAAAGATAGCCATCCATGTAATCCAGGGTGAACGCTTGGGGAATGTGAACTGACAGATCGGACAGACGTCTGACTTTGCATCTACATCCATGGCGCAGGAGGGG
>Ga0079224_100016179_pt1 | contig 10465 bp, 6 predicted proteins | sample Stecom2015_FD_80414 | JGI IMG/M metagenome (GOLD analysis project Ga0079224, IMG submission 80414) | Agricultural soil microbial communities from Utah to study Nitrogen management - Steer compost 2015 | ecosystem: Environmental > Terrestrial > Soil > Agricultural land | place: USA: Utah...
CCTCGCCGTCCTGAGCCTGAAGAACCGCGCCCTCATCGCCCTCGTGACGATCGTCGCCGCGGTGTTCGGCGGCATCGCCCTGGTCAACCTCAAGCAGGAGCTCATCCCCTCGATCGAGTTCCCGCAGCTGTCGATCCTGACGACCTACCCGGGCGCCTCACCGGACGTCGTCAGCAACGACGTGTCCACGCCGATCGAGTCGGCCATCCAGGGGATCCCCGGCCTGGAGTCGACCACCGCCACGAGCACGACGAATGCGTCGATCGTGCAGGCATCCTTCACCTACGGCACCGACCTCGCCACCGCCGAGCAGAAGATCCTGCAGGCGATCAACCGGATCGAGAGCCAGCTGCCCGACTCGGTGGAGCCCAACGTCATCTCGTTCTCGATCGACGACCTGCCGGTCATCGCCCTGGCCGTCACCGGTTACGACGACGCCGAGACCATCCAGGACCGGCTCGAGACGGCGGTCATCCCCGACATCGAGGACATCGACGGCGTCGCCGCCGCGCAGGTGCTGGGCGGTCAGGGGCAGCGGGTGGTCATCGTGCCCGACCAGGAGGCGCTCGCCGACGCCGGATACTCCCAGGCCGCCATCACCGACGCGCTCGATCAGAACGGCGTCCTGTTCCCCGGCGGAACCGTGACCGAGGCAGATCAGACGCTGACGGTGCAGACCGGGACGAAGCTGACCTCGGTCGACGAGATCGCCGCCCTGCCGCTGGTGCCGGCCGATGCCGCGCAGTTCGCCGAGGGCACGGTCACGATCGCCGATGTCGCGTCGGTGAGCCTCGGCCAGGATCCGGTCACCTCGATCTCGCGCGTGGACGGCGAGCCTGCGCTGACGATCTCGATCACGAAGCTCCCGGCCGCCAACACGGTGGATGTCTCGCGCCTGGTGACCGCGGCGATCCCCGACCTCCAGGACGCCGTGGGCGCGGATGCGCAGTTCACCGTCGTCTTCGACCAGGCGCCCTACATCCAGCAGTCGATCGAGGCGCTGGCCCAGGAGGGCCTGCTCGGGCTCGTGTTCGCGGTGCTCGTGATCCTGGTCTTCCTCATGTCGGTGCGCTCCACGCTCGTCACGGCGATCTCGATCCCGACCAGCGTCCTGATCACCTTCATCGGCATCCAGGCCTTCGGCTACTCCCTGAACATCCTCACCCTGGGCGCCCTCACCATCGCGATCGGGCGCGTCGTCGACGACTCCATCGTCGTCATCGAGAACATCAAGCGCCACTACATCGGCACAGCCGACAAGCGGGCGTCGATCCTGATCGGGGTCCGCGAGGTCGCGGCGGCGATCACGGCATCCACCATCACGACCGTCGCCGTCTTCCTTCCCATCGCGTTCGTCGGCGACATGACCGGTGAGCTGTTCCGCCCGTTCGCCCTCACCGTCACCATCGCCATGTCGGCGTCCCTGTTCGTGGCGCTCACGATCGTGCCGGTGCTCGCCTACTGGTTCCTGCGGCCCGGCAAGCCCCTTCTCGACGAGCACGGCACCGAGATCGACCCGCAGGATCCGGCCGCGCCGCCGTCGCGCCTGCAGCGCGCGTACCTGCCGATCCTCACCTGGACGCTCAAGCACTCGTGGACCACGGTGCTGCTCGCCGTGCTCGTGCTGGCGGGGACGATCGCCGTCGCCCCGTTCATGAAGACGAACTTCCTGGGCGACTCGGGACAGAACACGTTCACCGTGTCGCAGCAGCTGGGCCAGGCATCCAGTCTCGCGGCCGAGGACGCGGCCGCGGCGCAGGTGGAGGAGGTGCTGCTCTCGGTCGACGGCATCGAGACCGTGCAGACGACGATCGGGTCGACCGGCTCGCCGCTCGCCGACGCGTTCGCAGGCGGCGGCGCGGGGATCACCTACTCGATCACCACCGACCCGTCCGCCGACCAGGAGCAGATCCGCGCCGACGTGCAGGAGGCCGTGGACGGTCTGGAGGATGTCGGCACCGTGACCGTCTCGGCCGGCCGGGGCGGCTTCGGCTCGACCGACATCGAGGTCGATGTCACCGCGCCGGACGCCGCGACGCTGCAGGAGGCGACCGACGACGTCGTGGCCGCCCTCGAGGGGCGGGACGGGATCGGTCAGGTGACCTCGAACCTGGCGGCGTCGCTCCCGTACGTCGCCGTCACGGTCGACCGTGACGAGGCGGCGGCGCTCGGGCTCTCGGAGGTCGCTGTCGGGGCGCTCGTGTCGAATACGATGCAGCCGCGCCAGGTGGGCACGGTGGAACTCGACGGCACGGGTGTGACCGTGTACCTGGAGGCGGCGGACGTGCCGCAGACGATCGACGAGCTGAAGGCGCTCGAGATCGCGTCGGCGGCCGGTCTCATCCGGCTCGACGAGGTGGCGACCATCGCGGAGAGCGAGGGCCCCACCTCGATCACCACGCAGCGCGGGCAGCGCACCGCGACGGTGACCGTCACCCCGGCCACCGACGACCTGACCGCCGCCAGCGCCGCCGTCACCGAGGGGCTGGCCGACACCGAGCTGCCCACCGGTGCCGACGCCGCAGTCGGCGGGGTGCTCTCGCAGCAGACCGACGCGTTCGCGCAGCTGGGGATCGCGATGCTCGCGGCGATCCTGATCGTCTACATCGTCATGGTGGCGACGTTCAAGTCGCTGCGCCAACCGCTGCTGCTGCTGATCTCGGTGCCGTTCGCGGCGACCGGCGCGATCCTGCTCCAGATCATCACCGGGGTGCCGCTGGGTGTCGCCTCGCTGATCGGCGTGCTCATGCTCATCGGCATCGTCGTGACCAACGCCATCGTGCTCGTCGATCTGGTCAACCAGTACCGCGAGAAGGGTCTGTCGGCGCACGACGCCACGATCGCCGGCGGCTCCCGCAGGCTGCGTCCCATCCTGATGACCGCGCTGGCGACGATCTTCGCGCTCACGCCCATGGCGCTCGGGATCACCGGGCACGGCGGGTTCATCTCGCAGCCCCTCGCAATCGTCGTCATCGGGGGACTGATCTCGTCGACGCTTCTGACGCTCGTCGTGCTGCCCACCCTGTACAACCTCGTCGAGGGAGCGAGGGAGCGGCGCGGCGCGAAGCGCTCCGGCGCTGCGGTGGACACCGCGGGCGAGGTCGCGCCGCCCACGGGCCCCGTCGCGGCGTCGGCGGGGTCCCCCGCGTCCGCCGTCGCCGACGGCATCCCGGCGCTCCCGCCCGTCCAGCAGACGCGTCGCACTCGTCGCGGCCGCTGAGACGGCAGCTCCGGCCCGCGCAGGCGCTGCGCGAGACTGCGGGTGAACGCGCCCACCCACACGAAGATGAGGGTGAAGCCGATGCACTCGAGAGCCGCGAGGTTGATGGCGCCCACCAGGAAGACCGAGAAGGCGGTGAGCAAGGCGACGCCGATCGCGACCGTGAGACGGACGAACCGTGGCGCGATGTGCCGGTGCCGTGCGATCACCATGCCGAGCACTCCGAGGAACGATCCCATGATCCCCGAGGCGGCGCGATCGTGCAGGAACGGATTGGCGTTCAGGGGGATGAGCCCCACGCAGAGCATGTGCACGCCGACCGAGACCAGCAGCACGTACAGCGTGCGCGACGGTCGGGTGCGCAGCAGCGCGTGGAGCATGCGCAGGTCGGCATGGACGCGGGTGGCGAACACGGCGATGAGGATCCCGGTGATCACGAGCGTTGCGTTGAAGATGTGCCCGGAGAAGTCGTCGGCGGTGCCGAGCTCGCTGAAGTGCAGCTGCCACCACTCGGTCGCCCGCGTCGTCGTGATGGAGAGCAGGGTGCCCCCGGAGAGGACGGCGGCGATGGCCGCCGCGAGGCGGGGCGGTGTGGCGATCAGTGTCAGCGAGGTCATATCGGCGCGCGGTGCTCGGGGCGCCACGTGGACGACGGATCCCCCAGGCCCCCGGCCCCTCCACCATCTCGCCAGCGCCGGGTTTGATCTTCGCCTCCCCAGCACGACGGCCGAAGCCATCACCTCGATCTAACCCGAAGTCACCCGAAAAGTCGCGTTGATGACCGCCGAGCCGCCCGGTTCGGCCGATTCGACGGCACGTGATGCCGTGCCGTCAGCCCTCCAGTGCGATGCCCCACTCGAGCTTCCAGGACTCGCCGGGCTCGAGCCGGCGCAGACCCCGCCCCGAGTTGAAGGCGTCGGCGGGGGCGGTCATCGGCTCGATGGCCAGCGCCCGCGACTGACCGGGATACGACGTCGTGGTGAACGCCTGCACGTAGTCGAAGCCCGGGCCCGCCCACAGCACGACGCGACGCCCGTCGGGCGCGGTCACCGTGTGCCGCGCGCGACCGTCGGCGTCATGCACCACACCGCCCCACGCGTCGTCGAGCTCGACGTCGGCCAGGCGCCGCCCGTCACGCAGGTCGTGGGGCGTGCCGTCCACCGGCTCCGGATCGCCGGGCAGCAGCCGATCATCGACGGGGAAGTGCTCCGTCGCCGCCAGCGCGAGGACAAGCTCGCCGGGGTCCACGTCGCCGATCGTGACGAAGGGATGCACTCCGAGGGCGACGGGGGCGGCATCCCCTCCTGTGTTGACCAGCTCGTGCGCGACGTCCACGCCGGTGTCGGTGAGGCTGAATCGCACCAGGGTGTCGAGCTGGAACCGGTACCCGAGCTGCGGGAACACCGTCGCGGTGAGCTCGAGCGTGCTGTCGGTGCGAAGCGCCACGTCGTAAGGGGTGTAGCGCAGCAGTCCGTGGATCGCGTTGCTGCGCTCCGGCTCGGTGATCGCGAGGCGCTGCTGCTGCCCCTCGTGGGTCCAGACCCCGTCGCGGATGCGGTTCGGCCAGGGCACGAGCACCACGCCCGAACAGGACGGCGCCGGCGTGCCGAGCGGATATGGCGGCACGATGTCGACGCCGCCGACGGTGAGGCCGCGCAGCGCGGCGCCGACCTGGGAGATGTGCGCCGCGACGGCGCCGCGATGCAGATGGAACTGGATGCCGGTGGGCTCGCCGACGATGCGATCGGTCATCGTGACACGGTACCGCGCGACCGGCGCGCGCAGGCGAGTTCCCAGGTGGGATCGATAGAGTGTGACGGTCGGCTGGAGACACCGCGACGCGTTCGCGGATGGGTTTGTGAGTCTCAGGGGCCGATGTGAGCGCCGGATCTCGGCGACAGAAATCACTGTGAATGGCCCCGGCCGACGGATGTCCGGGTTTGTTCTCGTGCGAGACAACCCAGAAGGACACACCCATGCCCAAGAGCAGGAAGCCGGCCGCCGGCCGCGCCCAGAACTTCGATCCCCGGTACGCCCGCAACAAGCCCGGCAGCAAGAGCCCGAGGCATCGCGGCCATCGCCCGGACGAGCGGGATGCCGCGCCCAAGCGCCGCTGGACCGCACAGGAGAAGGCCGGAAGGGATGCCGCGCGCGGCCGCCCGGACCAAAAGTCGGGGCGAGCACACGACACGCCGCGGGGGGACCGTCGTCGCCCGGCGAGTCGCGTTTCCGACCCGACTTTTGGTACGGGGGAGGAACGAGGTCGTCGGGCGGATGCCCGCCCTCGGCGGGTCGACCAGGCCCGGCCGCTCCGGGACTACGACGACCGGCCGCGCCGCAGCTTCGAGGATCGGCCGCGCCGGGACTACAACGACAGGCCGCGCCGCAGCTTCGAGGATCGGCCGCGCCGGGACTATGACGACCGGCCGCGCCGTTCGTTCGACGACCGGCCGCGTCGCGACCAGGCGCCGGCTCCGCACATCGACCGTGTTCACGAGAAGCTGCAGGCCGAGGCCGTGCAGGCTGAAGAGGTCGCCGATGTGACGTTCGAGAGCCTCGGGCTGGGTGACAACATCGTGCGCACGCTGGCGGGCCTGGGTGCGCAGACGCCGTTCCCGATCCAGGCGGCGACCATCCCCCCGATCCTCGCCGGCCGGGACGTCCTGGCGCGAGGACGAACGGGCTCAGGCAAGACGATCGCCTTCGGGGCCCCTCTGGTCGAGTCGATCCTGCGGGCCCAGGCCGGCCAGAAGCGCGCGTTCGGCCGCGCGCCGCGGGCACTGATCCTCGCGCCCACGCGCGAGCTCGCGCTGCAGCTGGACCGCACCGTGCAGCCCATCGCCCGCAGCGTCGGGCTCTTCACGACCCAGATCTACGGCGGTGTGCCGCAGGCGCGTCAGGTGGGCGCCCTGAAGAAGGGCGTCGACATCGTCATCGGCACGCCGGGACGGATCGAGGATCTGCACGAGCAGGGAAGGCTCGACCTCTCCGAGGTGGGCATCGTCGTCCTGGACGAGGCCGACCACATGTCGGAGCTCGGGTTCCTCGAGCCGATGCAGCGGATCCTGCGCCTGGTCTCGGAGGGCGCCCAGAAGCTCCTGTTCTCGGCGACGCTCGACCGCGAGGTCGCCGCGCTCGTCGACGAGTTCCTCGTCGACCCGGCCGTGTACGAGGTCGCCGGCGAGGACCAGGACTCCGGCACGATCGATCACCGCGTGCTGGTCATCGATCATCGCGACAAGGCCGAGATCCTGACATCCCTCGTCGCCCGCGAGGGCAAGACGCTCGTCTTCTCACGCACCCGCGCCTACGCCGAGATGCTCGCCGAGCAGTTCGACGACGCGGGCATCCGCGCCGTCGCCCTGCACGGCGACCTCAACCAGGCCAAGCGCACGCGGAACCTGCAGCGGCTCACCTCGGGCCGGGTCGATGTGCTCGTCGCGACCGATGTCGCCGCCCGCGGCATCCATGTCGACGACATCGACCTCGTGATCCAGGCGGATGCGCCGGACGAGTACAAGACCTATCTGCACCGCGCCGGCCGCACCGGCCGGGCGGGGCGCGCCGGCACCGTCGTGTCGCTCGTGACCCGCCAACGCCGTCGCCGCATGGCCGAGCTGCTCGACCGCGCCGAGATCGACGCACCGTTTCAGGAGGTCCGCCCCGGCGACGGCCTGCTCGACGATCTCCGACAGGCCCGGTAGCCGCCTGCGCAGTCCAGGTCGACGCCGCGTCGCCTGGGCTCAGACGAGAGCCTCGAGTAGTTCCGCCGCATGGGGCGCTCCGCCGAGCGATCGCAGCTGCGCGCCGATGCGGGCGGCTGCGGCGCGGTAGGACGGGTCCGCCGTCACCCGCCGATACCCGTCGAGCACGCGCGCGGCGGACGGGGTGCCGGTGCGCAGGTTCACCGCCGCTCCCGCCCAGGCGACCCGCGCGGCGATCTCGGGCTTGTCGAGGTCCCCTCCGCCGATCACGAGCGGGATGTCATGGGACAGCGCGCCGAGGGTGCCGCCCCAGCCGCCGTTGGTCACCATGACATCCACGCGCGGCAGCAGCCGCGCATGGGGGATGAAGCCTGCCACGCGGGCGTTGTCCGGCACGGGGAAGGGGAGCTCGTCGCTGCCTGCGATCCCGGTGGTGGCCACGACGAGGACGTCTTCACCCGCGAGGGCCTCCAGCGTGGTCCGGATCAGGTCCTCCGGGTCGATGTTCTGCGTCCCCTGCGTGACGTACACGGCCCGCCGCCCGTCGAGATCACCCCACCACGCCGGGTCCGGCGACGGCGCCGGCGCAGCACGGGTCAGTTCGCCGACGTATCGCAGGTGCGCGGGTCGGTCTGGTCGCTCGAAGTCCAGCCGGGGGCACCCGTTCGAGAGCACCAGCTGGGGGGAGAAGACCGCCTCGTCGAAGGTCAGCGTCGAAGGCGGCAGGCCCGATGCAGCACGTGCGCGCGCGAGCGGCGCGGCGAGAGGTCGGGACAGCACCGGCACGAGCGCGCGCAGCAGGGCGTCCCGCGCCCTGGTGAGCGGATTCCTCCCGGGGACCAGTCCCAGTCCCGCCGGAGGGCCGGAGGTGCCCGCCATGTGCAGCGGGAGGACGGCCACGGTGCCCCAGGGGCATCCCGTCTTCGCTGCGAAGAACGCGGTGCCGATCGACATCTCATCACCGGCGATCGCGTCCCACGGCTCGTCGGCATACGCCGCCTCCAGGTCCACGACCTGCGCGGGCGCGGTGCCGATCATGCAGTCCTCGAGGTTGATGAACACCTGCCGCAGGCCCTTCTTCCCCACCAGGCGCGGAAAGGTGGCCGGCAGGTTCGTCTCATCGAAGTCGGGTGCCGTCTGCCACGGGATGTGTCGCGCCCCGACGGCTTCGACCGCCGCACGGAAGGCACTGCCGGTGTAGAGCCGCACCTCGTGCCCGCGGGCGGTGAGTGCCTCCGCCACGGCGAGGAAGGGCGTCACATGTCCTGTGAAGGGCATCACCCCCAGCATGAATCGAGCCATGCCCCATCGTGGCGCAGACTCCGGGCACGGTGCCACACCGGCGACGATCGGTGCTCAGAAGAGGCGCTCGGCCGCCGCGACACCGCGCGAGGTCGTCACGACCCGTGACCGCACCCCGGCCGCCGTTTCGGCGGCCCCTGCGGCCACCGCCCGCGGCCGGTCGTCCTCCAGTCGGCCGTCGAGGCCGTACCCGCGCAGCAGCGGACGCACGCGCTTGGCCAGCCACGACCGATACGCCTTCGGCGCATAGGCCGCGGCGCCGGGATACAGCCCGAGGTACGACGAGACGAGTTCGGGATGCCTCTCCCGCAGCCACTGCATGAACCACTGCTTCGCGCCCGGGCGCAGGTGCAGGGCGCCGAACACCACGCGTGCTGCGCCGGCGGCCCGGATGCGGGCCAGCGCGTCGTCCAGCGCCGGGATCGAATCGGTCAGGTGCGGCAGGATCGGCATCAGGAACACGCTGACCGCGAAGCCCGCATCCGCGGCGGCGCGCACGGTCTCCAGCCGCGCCGCGGTCGAGGGCGTGCCCGGCTCGACGAGCTTCTGCAGCGCGTCGTCGAAGACGGCGATCGACATGGCGATCGACACGGGCACCTGCTGCGCGGCATCCCTCAGCAGCGGCAGATCCCGCCGCAGCAGCGTTCCCTTCGTCAGGACCGAGAACGGGGTGCCGGACTCGGCGAGCGCGGAGACGATGCCCGGCATGAGCCGGTAGCGGCCTTCGGCGCGCTGGTACGGGTCGGTGTTGGTGCCGAGCGCGACCGGCTCACGCCGCCACGTGCCCCGGGCCAGTTCGCGGCGCAGCACCTCCGCGACGTTGATCTTGACGACGATCTGCGAGTCGAAGTCGTGGCCGGAATCGAGGTCGAGGTACTCGTGGGTGCTGCGCGCGAAGCAGTACACGCACGAGTGACTGCATCCGCGATACGGATTGATCGTCCAGTCGAAGGGCATCGACGAGGCGCCGGGCACATGGTTCAGCGCGCTGCGCGCCATCACCTCGTGGAACGTGATCCCGGCGAACTCCGGTGTGGTCACCGAACGCACGAGACCGTCGATCCGCTCCATGCCGGGCAGGGCCGCGGCATCCGCCACGCCGAGTTCCTGCCCCTGCCACCGCATGGCGTCCAGTAGAACAAAACATCGATACTCTGTCAAGAAGGATGCCGCGGAGCACCGAACGAGCAGTCGGCGACGTGTCTGCGGCTCAGCCTTGCCGCTTGGTGCGCCCCAGGTAGGTCGACAGGGCGACGGCGGCCAGCAGCGCGGCCCCGTTGAACACGTTGGACGCCCAGCCGCTGGCACCCGAGAGGGCGAGACCGCTGACCGATACCGAGACGAAGACCGCGCCGATGATCGTTCCCCAGACGTTGAAGAAGCCGGGACGGATCGCGGTGGCGCCCAGGAACACCGCCGCGAGCGCCGGGAACAGCAGACTTCCGCCGTCGGAGGCCGCAGCGCTGCCCACGCGCGACAGCTGCAGCACGCCGGCGCCGCCGGCGATGAAGCCGGCGACGATGAAGCTCCACCAGACGTTCCTGCGCACGGGGAGGCCGACGAGCTTGGCCGCGGTCGCATTCGATCCGATCGCATAGAGCGAGCGACCGAACGGCGTGTGCGAGAAGAAGTACCACGCGATCAGGCCGACGAGCAGCGTGATGAAGAAGACGAGCGGGATGCCGGCGATGCGGGTCGATCCGAACGTGATGAGGGCCGGGTCGATGCCGCTGACCAGCGTCGCCCCGCCCGTGAACCACGACAGCAGCCCGGCGAGCAGCATCGACATGCCGAGGGTCGTGACGAAGGGGTTCATCCCCAGTCGGGTGACGAAGAACCCGTTGGCGACGCCCACAAGCGTGCCCAGGCACAGCGCGATGACGATCGACAGCCACAGCGGCAGCCCGAACACCGACATCATCCCCGCGGTCATCACCTGGGTCATCACGGCGTTGGCGCCGAGTGAGAAGTCGAAGTAGTTGCACACGAGCGGGAAGATCGCGGCGATCGCGATCAGCGCGATGACGGCATTGCTCCCGAGGATGACATTGAGGTTGTTCATCGTCGGGAACGACGCGGCCGACAGCGGGAAGAAGCAGAAGAAGACGTAGACCAGGATCGTCAGCAGCGGCAGCGCGTAGTTCTCGAGCAGCCTCACGACCGGCGGGGTGCGCTTGACCGCGATGGAGACGGTCGACGTCGTCGGCGGGTTCTGGATGTCGGTCATGGGGTGGTCTCC
>Ga0079224_100016180_pt1 | contig 10465 bp, 7 predicted proteins | sample Stecom2015_FD_80414 | JGI IMG/M metagenome (GOLD analysis project Ga0079224, IMG submission 80414) | Agricultural soil microbial communities from Utah to study Nitrogen management - Steer compost 2015 | ecosystem: Environmental > Terrestrial > Soil > Agricultural land | place: USA: Utah...
CGCAGGCTTCGGTGACTTCGGGCGTGATCTCCGCCTCGTGGGTGAAGTGCAGGCTCATCCACAACGGGTGATAGCGTTTCAGGATGCGCGTCAGCAACGGCGTAATGCGCATCGGCTGGACGACCGGCTGCTTGCTGCCGATGCGGATGAACTCGACGTGTTTGATGCGCCGCAGTCGCCGCAGGATGTATTCCAGTCGCTCATCGTCGAGGCTCAACGGGTCTCCGCCCGAGATCAGCACGTCGCGCACCACGGGCGTCTGTTCGATGTACTCGAGGGCAGCTTCGATGTCCGACTTCTTCACGCTGCGCTCGCCAGCGGAGCCGACCATGCGGGCACGCGTGCAGTAGCGGCAGTAGACGGAACAGAAATTGGTTACGAGCAGCAGGACCCGGTCAGGGTAACGATGTACAAGTCCCGGTACCGGGCTATGACCGTCCTCCCCGAGGGGGTCTTCGTTCTCGCCACGGGACAGTTCGTACTCGCCGAGGACGGGCACGACCGTCCGCCGCAAGGGCTGCAGGGGATCGTGGCGGTCCAGCAGGCTTGCGTAATACGGTGTGATGCCGACGGGCAGCGCACCGGTATGGCGCCTGATCGCCGCCGACTCTTCCTCCGAGAGCTCGATGAACCTCGCGAGGTCGGCCAGCGTGCGAACGCGATAGCGGTTCTGCCAGCGCCAGTTGTTCCAGTCGTCGACCGTCGCGTCGGGGTAATAACGTGCCAGGAAATCCGCCGACCGCTCCGACACACAAAACTTCGCACGATCGCGCCGGGCGATGGTTTTGGGGAGGCGGTTGGAAGGCGGGTTGGAAAGATAGGAGGGGATAACGACGGAGGCAGGGAGGATACTACTTCCCGGTTCCGGAGGTTCTTCCGCGCGCTGGGCGGTTTTCATCGACAAATCCTGAAAGGGAGCAGATGGGCGACCTGCAGATGAAAAACCGACCCGGCCCTTCGAGTCGTGCGAGCAATTGCCCGGCTTTAATTCGCGGTAATATATTTCCGGCCGGTTAAATGTCAATCAATATTTGTCGAGCTGATTCACACTTCCCAACGCAGGGTTTTCGTCGCCAAACGCAGACGTCAATTCGCCTTCCGGTCCATTCGAGATTCGACCTGCCAACCCTGCTCGAGGGTGAGAATTCAGATCAAGGTCGCGGCCTGTCGTCTCCTCGTGCCGCTGATGCCGGATCCTGCGGTGCTCTCCAGCAACTTCGGGTACCTGCTGCTGGTGCACGGCTTTGCCTGGCCTCAGCGCGAGCAACTTCGTCTACGACCTTATTGTCCCGGACCGTCGCGCGACCTGGCTCGCCGTTCACAACATCATCGCGAGCAGCGGCATCTTCAGCCGTTCATCGCGTGCAGAGATGCGGTGGCTTCGCGCGCAGGGTGGGCGTACACATTTCTCTACGGCCGCAGCTGGCTCACAGGTAAGGCGAGAGCAGCCGGGCCAGACCATCGCGCAAACGGGACGGCAGGCTACGGCCATCGACGTCTGCCTTTGTCACCTGGCGCGAAACCTCGAGGCGGCGCTCAAACCATTCCTTCATCCTGCTCCCGAATTCCCGACTGTAGCACTCGAGATTCATCTCGAAGTTGAGCCTCAGGCTTCTTGCATCCCAGTTGGTCGAGCCAATGAGCACCCATTCGTCGTCCACCAGCATCAGTTTCGAGTGATCGAACGGCGGCGGTGAATGCCAGATCCGGCAGCCGCGGGCGAGCACCTGCCAGTACATTGCGTGCGATGCCCACTGCACCAGTTTCAGGTTGTTCTTCTCCGGCAACAGGATGTCGACTGCGACGCCCCGCAGTGCGGCCGTGTTGAGCCCGCTGACCAGCGATGCGTCCGGAAGGAAATACGGGGTGGCGATGCGCACCGAATGTCTTGCCTGCGCCAGTGCGCCAAGCATGATCAGCTTCAGTACCTCGAAGTGTTCGTCCGGCCCATCGGGTATCGCTCGCGCAACTACGGAGCCCGACGCCGAGAGGGGCGGAAACCACGCTTCACCCGACAGAGTCTCCCTGGTTGCGAATGCCCAGTCATTGGCAAACACCCGCGCGAGCTGTGCCACGACCGGGCCGCGGACACGAAACTGCAGGTCGCGAATCGGGTGGCGGTTCGGGATCTTGAGGACGTTTCCGGCGCGGATGTTCATGCCGCCGGTAAACGCGTCCCTTCCGTCGATGACGAGCAGCTTCCTGTGGTTGCGCAGGTTCAGCGCCGACATGTTCCCCGGCACCAGGATGGGCATGAAGGCTGCGGTTGATATTCCGGCCGAGCGCAGGCGGCGCACCATGCTGTGCCAGCTGTAATGCTGCCCTACCGCATCGATGATGACCCGTACTTCCACGCCGCGCCGGTGCGCATCTGCAAGGGCATCCGCGAATTGCGTGCCCACTGCGTCGTTGTCGAAGATGTAAGTAGAGAGTGCGATGCTGAGCTTCGCTGTAGCAATCGCTTGAAGCATTGGTGGAAATGCCTCATCGCCGTTCTCCAGCGGCTCTACGGAATTGCCGGAGACGAGGGGGAAAGGCCCGACCTGGTCGCCCACCCTTGCCAGGGGTGCCAGCGCTTCGGGCGGGTCGGCGCACGCCTCCGGTCTCCCTCTTTCGGGCGGCGTCCCCCGTGGACGCAGGGCGACGGCTCGCCTGCGCACCCGGTTCACTCCAAGCATCCAGTATAGGATCGCTCCCGCCAGTGGCACGAGCATGATGAGCCCGACCCACGCAATGACCGCCCGGGTGTCGCGCTTGTAGAGCAAAGCGTGACTGGCGGCGAACGTGGCCAACAGCAGCACCACGTAAGGCAGCAGGGTAAGCAGCACGTCTTGCATCAGTGGAGATTACCGCAGATCCCGCCCGCGGAAGACGCCGCTGAGGCGGAACGGCTCCTGTCCAGCGCGGCAGCACAGCTTTTAAGGAACGCGTCGGCTCAAACCAAGGTAAAAAGGGACGGTGGCATCACCACCGTCCCCGCGAAACAAACTGCATAAGGGAGAAGTTTGTTTCTGCTTCGCCGAACCACGGATCCTTGCCGCCGGTGCGTGACTTCGCAGATCCCGGTTCGGAGAGCCTGGTTTTGCTAACCTGATACGCGGTCGATTACATCCGCCAATCGAAGCCGACAAAGTACCTGCGGCCCAGAACGTCGAAGGTCGACGGGTCGGTGGCGGCATCGACATTCGGGCTGTACACGCGCGGTCCCTGGTTAGCCACGTTATTGACGCCTGCCCGCAGCGAGATGCTGTCGGTTAGGTCATAACGCCCCGCGAGATCCAGGTACCACGTGGCCTCCGTTCCGTTAGCAGCCGCCGCCGGATTGGTTACGGTTGCGGAATGCATCATCGAGCCGATGTACCGTGTCGTTGCCTGGAGCTCGAGGTTGTCCGTCGCGTATGTCGTCACCAGGGTTCCGCGCCATTCCGGCCGCGCCTCTCCGGGGTCGCTGCCGATGCTGCCGGCGAAGTCATTGGCCTGGTCGACACTGGTAGTCTGCATCTCGAACTTCTGCAACCAGCTTGCCAGCAAGGCGAAATCGAGCTGCCCCGCGCCGAGTTCCATGCCCCAGTTCAGGGTCGTGTCTATGCCACTCACTTCCCAGACGCTCTGGTTTCGCTCTAGCGTCTGCAGATCGATCACACGGCCGTTCGCCTGGTCCCGGTTGAAAAGCTGACACCATTCGTTGTTGATGTCATAGGTGGGGTTGGCGCCCTCTGCGTTGAAGCAACGTGTAATGATCGTCGTGGCCGGTACCGAATCGATCACATCCTCGAGTTCGATCGAGAAGTAATCCACCGTCATGCTGACGTTTTGCAGGAACCGGCTTCCGAACTCGGGCGAGTACACCATGCCTACGGACCACGAGTCGGCCTGCTCCGGGGACAGGTCCGGGTTACCGCCAATGATCGCCTGCGCCTGGCCGAAAGGCTGGGCAAATGCCGCGCTGCCGGCCACCGCCGCCTGGGCCGAGCACAGAGCCTGCACCTGCGCTGCGTCCGGACCGGTACGTTGCGCGCTGTTGAAGTTGCACGGATCCTGGTTCGAATAATCCGGGAAGTTGTTCAGTTGCGGAGCGAACAGCTCCGCGATATTCGGGCTGCGGATCGCATGCTGCAACCCGCCGCGTCCACGGATCGAGTCGGTCATCGTCCAGTCGAAGGTGGCCTTCCAGGTTTCGTCGCTGCCGAACACATTGTTGTCAGTGGTGCGTAGGCCCAGGGTCGTGGAGAGACTCTGCATCATCGGCAGGTTTGCAAGCAGAGGCACCGAGACCTCCGCGAACAGGTCCGTGTACGTGAGCCTTCCCTCGACCGGCAATTGCTCGTTGAACCCCGCGACCAGGCCCGGCTGGAGGCCGCTGTCGGGGAGGAAGTCGAACGCAAGCTCACGATGGCCGGCGCCGAACGCGGCCTGCACGGAGCCGGCGGGGAGCTCGAACAGGTCGCCCGTGACCACGGCCTCCACGATGCCCTGCTCGACGACCGTCAGGTTCTTGGCCCGGAGCGAGATGTAATCCTGGCAGGCCTGGCTGATCTCGGCATCCCCGAACAGGTTCAATCCGCCTTCGCAGATCGATGCACCGCCATCCGCCTCGGCGAGCAATTCGTTGGTGCGGTCGAGACGGACGTTACCGCCCTGGATTTCGTTGCGCACCGACCGGCCCCACGAGCCATACAGGTCGTAAGACCAACTTTCCGTTATCTCGCCCTGGGTTCCGGCGGTGAGCTGCCACACGTCATGCGTGTTCTCGCCGGTGCGGCCTCCGAGGGCATTAAAGCGCTTGCTGAAGCTCATGGGCGCATCCGGGTCCGGACGGGTCGCAAGCAGCGATGCCAGCTCGGTCGGGATGAACGGATTGCTTGCCGGCATCACCAGGCCGCTGGCCGGTGTCGCCGCGAGCTCCTGCGCAGCGTTGTAATTGGTGAACATGGCCTGGACGTACGGCTGGAAGTATTCGCTCATTTCCAGGTTCATGTGCGTGTACATGCTCCAGCGTTCGAGCGGCAACACCAGGATGTTGTCGGGCTCGAAGTTGTAGGAAAACTCGTCGGGAAAAAACGCCGTCGCAATATGGCTCTCGGGGCCGGTATAGCCGGCGACGTTTCGCGAGGCTTCATCGGGTACGCCCGTGCAGAACACCGAGCCGTCCGGATTGAAACCGAACCCCCTGCTGCCGCCGTTGGCATTGCAGGTGTCCGCGCCGAAGATGGCATCGACCGCAGCCTGGCTCGGCGCATTGGTGCCGGGAGCGAAGGAACCGTTCGGGAATATCCCGGTCCCGGAGGAGGCCTGCGCCGAGAAGGACCGCGCGCCTTTGAACATCACCTCGCGGTTGAAATAGGAGGTGTTGAACACCGCGTTGCCCCGGCCGTCGGCAAAGTTGCTGCCGAAGGTAAGCTCGAGCCCGACCTCGTCGCCATCGCCCTGCTCCGTCAGCCGGTACTGGCTGTCCAGGTTGAAGCCTTCGAAATCTTTTTTCATGATGAAATTGACCACACCCCCGATGGCGTCCGCGCCGTACGTCGCGGCCGCGCCGCCGGAGATGATCTCGACGCGGTCGACCAGCGCGGCCGGAATGACGTTGATGTCGACCACGGTACCGCCGGCAGCCTGGCCGACCGCCCGGCGCCCGTCCATGAGGATGAGGTTCCGTTGTTCGCCCAGGCCACGTAAGTCGATAAATGCGCGCCCGCCGGAGCTCGGGTTGTTCGACTGCGAACTGATGTTCGGAGTCACCTGCGGAAGCGTGTTCAGGTAGTGGTCCAGCGTGACGTGGCCGCTGGCTTTCAGCGAGGCCTGCTCGACGGTGAAAATCGGACTTTCCGCGATGGCATCGCGCTTGGCGATCCGCGTGCCGGTGACGGTGATTTCCTCGAGCTCCTCTGTCTGCGCGGTAGCCGTGGAAACCACAGCAATGCCGCAAGTGGCCGCCCCGGTCAACAGGGCCAGCTTGACTGCGCGCGCTAACTTGATATTTGTTGCCATTTTGCACCTCCCCCTTATAACGTTTGGGTATTACGTGATTAGACTCAATAGCTTGGGATACGAACGAGTTGTTGCTAAAAAGCTCGCATGTGTCAGGAGGGGAGAAGTCTAGGGGCCTGATTGGATGACTAAAAGATCCAATTTTCGAAAACTTGGACAATCCAATCCGGGAGGGGCAGCGCGAGCAGGAGTGTGCTCCAGGAGGCACGGGTCCTGGCGAAGATCTGGAGCGATTGGCGGATCAGTCGCCCGCTTCGTCCGGCACGCGCGTATCGATCGCGATCCAGTTGCTTACCCACGTCTCGCCGCCGTCGTCGGACAACGACTGCTCGAAGCGCCACGAGTCCGCGCTGATCTGCGAGATGACGAACCTGACGAGGATCGCCCGGCCATCGAGGGTATCCGCTCCATAGAACACGCCGCGTCCATCCTTGAACTTGCCATACACGGGATCGGTCATGATGCCGTTCCGGCTGTTGGCGAAGTGGAGACTCCACTGCCGGGTTTCGGGGTTATACAGGCGCAGGCTTAAGCCCTCTATCGACCCTGCGGGTCCATCGACCTTGAGTTCGACCAGGTTGGCGCGGCCGTCCCAGACCTTGCTCACCACCGACGTCCCTTCGTACTCGACCCAGGTCCCGGAACCGGTCAGCGGACGCTGCAGCAATGACAGCTTCGTCGTCCAGGTGCCGATTTCGAAATCAAAATCGTTTTGCCCATCCCGATCGTCCTGACCTTCTGCTGCTGCCGGCATCGGCTGGAAAGCGATAAGCGCGCCGCACACCATCAGGCAGGCCATCGGCAGTTTGCACAGGTTCATCGGTTGCCTCCGGTTTCCAGTTGGTAAATGCGCAGGTCCTGGATTTTCCATTCTTGTCGCACCTGCACCATTACCGCAAAGATTGCGAAGTTCCGCAGGATCGCGGGCTCGGCATCGTCGACGTGCCGGAGGACCTCTACAGTTCCGTCAACAGCTGCAACATCGGGCGCTATCATCCGATACTTCCGAACCTCAGTAAGATGGCGGAGGTCAGGCGGCATGCCCGCAAACTGCGCTGCAAACCGCTCGTGAACCGCCTCCCGGCCTGCCAGCCACTCGCCCCGGTCCACGAAGACGAAACTCACATCGTCGGGGAACAGGCTGGTGAATTGGAGCGAATCCCGCTGATTCCACGCGGCATCGAGCGTCGACCAGACGGCGCGGATCGCAGCACTTTCGACAGGTCCGGCGAGATGATCTCTGCGAAGGCGCTGCGGGGCAGCATGATCGCGATGCCGATCTGCAGGATGATAACCAGTGGCCACCTTCGTTTATGCAACTGAGACATCATGTAAATCCTCTTTCTGTCGCGTCCGATGATGTGATCCGACTTCCGCTTTAGAGAGGCTGCCCGCGACGATCCAGGCTGCGCCCCAAAATGCCAAACAAACAAGGGTACTGGTGAGTTCCTGCCTGTCCCCGGCGTAGCCGACCGGGTTCTCTGCGGATCGTGCCACCGGATTATCCAGGACCCTCGGGAGGTGCAGCGCGAAGAGCCAGGATGCGTACATGACCCCCGCAACAGTCGCGGCCGTCCGCGCCATTACATCGAAGGCGATGGCGGTGCCGGCGGCGAAATGCCCGGCCCCGGTGAGAAATGCCCAGAACATGGGCCAGGGAAACGGGAGCGGCTCCGCTCCGACCAGGGCAGCGACGCTTGCCGGGTAGATGAAGTGCAGCACGCCGAACACGGGCAATGAAAGGCCGAACAGCGCGCGGCCCGCCCGCAACCACGATTCGCGGAGGGGATTGCTGGCGAGGCCGGCCAGGATCAGCGCGGCACCGACGAACGCCAGCGATTCGAAAGCGCGAATCCAGAACGGAGATCGAAGAAGTTCCGGATTGCTGAAAGCGCCCGGAATGTGCAGCACGACGATTCCGAACATGAACAGTACCGCAACCACGAGCGCTGCAGGTTTGACCTTGACGTTCGCCCCGATCGCCAAGCCGACAATGACCAGGACGGTACCGGTGAGGACCGCGAGGAAGCGATAACCTGGCAGCCACGCCGGCACCGGCTGCAGCGAACTCAGCAAATCGACGTAGGCGACGCAAACCACCCCGAAGCCGGCCATGGCGACGGCATAGAGGACGCGACCGGGCAAGAGCAGTCCGGTTCGCATCGGACTCCTGATCCTGTACCTGCCGGCGCCGCCACCCATCAAGCGATTCCGGGTGGCTATTCCGGGACGCGCGTGACTTGCGTGTACATCAGCCGCCACCTACCGTCGCGCCTTGCCCAGACGTGCGCCCTTCTTACCAGGCGCGTATGGCGTTTCCCATCCTGGGTCCAACTGAGCCGCAGAAGCCCTCCGAGCACCGCGCCATCGCTCCAGATTATCTGCAATGGTTGTTCGGTGACATGCGGATCAATGCGAAATCCGGGTTGATCGAAGGGCAGAATCGATTGCTCCTTGTCCTCCAGAGACGCGTCGGAATTCACGAGCAGGTATTCATCGGCGACCAGGCCGCGATAAGTCTCAATGTCGTTTTGGAACGTAGCCTGATCGTACGCGTGCATCGCTTCCGCAAGGCCGGGCGGGAGTTCACCGCTTCGCATCTGCTGGTCTGCGGCCGTCATGCCTGGCGGCGCGAACATGAGCGTCACCACAGTTACCCACCGCAAGGCCCTTGCAGCGGCGCCACCGACTTCACATTTCCTGACGGTGAGACGAGTGAAGGTAGCCAGGTTGTGCAACGGAAGGGTGTGTGAAAGAAGATTCATCCGGTAGACCTGAAGCGGATCGGGATACGATGCGTTCGACCAGCGTCACCGGCTTCCGGTGCTACCGTGACGCTATGAATGACCGCCGGTAAACCAGGCGAGCGAGCAGTGTAGCGGCGGCAGCGGACCACTTAAAGATCCAATTCCAGGCGAGCCTGATGTGCCAATCACTGTTCGGGTACGATACCGCGATGGATCTTCACATAAGCCTGATTGACCGCAAGGATCTGAGAGGTGAGATCTATCGGCAGTTGCGGCGCGCGATCATCGACGGACTCCTTAACCATGGCGATCCGCTGCCGCCAACGCGGGATCTGGCGAGGCAACTGTGCGTCTCCCGGACCACGGTGACGGTCGCCTACGATCGGCTGGCGGCGGAGGGCTACGTTTCTTCCCACGTCGGCGCGGGCACCTTCGTCAGCTTCCAGGCCGGTGCTACGCCTGAGGCGACCCGCAAGCCGCGTAAGAAAGGTGTCCTCGCACCTCGGCCCATCTGGGATTCAGTAGAACTGCCTCTCCCCTTCCAGGCACAGGCGCAGTTCAATTTTCGCACGGGCGTGCCGGATGGATCGTTGTTCCCCTCCGAGACATGGCGCCGGCTCGTCGCGCGCGAACTTCGTTCTGGCGCAGGCAGTGACAGCGGATACGGCCACGTGGCAGGGCATGCTGGATTGCGCGAGGCAATCGCGCGCCACATTGCCGTATCCCGCGGTGTACAAGCGTCCGCCGGCGACCTGACGATTACGAATGGGGCGCAGCAGGCGCTGGACCTCACGGCTCGTGTCCTGGTGAACCCTGGAGACACGGTGGCGATCGAGGATCCGGGATATCGGCCGGCAGCACGGCTTTTCCGCTCCGTCGGCGCTCAGGTCATCGGTGTACCGGTCGATGACGAAGGATTGATCGTCGCTTCCTTGCCGGCTCGGGCGCGAATCGTGTACGTGACTCCGTCGCATCAGTATCCTCTGGGAGTAACGATGAGCATGCCTCGCCGCAGGTCGCTGCTGGCATGGGCAGAGCGAACGAATAGCGCAATCATCGAAGACGATTACGACAGCGAGTTCCGCTTCGGCGAGCGCCCCGTAGAGCCGCTGCACTCCCTCGACAAATCAGGCCGCGTCATCTACATCGGCTCTTTTTCAAAAACCATGATGCCCTCGTTCCGGCTGGGGTTCGTCCTGGCACCAACCTCGCTATGCCGCGCCATTCGCAAGGCCAAGCACGTGACCGACTGGCATACTCACCTGCTGGTCCAGGGCGCCCTTGCGCGATTCATCGACGACGGCGACTTCGCGCGCCACGTGCGCAAGATCGGTCGTGTGTACCAGGCACGCCATGCAATGATCCTCGGTATCCTGAAGCAGGATTTCGCCGACTTCCTGACCATCATCCCGTCGGTTGCGGGACTGCATGTCACAGCGTCGTCACACACCCGGTCAGTCGAAGAAATCGAAGCCGTGGCAAGCCGTGCGCTGGAACTCGGCGTGGAGGTGCATCCGCTGTCGCTGTTCTCCATCGATGCGCTGAAACGTCCCGGGATAGTGCTTGGTTACGGTGGCATCGCAACCGGGCATATCGACGAAGGGCTGCGCCGGCTGCGTTCCTGCTTCGAGGCGTGAAGGAGTGGCGCCGCAACCTGCCGCAGGTCAGCTCGCCATTTCGAGCTGGTAGTAATCCATCAGGATTTTCGCCACCTCGGGCCGTGAGAACTC
>Ga0079224_100016182_pt1 | contig 10464 bp, 8 predicted proteins | sample Stecom2015_FD_80414 | JGI IMG/M metagenome (GOLD analysis project Ga0079224, IMG submission 80414) | Agricultural soil microbial communities from Utah to study Nitrogen management - Steer compost 2015 | ecosystem: Environmental > Terrestrial > Soil > Agricultural land | place: USA: Utah...
CCTCGCCGAGGATCGGGCCGTCCCAGGAATGGGGGGAGCTCGTCGCCGACATCGACCTCCCCACCGCCTCGGCCGCCGCCTGGGTGGACGTGCTCGCAGCGACCGGCAGCGAGGTGCTGATGGACAGCCTGGACCTTCGCACCCCCCTTGATCTCTCGGGCATCGACGCCCAGGAGCACCCCTACCTCCGCCTCCGCGTCACCCTCGCCGACCCGTCGCAGCAGAGCACCCCGCAGTTGGAGGCCTGGCGCATCCGCTACGCGCCCGTCCCCGAACTCGTCGTGGACGGGGCGGCCTCGACGTTCCCGGAGCCGGGCCTCCAGGAGGGCGAAGCCACCTCGGCCCGCATCGTCATCCGCAACCTGAGCGACTTCGCGGCGGACACGGCCCGCGTCGTCGTCCAGCTCACCAACGCCGAGAACGAGACCGAAACCCTCCTTACGGAGACGTTCGGGAAGGTGGGGCCGGACGAAGCGATCACGGTCGACGCCGACATCGAGACGCGAGGGTACGTCGGGAACAACGTGCTCTCGGGGATGGCCGAGCAGCCCGGCCGCACCGAACGCGTCATCTACAACAACGCCTTCGTCGGCACCTTCGCCGTCGAGCCCGATCGCGTCCGTCCCGTCCTCGAACTGCTCGTGGACGGCCTCCGGCTGGAGAACGACCCCAGCCCGGTCGTCGACCTCCAGAACCCGGAGCTCCCGTTCGTCTCGGCCCGTCCGGTCATCGAGGTGACCGTCACCGACGAGAACCCCTACCTCCCGCTCGACGACCCCTCGGCGTTCCAGATCACGCTCGACCAGCGTGTGCTGCATCCGGACGAATTCACCTTTACGCCCGCCACACCCGAGCGCAACGAGGCACACATCCGCTTCGAGCCCGACCTCGCCGGGCGCGATACCGTCCACACCCTCACCGTCCGCGCCTTCGACGCCACCGGCAACGCGGCGCTCGTGGACCCGACGGCCGAGGACTCCACGCGCTACCAGGTCCACTTCCGCGTGCAGAACGCGCTGGAGGTCGAGAGCCTCTATCCGTACCCCAACCCGATGAGCCGTCGGACGCGGCTCATGTTCCGCATGCGCGGCTCGGACGCCACGCTCGTGGACGACTTCCGCATCCGGATCTACACCGTCAGCGGCCGGCTCGTCCGCGAACTCGATCTGCTCCGTGACCCCACGCTCCTCGAAGCGGGCGGCCTGCGGATCGGCTGGAACAGCGTGCCGTGGGATGGGACCGACGAGGACGGCGATCCCGTCGCCTCGGGCGTGTACCTCTACAAGGTGTTCCTCCGGAATACCGAGGGCGAGGATCTCGCCGTCAACAACCCGGAGAGCCTCGACCGCATCGCGGTCATCCGCTGAGGCCGGGGGCGTGTTGGCAGGGGCGCACGGTGGTGCGCCAGGGGGCGCACGGTGGTGCGCCCCTGCCGCCCACTCAGCCGGCCGCGCGGCCCAGCCGGTCGTAGAGCGCGAGCAGCTTCGCCTGCTCGCGCTCCCAGTTGAACGCCTCGCGGACGAAGAGGCGCCCGCGCTCGGTGAGCGCCTGTGCCTCCGCCGGGTGCGCCGCGAGGTGAAGGACGGCCGGGGCGATGGCCTCCGGGTCGGTAGGGTCCACGAAGAGGCCGCCGGACCCCGTGGGCAGCCGCTCGCGCCAGCGGGCGAAGTTGCTCGCCACGAAGGGCGTCCCGAGTGCCATATACTCGTAGAGCTTGTTCGACGAGATGAAGCGGTGCCCGCCTTCATCGAGGAGGACGGCGAGGCCGACGTCGGCGCGGGTGATGTAGCCGAAGGCCTCGTGCTGGGGTCTCGGTCCCAGGAAATCCACGTGCGCCCAGCCGGGGCGCGCGCGCGCCTGCGCCAGGCTCGCCGGGTCGTCGTGGCCGAGGAGCCAGAGCCTTGCCGGCCCGGTGGCCTGGAGGCGCTCCACAGTGTCGACCATCGAGAGGAGGCCCCGCGAGACGGAGAGGCCGCCGGCGTAGACCAGCCGGAGGGCGCCGCCCGGGTGCACCTCGTCGTCGGAGAGGGCCGCGCCAAAGGCCGCGGCGGCCTCCATCAGCGCACCGTCCACGATGGGCGCGTTGTCGATGAGCAGCGCGCGGGGCCCGAGGCGGGCCCGCACATCCTCCTGGGTCACCACCGCGGCGTCGGCGATGCGGGCGGCGACGTGCTCCAGGGCGACCACGCCGAGCCCGGTGAGGGTGCGCAGCGGGCGCGGGATCCAGGGCCGGATGCGCACGCGCTCCCAGTAGTCCTCGTGGACATCGTAGATCACCCTTCGCCCGGCCGCCTTGAGGGCGAACACGAGCGGGAGCGTGAACGGGTTGTGACAGTGATACACGGCCGCGTCCTCGGCCAGCAGCCGCCGCGTCAGCTGCGGGAGATGGAGGACGAGGCTCGTCCGCGAGTTCACCTCCAGCGGGACGACGCGGATGGCGTCGTGGGCGAAGGGCCCGAGGCGGCCGGGCGCCTGCGCGTAGAGCGTGACGTCGTAGCCGTGGTGCGCGAGGGTGCGGGCCTCCTTCTGGAACACCCGCACGTCGTCGTACGACGGATGCGCCGGCGAGACGACGACGACCTTCGGGCGGGGCGCGGAGGGGGAGGAAGGCGGCGTTCTTTGACGCGACACGTTTTCGGGCCTACGTTCGGGGCGGCGCCCGCCGAAGATCGCGGCGGGCGCCCCCACAAATCCACCGTGCCGCACGATTCCACCCTACCTCTATGAACCTCTACGCCGTGATCATGGCCGGCGGCGTCGGTAGCCGCTTCTGGCCGCACAGCCGCCGCGCCCACCCCAAGCAGTTTCTCGACGTCCTCGGCCCCTCCTCGCTCATCCAGAACACCTTCGCCCGGCTCCAGCCGCTCATCGAGCCCGAGCGCGTCTTCGTCGTCACCCACACGGACTACGTCGAGAAGACGCGCGAGCACCTCCCGGCCGTTCCGGCCGAGAACGTCCTCGGTGAGCCGGTTGCCCGCAACACGGCGCCGTGCATCGCGCTGGCGGCGGCACGCATCCACGCGCTCGACCCCGAGGCCGTCCTCGTCGTCCTCCCCGCCGACCACCTCATCCGCAACGTGGCGCACTTCCAGGAGGTGCTGCGCGCGGCGGTCGAGGAGGCCGCGCAGGGTGACGTTCTCGTCACCATCGGCATCGAGCCGACGCATCCGGAGACCGGCTACGGCTACATCCAGTACGACTCCACCCTCCGCGACGGCGACGACACCCTGCGCGCCTACGCCGTGCAGGCATTCGCCGAGAAGCCCGACCTCGCCACGGCCGAGCGCTTCCTCGACTCGGGCGACTTCCTCTGGAACTCGGGCATGTTCATCTGGCGCGCCGATGCCATCCTCCGCGCCATCGAGCGGCACCTGCCCGATGTTCACGCCGCCTTCGCCGCCGTCGAGGCGGCCTACGCCGAGGACGACGCCGGGGACGCCGCCGAGGCGGCCGTCCAGCGCGCCTACGAGCGTGCGCCCAAGATCTCCATCGACTACGGCGTGATGGAGCCGGCGGCGTCCGAGGGCGCCGTGCGCGTCGTGCCCGGCTCCTTCGGCTGGAGCGACGTGGGCGACTGGCGCGCGGTCTACGACCTCGCCGAGAAGGACGCGGCCGGGAACGCGGCCGAGGGCAACGTCCTCCTCCACAACACGAGCCGCTCCTACGCCCGCGCCCACGACGGCCGCCTCCTCGCCCTCGTGGGCGTCCACGACATCGCCGTGGTGGACACCGGCGACGCCGTGCTCGTCTGCCACCTCGACGCCACGCAGCAGGTCAAGAACATCGTGGACTACCTCGGCTCGCACGGCCTCGACGAGCACGTGTGAGCGGGTCCCGGGCGGCCCGCCTCGGGGGCGCTGGGGGAAAAGCGGAGTCTGCCGCCGCCTTGAACCGCGCCCGGTGAGGCGGCGTGAGACGGCGCGTGCGTACCGGTACGCGCCGTCTCACCGCTGCCCCTCTTCCATGTCCGCTTCCCCTGACGCTCCCGAGGTCGTCGTGGTTACCGGCGCGTCGGCCGGGGTCGGCCGGGCCGTTGTCCGCGCGTTCGCCCGGCGCGGCGCGCGGATCGGCCTCGTCGCCCGGGGCGAGGCCGGCCTCCGGGCCGCCGCCGCCGAGGTCGAGCGCCTCGGCGGCCGGGCGCTCGTCCTCCCGTGCGACGTAGCCGATGCCGCCGCCGTCGAGGCCGCCGCCGGCGCCGTCGAAGCGGCGTTCGGTCCCCTCGACGTGTGGATCAACAACGCGATGCAGTCGGTCTTCTCGCCGTTCAAGGAGACGACGGCCGAGGAGTTCAGGCGCGTCACCGAGGTCACCTACCTCGGCTACGTCTACGGCACGATGGCCGCGCTCCGGCGGATGCTCCCGCGCGACCGCGGGAAGATCGTGCAGGTCGGGAGCGCACTCGCCTACCGGGGCATCCCGCTCCAGAGCGCCTACTGCGGCGCCAAGCACGCCATCGTCGGGTTCACGGACTCGCTCCGGTGCGAGCTCATCCACGACGGCTCGAACGTGTCCATCACGGCCGTTCACCTCCCCGCGCTCAACACGCCGCAGTTTCGGTGGGTCAAGAGCCGGCTGCCGCGCGCCTCGCAGCCCGTCCCGCCGATCTTCCAGCCGGAGGTGGCCGCCCGCGCCATCGTCCGCGCCGCACACGGCCGCCAGCGCGAGGTGTGGGTCGGCTTCCCGACGGTCAAGGCCATTGTGGGGCAGAAGGTGGCGCCGGGGCTGCTCGACCGCTACCTCGGCAAGACCGGCTACGACGCGCAGCAGACGGACGAGCCGCGCACGCGCGAGGCGCACAACCTCTGGGCCCCGCTCGACGCGGCCGAGGACCGCGGCGCCCACGGCGTCTTCGACGACCGGGCGCGGCCGGCGCGCCGCACGGCCCTCCTCGGCGCCGCGGCCCTCCTCGGCGCCGCGGCCCTCCTCGGCGCCGCGGCCCTCCTCGGCGTTGCGGCGGGCGTCCTCAGCGGGCGGAGGTGACCGTGCGCGCCCCGATCCGCCAGGCCGTCGCCGGGGTGCACCGCCTTCGGGATCGCTGACCCCGCTCACTCAACCGTTCGCCTTCATGTTCTACGACGACTGGCTCCCGGTGCGGGAGCGACCCAGCCTCTGGAAAGGCGCCCTGGCGGGAATGGCCGGCGGCGCCGTCGCCTCCTGGGTGATGACGCAGTTCCAGGCCGCCGTACCGCCGGAGGCCTTCGCCAGGCTCCTCGGGGAATCTGACGATTCGGGCGGCGGCGGCGATGCCGAGCCCGCCACGGTCCGGGCGGCCGAGGCGATCTCGGAGGGCGTGTTGGGCCACGAGCTGACGAGGAGGGAGAAGCAGGTGGCCGGGCCGGCCGTGCACTACGCCTTCGGTACGGCGGCCGGGACGGCCTACGGCGCCACCGCCGAGCTGTGGCCCGAGGCGGCGACGGGCGCCGGCCTTCCCTTCGGCACCGTCTTCTGGATCGCGGCCGACGAGATCGCCGTTCCGGCCCTCGGTCTCTCCGATCCGCCGACCGAGCACCCGCCGTCGGTGCACCTCTACGCGCTCGCCTCGCACCTCGTCTACGGGTTGGTGGCGGACGTCGTCCGGCGCGGTGTCCGCCGTGTGCTCTAACTACCGAGGTAGGCGCCTTCGAACGCGTCGGCCCAGCCGTCGGCGCGGTCGAGGCAGGCGGGCTTGACGTCGCCCACGCGGCGGCCGAGGCGGGCCTGGTGCGCCTGGTAGGCGGCGGGGGCGTCGCCCCGGATGCGGAAGACGCCGAGCGGGCCGAGCTGCCCGAGGTCCCGCGCGTAGGCATAGTGGACGTTATCCCGGAGTCGGGCTTCGATGGCCTCGGCGATGGCGGTGAGGTGGGCCGCCTCGGCGTCGCTCCGGACGAACAGCGTGTACGCCTCCCGCCGCGCGTCGAAGGCGACGAGGGCGAAGGCGAGGTCGTACCCGTCGAGCGCGGCGCGGACGTGGCGCTCGTCCAGCTTCTCGCCCACGCGGTCGCTCACCCACGACGCCTTTCCGAGGAACCGCAGGCGCGGGGCCTCTCGCTCGAACCCGACGACCTCGACGAGGTCGCGGAGGCGGTAGCGGTAGAGCCCGCCGCTCGTCGTCAGGACGACCTCGTAGACCTGCCCGGCCTCCAGCTCGTGCGCCCAGCGCACCGCGCCGTCCTCGCCCAGGAACTCGAAGACGTGGGAGCGGACGGCCAGCACGGCGCCCTCGCCTCCGCCGTACGGGATCGAAACGACGCCCTCCGTCGCCAGCAGGCCCTTCGGCTGAAACGCAGCGTGCGGGAGTTGCGCCGCCAGCGCGTCGGCGTAGCGCGCGGCGTAGGCGTCGGCCCAGGCGCTGACGACGGCGAGGCGCGGCCAGAGCCGGGCGTGCCGTGCGGCCGGGTCGGCCTCGGCGAGCGCGGCGGCCACCTCGGCGGCGCGGCGGGGATCGGGCGCGAGGCCGCGCGTCAGCCGGGCGTCGAGGTCGGGCGGAAGGGGCGTGGGCGGGGAGAGCGCGCCGAGCCGGAGGTCGTGCGCCAGCCGGTCGGCCCAGCCGGGGAGGCGGTCGAGGAGGAGGGTGAGGAACGTCGGGCTCCAGACGGAGACGAGCGCGAGGTCGCGCCGGGCGACGAGCAGCCGGAGCGTCACGTAGCGCCACGCGTCGAGGTCCGAGACGTGCCGGGCCTCGGGCGGGACGGCGAAGGTGGCGCGGGCCAGCCGTCCCATCGCGCCGAGGTAGGCGCCGTCGTCCTCGAACCCGATGGGGACGCCCGCCTCGGTGTGCCGCACGGCCCGGGCGACGGGGCTGAGGGCCCAGTAGTGCGGGCCGCGCCCCACGCCCGGGTGGCGTGTGTAGAGGTCGGCCATCCACGGGGCAATCGCCCGGCGAAGGTCGCGCTGGAGGGCGGCGGTGTAAGGGATGAGCTTCGTCGCCGCCGTCGAGCCGCTGGTGGGTTCGAGGAGGCGGACGGGCTCGGCCGTGAGCACGCGGCGTTCGCCTGCCGCGATCCGGTCCACGAACGGCGCGAGCGCCCGCCCCGGATTCGACCCCGGGGCGTCGTACTCCACGAGCGGGACGCGCCGCCGGAACGCCTCTGCCGTGCGGATCGCGCCGAAGCCGTGTGCCTCGCCGTAGGCCGTTCGGGCGCCCGCGCGGACGATCCGCGCCAGCAACCGCCGCTGCGAGCCTTCCACGTCACCCAGCGCGCGGCGGAAGGCGCGGGCCTCGGGGAGGCTTGCCGCCGCCCAGACGGCGTGCGTCAGGCGCGGCGTCACGCCCGGGTCTTCGCAGGCTCGACGAGGCCGATGGGCGTCTCGTCCAGCGTCAGCGTGGCGCGGAGGAAGCGGGCCAGGAAGCCGAGGTACGACGTGCCCGACACGGCGCGCGGCAGGCGGTCCCAGATGGCCCGGTGGAGCGCCGGGAGGTGGTAGCTCGGAACCTCCGGGAAGAGGTGGTGCTCCAGGTGGTAGTTCTCGTTCAGCAGGAAGAACGCCACGACCGGGTGCGCCTCGATGGAGCGGCTGGCGAGGAACGGGTCGTGCGCGTCGGTGATGCCGTGCTGCGCGAAGCCGCGCACCTGCACCATCAGCGACACGAGGACGAGGGGGACGAGCCAGACGGCGGCGAGGACGGCGAACGGGACGAGCGCAAACAGGAGCGCGTAGCCCGTGCCGAGGAGCGCGTACTCCATCGCGATGGCGCGGCGCTCGGCGGGCGAGCCGTGGCGGACGGCGAGGAACGGGATGGCGAGGAGGTAGAGGTAGCAGCCGACCGTCAGGCGCACGTAGTGAAGCGCCCACACGACGCCGCGCCGGCCGGTGTAGTTGTGGTAGTCGTCCGGGTCGTCCTCGGTGCCGAGGTGGTCGTGGTGGCGCGTGTGCATCACGCGGTAGGCCGTGAACGAGATCAGCGCCGGGGCGCCCAGCGCCACGCTCGCCCAGCGGTTGGCGCGTCGGCTCCGGAACAGCACGCCGTGCATCCCCTCGTGGAGAAGCAGCACGAACGCGTTGACGGCCAGCGCCGCTCCCACCGTCCCGGCGATCCGCAGCGCCCCCATCGCCGCGCCGTCCAGCGCCAGGCTCCACAGGATCGCGCCGGCGCTCGCCGCGAGGAGGCCGGCGAACGCGGCGAGCTCGCCCAGCCGCTTGCCGAGGTCGAGGCGGCGGAGGCCGGCCAGCCGTCCGCCGAGGAGGCGGGCGACGGCCGCGCGGGCCTCGCTGTGCGTGATCGGCGTCGGGTCGAGCGTGGACATGCGGGTACGAGGGGCAGGGTTCGCGGTTCAGGGTTCGCGGTTCAGGGTGCCAGGAGCTCGAATCGTGAACCCTCACACGGCATTGCCGACCATGCGGCGGCCGGCGGGCGTGAGGTTGTCCGGGTGGATGCGCGTCAGGCAGGCGAGCTCGTCGCCCTCGGCCGCGCCGGGGTTGGCCGACACGAAGAAGGCGACGTGCGGATCGCGGAGGTGGCGCGCCGTCGGCTCGGCCACGCCCTCGCGGAGCGGCGTCGCGTGGCGGAGGCGCACCACGCCCGTCGCGGCGTCGTACTCGTGCGGGAATTTGCGGTGGGCGACGGCGTCGAGAATGGCTCGTTCGTGCGGCGGCGTGGGGCCGAACGCGTGGGGGTAGAAGGTGGCGAAGAAGGCAGGCAGGAAGCGGTACGTCTTGTAGCCCGACGAGATGAGGAACCAGTACGCAGGCGCGTGCTCCTCGGCGGCCCGCCGGAAGACGTGGCGCGACCACACCTGCGCCAGCGCGGGCGTGTTGCGGTACGCCGCGTCCACGATGGTGTCGCCCGAGAAGTAGGCCACGACGGTCTCGCCGCCCACCCGCTCCTCCATCCGCAGCAGCGTCGAGAACCCCTGGATCGCGCCCGACGCGTCGCGCAGCAGGATCGCCGACTCCTTCTCGGCGAGGTCGGCCTCGAAGCCCCGGCGCGTGACGCCTTCGAAGTAGCGCGCCAGCAGGGCGTGCATCCGGGCGCGCTCGGCCCGCGTGAGCGCGGCCACCGGTTGCACCGCACCGCCGAGGCGGGGCGGCTCAGAGCTGGGCGATTTCGACGTACGGACGGCCGGCGAGGGCGGGGGCGTGCCCATCGGGCCAGGCGACGGTGTAGAGGGTGCTGGCGTAGGCAATATGGGGGAGCCGCCGCGCTTCCACAAGACGCGGGTCGGATTCCGCGAGGCCGAGGAGCACGAAGGCGTGGCCGCGCCCGGCGGCGCGCCGGAGGAGCGCGCGGAGGAGGAGGGGCAGCACGCCGTCGTGCGCCGTCGTCAGGAACGCCGCGAAGGCGGCGCGCAGCGGCTGCCCCGGCCTCGGGAGCGGTGCGGCCCCGGCCAGCCGCGCGCCGAAGCCGACGAGCGGATACGCCCACCGCAGCGCGCCGGTGTAGCCCTGCACGACCGTCTGCTTGAAGGCGGACTGGTCCCACAGCGCCGCCACGCCCACGAGAGACCCGCCCTCCCGAACCAGCACGAAGTCCCCGGCGGCGAGGCCCCGCAGGAGCGGCGTGCCGAGGTCGGCCTCTTCGATCACCGGGAAGAAAGAGGCGCGTCGCCCGTATTCGCGGAGAAAGGCGGCGACCGCGGGCCACGTCGCAGCCGAGCCGGGCTCGACGGTGAAGGGGGAGGAGGGCAGGCGCATGCCGCGCCGGACGACCAGCGCCAGGGTGGTCACCTCGGCGACGGGGCGGAAGGCGGGGACGGCGTTGCGCGGCTTGTCCGCCAGAATCCCGCGTGCCTCGCGGTTGCCTGCCGTGATCGCCGCGAGGTAGAAGGGCACCGGGTCGGCCTCGTGGAGCGCGCGGAGGGCGCGGAAGCCGTTGACCGTGAGGTGCCGCCCCCGGAAGGCGGGGTCCACGCGCAGCCCGCTCAGGTAGCCGACGCGCTGCGCCGCGCCGTCCACGAGCACCCGCCGGGTGGCCCGGACGGCGACGGCCACGAGGCGGCCCGCCTCGGTCTCCGCGACGAGCGTCTCCGCGGTATCCCCGAGAGGGCCGTTGCCGAGGAAGAAGTCGGGCTCGCGCTCGTAGGTGACGGCCACGCGGCCCGGCATGGGCGTGGTGCGCAGCAGGCGGCGGAGGGCGGGGTCGTCCTCCGCCGTGGCGAGGCGGTATCGGAAGACGGCGGACAGCGCCGCCTGCCTCAGCCCGCGCCTTCGCCCTCGACCCAGCGGACGGCGTGCTGCATCAGCTCCGTGCCGCTGTCGAGGTTCAGCTTCGTCTTGATCCGCGCTCGGTAGCTCTCGACGGTCTTCACCGAGAGGTGCAGGCGCTCGGCGATTTCGCGCGTGGGCAGGCCCCGCCCCGTCATTTCGAACACCTCCAGCTCCCGGTCGCTCAGCACCTCCAGCGGCGACTCCATCGCGTCCTTTCGGCCGACGGCGGCTCCGAAGAGCATCCGGTCCTTGAGCTCCTCGCTCATGTAGATCCCCCCCCGGAGCACGTGGCGGACGGCCTGCACGATCTGGTCGTCGGCCTCCAGTTTCGAGACGTAG
>Ga0079224_100016183_pt1 | contig 10464 bp, 4 predicted proteins | sample Stecom2015_FD_80414 | JGI IMG/M metagenome (GOLD analysis project Ga0079224, IMG submission 80414) | Agricultural soil microbial communities from Utah to study Nitrogen management - Steer compost 2015 | ecosystem: Environmental > Terrestrial > Soil > Agricultural land | place: USA: Utah...
GCATGCTCTTGCCCGTCTTCCAGCATTGCCGAAAGCCTGTGATCCGTGTGGAAGTCCAAGTACAATTTGGTGGCTTCGATGGCCATCGGGCTGTCGAGATAGATCCGCGTTCTTGGGATTTTCCCTTTCTCCATCAGCATATAGAGATGATAGAGCAGAAGCTGCGTCCGACCCACCGCAAATGCGGGAATGACCACCAATCCTCCCCGGTCAAAGGTCTCCCGGATCGCCAGTGCCAGTTCGTCCTCGGGTTTGCCCGGCGGGGAGTTTCGGTCGCCATAGGTTGATTCGATCCAGAGTATGTCGGCTTTTGGGATGAGCGTGGGAGGGAAAAGAAGCGGGTCGTTGAACCTTCCAATATCGCCGGAGAAGATGAGTTTTTTGGTTTGGAAGTCACCTTTGAAGACGATCTTCACGATGGCCGCCCCAAGGATATGGCCGGCATGAAAATAGGTCAGATCCACATTGGGATGGATCGAAACAGACTTGTCGAAAGCTTGGGGCACGAGCAGCGGAAAAACCGCCTCCGCATCTTCCATCGTGTACAGAGGCTGGGGAATTTCGTGGCGGGAGTATCCTTTTTTGCGGGCAAATTCTGCTTCCTCTTCCTGAAGTTTACCCGAATCCAATAGCAGGATCTTTGCAAGTTCGGCAGTTGCTTCTGTGCAATAGATCGGTCCGCGATAGCCCTGCTTGACCAACTTGGGCAGATAGCCGATGTGGTCCAGGTGGGCATGGGTCAGCACGACAGCCTCAAGTTGCGCCAATGCCATGGGGAAGTCGTCCCAGTTTCTTTCTCTCCATTCTTTTGGCCCTTGGAAAAGGCCACAATCCACCAAAAATTCAAAATCCCCAAGTTCAATCAGGTATTTGGAGCCGGTGACTGCCCCCGCGCCTCCTAGAAACTTCGCTGTAACATTCATGTTAGTCTGGGTTTAAAAATTAAGGTACAAAAAAAGAGGCACCGTTTGGGTGCCTCTTTTATCCGAGTCTTCGCCTGCTGCCGACGGTAGCTTGTCGCCAGCTGACCAAAATTCGGTCAATCCTTCATGAAATATGCTGAATCAAATTTCGCCCGGGAAGCACTGTCGATCTTCACCCGCTGCAGCGAGTCCAGCACTGCTTTTTCGGTTTCATCTTCCCCTCTCCATTCGTCCCATCCTTCGACATCTCCCCGTTGTTCAGCACACGTCAGGCAGATCAACCCGCTTCGGTTGAAGACCCAAACTGCGCCGGAACTCACATCGTTTGATCGATATCCGTGGGCATAGATGGTATTTCTCAGGATGTCCAAGAGGGATCTCTCCATGATAAAGGGTCGGTCATAAGGTACTTGTAGGGTTAGATTGACTTTTTGATCGCGGAATTGCTCCACGCTGCTGATGTCGAAGCCCTCACTGAAGGTCACAACGGAATCCATTACGACGTAGGAATACTTAAACTTCTGAGCGTTGGCCAGAGCCTCCGCCTTGGTTCTTCCTCTGGAGAAGTAGTCCTCTTTCAGAGTCACCGCCGTATCAGCTGTCCCTTCAATCCTCAGATTGACATGGTTGAAAGTCGGCTCGTCTTCCAGGTTGTTAAGAGTAAGGATCAGCGTCCCCGGGGTGACAGGGAGGGTAGCTTCTGTCTTGTGCCAGTTTTCTTCCTTGAACTGGGCGACAATCTTGGGAATCTGGAAGATCGAAATGCCCACGCAAAGCAACCAAAGTGCTAAAGCGACCAGTCCGAAACGGCTGCCTATCAAATTCTTTTGCGCCAGCACACTTAGGCCAAGCAGCAAGATGATAATACCCGGGATGATCACCATTCCGATGCCGGAGACCACCAGCCAAACGGGCACCATGTCGGTGAACAATTCAACTGGGAAGTTGTCCATCAGTACGCGGTAGTCCGCATCGCTCACGCCGAAGTATGCCGCCAAAGCGATCAGCGGGGTGATCGTCAGGCATAATCCCAGAAAGAAGATAATCAATCCGAAGATCACACGGATCACGTTGGCGATGAACTTACCCAGAGGACCGAGGGCTGATCCGATGGCGTCGATCACCTTTCCCAAGATCCGAAAAGGAGCCATCAGCAGCTTTCTCGTCTGGGATTCGGGTGCTTGAGGAATCGGATTGATACTTTCCTTGATCGTCGAGTCGATGCTGTCCAGCGTGATTTCCCCGCCCTTCATCTTGATCCTTTCGGTAATGGAGCTCGCCACGGGCGTGATGATCCAAAGGATCAGATAGATTAGAATTCCGGATCCACCTGCAAACGCCAGCAGCACAAACGCCAGCCTGACATAGACGACTTCTACCCCAAAGTAAGCACCTAAGCCGCTGGAGACACCTCCCAGAACTTTGTCGTCGGGGTTTCTGAACAGTTTCTTGATCTTGGCGTCCTCCATCAGTTCATAAGATACGGGCAGGATGATCCATAGAACGATGTAGGCCACGATTGCAAAGAAGCCAAAGTTCAGGTTGAAGTGGAAGTTGTCAAACGGGAAGAAGTCTAAAAATCCGAAATGGTGCATGTTCAGATTTCCGCTGAAGAGCAACAGGATAGCGATCAACCGCGTCCAAAGAGGATCTACCGAGAAATAGTTTGCAATACCGGCGCACACGCCGCCAAGGATCTTCTTGTTTTCCAGTCTTTTCAACTTCTTGTATCCGCGGGTCTCTGAGCCTGGAGGCGCTACATATTTGTAGAAGTCCTCTTGTTTTAGTTCCGATTCATCGAGGATTGGCTCGTCTTTCTCTTCTTCCACTGCGCTGAAGTCAGCAATCGTCCCCATCTTTTCAATGAGCTTGTCGACGTTCTCCGCAGAGATGACTTGTTTGTTGTTTTTCAGATTGCTTAGGAATATCTCGGCGATCCGGTTCTCGATGTCGGAGATGATCTCATGATTTTCTTTGTAGCTGGAGAAATGCCTGTTGATTGCGTCCAGGTACTTTCTAAGGATGTCATAGCCGTCTTCTTCGATATGGAAGAGAATGCCGCTGATGTTGATGCTTATCGTCTTTTTCATGGTGAGTCTGTTTGAGGGTCGCTTGGGGTCAATTCTTTGAGGTGATTGCTTGAGTTGACTTGACCAGGGAAGCCCAGGTGTCCGATAACGTCAGCAGAAACTTTTTTCCTTCTTCGGTGATCGAGTAGTATTTTCGAGGCGGCCCGGCTTCGGACTCTACCCAGCGATAAGTGGCAAGTTCGGCAGATTTCAGCCGATTGAGCAATGGATAGAGGGTGCCTTCGACGACGATCATCTGAGCCTGGGTGAGCTCGTCGATCAGGTCCGAAGTGTAGACCTCGCCCCGGGAGATGATGTGCAATACGCAAAACTCCAAGAGTCCTTTGCGCATCTGAATCTGTGTGTTGGCGACGTTCATTTGAGGGTGATTAAGTATCCTTTCGGAGTATAGATTTCATTTTCACTTGGATGGTTTGAGAGAAAAATGATACCAATCTTTTCCAAGCTACCTTGTATAACCTAATTCCTTGTTAAAGCTAGGCAGTTTGCATTCCAAAGTACCTGAGAAAATGCCCTTCAGGCCGACAGAAAGGACTTTTGCATGAGTTGACAATTGCTCCACTTTTTTTCATCACCTTCGCCAAAGGTATCGCATCGCCGGGAATATGTCCACCTTCGTAACATGAAAGTGTCCGATGGTGTACATCTGAGATCTGTCTTGAATTAAAAAACCAAATAGGTAGTCGGCTATCTTCGAATTTGAATTATTTTGTGCTTGTGAAAATGAATGTTACCAAGTTACTATTCCTAGTTACAAGCTGCTGTCTTCTCAATTCTTGGAAGAACGACGCATTTTCACAAGGTCTCACCCCCAAGTACTCCAATGAATTTATGAGTATCGGAGTGGGTGCACGAGCGCTGGGGATGGGCGGAGCGCAGGTTGCCGCTGTCCGCGACGTCACAGCGGCCTATTGGAATCCCGCAGCGCTGACCGGTATCCAGCATAAGTATGAATTTTCCCTGATGCATGCGGAATACTTCGCCGGAATAGCCCAATACGACTACCTGAGCTTCAGCACTCCGCTCGGAAACCAAAATCACATCGCCGCCTCGCTTATCCGCTTTGGGGTAGACGATATTCCCGATACGCGCTTTCTCTACGATGCCAATGGCGCCATCAACTACAACAATATCCAGTTTTTCAACGCCGCTGACTATGCCTTGCTGCTGAGTTTTGCCAGGGATATCTCCGACAAGATCAAACTCGGTGCAAACACCAAGATTATCCACCGTAATGTCGGCAAGTTCGCGCAGGCTTGGGGCTTCGGCCTGGACGTGGGTGGGATATATGTTCAAAAAAATATGACCATCGGACTGATGGTCCGCGACATCACCACGACCTACAATGCCTGGACGCATGACGCGGAACTAGTCCGGGAAATCTATTCGGAGACTAACAATGAGATTCCCCTGAATACGGTGGAGCTGACGCTGCCCAAGGCGATAGCAGGCATTGCTTACGATTGGAAGTTTGGCAAAGACTTCTCCTTATTGACAGCGCTGGATCTGGAGGCGACTTTTGACGGAGCGAGAAATACCCTGATATCGACCTCAGCGTTCAGTCTCGATCCGAAGTTTGGACTAGAACTGGGTTTCAGACGGTTGGCTTACGTACGGGGAGGAGTCAGCAACTTCCAATACATCAAAGATTTTCAGGGAGAAGAATCGCTGAATTACATGCCGTCGGTAGGATTAGGCGTGATCTTAAACGAGCGGTTTCAACTGGACTATGCGCTTTCGGATCTGGGAGATGTATCGGAGAGCCCCTATTCCCATATTTTCAGTATAAAAGTAAGTTTGGAGAAGTTGGCTTCAGATTTCAAAAAGTTTAATTCTTGGGAGAGATGAGCCAAAAAAAAAGCCTGTTGATTTTTTTATCGCTGGGATTTATCATAGAGTCCGCAATTGCCCAAATCCCTGTATGGTACGACTATTCGCTCACTTACTATAAGATCCCCACGGCGGAAGATGGGCTGTATCGGATCTCTGCGGCAGCATTGCAAGCCTCAGGTCTCAATACTGCCAATGTCGACCCACGGATGATCCGGGTGTATCACCGGGGAAAAGAAGTGGCCATCCACGTGGAGGGAGAACATGACGGCAAGGTGGATCCCGACGACTTCATCGATTTCTATGGGATCCGAAATGATGCGGAGTTGGATAAAAAGCTCTACAAGAAATTTTCCACCGTCCCAAATCCTTACTACAATACCTACTCTGATACCACGGCCTTTTTCCTGACCGTGACTCCTGGCGCACCCGGCAAGCGAATGAGTCAAAGGGCTGCTCCCTCTGCAGACTTGCCTTTAGTCAACAGTTTCCAGACAGAGCAGTTACAGGTTCTCTCGGATCAATATTCGTTGGGAGTGGAGTACACGCTGGGGTTCCGGCTGTCTGATTACGATCTCGGACAGGGTTGGATGGGCACCCAGATCACCAAGGGCGCGGCAAGAGACCTGACTTTTTCCAACTTGGGATCTCTCCTGACCTCCGGCGTCGCTAGGCTGGAGATCGGACTTGTAGGCCGGTCCGCCCATCCGCACCTGGCTCTGATCAGTGCTGGGCCAGCGACAGGCTCGCAACGGCCATTGACGCAGGCCAGTTTTACGGGATATGAATACCCGCAGCTCACTTTGGACTTGCAGATGTCGGACTTCAATTCCGACGGATCCCTGGTCGTCAAGGTGGTGCCTCAGGGTGCAGAGTCCGTGGACAATATATCCATTGCATACGCCAAAATCACGTTCTCGAAGCCGGTAGAGGCGGGAGATTTTGCAGGCCGTCAGATGATCTTTCCCGCAGGAAGCGAGCGGATATCCCTCAATCAGACCGAGGAAAACTATGTAGCTGTGGAGGTATCGGATATCTATGCCGTCCAAAAAGTCGTGGTATCCAAGACAGGGACGGCCTCGGGTTTCACAGCTTCTGTCCCGGGTGTATCGAGCAAAATATGGATTCAGCCAGAGCAAAGCGTGATCCCGGTAACAGCGATGCAGCGGGTGAAGTTTCGAAACTTCCTCGGGCAATCGGCTGACTACATCCTGGTGGGGCATAGCGAACTGGAAAAAGCAAGCTCCAAATATGCCAATCCGCTTAAGAAATACGCCGAACACCGAGCCTCGGCATTGGGCGGAGGATTTGATACGCTCACCGTGAGGATGGATGAACTCTACGACCAATATTCCTACGGAGAGAGGTCGCCGGTGGCTTTGTATGAATTTATCCAAGCTTACTACCCGCTTCATAAACCAACTCACATCTTGCTTGCTGCCAGATCGCTGGCGGTTTATTCGCAGACTCGGGTGGATAATGTCAATGTCTTTTACCGGAAGGCTCCTCAGGCGTTTTCTTTTCAGGACTTGGTGCCTGTGGGCGGGTATCCTTTCTCCGACAACAGCTACACACTCAATCTAGATCCTGAAAAGCCGAACAACCCTGCCATTTCGATCGGCAGGATTCCCGCCAAAAACTCCGAGCAGCTGGCAGATTACCTGGACAAAGCCATCGAAAAGGACCAGGCTGGAGTCAGCGAGCCCTGGCAAAAGGAACTCGTCCATCTCAGTGGAGGAGTGTCAGAGGCTGAGCTGGAACGCTATTTCGGATTCATGAATGGATTCAAAGCCATCGCAGAGGGCCCGTTTTTGGGAGGTAATGTCACCACCTACCGCAAGCGCTCCAACTCCGTGGTGGAGGTAATCGATATCACAGGAGATCTCAACGAGGGCCGGTCGATGCTCACGTTCTTTGGGCACGGGGCGCCGACCATCATCGACATCGAGATTGGATTCGTCTCCGATCCGTCTCTGGGCTACGCGAACAAAGGCAAGTATCCCGTCATGTTGTTCAACGGTTGCGATTACGGCAGCGCCTTTTCGACTGCCTACACCCAGGGAGAAGATTGGGTCATCACGCCCGAGAAGGGAGCAATATCCGTCTTGGCCAACTCTTCGATTGGGGTGGACGTGTTCCTCAAGCGCTATTCGGACCTGTTTTACAAGTGGGCATTTGCAGACAGCACAACCATCTATCGAACTCTCGGTGAGGTGAAGATGAAGGCAGAGCGGGAATTTGTGGACCTCTATGGCACCAACCCTCTGAACTACTCTCATATGGAGCAAATGATCATGCTCGGAGATCCGGGAGTCCGTATTTTTCCGGCAAATAAGGCCGACTACGCTGTAAAAGTAGAAGAGGTCAGCCTAGGAACATTTGATGATTCGCCGCTTTCCGCAATCTCCGACAGTCTGAAACTTTCTTTTGTAATCCGAAATCTGGGCATCACCAACCCCGATTCCTTGAACTTCAAGATTGACCGAAAACTGCCTGATGGGACTTTGATCAACTTTGATCCGGTCAGAATTCGTTCTATTGACAGGGCGGATACGCTGGTGTTTTCAGTCCCCAATTTACTTTTGGATGCAGCGGGGGACAACCATTTCACCATCTCGGTGAATACAGAGAAGACCGTTCCGGAGTTGACTTATGCAAATAATACGATCAGCTACACGGCATTTATTCCGCTCAGCGGCACGATCAATTTGTATCCTTGGGATTTCGGAATCGTCGGCCAAAAAGACATCAAGCTGATCACCCAGGCACCGGGCAAGCTGACGGAGAGCAGGACGATCGTTGTCCAAATGGACACCACGATCCAGTTCAATTCTTCTTTCAGAAAGGAGCTGAGATCCACCACTTCAGGGCTCGTCGAATGGCCGGTCAACCTGTCAGCAGGGAATGACTCCACCACTTATTATTGGCGCTCAAGATATGAGGAGCCGAAGGCCGGAGAGACGGATGCCTGGACCAACTCGAGCTTTTCCTATCTTCCAAATTCTGGAGATGGCTGGACTCAGCGGGAAAACGACCAGCTGAATCAGAGCAAATTGGAGAATTTGCAGCTGGATCAAGGCCGGAAGTCTTGGCAGTATATCCAGCGAAGTGCCGGCTTTGAGGTCTTTACTGTAGGGGCTGAGATGGACTCGCTCAACTTCCGAAATACGCAATTCTACTATGATCAAATCCCCCAGATCATAGACAATGTCAACAATGCTAATAGTCGGCTCTGCCCCAACGGCTCCTTGGGGCTGGTGGCGATCGATCAAAAGACCCTCTTACCGTACCTCGCCATACCGGTTCCCGGTTTTGATATACTGGATTCCCGGGCTTGCGGACGCGTGCCCCAGATGATTCAAAGCATCTCAAACGCTCTAATCACCGCCCCTGGCAGTGCCATGCTTCGGGAGTATGCGAGCGGAGTGAAGCCAGGCGATTACGTCATCGTCTTCACGGTAGGAAGCGTCACCTTTGACGCTTGGCCGGATAGAGCGTATCAATACCTGAAGGAATTCGGTGCGAATGAGGCTACGCTCAGAGCGCTGCAGACAGGTGATCCTTATATCCTGTATGGACGAAAGGGGATGGCTGCCGGAGAAGCTATCGAGATCATTGGCAATCCAAATTTTGAAGTACCTGCAAACCAGCAGACACTGAGCTTTGATTCAGAGATTGAGGGGTATTTCACCGACGGACTCATATTGACACCTAAGATCGGTCCGGCGTCCTCATGGGAGCGATTTTTCCAAAATGTAAACGCACGTACCTGGATCAATGAAGAAGAGTTTACCCACTTTGATATCCTGGGAGTGATGGACAACGGCGACGAGCAGCTGCTGGTGGGCAATGTTCTGGATCAGGAGATCGAGATCGCGGGAATAGATCCGGCTCTCTATCCGTATCTGCGGCTTCGGTATGCGATGAATGATCCCAATTCTACCAAGCCGGCGCAGTTGGATAGGTGGCAAGTGAACTACGAAGGTGTACCGGAAGGCGTGCTTTTGGAGAAAATACCAGGAGATAGGATCAGGCTGAAGGAAGGCCAAACTGCAAACGTTGATTTCCTGTTCAGAAATGCCTCGATCTACAATTTCCTGGATTCCATTCAGGTGGACTGGAAGCTGACCAACCGGACCACTAAGAAGGTGGAGAATTTTTCGATGAAGATCCCTGCCGTCAAGGCTGGGGAGCAAGGGGAGTTCTCGATAGAATTCAACAGCAAAGGGAGAGCAGGAGAGACCGAACTTGAGGTTTTTGCCAATCCAAGAATTCAGAGGGAGCAGACCTATCGAAACAACCTGATCGATTTTGGGGTGGCGTTTGAGGTGGAGGGAGATGACTCCTTCTCGCTCTTGGATGTCAATTTTGACGGGATCTACATCATGGATGGGGATTTGGTCTCACCCACGGTGATGATTACGGCTTTGCTGAAAAACGATCAGACGCTAGTCTATAAAACCGATACGCTAGGAATGGAGATCTTCTTAAAGAAGAACTGCGAGGGCTGTCAATTTGAGAAGGTCAACTTCTCCAATCCGAATCTGACTTGGACTCCGGCCACTGAAGATGAAAGTTTCAGGGTGTCATTCCTTCCCGGCCCATTAGCAGACGGGACGTACACCATGAAGATCACGAATGAGGATTCGCCTCAGCCCTACGAGATCACCTTCGAAGTGGTCAATGAGTCTCAGATCAGCAATTTTTATCCCTATCCCAACCCTTTCAGTACGTCTGTGCGCTTTGTCTTCACTCTCACCGGCGCGGAAATACCGGACGAGATCAAGATCCAGATCATGACCGTGACGGGAAAGGTGGTCAGAGAAATCCTCCAAAATGAGCTGGGGTCGATTCGAATCGGCAACAACATCACCGAATATGCCTGGGACGGCCGGGATGAATTCGGGGACCAGCTGGCAAATGGCGTGTACATCTATCGGGTGTTGGTGAGGAAAGATGGCCAATTCATGGAGCACCGCCCCACGGCTGGCGACAAGGGATTCACCAAAGGCTACGGCAAGATGTACTTGCTTCGTTAGGGCTGGGATTTCTTCCAGTTTCGGTAAAGTCCCCAAAAACTCAAGGCCAAAAGAAACGCTAGGACAGCCCATTGTTTGGGGTCGTTCATGGCATTTTTAGCGTCCAGAAGCGAACTCGCCAAGAGTCCCGTAGCAAATGCGATCAAGGTACGCGGGAGCATGCCCGGAACTCCAAAGACCAAGACTTTTCTCAAGTCAATGTTGAGCGAAGCAAAAAGAAAGTTGGAGATAGCGAAAGGAATCACCGGACTGATACGCACAAAGAAGATCAGACTTTTGGGATGCTGTAGGCGGTGTTCGAGCTGGCCTCGGAGCTCGGGTTTTCGGAGATATAAGAGCGACAGGAAGTCCGTGTTTAAGATCTTTCCCAACCGATACCCGATCACATTCGCCAAGAGGTAGCCCACAAATAGGCCCGGAAATCCAATCCAACCAAAGTAAAATCCGGTGGCTAGAGCGCTCAGGGTAGTGGGCAAGAGTGCTAACCCGAGCAACACCGCCAGAGAACCTGTGAAGAAAAGATGATCCAGCGGTTGGGTCAGATGGAAGATTTCAAGGCGTTGGCTGTTGGAGAGAAAAAGA
>Ga0079224_100016184_pt1 | contig 10464 bp, 8 predicted proteins | sample Stecom2015_FD_80414 | JGI IMG/M metagenome (GOLD analysis project Ga0079224, IMG submission 80414) | Agricultural soil microbial communities from Utah to study Nitrogen management - Steer compost 2015 | ecosystem: Environmental > Terrestrial > Soil > Agricultural land | place: USA: Utah...
CATCGCGACCCGGCTGCTGCGCTCGAGGTCGTAGTGGGTGATCGCGTCCCACATCGCGGCGGCGGCCTCCTGCTCGAGGTCCTGCACGTCCGGGTAGTGCCTGCGCGAGCGGCGCACGATCGTGCGCACGGCGGGCAGCATGCACTGCAGGACGGCGCGGCCCGCCGGGAAGCTGCCGCGCGCGTGCTCGACGATCAGCGCGTAGAGCACCTCGTCGGCGTCGGCGGGGGCGAGCCGGACGGCTCCGCCCGTGCGGAGCGCGGCGAGCTGCGGGAACCGCGCGACGAGCCGCTCGATCTCCGCCGCGAAGGACCGCGTGCGGACCAGGTCGGCCCAGTCGTGGTCGAGCTCGCGCATCAGCGTCCCCGACGCCGGCGTCGGCATGCGTCCAGGCATGGCAGTCCCCCCCTCCGTTCAGCCCTGAGTCCATCCCGGGGGTGTTGCCCGCCACTGTTGCCCGCTGACTTTGCATGAATGTGACCTGCGTCACACCCGTTGAAAACTGGTCCGTCACCGATGTCACACGAGCCCACGACCTGCCATTTGTGCTCTGCAGACGCAAGAGACGGAGAAACGGGAGAGGCGAGATGAGCAAGGACGAGCTCGACCAGGCGCCCGGCGCCGGACTCGGCAGCACCGACCTCGGCAGCGCGGGGGTCCGCAGCGCGGACCCCGATCAGGACTTTGACCACACCTGGTCCCTGCTGCGGGACACGGCAGAGGTGCATGCGGCGCGCGGTGCGCTGGCCCCCGTGGTGGCCGACATCATCGCGACCCTCACCGCGGACCCGCTCGGCGACGACGACACGACGACCCGCCTCAGCGAGGCGCTCGACAGCCCTCGCGTGCGCAGCGCGCGCGAGGCCCGCGCGCGCATCCAGGCGGACCTGCAGAACGAGGTGCGGACCCGATGAGCTCGCTCCTGGTCCGTCGGCGCGGCAAGAAGGCCGCCGCACCGGCAGAGCTGCCCGCTCCGGCGGACAGCACCCCCGGGGCGGCGCGCCCAGGGACCGACCGGCCCGCGACGCCCCCCTCGTCGTCGGGCAGCGGGGACGACGGCGGCGACGCACCCCCGCAGGTCGTGGAGTGGTCCAACGGCCCCGCCCTCGTCACGAAGGCGTGGGGCGCCCTGCTCGCCCTCGCGCTGCTGGCCGGCCCCGCCGCCCTGGCGTGGACCGTCCTGCGCCCCGACCCCGCACCGGTCGCCGCGACGTCCGGCCCCGCGGACACCGCGGCGCAGGCGGCGGCGAACGAGCGTGCCGTCGAGCTCGTGGAGACGTGGCTGCGGGCCGACAAGGACGACCAGCAGCTCCTCGCCTCCCTCACCTCCGCACCGGTCGGCTCTCTCCCCCAGGAGGGCCTGACCATCCGCGACTCGTCGATCGCGCAGAGCGAGGCGGCGGAGGACGGCGTGTGGTCGGTGACCGTCGGCGTCGACGTCGCCGAGCCCGCCCCCGGCTCGACGCCCCCGGCGGCAGGCAAGGAGGGCGAGGACGCCGAGGTGCCCCTCGTGTGGGTGCGCCGCTACTTCCAGGTGCCGGTGCTCGTCGAGCGCACCGAGACCCGGTACTCCGGGCCGGACCTCGCCGTGGCGGCCCTCGCGCTGCCTGCGCCGGTACCCGGCCCCGCGGCCGCCGAGCCGCCGGACCTCGACTACCCCGAGACCATCTCCCCGACGTCCGAGGCCGGCCAGTCCGTCTCCGGGTTCCTCGCGGCCATGGTCGCGGGCGAGGGCGAGATCTCGCGCTACCTGCGCCCCGGCACGACCATCTCGGCGATCGTGCCAGCCCCCTACGCGGGCGTGACCGTGACCGGCATCAAGGGATCGCACGAGCTGAGCGAGACCCCGGCCGACGGCGACGGCACGCACGCCCTGACCACCGTCGAGCTGACCCGGCTCGACGGCCAGAAGACCACCTCCCAGTACGTCCTCACGCTCGTCGCCCGCGACGGGCGCTGGGAGGTTGCCGGCGTGGAGCCGGCCGTCCGTATCGACACGACACCTACCGGCACGAACGGCTCCGGCACCGCCGGACGGTAAAGAAAGCGAAGGAGAGAACCATGATCAACGAGATCGTCATGGCAGACGGCTTCCTCGACCTCATCACCGTGAAGTCCGAGGAGGTCAAGAGCGCCATCGAGTCCGTGACCTTCGTGGTCGTCATCCTCATGGTCGTCATCACGGCCGTGAAGACCAAGATGTCGATCGCGGCGATCCTGATGTCAGCGATCGTGGGCGGCATCGTCCTGTGGCTCGTCAACGGAGGCATCAACGTGACGTCCGAGCTGGCACGGGACGAGTTCGCCGCGCCCGCCGCGATCGTGAGCACGCAGACGGTTCTCTGACGCGCAGGATCCGCCGTCAGGCACAGGGGCATGGCGCTGGGGGCAAGGCACAGGGTTCAGCCGGGTGCGTTCGCGCGCCCGGCACGTGGTGAGGAGGGTGTCCGGTGACCGAGACCGCGAAGTTCTACACGAAGGCCCGCCGCATCCCGATGCTGGTGGGCAAGCTGCCCAGCGGCGGACGCATCTGGGGCGGGCCGTACACCATCACCCAGGTGGGCGCCGGCGCCGTGGTGGCGTTCGCGCTGTGGCGCACGGCTCCGCTGTGGGCGCAGCTGGGCGGCTTCATGAACATCGTGGTCGCGGTGGGGCTTGTCGTGGGGACCGTGTGGGCGACGGGCAAGCTGCCGAGCTCGGGCCGCAACCCTCTGTCGTTCGTCATGGACGCGATGAACCTGACCTCCAGCCCCGGCCGCCTCGTGGGCGGTCAGGTGACGCTGCCCAAGCCTCGCCTGCTGACCCACCGGGTCATGGTCGTCGTCCCCGCCGCCACGGGGGCACAGCTCCCGCCGTCGGCGTCCGTCCGGCCCGACGCCGCCGCGCCTGCGCCCGCCGTCGTCGTCCAGCCCGTGCCGACGGAGCTGCTGCCCGAGCTGACCGCACGCGGGCCCGCCGACGCGACCCTCGAGGGCCGCAGGCTCGACGCCCCGACCGGGCGCCCGGCCGCGCCGCCGGGAGGCGGCACCCCGCCGGGAGGGGCGCAGCCCGCGCGCCGCTCGCCCGCCGACTGGGCCGCCGCTGCCGCGGCCGCGGCGGCGGAACGTCGGCGCTCGGAGCTCACGGGCGTGGGCGAGCTCCTCGCCGGCCGCCCGTCGTCCACCGACCGCATCGCACGCACCGACCAGCCGACCCCGCGAGAGGACTGAGCCCCCATGCTGAGCCACATCTCGGCCCTGACCGACGGCCTCATGTGGACCCGCACCGGGACCGTGTGGGCGGTCTGGCGCGTGTCCCCCGTGCCGTACGCGTTCCAGCCGGACGACAAGAAGCACGCCGCGCGGCGGCACCACACGGCGCTCTACCGCGCGCTGCGCGGCGAGTCGCTGCACCTCGGCCTCACCGCTGCCACCGACCCGGCGTCGGTGGTGCTCGCCATGATCGAGGGCGTCGATCTCACGGAGCGGGAGGCGTGGGCCGCCGAGTGCGAGGCGACGCTCGACTTCCTCGAGCAGATCCCGATCGGGCGCCGCGTGCACTGGATCGCGGCCCCGCTGGCCAACCCGGGCGCCAAGGCGTTCCTCGAGCCCCTGCGCGCGAGCTGGACCAGCCTGCAGGACACGCTGATGATGCCGCGGTCGGTGCCGGACCGGCACGCGGTCGGCGAGCGCGCGGCCCAGGCCGAGGCGCTGCGCAAGGAGATGCCGAGCGCGTTCGACCCGCGGCCCGCGACCGTCGCCGAGATGGCGTGGATGTTCGGGCACGCGATGCAGCGGGGCCTGGGGCTCGACACCGCGGTCCCGGTCGACGGCTCGCTCGACGCCGAGATGCACCTGTCGGGCCCGTCGGTGCTGCCGTCGGCCCTCGTGGACCCCGCAGGGCAGACCGACTCCGAGAAGAAGCTCAGCCCGCTGCAGATCCTCAAGCGGCCGTACGTCAAGGTGGTCGACCCGACCACCCCGGAGCTCGCGTCCTACCAGACCACGCTCGTGGTGAGCGACACCCCGTCGGGCGGCATCGTCTACCCCGGCTGCGAGTGGATCGGCCGCGTGGACGAGTCCGGCGTGCCCTGCGACTGGGCGATCCGGATGACCGTCCGGTCGCGCGACGAGGTGACCAACCGCAACCGGCGCGCGGTGCGCACGCTCAACGACCAGTTCGACCAGCGCTCCGAGGAGGAGCGCGCCGGCTCGTCGCTCGACACCACGGCGCGCGCGCTGGGTGAGTACCAGGCCGTGATGGACGCCGACGAGCTCGAGGTCGAGGTCGACGCCACGACGATGTTCACCGTCTCGGGCCACACCCCCGAGCAGGCGCTGGACGACGCGCGGGACCTCACCAAGTACTTCGCGGCCATGCAGTTCTCGCTGCGCACCGACCCGACGATCCAGCCGACGCTGTTCGACGCCACGCTCCCCGGCATGCCGACGCCGCGGGCCGTGCGCGAGTACTCGCAGATCACGACGGCGCGCTCGTTCTCCGCCGCCGTGCCGTTCGCGACCACCGAGCTGGGCGACACGTCGGGAGCCCTGTTCGCGCTGGAGATCTCGAACGGCGCCGCCCGGCCCAACCCGGTGTTCGTCAACCTGGCCGGCGCCACCGACAAGCTGGACGTCGCGCTCGCCATGGGGTTCGTCGGCGAGCTCGGCTCGGGCAAGTCGGTGAGCATGAAGACCGTGGCCATGGACAACGTGGACATGGGCGCGACGCTCATGGCGGTCGACCACACCGAGATGGGCGAGTGGGGCATCGCCGTGTCCGAGATCCCCGGCTCCCAGGTCGTGGAGATCTCCGAGGACGCGACCGTCTCCATGGACCCCCTGCGGATCCTGCCGCCCGCGCAGGCGCCACGCGTCACGCGCGCCTTCCTCACGGTGCTGCTGTCGGTGCAGACCAAGTCCGAGCAGAACGTGCTGCTGTCCAAGGTGCTGCAGACCGAGTACATGTGGCGGCACCAGATCACGTCGCTCGGCTCGCTGGCCCGGCACCTCGAGCAGGACTGCGAGTACCCCGGCGCCCGCATGCTCGCCGACGAGATGCGCATCTTCTCCGAGCTCGACTTCGGACGTGCGCTGTTCGACGACTCGTTGCCGCCGCTCGACCTCACGTCACCGGCGATCGTGCTGCACACCCACAAGATGCAGCTGCCGTCGAAGGCCGACATGGAGCACGGCCACCTGTTCGCGGAGCTCAAGGCCGAGAAGGTGTTCGGCCGCGCCACGTTCGCGCTCATCGCGGCACTGGCCCGCTACCGCTGCTTCCGCGACCGCAGCAGGCTCGACATCTTCGCGGCCGACGAGGCGTCCAAGACGATGTCGTCGCCCGAGGCCGCCGAGGAGATCGGCATGTTCATCCGCGACGGCCGCAAGCACAAGGCCGCGCTCCTGCTCGGCAGCCACGACGCCGAGGAGGACTTCGGCAACGAGGTGGTGCGCGGACTCATCCCGTTCCGGGTGCTGCTGCGCCACCGCGACGCGAACCTCGCGCGCCGCGGCCTGCGCTGGCTGCACGGCCTGCCCGTCGACGCCCCCGTCGACGAGACCCTCGTCAAGCTCGTCACGGAGGGGACGGCGCCCGTGCTCGACGGCTCCGGCGTGCCGGAGGAGCGGCGCGGCGAGTGCCTGATCCGGGACTTCCAGGCCCGGTACGGCCGCGCGAAGGTCATGGCGCCGCTGGTCGAGAAGCGCGCACAGACCGTCAAGACCACGCCCACGAGCTCGTCGGGTGCGGTGATCGGCGCATGAACCGGCTCGCTCCCCTGGCGTTCGCCGACCCGCAGGGCGGGCTGAACCTCCAGGACACGCACGGCGTGGGCTACAACCGGTTCACGCTGCAGTGGGACACGGGCTCGCCGTGGAACCCGCTCAACGTCGACTCCGAGATCTTCTCGACCCTCGCCGGCATGTTCTGGGTCTGGTACCGCGACATGGTCGCCGTCCAGATCTGGGTGCTCGACTGGGTGCTCGGCATGGACTGGCTCGGCTACATCCTCGCCCCGCTGGCCGGGCTGAGCATCATCGTGCAGAGCATGATCGCGCAGATCGGCCTGCTCAACCTCATGCTCATCATCCTGGCGTTCGTCGTCGGCTTCTGGCTGCTCAAGGGGCGGTACGCGGGCGGCTTCATGGAGCTGCTCATCGGTTGCCTCATCGCGGCCCTCGCCACGACCTTCCTCGCCAACCCCATGGCGACGATCGGCGGCGAGCAGGGCGTCATCATGCAGTCCCGCGACGCGGGCATGGACATCGCCACCGGGTTCGCGACCGAGGGCGCCTCGTTCCAGCGCGACTCGCAGGTGATCCGCGACGGCCTCAAGGGGCAGCTCGTGGACACGCTGCTGCGCGCCCCGCACCAGATCATCAACTACGGCTCCGTCATCGACGGCACGGGCTGCGAGGACACCTACACCGACAACGTCGGGCGCGAGGACGCCGTCGAGGCGATCGGCGGGTGCGACGCGGCGTACGAGGAGGCGGCGTCGACCGTCGACGCGGGCACCGTCGTCTCGACGCTCAGCCTGCTCACCACCGGGTTCGTGTTCCTCCTGCTGTCGGTCGTCATCGTCGGCGGCACCATCTTCGCGGTGCTGCTGCTCGGCTGGTCGGCGATCAAGCTGCTGTGGCAGCTCCCGGTCGGCGTCATCTCGAGCGGCACCCGGGCGCAGCTGTTCCGCACGTTCGCGAGCGTCGGGTTCGGCTGCATCCTCGTCGCCATGGCCACGATGTTCCTCGTCGCATGGATGAAGATGCTGCTCGGCTTCTACGACGCGACCAGCGGCCTGCCGTTCCTCGTGCGCCTGTACCTGTTCAACACGCTGGTCATCGCGGGCGCCGTGTTCTACGTGCTCATGGGTGCGAGCGTGCGCGCGGGCCTGCGCAACCTCGCGGACAAGCTCGCCGCGGCGGGCGTGCCCTCCCAGGTCGGCGAGCCCGCCGCGATGCCGTGGGACGGCACCGCCAAGTGGCGCGACCGCTACACCAAGGCCAAGGAGTGGGCGGGTGTCGGTCTCGGCCCCGCACCGGTCAAGCCGCACGAGAGCGTGATCGACACGGACGCCGTCGACGCCAACCCGTCCGCCATGGACGGCACGCCGCCCGGTGGCTCGGTCGCCGGCGCGGCGGCGGGTGGGGCCGCCGTCGGCGCGGCGGGCGCAGCGGCCGCGACAGCGGGCCAGGGGGACGGCACCGGCAGGACCCAGCCCATCCCCGTCGACGGCGGCTCCGGTCCCGACGGCGCCCCCGCACCCGGCAGCGCCTGGACCGCCGCCGCGCGCACGGCCCAGGGCGGCGGCGCGCCGGACGACCCGCGCGGCGCGGGCGACCAGCCCGCCGAGGGCGCCAACGTCGGCGAGAAGTCGTCCAACGAGCCCGCACCCCACCTGCCGCCCACCGCCGGCGAGCGCCTCACCGACCGGCTCAGCAGCGCCGGCCGCGCGGGCACGTCCGTCGCGCTGCAGGCCGGGGCGACCCTCGCGAGCGGCGGCACCTCGGCGGCCGCCGTCGGCGCCTCGCGGGCGCTCGCGGCGGTGCGTCGCACAGGGCAGGCCAAGCAGGTGCTCGACGCCGTGCGCGGCATGGGCCGACGCGGTGAGCGGTCGCAGAGCGCCGCGCGCCTCGCGGCGTCGCTGAGCTCGGCCCGGCAGTCCGGCGCGGCGCAGGGCGGGCCGCAGCCGTCCGCGATCGTGCACAACCCGGGTCGTCGGGAGATGCGGGGGCTGGGCCGCTCATGAGACGTGCAGTCGTCGTGGTGATCGCGGTGGTCGTCCTCGCGATCGGGACCTGGGTCGGCTGGCCCCGCGAGGGCGGGCCGGTCGACCCGACCGCGCAGGACGCCGGTGTGGCCGCACCGGGCGGCCAGGACGACTTCCGCAACCCCGAGGGGACGTCGGACGACCTGCCCGAGCCCGGCGCCCCGGTCACCGGGCCTGTGGACGAACCTGTGGACGGACGGCCGGCCGCCGGCGACCCCGCCGTCGAGGTCACGGCCGAGCCCGAGTTCGACGAGACCGCGCCGAGCGAGCCCGTCCCGGCGACGTGGGACGACGCCGTCCGCTCGGCGGCACGCGAGGCCGCCGTGGCGACCATGACGGCGTTCGCCGCGACCGACCGGTCGGCGGCCGCCTGGTGGGACGCGCTCGAGCCGCTGCTCACGCCGCAGGCCCGGCCCGTCTACCAGGACGTCGACCCCCGCCTCGTGCCCGTCACGGAGGTGACCGGTGAGCCGGAGCTCACCGACGAGACCTCCACGCTGCTCGCCGAGGTCTCCGTGCCGACGGACATCGGTCCGTACACGGTCCTGCTCACCCGGGCCGACGGCGGGGCGCCCTGGCTGGCCGAGCAGATCAGGCCGCCGGAGGGGTCGTGAGCGGGCGGGACGCCGTCGGTCTCGCGACCCGCGCCACCCGGACCGCGGTCCGGTCCCGCGGGCGGCGTCCCGGCCGGCGCGACGACGGCACCCGACGGGCGCTCCTCGTCCTCGCGGTGCTCACGGCCGCCGTCCTCGCGGTGCCTGCGGCCCTGGTCGCGATGGTGGTGCTCGTCGGGGGCGCGGTGAGCGAGAGCCAGTCCCAGGGGAGCTGCAGCCTGTCCGCGTCGGTCGTACCGGCGGGCGGCCAGGCGGACGCCGCGGGCGGGTTCACCGCCGAGCAGCTGCAGAACGCCTCGGTCATCCTTCAGGTCGGCCAGGAGCGCGGCGTGCCCGGGCGTGCGCAGGCGATCGCCGTGATGACCGCGCTGGGCGAGTCCGGCCTGCGCAACCTCACCTACGGCGACGACCGGTTCGGCGTCCGCAACCCTGACGGCACCCTGACCTCCTCGATCGGCATGTTCCAGGAGCAGAAGTGGTACGGCACGGTCGAGGAGCGGCTCGACCCCGTCCAGTCGTCCGGCCGGTTCTACGACCGCCTGCTCGCCGTGACGGGCTGGGAGACGCTCGAGCCGACCATCGCGGCGCACAAGGCGCAGCGCAACGCCGACCCGTACCACTACCAGAAGTACTGGGACCGGGCGCTGCGGGTGATGCAGCTCGTGAGCGGCGCCGACGAGCAGGACCTCGAGGCGCTGTCGCGGTCCGTGCAGGGCGCCGCAGCGGGCGCACCCTGCATGTCGGGGTCGATCAGCCAGGCCGCCGTCGGGGCGGGCGGCTGGGCGAACCCGGCCGTCGGCACCAAGGCGTCGGGCTACGGCCCCCGGAACACCGGCATCGCCGGGGCCTCGACCTATCACCTGGGGCAGGACATCGCCGCGTCGTGCGGCACGCCCGTGTTCGCCGCGGCGGCGGGCCGCGTCGTCATCTCCGGGGCCACGGGCTGGGGCACCGGCAACACGATCCGCGTCGAGCACGGTTCGGGCCTCGACTCGACCTACGGACACCTGCTCACCGGCACCAACCTCGTGCGCGTGGGCGACGTGGTGCGCGCCGGCCAGCAGATCGCGTCGATGGGCGGCGACTCGCGCATCGACCCGGCGGGCGCAGGCACGTCGTCGGGCTGCCACCTCCACTACGAGGTGCGCATGAACGGCCAGGCCGTCGACCCCGAGCCGTTCATGGCCCAGCAGGGTGTGACCCTGGGCGTGGCCGCGCCGGTCACCGAGTCGGTGGCGCCCGAGGACGCGACCGAGCCCGCCGGCCGCGCCGACGCGGCGGGACGCTGACGGCGCGCACCGATGACTTCCGCCCACGGCGGTCGTCAGAGAAAACAGGTCGCGGTCGTCACAGGGAATAACGGACGATGATCCGACGTCGTAGTGACGTAGGTCGCGTGCAAGGACGCTCTCGATCTCGGCCCGCGCAACGTACCGAGAGGGCAGAACACCCCATGAGCACCGACACCATCGACACGTCCGACCACCCGATCGAACCGCCGACAGTCCCGGCCGCCACAGGCGTTCCCGCCCCCGCGGCGGCCGACGCGGCCGTGCCCGGCGAGGCCCGGCCCGGCAAGCTGCCCGCCGGCGCGTTCCGCGCCATCGCGCTCCTCATGGCGAGCGCGTTCACGGTCATCCTCAACGAGACCACCATGTCGGTCGCGCTGCCGCCCATCATGGACGAGCTCGGCGTCACCCCGACGACCGGTCAGTGGCTGACCACGGCGTTCATGCTCACGATGGCCGTCGTCATCCCGGCGACCGGCTACCTGATCAACCGGCTCGGCACGCGCGGTGCCTACCTGCTGGCCATGTCGCTGTTCACCGCGGGCACGGCGCTCGCGATGATCGCACCGGGCTTCGGCGTGCTCGTCACCGGGCGCGTCGTGCAGGCCACCGGCACCGCGATCATGATGCCGCTGCTCATGACGACGATCATGACGATCGTGCCGCCGCACATGCGCGGGCGCGTCATGGGCAACGTCGGCCTCGTCATCGCCGCGGCGCCCGCCCTGGGCCCGACGCTGTCGGGCGCGGTGCTGGAGCCGCTCGGCTGGCGCGGGGTGTTCGGCGTCGTGCTGCCGATCTCGGTGCTCGC
>Ga0079224_100016185_pt1 | contig 10463 bp, 8 predicted proteins | sample Stecom2015_FD_80414 | JGI IMG/M metagenome (GOLD analysis project Ga0079224, IMG submission 80414) | Agricultural soil microbial communities from Utah to study Nitrogen management - Steer compost 2015 | ecosystem: Environmental > Terrestrial > Soil > Agricultural land | place: USA: Utah...
AAAAGGCTAGTTTTGAGCGGGAAATGCAAAACCGCATCTCACGCGAAACAGGGGAGGCCAAGTGCTGAAAGCCATAATCACGGGAGCGACGGGCATGGTCGGGAAGGCCGTATTGCTGGAATGCCTGGACAATGCGGAAGTGGAAGCCGTGCTGGCCATCAATCGGCGCCCATTGGGCCTGGCCCATCCCAAACTGACCGAAATCGTGCACGGGGATTTTTCAAACCTGGGGCCTATAGAAGATCGGCTGGCCGGCTATAACACCTGCTTTTTCTGCCTGGGGGTGTCGGCCGCGGGCATGTCGGGAGAAAAATACAGTCGTCTCACCTATGACCTCACCCTCGGTTTCGCCACCATTTTGGCGCATCTGAATCCGGATATGGCCTTTTGCTATGTCACCGGGGCCGGGACCGATGCCACCGAAAAGGGGAGGATCATGTGGGCCCGCGTGAAGGGCAGAACCGAGAACGCCCTGCTCAGGCTGCCTTTCAAGGCGGCCTATATGTTCAGACCGGGGTTCATTCGTCCCATGCGGGGGGTGAAGTCCTCCACGCCCATGTATGCGGCCCTGATCGCGCTGGCCAGGCCTTTCTTTCCCTTGCTTATGAAGTTTCCGAAGTTCGCCACGTCGAGCGACCGTCTGGCCCGGGCCATGATCAGCGCCGCCGGGAAGGGTTATGCGAACCCGCGGCTGGAAAGCGAGGACATCAACCGGCTGGGGCTATAGGGCCGCGGGCCCGCGCCGGCGTGGTGCCGGTAGGAACCTAGAGGGCGACGTTCAGCTTGATCATGTAGTACCAGTGATCGCTCGAGATTTGTGCGCATTCCCGAGTCGAAAGCAACCAAAGCCCTCAACAAAAACTCAATATCCCATTCTGTGACTGGATCCATGAGTGGCAGGACTTCGGAGCACTTTATTAGCGCATGAAAGTAATTTCCGAAGAATGCCGATAGTGGTGAAGAAATAAATCCGGGGCAAAGATAGGAACAAACAAAAATGTCAATTGATTTAACGTACCTTGCGACCTAGATTTCCGAATAATGGACCCCGACCGTTTTACTTGTGGATTCGGTAGAGTTTTTGTGGGGATGAAAGGTTAGTGAGGTATGCATGGCTACTAAAGCATTGAGACGGTTGGCTTCAAGAGTTGGCGCCGCCTTTTTTTTCCTGCTCCCCGGAACGGTTTTGAACATCCAATCACAAGGGCTCAACACCTTGACCCCGGCCCAAAGGGATTCCGGTTGGGTACTGCTGTTCGACGGGAAAACCACCTTCGGCTGGCATAAAAAACAGGAAACCGTGACGTCGAGTTCATGGGTGGTCAATGATAGCGCCATATCCAGGAGTTCAGGCGGAAACGTCTATTCTCCAGTCACTGCCGAGAGCTTTGAATTGTCGGTGGATTGGAAAATCTCGAACGAGAACGGCAATAGTGGTATATGGCTGCGTATGATCGAAACCGTCACCGAGGACCAGCGTACCGGACCCGAAATCCAAATAGTTGGTAAACAGCATGGGGATTACGGAAACGGAAAAACTACGGCGGGCGCTTGCTATAGCATGTATGAACCCAATCCGCATCCCAATGATTGGATCAAGCCCGCAGGCCAATGGAACAACTACCGTGTAATCATGGACAAGAAGCATGTCGAGCATTGGGGAAACGGCGTCAAGATGGTCGAATATGAAATCGACTCCCCGGATTGGACTACCCGAAAGCGACAGTCCACTCTTCCGCGCGTAAGGGACTCTCCCAGGTATGGGGAAGTCCATTATGGCAGCATTGTCCTGACCGACCATTCCACACCCGTGTGGTATCGCAATATCAGGATAAGGCCATTATCCAATACCCAGATCCGATCCGCCTTCCCCGGCTTCGTAATTCCGACTGTGTCCATAATTGCACGCAAGCCGAGTCGGCATGTGATCATTGGCAGAGATCGATTGGAAAATGGACTCGCGAGAACTGGTTTAAGCCTGCCTCTGCTTTCTTTGGACGGAAGATCCCTGACTTACCGCTCTCACCGGAGCTCGGCAGGGGCCTACGTGGCCAGAAACTTGAATACGGATCGGGATTCAGAGTTCCAAAAAGTCATTCTTCCCTGAGACCGATCCAGCGAAGTCCGTTGTGGGCTTCGCTCCCCCCAACCAGGGAATCCGAAATAGTTATTGATCCATGCTGGATTTGGGCGTTCTGCCAGCCCCCAAAATTTTTCATTTCACGGAGCAAAAAATGGTGAATACTCGTTTTTATGTGGTCTTGGGAATCATGGCGGCCTGGGTCGCCACTTCTCTGGCGGACGAACCTAATATCGATCATAGACCATTATCGGGCCTCCTTTCCCATGAGATGGGGAGCATTGTCCACGGCATAGCTGAAGCCGAGACCCTTAGTGGAGCCTGGATCCAGAGAACCGGCGCTTGGCTCAATTATGAATCGGTAATGGATGAGCGACTTACGATCCGCGCCAGCTTGGGAGGCATTTTTTGGTATTCCCTTCCCGAATACCGAACCGTTATCGATGCCCAGACACGCTATTTCTCGCCCAATCTCAGCACGGCCCATGGAGTTTACAAATTCGGAGATGCCGAGAATTCCACCCTGGAACTGACGGCGGGTTTCTTCCCTTATAAATACAATGCGGACGTCAAAAATCTGGGTGAATACATGTTCCGGACGGGAGCATATCCGGGATATATATCCACCGGAGGCCTGGTCATTACCAAATCCGCGAGGGCGAATCTCCTGGGCCTGAAATTGACAGGGAAGCTGCCTGCCTCTCTGACCCATGATTTCATCATCCACAGCGCAACCGAGCTTCCGCCTCTATACGATTACTCTTTCAGCTATTTGGTCGGATACAAGTCCGGCGGGGTGCTGGATCTCGGGGCCGGAATCCAGTTCGACCGCTATCTTCCGGTCAAGCCCAGCTATTCCTCTCCGAAAGCGCCCAGCAATGGGTATTTTACGGAAGGCGGGCGGACCTATGTCGGTGATCCCTCCTATTATGCCAATATCAAAGATACCATCGCCAGGGACTTTGTCGCGAGTCGTATCACCGACACACTGACTCCTCCCGATTTCTCCTACTATTCCTTCAAGGCCATCAAGCTGATGGCCCGCGTCTCCCTGGATCCCAAGCCGTTGTTCTCTTCGAGCGCGCTGGGAAAGGAAGACCTTAGGCTGTACTTCGAGGCCGCTGTTCTTGGAGTTCAGGACTTTCCGGTCTATTATGACAACATCGCCAATCGCATCCCTTTCATGGTGGGGTTTAATATTCCCACATTCAACCTTCTAGACGTGTTTTCGGTGGAAGTGCAACGGTTCACATCGCCTTTTCTGAACAGCTATGAGATCGTCAAGACGCAAAATTTCCCGGTTCCTTATGTCGGGAGCCGGAGTCAAAAGGATCCGAATAGCGACAATATCAAATGGACCGTTTTCGCCGAAAAACGGGTTATCAACGGCGTGAGCATCATCGGTCAAGTTGCTCGTGACCACCTGCGTACCATCCAATATCCTGGGAAAACGGACGCACCCGAAGCCATTCGGGAAAAAGAGCACTGGCACTGGATTACCAGGTTGGTCCTCAATATTTAAAGCCAGGATCCAAGGTTCAGGGCTCGTAAGCACCCATATCCACGTACCCTCCTTTTGGCCGAGCCGATCCCGTTATATCCGTAGAAGGCGCGTTGGAAAGCTTGCCCGCATTGACGGCCGGCCCTCCGTTGGGACTCAATCCATCGTCCGAAGTCATGAATATTCCATCTGGGCCGGCCAAGTTGCCAGGGGCGCGGAATGCCGGGTCGCCTGATATAAGTCCTGGACCGCTTATCCAATTGGCTGAATCTGGTTTAGGGACTCCTGCTACTCCCCCTTCAAGAGTTGAATACTCCAAGTTGAAAGTTGCGTTGCTGAAAATGGCGGGATTCAGTGCGACTTGCGAGCCTGACGTCAGCGAGGAATTGCCCCATAGAATGGTGTTTTGGAGATGAACGGAGGACGGTGAGTACTCGCTTCCGCTAAAAAACAAGGCGCCTCCGCTTCCTTTGGAAGTGTTTCCGTAAAAAGTCAAATTCGAGCCGAAAATATCCGGAAAAAACGCATAGATTCCACCTCCACCTTGGTCAGCCGAATTACTGGCAAAGACGCAGTTCACCATTGTCAAGTAATCCATTTGCGAGTAAATGGCTCCACCATCCAAGCCGGATGAATTTTCAATAAGGTAAGAGTTCCTGATTTCGGTTGCGCCACGATGGGCGATAGCTCCACCTGATGCCTGGGATACGTTTCCTTGGAAAAGGGATTTGGAAACAGTCACAGAGGCCTCAGGGTAGACGTATAGCGCTCCACCTGAACGGGTCGATCTGTTTGCAATGAACTTGCAATCCGACACCGTGGTGTTCAGGCCCATTATGCTGATAGCTCCGCCCTCGCCTGAATTGGTGTTGGCGACGAAATCGGAGTTGGATATAGAAATGTTCGATCCCTGTATTTGAATCGCCCCTCCTCCTTCTTCGGCAGCACCATCGTGATCCCTGAAAACGCAATTCGCTATGGTTAGGGATGATGCATTTGAAGCGTGCAGGCCCGACCCCAGGAAACTTCTTCCTTTCTCCACAATGAATCCATCCAGCCGCCCTCCTTCCGCACCGATAATCAAAGGTTTAATGGTTCTGCCAGCAGGAAGTTCCGCCAGAATCACTTCTCCGCTGATTTTGGTTTCGCTTACCTTCCAATCCCTTGCGGTTCTGACGTTTTCGAACCCGGAAAACCCGCCCAGAATCGTAGTGGCCGCCTTCATAACGAAGGATGTATCTGCTCCATTCGGCATTCCGGTGATCGGCACGTAAGTCCCCTTTGCCACCCACACTTCCCAGCCGCTCTGGGACTTCGCCAAGCCATCCTGCAACGATTTGTACGCTGTCACCCAGGATATCCCATTCCCTCCGGTAGTTGCAGCGGCATTTACAAAAACCACCTGGCTTCGCCTTGTCACCGATATCGAAGTTGTACCGATATTGCCCGCAGAATCAGTCGCCGATTTCGTGAATGTGTTCCCGCCCTCGGCAAGCGCGTGTTCACTCGGTGTTTGCGCAAGGTCATCCAGGCTCCATTGAATCACCACGCTGTTCTGATTCGTAACGTGCCCATCCAAAGGTGTGGTGATTTTAACCACGGGCGCGACCAAATCCACCCGGACCACCCCGCTGTCGAGGGGGGACCAATTACCCGCGGAATCCCGTTCTTGCACATAGAGTACATGGCGGCCGTGCTCCAACGGCTGCTCCGGAACATATGAAGTGTCCTTTGCCTCACGCTCTTCCGCCAGCAGGTTCGCGCTTTCAAGCCGGATTCGGAATTGACCGCTCCCGCCTCCGCCGCTTTTCCAGGTCCATTTCGGCTTGGGATTGTTTGTCAATGCGGTTACCGAAACCGCGGGTTTTTGGGGCGGGTCGGTATCGCGGAAAACGGTAAGAGTGTCGGCGCCTGAATTTCCCAAGAAATCCGTGTAGGACCTCCGAATCAAGTTGGCCCCTTCCTTGTCCAGAATCTCTATCGTGTCTTCATCTTGGGGTTGATCGCCCACCTTCCATTTTACGGTTACCTGGCTCTCCCTTGTGAGAAACCCCCTGGCGGGAGACAGGATGGCCACATCGACCGCCCTTACCGAATCCAGGATGGACAGGGAAAGTTTCAGATGCCCACGGGCGGGAGGAAGGTGGGAATCCGTCGCGGTGATTTCACAGGCTTTTTCGCCGGAGTCCCGGAAACCCGGAGTATAAGACCAGCGCAAAGGCGCTTGGTGAATCTGGCCGCAAGAGGCAGTGAACTCCACGCTATCCTGTTCGCGATCCCCGAGGAAAAGTCCGGTCATATCCAAGGACATTTCCCTGCCTTCCTTGCCCGTGACATGCGCCGAGTCTTGCTTCCAGATCGGCGCGCTGTTCGAATCGCGCACCGAAATGCGCACGACCATGCTGCCCGTTTCCCTAGGCAGGCCGCTGTCCCGGGCTCGGAAGAGGAGATCGGGGAGGTCAATGGCGCCCGCTTCCGCGCACCGGAAGGAAGGCGTGAACGCGAATTGCCCAGTGACCGTATCGTAACCCCCTTGTCCGCATTCCGGCCAGGGGGGGTCTTGTATGGGCAGTAATATCGCGATGTCGCCGCTGTCGGGGTCCACGGCGGTCACTTGGAACAGAAGCGTTTCGCCTTCGGGGATTAGGAAGGCCGGGCCTTGGTCTGGTGCGGCAAAGGAAAGGGCCGGGGGGCGGTTCACTTTTCCCACCGAAATGATCACGGTCTGGACTACCGAAGGGGCAATGGAGTCGTATAAGGCGATGCGGAAAGGGTAATTCCCGGAAGCGGAACCCGGTGAAAACGTCAGTAGAAGGGAATCGCCGGCGCTGAAGACGGTAATGGCCTCGACGCCGTTCGGAAACAGGGAACGCAAACTGTCGAGGTTCTGGATGGAGAATCGGATAGGATCGCCATCCATATCCTTGGCCTTGATGGTTATCTGCCTGGTTTCTCTTTCAGGCATCGAAACGTTTCCGAGCCCTGAGATGAATACCGGTGCGTTATTGATGGGAGGCATGGACGGTGCTTTGTAAACGATGCGGTCCGGCGAAGCCTGTCCGTCAATGAAGGGTACCCCTACCTCCAGGATTTTTTGGTGTTCGCGATAGGCGATGACTCGAATTAGGAAATCCCCGGAGATTTTATCTCCCATGGAAAGTTTCTCCAATTGGGCTGGATCCGAGTATATCCCTCGAAAAAGTATGCGCCTGAACGAGGTATCCTTTCCGGAAATGGTGTAGAGGTCCAACTGCACGGAATCGTATTTGCCGCCGGAAATTTTCAGGGAGTCATCGAGCCGGAAGGTAAGGGTATCGGGCCCTCCCGATTCGGAAACGTCGCAGGACCAAAAAACCAGACCGGCCAAAAGGAGAATGGCGAGGCGAAGCGGGCTTGTCATATTTCAAAACCCGGCATCAAAATGAGTTGGCATTGAGGATTCGTCTTCCAGGAGAAGATAGGCGGTGAAACCGGCTCCAGCGGCGAGGAGAACGGCCCCGGCCGTCCAATAGGGCCAGGTGCGTTTATCGGAAGCCTTTTTGGACGCTAAGATCGTGCCTGTGTCCGATTTGGGGCTCGAGGAAAAAGATGCGCCCGAATCCGCCTTTTCAGGCCGGGCAAGACGGAGCTCGTATTCTGTTTTGACATTTTTGAATATCATATAGATCATATCGCTGGCGTACATGTCCATAATGCCCACAGTGGGCTGGATTGACAGGAGCTGATACATGTATCGCTTACCTAACTCCTGGGTCTCATATTTGGCCGCATACATTACTCCCAAATGCTTGAATGCGAAAATGCTGTCTGCATGAGACCGGAGCTGACCATTCTGCCGGGCTCTCTCCAGCAGTTCCAAGGCCATATCAAACTCACCATCAATATAGAGGGCGCGAATTGCGCTCTTATCCAATTCTCCCGCCTTAACCTGTGCCGCTTCGCGCGAATTGGGTTTTGTGGGTATTCTTTGTTTTTCCGCAAACGGCGATTGGAACGCCAGAGCCAAGCAAAGCACGCCTGTTCGCATCATTCCGGACTCGCAAGACATGGCGCAAAGATAGTTTCTTGGTTTGGCCAATCAGTGACTCCCCTCACAGGAATGGAAATTTTCGCTATATTCGGCCTATGTCGCTCCGCCTGACAGCCCTGCTGCTCCCGCTCTTCCTTCCCGCCCACTCCGCTTCGGTTCCGGAAATGTGGGACTGGACCGTCCGCGACTTCGAAGTGGTGATGCGCACCCATGGCGAAATCTCCTTCGCCCCTTATGTGCATGGCGACAGGCCCAAGTCCGATTTCTTTCCTGGGTACCGCTCCGACTTCCACACCTACGTCGATTTCTTCTCCTGGAAGGGTTTGATATCCAGCTGGCTGATCGCCAATACCACGCTCATCGAAAGGCCCGACTCCACGGTTTTCCGCCTGGACAAGATCCGCTATACCCTGACGCCGGGGTATCGGTACGAATTCGACAAATGGCTGATCAGCGGATTGCTCCTGCGCGAATGCATGCTGACCGTACGCCGCGAAGGGCAATTGGGGTCGGCCTGGTGGAATTCTTTCCAGATCGGAGCGGGAAGCAAGGGCGCGTATCACCTGTTTCTGGTGGAGGAGTACAAGAATCGCAGGCTCTCCTTCCGCCACTCTTTCGACGCGCAAATCAATGTGGGCGCCTTCCTGTATGGGGAAGAATCGGTTTGGCTGGCCCAGAACCACCTCTATCGTTACGAAGAGTTCGCATTGCTGCGGTATCATGTGGGCCGGCATGGGAACTGGGGCTTATTCCTGGATTTGCCTCAGCACCTGTGGGTCAATGCCGACAATAGCCTGGAGCATAAGGTCAGCCTCACCCTGAACCTGTTTCTGCTGGGCCGGGTGAATATCGCCTCCCTTTTCTACACCTATCATCTGTACGATTCCAACATTCATGATAATGAGGATGGGTTGGGCCTGTTCGGCTTCAAAATCGTGTTCTGAGAGGCTTGAAAATGGGGTTCCGGGCCCTCTTTCCCGTTTTCGATCCCGGAACTATCTTTTGGCCGCCTCCGGCCATTCCGGCGCGGGGATCGCGGAGCAGAAAATGAAGCCATTGGCAGCCCTTTTCCTTTTGATCGTCTATGTCGTGGGCGCGGCCGCGTCCATCTCTTACGCGCTTTCCACCGGGGCGACCTTGGTGATGGGGCTGGTTCTGTGGACCTCTTTTTTCGGCTTTTCCACGGCCGTGACTTGCATGGCGGTTTGGAGCCGCGAACACTGGATGGGCTGAAGCCCTCCGCGGCGGGCCCTGATGCCTTGGCGGATGGCCGGACGACGGCTTTCCAGGTCTTGAATCGCTTTACCGCTGCACGCGCGCGCCGCCGCCCCTGACCAGGCTCTCCACCTCGGCCAGGGTCGCCATGGAGGTGTCGCCGGGCGTGGTCATGGCCAAGGCGCCATGGGCCGCCCCGTATTCCACCGCCGCGGCCAAGTCGCCCTTTTCCATCATCCCGTAGATAAGGCCGGAAGCGAAGCTGTCGCCGCCTCCCACCCGATCGTAGATTTCCAGGCCGGGCCGCATGGCCGATTCGAAGAACTTTCCGCCGCCCCAGGCCACGGCGCCCCAATCGTTCACGGAGGCCGACTTCACCGTGCGCAGGGTGGTGGCGATGACCTTGAAATTCGGGAACTCGGCCGTGACGTCGCCGATCATTTTCTTGAAGGCGTCGGCCTCCAGGTGGGACAGATTGTCGTCGGCGCCTTCGACATGGAATCCCAGTGAGGCGGTGAAGTCTTCTTCGTTGCCGATCATGACGTCCACGTAGCGGGCGAGTTTCCGGTTGACCTCCTGCGCCTTCGCCTTGCCGCCGAAGCTTTTCCACAGGCTGGGACGGTAGTTGAGATCGAAGGAGATGACGGCGCCGTGCTTGCGGGCCGCGATCATGGCCTCTTCGATCACCTCGGGGGCGGTTTCGGAAAGTCCGGCGTATATGCCCCCGGTATGGAACCAGCGCGCGCCGCGCCGGCCGAACAGGTCTTCCCAGTCCACGTCGCCCTTGCGCAATTGGCTGGCCGCGGTATGGCCGCGATCGGATACGCCCACGGCGCCCCGCACCCCGAAGCCGCGCTCGGTGAAATTGAGTCCGTTACGCGCGCCCCGTCCGAGGCCGTCGTAAGGGACCCATTTGATGAAAGTCGTGTCCACGCCCCCCTGGAGGATGAAGTCCTCGATAAGGCGGCCCACCTCGTTGTCGGCGAAGGCCGTGGCCACCGCCGTGCGCAGGCCGAAGCATTTGCGCAGGCCGCGGGCCACATTGTATTCGCCTCCGCCTTCCCAGGCGCGGAAGCTCCGGGCCGTGCGGATGCGCATGTCGCCGGGATCGAGGCGCAGCATCACCTCTCCCAGGGAAACCTGGTCGAATTCGCACTTGTCCTTGGGTTTCACGTCCAGCAGTTTCATGATTTCTCCCCGCATCCGCCCCGAGGCGGCCTGCATTTTATTTTCCGGCTCCGGCCGCAGCCCCGCCCGCGCCGGCGACCGCGGCCATGGCCCCGGCGGCCAGGCGCGTCACGGCCGCGAAATCGCCCGCCTTGAGCAGGTCCCGGGCCACCATCCAGCTTCCGCCCACGGCGACTACCGGCTTGAAGGCGAGATAAGCCGGGAGCTTTTCCAGATCGATACTTCCCGTGGGGATGAACCGGACCATGGAGTAGGGCGCGGACATGGCCTTGAGGGCGCTGATGCCGCCTACGGATTCGGCGGGGAAGAATTTGACCACATCGACCCCTTCGTCCAGGGCCATCTGGATTTCGGTGGGGGTGGCCACGCCGGGGAAGACCGGCACCCCGATCTCCCGGCAGCGGCGCACCACCTTGGCGCTGAAGCCCGGGGTGACGATATAGGCGGCC
>Ga0079224_100016186_pt1 | contig 10463 bp, 8 predicted proteins | sample Stecom2015_FD_80414 | JGI IMG/M metagenome (GOLD analysis project Ga0079224, IMG submission 80414) | Agricultural soil microbial communities from Utah to study Nitrogen management - Steer compost 2015 | ecosystem: Environmental > Terrestrial > Soil > Agricultural land | place: USA: Utah...
GTCCTTGAAGACGGCATCCGGCGCCCACATCTGCCGATCCGCCCAGGGAACGTCGTCGACGTCGAGTGCTACCGGATGTACCGTCACCGGAGCACCAACGCTATCCATCGACAGCACTTGATAGTCCCTCATCTCGAAGTGGGACCCCATGTCGTCGGCGGGTGTGTCGCCGTCGATGTCGTGCGAGCCGTAGACGTAGATCCGGCCGTCGAAGACGTGCGCCGATGGATCGGCGGTGTAGATCTCGGTGACCAGCGGTTGGGAGAGATAGCGGTATCCCTCAGGCGAAAGCGCTTCGGCCGCCTGGGCGGAATCGGCCCCGGAGGCCCGGTCGCTCGCCGGCTGGGAATCGCCGCAGGCGCTCAGAAAGATCACCGCGACGATCGCGGCGCGCTCGAGCGTAGGTGGAATCATCGATCGTCTCCTCTCATGGGATCGCCGCGTCGACGCGACTCGGCAGGTCGGCCGGGGATGGTGCGACCGGCGTGGGACGGTAGGACCGGCGTGGCCTGCGATGAGGCCGGGATGTCAAAGTACTCGCGGCGTCCGGCAGGATTCAAGAGGGTGGGATCTTACCTCCCCAGGCACACCTCCCCCGCCCACAGACGGGTGATGCGCGCATCGGGGGAGGTGGAGGAAAGCAGCCCGGCCATGCCACCCGCGGTGAACTCGGTGCCGAGAGACGACGGAGCGACCTGCGCCACGTACACGCTCTCCAGCTCGGCGCGGGTAGAACCCACCCCGATTCCACTCATGGTCGTCAGGGAGGACGCGTCTCCGCGGACGAACCAGCCGACGAAGCGGTTGGAGCGCAGGGTGACGCTGAGACCCTCTTCCCAGGAGACATCCTCCGTTCCGCAATCGCGGGAAGAGCCTCTCTCCAACGGCGCCCCGAGGGCCAGGGAGGTCACCTCGACGACGAAGTCACCCGGAGAGCCGAAAGCGATGGAGCGCGCCCGGCCCGTCTCCCGATCCACCAGCCGCAAACCTTCGGGGTCCAGCGCGAGCAAGGGAGAAGCCTGCGCCCGCGGAGGCTCCGTAGCGGGCGTCCGCGACTCAGCCGAGTCAGGCGTAGGCGAAGCCGGCAAGCCCGCGACCTTGGACCCGGCGTTTGCACCCTCGGACGGGGAACTCGCAACCTCGGCCGCCGAGTCCGCGCCCCCGGACGCCGCGTTCGCAGGAATGCGCGGGGATTCACCACACGCGAGGACGGAGCAGAGAAGCGTCAGGGACAGCCATACACGTACGGCACCCTCGCGCCACCCGGGCCACGGCGCCAGCCTTTGCGGGTTCATCCCGACCGCGCTCCGCGTGGCTCCGCACCCGAGCATCTCTGACCACCGGCGGCTACCCCAATCTGATCCGACGCGCCGCATCACGTGCCGCTCGTCTGGCAAGCCCGACGCAGGACATCGTACCCGGGCCCGGATGCGGATTTCGCGCCGCCTGGCTCGAATCCCGATCTCACGCGGCTTCCTCCCGACGCCGCTCCAGGTAGTGCCGAACGGCGGGATCGACGGTGAGCCGGATCGCCCGATCGTACGCTCGGCGCGCTTCTTCGAGTCGTCCCGCCTCGGCCAGCAGGTGGGCTCGCGCCGCCCAGGCAGGCTGGAACCGGTCGATCCGAGGATCCTCGATGCCGTCGAGCGCCTCGAGCCCGGCGGCGGCCCCCTTCAGCCGGGCCACGGTAGTAGCGTAAGCAACGCGGGCGCCGAGGGTGGGCGCCACGGCCAGCAGACCGGAGTACAGTCGGCCGAGCGCGTTCCAGTCGGTCTCTCCGGAAGTCGCCCGCGCGCAGTGCACTGACTGGATCGCCGCCTCGAGCTGGAAGCGGCCGATTCGGCCGAACCGGGCCGCGCGCCGGAGATACCGCTCGCCCTCGCCAACCAAGTCCAGGTCCCAGCGGGCGGGATCCTGGTCTTCCAGCGGCACAAAGGCGCTGCCATCCAGCCGGGCAGGCGCGCGGGCGCGGGAGAGTGAAATCAGGGCAGCGAGACCCCAGGCTTCCGGCTCCTGCTCCAACAGATGGGCAAGGGTGACGGCGAGGTAGTGCGCTTCGGCCGCCATCCCCGCGCGGGGGAGGCGTCCGGAAATGCCGTCCCAGTCGATGGAGTACGCGCCGTAGACCGCCTCCAGGACGACCGTAAGCCGCCCGGCCATCTGCGACCGCTCGGGCAACACGAAGGGGATTCTGGCGTCGCGGATGCGCCGCTTCGCCCGCACCAGGCGCTGAGCCATCGTGGCGGGCGGCAGCACAAACGCCCTGGCAATCTCGCGCGCCTCGAAGCCGAGCACAGTCTGTAGCATCAGCGGAGCACGGATTCCCGGATCGATCGCCGGGTGCGCGCAAACGAACAGGAGGGCGAGGCGCCGATCCGGGATCGCCTCAGGATCGATCGGCTCGAGCGCGGGAGAAATCCCTTCCACCGCCTCGGGGTCGAGGGGGACCGAGCTCCGGACAGGGGCGGATCGAAAGAGGTCCCGGCCGCGGTTACGAGCGACGGTAAGAAGCCATGCTTCCGGCTTCTGCGGAACGCCATCCCGCGGCCATACACGGAGCGCCCGAGCGAACGCATCGGCCAGGCAATCCTCCGCCATCTCCAAATCGCCGGTGCTCTCGGCCAGGAGGGCCACTAGACGGCCGTAGGAGGTGCGGGCCACCTGCTCGGCCCGCACCCACGCAGCCGAACCCTCGCCGACCTCGACCGCCGACGAACCCGGTAGCTGGGGTTGCTGATGTTGCGAAGCGGTCACGCTGGAATCCACGTACCCGCCTCGAAGCGCACCGCCGAGGGACGGACCTCGATCGCGCCCCACTCGGCGGCCGGGCACTTCTCCGCCCAGGCGAGGGCGGCGTCGAGGTCGGGGACGTCGATCACAAAGCTGCCCCCTAGCTGCTCCTTCGTATCGGCAAAGGGGCCATCTTCGATCTGCAGGCGCCCGTTCCGCACGCGCAGGGTGGTGGTCGCGGGTGAGGGCTGGAGCACCTCGGCGCTCACCAGGAGCCCTTCTCGATCCAGGGCCTCCGCGTAAGCGTGGAACGCAGCCTTCCCGGCCTCCATGGCCTCCTCACCGAGCTCCGCCTCAGTCAGCTCGAGGTAGTGCAGCAGCAACGTGTAACGCATGGTCAGGTCCTCCGGTTGAGGGTGCATCGATTCGTTCCCGACCATGACGAAGACGGGACCGCTCGATCGACACACTCCACTTCATCCACTCAAGGTAGTGAACAACCGGGGGGTGACAGCCGGCCGCGCGCCCAACACTCGTTACAGAGCCCAGGGTCGCCAGCCGCTTCCGCTCGCCGGCCTACGGAGTGGGCGCGACGCGCTCCCAGATGTTTCCGTACCTCACCACGACCCCCTCGGCATCCACGTCGAGATCGGCATGGAACGCGCCGTCCCGACTCTGGTAGAGGTAGCGCTGCTGGGCCGTGCGAGTGTACTGCTGGGCAAGCCGCTGCAGGGAGAGACTCGGAAACTCGACCCAGACGGCCTCGACCTTCGCTTCCTCGCCAAGGTTCAGGCCCAACCGCCTTATCGGCAACGTGTTTGTCGCGGGGGTCAACGCGAGATCGATGTCGATCAACCCCTCCATCTCGGGCACCTCCTGGCCATCCCGCACCCACACGCCGGAATCGCCCCGCCGCAGCTCCATCACGCGGTGCTCCCTCCCGTGCGTCAGGTGGACGTTGGCGGTGTGTGTGATCCATTCCGGCGAGCAGACCACCAGATAGTCGACCCGCAGGGGTGTTCCCTCCGCCACGGTAAGGACGCAACCCTGGACGGAGATGAGAGGATCTGCGCGGAGCACGCGGCAGTGCTCGAAGGAGGGACGGTCCAGACGCCTCCAGAGAACGTCGGCGAGGGTCTCCGTGGGGATGGGATGTTCGACGGGTCGCTGGGCGGTCATGGGGGATGCCGGTTCGCGCGGGAGAGAGGCGGTTCCGGATACGTTGCTACCGGCGCGTGGGTCGGGCAAGGAAGATGGGCTCTGCGGGGTCGCTTGACGGATCTTCGCAGGCGATTTTTGGTAGTTTGCTCAATCAAATCATCGTCCCGCCCGATCGAACCCCGAACTCCGGAGACCTACCGTGTACAGACGAGCCATCCCGCTCTTTCTGCTCCCATTTTTTCTCGCCGCCTGTGGAGATGGGCCTGACGGCGGACCGGGCTCGACTTCAGAAGGGGGAACCCCGGTCCAGGGCGGAACGGCGGTCGTTTCCCGAGTGAGCGATTTCGATTCCTTCAACCAGTTTACCTCGACCGACTACGACACCGGCCAGGTGCTCCGGTTGATGCTCTACATGCCCCTGGTACGACTGGATGACGAGATGAACTACGAACCCTACCTGGCGGAGTCGGCAGAGCTCTCCGAGGACGGCAGAACGCTTACCTTCCGCCTGCGGGACGGCATCACCTGGCACGATGGCACGCCGGTGACCGCAGACGACGTCGTCTGGTCGGTCGAGATGTATATGAACCCCGACCTGGCTTTCGCCAACATACAGTATTTCCAGTTCGTGGACCGGGTGGAGAAGGTGGACGACTCTACCGTGGTCTTCCACTTCAACCAGGTTCACTCGGACGCGCTGGCCGATTTCCTCGAGTGGGTGCCGATGCCCAAGCATCTGCTCGAGAATGTCAGCGCTGCCGAGATGCGGAATGCGCCGTTCAACCGCGCGCCGGTCGGCAACGGACCCTTCCGGTTCGTCTCGTGGACGCCCAACCAGCAGGTGGTTTTCGAGGCCAATACCGACTTCGCCCTTGGCCGCCCGAACCTCGACCGGCTGGTGTTCCGGGTGATTCCGGAGCAGACGACCGAGCTCGCGGAGCTCTTCACCGGACGCGTCGATCTGATCCGCGGCGTACCGCCGTCGGAGGCCAAGCGGGTTGAAGCCACCCGCGGGGCGCGGCTGGTGAGCTACCCGTCCCGCGCGTATGCCTTCGTTGCCTGGAACGCGCGGGATTCTCTCTTCGCCGATCCGCGGGTACGCCGCGCCCTCACCCTGGCGATCGATCGCCAGCGAATCGTCGACGCGCTGCTGTTCGGGTACGGAAGGGTAGCCGTGACCGACGTCATGCCCTTCCAGTGGCAGTTCGACGAATCGCTCGAGCCGTGGCCGTACGACCCGGACGCAGCCCGCGAGCTCCTGGCCGAAGCCGGATGGAGCGACTCGGATGGAGACGGGGTGCTGGACCGCGACGGCAGGCCGTTCCGCTTCACCCTGGAGACGAACCAGGGGAACGACCTGCGCGAGGACATCATCGTCATCGTGCAGAGCAACCTGCGTGCGGTCGGCATCGACGCCCAGCCTCGCCTGGCGGAGTGGAACTCGCTGATCGACCGGCTCAAGCGCTTCGATTTCCAAGCCGTGGTGACCGGCTGGAGCGTGGACTTCAAGTTCGATCCGTCCGAGACCCTGGGCTGCGACGCAGGTGTCTACAACTACCCCGGGTACTGCAACCCAAGGGCGGATTCGCTCGTTCTCCGTGCCCTGACCACCCTGGATCACGAGGAGGCAAGGCCGTTGTGGGAGGCGTACCAGCACATCATCCACGAAGAGCAGCCCTACACGTTCCTCTACTACCTGGACGAGCGCCTGGGCATCTCGGAGCGGCTGCAGGGAGTGAAGGCTGACGCCCGCGGTCACCTCGTGTCCGTGCACGATTGGTGGATCCGCCAGTAGCAATACCGCGGGAGAAAAGCAGTCGCGCCCGCGAGCTCAGGAGGGCTCGCGGGCGCTCGACCGTGCGGCTCGGACGGTCAGGCAGTGCGGCTCGATCGGTTCTGTCGCCCGATCCAGATGAAGGCGAGGGTGAAGAGGAAGTGGACGACCACAAACACCTTGGTGATCGGGCGACCGCCGCCCAGCGAGCCCCAGAGGTCGATCAGTGCAATCACCCCGAACCCGACCGTGTTTCCGATGATGATCGCATCGCGGGCACGACTCGGTTCGAGGTCCCGCGCGATCCAGTCCATCACCGCGATGCCGAGGAGCGGGCTCCCCCAGAGGCGCAGGAAGGAGACCAGCTCGACGGAGGGATCGGGGGGAACCGCCCCGGTACCGAAGGCTGTGGGGAAGAAGATCAGACCGAGGCCCACGAGCCCCATGTAGATCGAGGCGATCGTGAAAAGCACGCGCAGCTTCACGAGATTTCCCTCCGCCAGGGCGAACGAGTGAACCGGCCGCCGGAGTGCCTGTGATCCGCCTAGCGTCTCCAGAGCTGAAGACAGCGGCAGGAGGCGCCGGGGAGGTTACGTGACATCCCAGGCGAAAGTCAACGAATTTATGCCGTGCGGGTCTATGACGTGCCGCGTTGCCCGCCACCCTTGCGGCCGTGGCTACCCGGACCCGCAATCCGACTGAGACTCGGACCTGTCATGGGAGGGCTCGCGGGAACCGACCCCAAACAAGGAAGCGGCAGTCTTCTTGGCTGTACCCATTGTCTTCCAGAATACGAGCGATCACCTCCTGTCGGTAATCCGGAATCGCTCCTGGCTGTGTCGCCACGTAGGCACCAAGGAGGTTGGCCTGTTCGAGGATTTCGTCATCCTCGCGACCCGCCGATAGACCGAAGAGAACAGCCGCCAGGAAAGCGTCACCCGCTCCTACCGTATCAACGACGCGGACTTTGAATCCCGCGTGTTCAGACCACCTTCCATCATTCAGGATGGCGGCTCCCTCGCTCCCTCTGGTTACGCACACGATCTGGCAACCAAACTCGGCGGCCAGAGCGGTGACCGCCTCCCGGGCGTCGGCAGGCAGGTCGAACCATGTAGCCATCTGCCTGAGCTCGGCCTCGTTGAGCTTCACGAGATCGGCGTATCGCAGCGATCGGCTCACCACATCGGGACTTTCGTGCGGCGGGCGAAGATTGACGTCGAATACCCTGTAGGTCGCCAACTCGCAGAGTCGCTCGATACAGAGGCGTGAGCGAGGATGCCGCTGGGCCAGGGAGCCGTAGACGATCGCCGACGCGCTGGCCGTCCGGTCGATGAGCCCGTCATTGAGCTCAATTCGATCCCACGCCGCGGGCTCGACAATCCGGTATGAGGGTATGCCCTCCCCTGTCATGGAGACGGAGACGAACCCGGTCTCCAGCTCTGGGTCCCGTTGAATCAGACCCGTGTCGATTCCTCGGGCTGCGATCCGCAGCAGGGCTTCATCACCGAGGCGGTCCACGCCGACTCGACTGACGATGCTGGCTGCAACGCCCAGGGCATTGAGGTGACCAGCGACGTTGAAGGGGGCTCCGCCGAGGAACAACCCGGAGGGAAGTGAATCCCACAACACCTCTCCGACACAAAGAACTTCCGATCCAACCACGACCCATTCCCTCCGCGTTTGGCCTCTCGCGTGGATTGGCTAGTGTGCGGCATTCCGCGCCGATTGAAGCTGCCAGTCCTCCGGTGACGCGGCTCGTGCCGTTCCGCCTCGGCGGGGCGCTGGACTCCGTCACTGTGCCGCGTCGCCCGTCCCCCGCGGACGCCAAGGACAGCATCCTATTGGAAGGCAAATGGCGGTGAACAGGGGAGCCCACCGGCGGCAGTGTGCCCCTCGGGGTACGATCGACCCTGTTTTCAGGGGTGAGAGGACGGTCACGGATTCGATGTGACGACATTCTGCTGCCAGATCGACTCCAATTCATGCACGGTGAGGGTCTCCAGGACCGCACTCCGATTGGATCCGCCGCCAGTAAACACTTCCAGCTTCTTGTCCGCATCGACCGAGTTGTGCCGCTTCACGAAGTATAGCTCGCCGTCGTTGACAAAGACCTCGACAGCCACACGGTCGACGATTGCCTCGATCTTGAGACGTTCACCTTCGGGCAGCACGAAGTTGAGGCCGTTGAAGGTGTTGAGGAACCGATCATAGGTCAGACGATAACCATTGATATCGAGACCCACCGTCGGGGCATCGCCAGGATCGATCTCCGCGATCACGTGGAGCACGTCCCCGGTCACTGGCGACGCGAATGCCTGATCGCCCCGAACGAGCTGGCCGGTAAAGACATGAGTCTTCTTGTGAAGACTGCGGATTTCCTCTATCGGAGTCGGGGTTAGACGAAGCCCATCGAAGCTCTCGCGCAGCTTGAGCGAAGTCGGGAACGTCATCTTCTGGCTAAAGGGCATGCCTTCGTAATCGCCGTTCCTGAACCAGCCGATCTGGATATGTCGTCCGTCACTCTCCGGAATGTTGTTGAACATCTGTGACGCGTAGAAGTCGCCTCCATTGTCCAGCTTTCGGAAGGGCTGCTCGACGGTGAACTTGCGCCCGTCGAAGCCCCCCACGACGTAGTCACCATTGGCGTCATAGAGGACCCATTTGGTGACGCCCGGTTGGCCTTCGACCTCGATTTCGAAAAGCTCCGGGCATTCGAAGAATCCGGGAAGGCCCGACTCGTACGTCCAGTTCTTCAGATCCGGGGAGGAGTAGAAGGAAACCTGGTAACGGACATGCTCGCCCAGGGAGGAGCGTCGAGTATGCCCCTCGTCCCAGACGACCATGACCCAGTGCTTACCCGGCTCGTACCAGATTACCTTCGGGTCGCGACCTTCGTGACTGACAACCGGGTTTCCAGGGTATTCTTCGAAAGTAAGACCATTGTCATAGCTGATGGCCAGATTCTCGCCCACACCGGTGCGAGTGTAGAAGGCGAGCAGCGGGTCTACTCCGTTCCTGGAGAGACCGCTCGTGTTCGCGGTATCTACGACCGCGGAGCCGGAGAAGGCCATGTGATCGTGGTCGGGCGAGTAAAGGGCATCGGGCAGCTCGCGCCAGTGCACGAGGTCGGTGCTGACCGCGTGCCCCCAGTGCATGTTGCCCCATTCTACGCCATATGGGTTGTGCTGGTAGAACAGGTGATACTCGCCGTTGTAGTAGATCAGGCCATTAGGATCGTTGTGCCAGCCGCGGCGGGACGAGAAGGTAACCTGGGGCCGATATCTTTCGCTGTATACCGATTCCTGCCCCGGAAACGTCGGGGCCGCATCAACCAGATCCAGATCGCGTAGGCCATCTCCCGCCTCATCCACTTCCAGCGTCAAGGTCTTCCCGCGATAGCGCGTGACATCGAAGAAGGTCCAGTAGTCGGGATCTTCGCTCGCGAGCTTGAGCGTGAACTCGTCGAGCGAAACACTATCGAGCTTGATTCTGGCCTTGACCAGCGGATTTGATTGCTTGACCGGCAGATTCAGGTACACGTCGTCCTCGGCGACGTTGATCCGTTTGACGAGTTCCTGGGATCGGCCAGGGGAGGCGGCGCACAGGCCGACGCACACAGCAGCGATAAGAGCTCTCATGTCAGGCTCCAGGTTGAAGTCGTCATTCAGCGCGGGCGGCGCCCCACGGCTTGCCCACGCCGCAGGGCGCCCTAAGGGAGGTCAGTAGCCTGGATTCTGCTCGTACAGGCCCCGGCTGAACGAGATCTGCTGTTCCGGAATGGCAAGATACTCATCCCGACCAGGTGTAAAGCGCGCATTTACAAGGTACTCACGCCGTGTCTTTTCGACGGCGAAGTATTCGTTGAGAGTCTCCGCGGCTATACCCCAGCGGACTAAGTCGAAGAAGCGGTGCCCTTCCATCGCGAATTCGAGGCGACGCTCGAAGCGGAGAGCCTCGCGCGCGAAGCTCTGGGTCCAGCCGGAGGCCGAGTACAGTCCGATCTTGTAGTTCGAGATGGGGGAGCCGTCCGCGTACTTCAGCCGTGCGGTGCTATTGGCCGCTCGCTGCCGTATCTCGTTGATGATGGGTAGCGCCTCCATGTGGCGCCCTAGCTCGATCAGCGCTTCCGCTTTCCAGAGCAACAGGTCGGCATATCGGATGACCACCACGTCCTTGGAGCTCGCGAAGAACGGGCCGACCGCTCGGAGGCAGGGGCAGTCGGGGTGCTGCAACTCCTTCATCGAGGAGTGCGCACCGTAGACCTGGGGAGTCCTCGCCCAGCTCGGCTGGAAGATGAACTCCGGATCGTACTTGAAGGGGTGTCCCACGATTCCGACGGTGTGATCCAACCGCGGATCCACTGTGTTGGTCCAGAAATCGATCGAATCCGACAGCACGTTGTCGTTGAACGTGTCGAATTTCGGCAGGCCGTTGCCATCGGTCTGGAAGGCGTTGATGAGGTTCTGGGTCGGGATGTGGAACCAGCAGCAGCCGTATCCGGGCGCCATGGAGTAGTTGAGCCCATTGCCCATGTCGAGGCGACCCGTGGGTGTGCCATCCGAAATGGACATCTCGATGGCGAACACCGCCTCCAGATTGTCCTCGGTCTCCCAGAGGAAATTCTCCGCAAAATCGGCCGTCAGAGCGTACCGACCTGAGCCAATCACCTGATCCGTCAGGTCAACTACCTCTTGCAGCAGCGCCGGATCGACACTGGTCACGGCGTGGCTTTCATCCTGCTTATAGGCTCGATACAGCTGTACCTTGGCGAGATACGCCAAAGCAGCGTATCGGCTTA
>Ga0079224_100016187_pt1 | contig 10462 bp, 8 predicted proteins | sample Stecom2015_FD_80414 | JGI IMG/M metagenome (GOLD analysis project Ga0079224, IMG submission 80414) | Agricultural soil microbial communities from Utah to study Nitrogen management - Steer compost 2015 | ecosystem: Environmental > Terrestrial > Soil > Agricultural land | place: USA: Utah...
GGGCACATCGTGCGCCTTGCCGATGCGTACCAGGCCGTGATCACGCGGCGGCAATACCCGCAGGCAGTGCGCGATCTGGTCGGGCGGGCGATGGCTGCCGCCGCCTTGCTCAGCACCAGCATCAAGTTCCGCGGCTCGCTCAGTCTGCAGGTGCAGGCGCAGGGCGAGCAGCCTGGGCTGACGCTGCTGGTGGTGCAGGTCACCTCGCATGGCGGGTTGCGGGCGCTGGCGCGCTGGCGCGGCGAAGTGCCGGCCCAGGCTACGCTCGAGGAGCTGTGCCCTGACGGCTATCTGGCGATCACCATCGATCCGGACGAGGGCGAGCGCTACCAGGGCATGGTCAAGCTCGAGGGCGACAGCCTGGCGCGGGTGCTGGACAGTTATTTCCAGAACTCCGAGCAGCTGCCGACCCGGATCTGGCTGGCGGCCGACAGCCAGTGTGCAGCCGGCCTGCTGATCCAGCGGCTGCCGGGCGAAACGGCCGATGCCGACGCCTGGGCCCGGGCCGAAGCCCTCGCCGAGACCATCACCGACGGCGAGCTGTTGCAGCTGAACGCGGCCGACATCATCCACCGTCTCTACCACGAAGAGGACATTCGCCTGTTCGATCCGGTGCCGTTCCACTTCGAATGCACCTGCTCGCGCGAGCGGGTCGGCGAGGTGCTGCGTTCGCTGGGGCGCGAGGAGGTGCGGGCAGTGCTGGAGGAGCAGGGCGCGGTGGAGGTGCACTGCGATTTCTGCAATGAGGGCTACCGCTTCGACCGGGTCGATGTCGAACAGATCTTCCTCGCCAGCGATACCTCTCCGGAGGTGCCGACGACCCGGCATTGAGGCTGCACAGGGCCTTTACCCGAGCAATCCTTGCTCTCCTCCGCCACAGCAGGGACACTCGGGGTCTGCCGGGATCTTCAGCCGGCGCCAGTTGGTGCGCAGGGCGTCGAACAGCAGCAGCTGGTTGTCCAGGCCGGATTCGCCGCTGGCCAGCAGCTTGATGGCCTCCAGCGCCTGCAGACTGCCGATCACCCCGGGCAGCGGGGCGATCACCCCGGTCTCGCTGCAGGTTTCGGCGGTGTCGTCGCCGGCGGGGAACAGGCAGCGGTAGCACGGCCCGCCGGGGCGGTCGAGCCGATAGACCGCCAGCTGTCCTTCCAGGCGGATCACCGCGCCGCTGATCAGCGGCGTGCGGGTGCGCACGCAGGCGGCGTTGACGGCAAGACGGGTGGCGAAGTTGTCGCAGCCGTCCAGCACCACGTCCACTCCCGCCGTCAGCTCCGGCAGGTTGCCGTCGTCGAGCCGGATCGCCAGCGGGGTGACCTTGATCTCGGGGTTGATGGCCAGCAGCCGTTCTGCCGCGGATTCCACCTTGAGCCGGCCCAGGCTGCCGGTGTCATGGGCGATCTGCCGCTGCAGGTTGGAGAGCTCCACGGTATCGAAGTCGGCGAGGACCAGCTCGCCGACGCCGGCGGCCGCCAGATACATCGCGGCAGGCGAGCCGAGCCCGCCCAGCCCGACGATCAGCGCCTTGCTTTCCAGCAGCCGCTGCTGGCCCTCGATGTCGATCGCCGGCAGCATGATCTGCCGGCTGTAACGGAGCAGTTGTTCGTCTCTCATGGCTGTGTTCCCGGGCAGCGGCCCAGCGTTACCCGCTCGTGGCCCTGCAGGTCGCGGGCGGTGGCTACATCATGCAGGCCGGCGGTCGCGAACAGCGCGCGGCAGGCCGCGCCCTGCCGGTAGCCGTGCTCGACCAGCAGCCAGCCACCGGACTCCAGGTGCAATGGCGCCTGCGCAGCAATGTGTCGCAGCGCCGCCAGGCCGTCATCCTCGGCGATCAGCGCCAGCCTCGGCTCGAAGCGCAGGTCGCCCTGTGCCGGCTCGGGCTCGTCGGCGCCGATATAAGGCGGGTTGGCGGCGATCAGGTGAAAGCGCCGGTCGCCGACAGGAGCGTACCAATCGCCCTGCAGCAGCTCCACTGCCAACCCCAGCCGCGTGCCGTTGCGACGAGCCACGGCCAGCGCCTCGCTGCTGACATCGACCGCCGTGACGGCGGCCAGCGGCCGTTCGCTGGCGATCGCCAGCGCGATGGCGCCGGTGCCGGTGCCGAGATCGAGCACGGTGCATGGGGCCGCCGCCGGCAGGCGCGCCAGCGCCAGCTCCACCAGCAGCTCGGTTTCCGGACGCGGGATCAGCGTCGCCTCGTTCACTTCCAGCGGCAGCGACCAGAATTCCTGCCGGCCGGTCAGGTAGGCGACCGGCACGCCCTCGGCGCGTCGCCCGATCAGCGCTTCGGCGCGCTGTGCCGCCGCGGCATCCAGCTCGCGCTCGGGCCAGGCGTAGAGATGGCTGCGGGCGGTGCCGAGCGCGTGGGCGAGCAGCACCTCGGCGTCCAGGCGCGGGCTGTCGGAAGCCTCCTGCAATCGCCGTACCGCCCATTCGAGGGCTTCGGCAATGGTCATCGAGGCGACGGACTAGCCGTTCTTGAGAACATGGCCGGCAATGGCCCGTTCCTCCAGCATGATGGGGATGCCGCCGTCGACCCGGTAGATGCGCTCGCCGTTTTCGGTGATCAGCGCTTCCTGCAGCGGCGCCTCCACTTGGTCGCCGTTCACATAGCGGAGTTCGCCGGATGCAACCAGGTCGTTCAGCAATGCCAGGCTGTCCCGGCGCAGCGGCTCGAGCGGCACGCCAGTGGCGGGGCAGCAAAGGATGTCCAGCAGCTTGCGGTCGATCGGCATGACGTCTTTCCAGGCGTGTTTTTGCGAACTATATCACCAGCCTCTCGGGCGGTGCTTGCCATACTCGGAAGAGCAGGCTCACGGCAGCAGGCCGTGACCAGAACCTAAAGTAGAAGGAACAGCCTGCCGCTGTTATAGATACTGGCAAGACCAACGCGTTCACCCAGCATCTAATCCCGCAGGTCCGCACGGAGCGCGCATCCTGCTCAGCCCCACGGCAGTCGCCAGGTGGTCTACGGAAATTGCTACCACCGCGGCGCTGGAGATGAGCACATGAGCCGCAGAAACCACCGCGACAGCTCGGTCCAGACCGACGGATCCCTGTTCTGCTCCTTCTGCGGGAAAGCAGAAGACGACGTCAGCGCCCTCATCGCAGGTCCTTCCGCCTACATCTGCGAGCTCTGCGTTCAGGACTGCACGGATCTGCTCGAGCAGGAGTTCGGTGCGTCAGCGCTCGGCGCCATTCGCGATCTGCCGAAGCCGCGCGATATCCACGCGCACCTCGATCAGTACGTGATCGGCCAGGAGCACGCCAAGAAAGTTCTCGCCGTCGCCGTTTACAACCACTACAAGCGGCTGGCGCACAACCGCCGCGGCGATCGGGTCGAGATCGCCAAGAGCAACGTGCTGCTGATCGGCCCCAGCGGTTCCGGCAAGACCCTGTTGGCCGAAACGCTGGCGCGCTTCCTGGAAGTGCCCTTTGTCGTGGTCGACGCCACGACCCTGACCGAGGCCGGCTATGTCGGCGAGGACGTCGAGAGCATCATCCAGAAGCTGCTGCAGTCCTGCGACTACGATGTCGACAAGGCTTCCCGCGGCATCGTCTACATCGACGAGATCGACAAGCTGGCGGCACGCTCGCAGAACCCCACCCATGGCCGCGACGTCGGTGGCGAAGGCGTGCAGCAGGGGCTGCTGAAGCTGATCGAGGGCACGCGGGTGGCGGTGCCGGCGCGTGGCGGCAGGCGCGGGCTGCAGCAGGATCAGCTGCAGGTCGATACCCGCAACATTCTGTTCATCTGCGGTGGCGCCTTCGCCGGCTTGAGCAAGATCGTGGCGCGGCGCGCCCTGCCGCGCAGCATCGGTTTCGCGGCGACGGTGGCGGGCGAGGCCGGCGCGGATCTGCGGCGGGAACTCGAAACCATGGATCTGGTCGAGTTCGGCATGATCCCCGAGCTGATCGGCCGGCTGCCGGTGACGGCGGTGCTCGACGAGCTGGACGAGGACGCGCTGGTGCGCATCCTCACCGAGCCGAAGAACTCGCTGATCCGCCAGTTCCGGCACCTGTTCGAGCTGGACGGCTGCCAGCTGGAGATCAGCGACGAGGCCATCCGGGGCATCGCCAGCCGGGCGCTCAAGCGCGGTACTGGCGCCCGCGGACTGCGGTCGCTGCTGGAAGAGCTGTTGCTGGAGCCGATGTTCACGGTGCCGGCGCGCGGCGACGTGCGCCGGGTGGTCGTCGATGCGGCCTGTCTCAGCGGCTCCCCGGCCACTTACGAGTTCGGCGAAGCATCGCAGCAGCTGGCGCAGTAAGCACCGGTTGCCAGCCGGTTTTTACTGTCTTGGCCTTGTCACCGGCGCGGGCTAAGATGCCGTTTTCGACATGCGGAAGGGGCGCCAGGCAGGCGCCAGGAAAGGATATGACGAACAACAACGTCGACGATATCAACGTCGTCGCTCAGGAGCGGTTGCCGACCCCGGCCGAGGTGAAGGCCAAGCTGCCGCTGACCGATGCCGCTCGGCAGACCGTGCTGCGTGGCCGGCGTACCGTCGAGGCCATACTCGACGGACGCGACCCGCGCCTGCTGGTGGTGGTCGGGCCCTGCTCGATCCACGACGTCAAGGCGGCGCGTGAATATGCGCAGCGGCTGAAGCGGCTTCACGAAGAGCTTGCCGACAGCCTGTTCATCGTCATGCGCGTCTATTTCGAGAAGCCGCGCACCACGGTGGGCTGGAAGGGCCTGATCAACGACCCGCGGCTGGATGACTCGTTCCGCATCGACGAAGGCGTGCACATCGCGCGCGAACTGCTGCTGGAGCTGGCCGAAATGGGGCTGCCGGCGGCCACCGAAGCGCTCGACCCGATCATGCCGCAGTTCATCGGCGACCTGATCACCTGGACCGCCATCGGCGCGCGCACCACCGAATCCCAGACCCACCGCGAGATGGCCAGCGGCCTGTCGACGCCGGTCGGCTTCAAGAACGGCACCGACGGCAGCCTGCAGGTCGCCGTCAATGCCTTGCAATCCGCTGCCGCGAGCCACAGCTTCCTGGGGATCGACCAGAACGGTCGCTGTGCGGTGATCCGTACCCGGGGCAACCGCTACGGCCACGTGGTGCTGCGCGGCGGCGCCTCTCAGCCCAACTACGATTCGGTCAGCGTCGCGCTGGCGGAAAAGGAGCTGAAGGCCGCGGGCCTGCGCGCCAAGCTGATGGTCGACTGCAGCCACGCCAATTCCAACAAGGACCCGGCCTTGCAGCCGCTGGTACTGGAAAACGTGGTGAACCAGATTCTCGACGGCAACGAATCCATTATCGGGGTCATGATCGAGAGCCACCTGAACTGGGGCAATCAGCAGCTTAGCAGCGATCTGTCGAAGCTGGCCTACGGCGTGTCCGTGACCGACGCCTGCATCGACTGGTCGACCACGGAGACCTGCCTGCGTGATGCAGCCGGCAGATTGCGTAGCGTCTTGAGCAACCGGCTTGCCTCGTGAGGGTGCACAGCATATAACCGGAGGAACCTTGTCGCGGCGCTGTTGTCTGCGTCGAGGCAGGCACCAGGCTTGAACCGCATCGTTCCGATCGCCGCTTCAAGCCTGGTGCCGATGGCGTGAGCCATCGAATCGAGCCGGTGCCTTGGTGCCGGCGTGGTAGCGAACCGAAGCGACTGCTCCCGCAGTCATTCAACTGCCCCGTGAGGGGCCGGTTGATGGAGGAGACGACAGATGTCGAAGACGCCCGCTCTGCCGGTCAAGGGCTTCGAGCCCTACAAGGAGAAGAAAGGTGAGCAGTATATGAGCAAAGCCCAGCTGGAGCACTTTACCAAGCTCCTGCAGGTGTGGAAGCAGCAGCTGCTCGAGGAGGTGGAGCGCACGGTTAACAACATGCGGGACGAGGCGAACAACTACGCGGATCCCGCCGACCGTGCCACGCAGGAGGAGGAGTTCGCTCTGGAGCTGCGCGCGCGCGACCGCGAGCGCAAGCTGATTCGCAAGATCGACCAGACGCTCGAGATGATCCGTAGGGAAGATTACGGTTACTGCGAGCAGTGCGGCATCGAGATCGGCCTGCGCCGCTTGGAGGCGCGCCCGACCGCGACGCTCTGCATCGACTGCAAGACGCTCGAGGAGATCCGCGAGAGGCAGCGGGTTGCCTGAGCCGTCATCGATATCGTGAAGGCCCGCATTAGCGGGCCTTTTTATTTGGGCCGCCGCATGGACTCACGCAGAGCCGGTGCTGTTCTCCCTTACGCCTCTTCGGCCAGCGCCGCCAGCTGATCGGCCTGATACTCGCTGACCAGCGGGTCGATGATGGGGTCGAGGTTGCCCTCCAGGATGTCGTCCAGCTGGTAGAGCGTGAGGTTGATGCGGTGATCGGTGACGCGGCCCTGCGGGAAATTGTAGGTACGGATCCGCTCCGAACGGTCGCCGCTGCCGACCAGCAGCCGCCGCTGCTGGGTCTGCTCGGCCTGCGCCCGCTCCTGCTCGGCGGAGAGCAGCCGGGCCTGCAGCAGGGCCAGCGCCTTGGCGCGGTTCTTGTGCTGGGAGCGCTCGTCCTGGCACTCCACCACGATGCCTGTCGGCAGATGGGTGATGCGGATCGCCGAGTCGGTCTTGTTGACGTGCTGGCCGCCGGCGCCGGATGCGCGGAAAGTGTCGATCTTGAGATCGGCCGGATTGATGTCGATCGCGTCGATGGTATCGGCTTCCGGCAGGATGGCGACCGTGCAGGCTGAGGTGTGGATACGCCCCTGCGACTCGGTCACCGGCACCCGCTGCACGCGGTGGGCGCCGGATTCGAATTTGAGCCTCGAATAGGCGCCATGGCCGATGACCCGGGCGATGACTTCCTTGAAGCCGCCGTGCTCGCCGAGGCTCTCGCTGATCAGCTCGATCTGCCAGCCGCGTAATTCGGCATAGCGGCTGTACATGCGGAACAGGTCGCCGGCGAACAGCGCCGCCTCATCGCCGCCGGTGCCGGCCCGGATCTCCAGGAAGATGTTGCGCTCGTCGTTCGGGTCGCTCGGCAGCAGCAGCAGTTGCAGCTGGCGCTGCTGTTCCTCGAGCTGCGCCTGCACGTTCTGGATCTCGTCCTCGGCCATGCTGCGGATGTCCGGATCCTCGTCGCGGCGCATTTCCTCCGCGGCAGCAAGGGTCGCCTCCATGCTGCGGTACCGGCGGAATTCATCGACCACCGGCTCCAGCTTGGCGTATTCCTTGGAAAGCGCGGTGAAGCGGCTCTGGTTGCCGATCACCTCCGGGTCCGACAGCAGCCCCGCAAGTTCCTCGAAGCGCTCCTGCAACTGCTCGAGCTTTACGCGGATTGAGGCTTTCACGGGTTGAGCTTGTCCTCGTTGGAAACATGAAGCGCCCGGCTCAAGGCGCTGAGCCGTTCGCGATCGCCGGCCTCCGCTGCCGCGCGGATGGCGGCGGTGGGCGAGTGGATCAGGCGGTTGGTGAGGGTGTGTGCCAGATACGCCAGGGTTTCGGCCGGCGCCTCGCCGCGGGCGAGCCGCCGGAGGGCCTTGGCGAGGACCTCGTCACGGTCGAGCTCGGCCTGCTCGCGGTAGTGGCGGAGGATGTCCAGCCCGTCCTGGGCGCGGTGCCAGGCCATGAAGCGCTCGATCCGGTAGGCGACGATGTCCTCGGCCTCCCGTGCCGCTTCCTGGCGCGAGCGCAGGTTCTCGTCGATCACGTCGCGCAGGTCGTCCACCGTGTACAGGTAGACGTCTTTCAGCTGCTCGACCTCCGGCTCGATGTCGCGGGGCACCGCCAGGTCGACCATGAACATCGGCCGGTGGCGGCGACTCTTCAGCGCCCGCTCGACGCTGCCCTTGCCGAGGATGGGCAAGGGTGCCGCCGTGGAGGAGATGACCACGTCGCAGGCGGCCAGCCGTTCCGGGATGGCGCCCAGGGCGATGGCCTCCGCACCGAGCGGTTCTGCCACCGTCTGGGCGCGTTCCACCGTGCGGTTGGCAATCACCATGCGGTGCAGGCCCTGCTCCTTCAGGTGCCGGGCGCAGAGCTCGATGGTGTCGCCGGCGCCGATCAGGAGCGCGGTGTTGGCGCTCAGATCGCCGAAGATCTGCTTGGCCAGGCTCACCGCCGCGAAGGCAACCGACACCGGATTGGCGCCGATCTCGGTTTCGGTGCGGACCTGCTTGGCGACCGAGAAGGCGTTCTGGAACAGGCGGTCCAGCGTGCGGCCGATGCTGCCCGCCTCGCAGGCGTCCTGGTACGCGGTCTTGGCCTGGCCGAGGATCTGCGGCTCGCCCAGCACCAGCGAATCCAGGCCGGCGCAGACCCGCAGCAGGTGGCGTACGGCGTCGGCATCGGTGTATTCGTACAGATAAGCCGCCAGCCAGTCGGCGCCGACCTTGCGGGTGCGGCACAGCCAGTGCAGCAGCGTGCGCTTGGCCGCCTCGTTGGCGATGACGGCATAGATCTCGGTGCGGTTGCAGGTGGAGATGATGGCCGCTTCGTCGACATCGGGCTGGGCGACGAGGTCGCGCAGCCTGTCCGCCATCTCGTCGGCCGCGAACGCCAGCCGTTCGCGCACTTCGATGGGCGCACTAACGTGGTTGACTCCTAGGGCGACGATAGGCATGTGAATCCGGATGCTATGGTTGGCCAGATTTTAGGGACGACAGCCTCGCTGGCGACAATGTCGGTCGAATTCGAGGGCTTCCAGCCGTTATAGTAACCGAGGTTGGCTGTCCGTGTGGTGATCGGCTCGTGCTTCGGGCGCCTCGGCGAGGCAGCCGTCCAGCGGTCAAGCACTGTCATTCGACCTCCAGCGTCCCCCGGAGAAGCTCGATGCTTCGACGAACCGCTCCAGTCCTGATGCTCCTGTTCCTGGCAGCCTGCGCGACCCAAGCGCCGCAGTTGCCGGTGCCCGAACCCGAGGAGCCGCAGGACGTCGAAACCGTCGCGCCGCCGCTACCCGAGCCCGCGGCGGCCGAACCGCCGCTGGACGACCGGCTGCTGTTCCATGTGCTCACCGGCGAACTGGCCGGCAATCAGGGCGACTTGCGCCAGTCCCTGCAGGCATATCTGGAGGCGGCCCGGCTCAGCGACGACCCGCGGCTCGCCGAACAGGCAGCGCGGCTGGCGCTGTACCTTCATGAGCACGCGGCAGCCCTGGAAGCGGCCGAGCGCTGGCTGCGGGCGGCGCCGGACGATCCGGCGCCGCATGAGGTGCTTGCCCTCACGCTGCTGCGCAGCGAACGTCCGGACGAGGCGCGCGACCACCTGCGCGCTGTCATCAGACTGCATCCGGGCGGCGTAGGTTCCGCGCTTGAGCGCATCGCCGGCTTGCTGGGGCGCGAAACCGGCGTCAGTCGCGAACTCGCGCTGGCGGTGATGCAGCAACTGGTGGCCGCGCACGACCGCGAGCCGCAGGCCCAGCAGGCCCTGGCGCAGCTGGCCCTGCAGCTGGATCAGCCGGCGCTGGCGCTGGCCGCGGCCGAGCGGGCCAAGGCGCTGAGCCCCAACTGGGCGGCGCCGGATCTGCTGCGGGTGCAGGCGCTGCTGAAGTCCGGCGAGGGCGACGAGGCGGTCGGGCTGCTCGGGGCCCTGCTCAAGCGGCGGCCGAACGACCATGACCTGCGGCTGCAGTATGCGCGCACCTTGCTCAGCCTCGAGCAGACGGAAGGCGCGCTGAAGCAGTTCGAGCTGCTGCTCAAGGCACGGCCGCAGGCTGCCCAGTTCCGTTATGTGGCTGCGCTGCTGGCGCTGGAGCTGGGCGAGCATGACAAGGCGCGCCGCTATCTGCTCCAGCTGGTGAACACCGGTCAGTACGCCGACGATGTCTACTTCTACCTGGGGCGGCTGGCGCAGGCGGAGGGCGATGCCAAGGGCGCCATGCGCTGGTACCGGCAGGTGCAGGGCGCGCAGCGGCCGGATGCCGTCCTGCGGCTGGCCGCCCTGCTCGCCGAGCAGGGTCAGCCGGACGCCGCCCGCAAGCAACTGCAGGATCTGCGGCTGCAGTATCCGCAACAGGCGGCGCAGAGCTACCTGGCGGAAGCCGGGCTGCTGCGCTGGCTGGGGCGGCCGCAGGAGGCCCTGGCGCTGTACGAGCAGGCCCTGGCACAGTTTCCGGACCATGCCGAGCTGCGCTATGCGCGGGCCCTTACCGCCGCGACGCTGGGCGACGTGCCCACCGCCGAGCAGGATCTGCGCCAGCTGCTGGCGCAAGCCCCGGACGACCCGCAGTATCTCAACGCCCTCGGCTATACGCTGGTCGACCAGACCACCCGCTATCTGGAAGGGTACGAGCTGGTCGAGCGCGCCTACGCATTGCGGCCGGACGATCCGGCCATCATGGACAGCATGGGCTGGGCGCTGTTCAGGCTGCAGCGCCTCGACGAGGCGCGCGTCCTGCTGGAGCAGGCCTATGCGGCGAGGCAGGACGGCGAGATCGCCGCGCATCTGGCCGAAGTGCTCTGGCAGCTCGGCGAGCGGCAGCAGGCACGACAGATACTCGCCGATGCCCTCAAGCGGGAGCCC
>Ga0079224_100016188_pt1 | contig 10462 bp, 6 predicted proteins | sample Stecom2015_FD_80414 | JGI IMG/M metagenome (GOLD analysis project Ga0079224, IMG submission 80414) | Agricultural soil microbial communities from Utah to study Nitrogen management - Steer compost 2015 | ecosystem: Environmental > Terrestrial > Soil > Agricultural land | place: USA: Utah...
AACTATGCCAGGATTTGAATTATTTGGAGATTTAGAACGTAAGGAAGTAAATGATGTACTGGAAAGCGGTGTGCTTATGCGTTACGGTTTTGATGGTATGCGCAATGGCCACTGGAAAGCCAAGGAAATGGAGCAGGAGTTACAATCCAAATTACAGGTAAAACATGCACAACTAGTGTCTAGTGGTACAGCAGCTGTTAGTATTGCATTAGCAGCAGCAGGTGTAGGAGCTGGTGATGAAGTTATTATACCAACTTTTACATTTGTGGCCAGTTTTGAAGCTATCATGATGTTAGGTGCTATTCCGGTTTTAGTAGAAATTGACGATACTTTGACTCTAAATCCTACGGCGGTTGAAAAAGCTATTTCATCAAAAACTAAAGCGGTTATGCCTGTTCACATGTGTGGAAGTATGGCAAACTTAGATGCCTTGCAAGCCATTTGCAAAGCTCATAACTTGATATTGATTGAAGATTCTTCGCAAGCCACCGGTGCCACTTATAAGGGTAAACCACTTGGCAGCATTGGCGATTTGGGCTGTTTGTCTTTAGACTTTGTGAAAATCATCACTTGTGGTGAAGGTGGTGCAGTCCTGACCAATTCTGATAAATATGCACAATTTGCAGACCATTATAGCGATCACGGACACGACCATGTTGGGAATGATCGCGGTGCAGAAAACCACCCATTTTTAGGTTATAATTTTAGAATTTCCGAACTACATGCGGCTGTTGGTTTAGCGCAATTAAAACGACTTGACGAATTTGTAGCCATCCAAAAGCACAATTATAGCATTATCAGAGAAGCATTATCTCAAATTCCCGAAATTCAATTTAGAACGGTGCCTGATGGCGGCGAAGAAAGTTATTCATTTTTGAACTTCTTTTTACCTGACTTAGAAATTGCCAGAAAAACTAGCAAAGCACTTAAAGAAGCAGGTGTTGATGCTTGTTTTCACTATTATGATAACAATTGGCATTACGTTAGAAAATGGGAGCATTTAAAGAGATTAGAGTCTTTATATCCTTTTTCACAAGAAGTTATTAATGGATTGGAATATTTTAAAGATGCTGAATTTCCAGAATCTGACCATTATATTGGGCGTAACATTTCTTGTTTAATCAAGCTTTCTTGGACTGAAGAAGAAGTGCAGCAACGCGCCGATAAAATGGTGCAAGCTATAAAAGCAAGCCTTTAATAAGTCACGTAGTCAACAATTTCAAGACCATACCCAATCATTCCTACACGCTTGGTTTGCTCTGTATTTGAAATTAAGCGTAGCTTATGGATGTTGATATCGTGAAGGATTTGTGCACCAATTCCAAAATCTTTATTGTCCATTTTTATACTAGGAGCCTTTACAACATGTTTTCCTGTTTGTTGGCTTTTTAGTACTTCTAAACGGTTCAATAAATCGGTAGATTGATTTTGCTGATTGATAAAAATGATAGCGCCTTTCCCTGCTTCATTTATAACCTTGAACATGTCGTCAAGCTTTTGGTCGGCGTTGTTTGTTAAGGTACCTAAAATATCGTTGTTAACTAATGTAGAATTCACACGAGTCAATACAGGTTCGTTGGTTGTCCAGTCACCCTTTGTAAGCGCAATATGCACCTGACTGTTTGTGGTTTGTTGATAGGCCCTTAATCGGAAACTTCCAAAGCGGGTTTCGATATCAAAATCTTCTTTTTTCTCAATCAAAGAATCGTGCTGCATGCGGTAGGCCACTAAATCTTCGATAGAAACAATCTTCAAGTCGAATTTTTTAGCAACTTCCGTTAACTGAGGTAAGCGCGCCATAGTGCCATCTTCATTCATTATTTCTACAATCACACCAGCTGGTTTTAAGCCTGCAAGTCTTGCAAAATCAATAGCAGCTTCGGTATGGCCAGTACGTCTTAATACGCCACCTTCTTTAGCAACTAGAGGAAAAATATGACCTGGGCGTGCCAACTCAAAAGGTTTTGTGTTATTGTCAATTAAAGCCTTTACTGTTTTAGCTCTATCACTTGCAGAAATACCTGTGGTAACGCCATTTCCTCGCAAATCTACCGACACTGTAAAGGCAGTTTCCATAGGATCAGTATTGTTATTTACCATCATATGAAGGTCTAATTCCTTACAACGGTTTTCTGTCAATGGCGTACAAATTAATCCGCGTCCGTGAGTCGCCATGAAATTGATCATTTGTGGCGTTACTTTTTCGGCGGCAGCTACAAAATCACCTTCATTTTCTCTGTCGGCATCATCAACAACAATAATTACCTTACCATTTCTTATATCTGCAATGGCTTCTTCAATGGTATTTAACTTAATCATGGTACTTTGTTGAGTGGGTTCGGTTGCTATCATGGTGCAAAGATATTGCTTATTTTAAACTATTCAGGCTAATTCTATTAAAGTCTGTTGCAATTCGGCCTTTAAAAAATACATAAATTATGGCATAGAGCGGTAATCCTAAAACAAGCAGTAGTATATGTGGTAATCTCTTTTGTAAGCTATTTAGCTGATATAAGGCTTTCATTTTTAAGTATGCTAAAACAGCATAAACAATTAAAAGGAAACCACAAACGGCACTTAGCTGTATGGATGCCGAAGCACCTGCTGGAATTTTGTTGTTTTTGAATACAAAGTAGAGAATGAACAAGATTACACCAATTGTGTAGAATATTAAAGCAAATCTTGAATACTCTGCAAAATCTTTGACAAGCTTTTTAGATGTATAATAGGAAGGGGTTATTTCTATGCCTTCTGCATTGAGCTCTTCTAAACTAAAACCTCTTTCGTCCAAAATTTTAAACGCCAAAGGTCTTGCTTCCTCACTAAAATCGGTTTCTTCTGGATGTTTGATGAAGTTTAACAAAGCTTTATTATCTAAACGCTGAAGCTTTGGATATACGTTTCCAAAGTCTATGGGCTCTTCCCGTTTTAAAAATGGCAGCCATTTTTTAATAGGTTCTGAAATGTTGCTGAACTCAAAAAGACCTCTATCAGCCGTGGCTCTTCTGGTTAGATACACACTTAGTGGCAACATAATTAAGGTGGAAAACCAGGATGCCAAAATGGGGTTGAAGCTACCGTCTTTCGCACTGTTCTTGGCAAAAATTCCAATAAAATGATACGTCAGGAACAATAGAATAGCTACAACCATAGGTAACCCAATACCTCCTTTTCTAATAAGTGCGCCTAGTGGAGCGCCGACAAAAAATAGAATTACACAGGCAAAACCAAGCGCTAGCTTTTCATGCAAAGCTAAAATATGCTTGTTAAGCCACGCATCGGCATTTTTAAAACTTTTCTCTCTGGTTTGAATAATCTGGTTGGTGCTTTTTACGGTATTAAGCGATAAGTCTACAATATTGATAATCTTATTTGTGTCAAAAACATCCAAGATATTAATGATAGAATCCATTTCCTTTTTAACCTCAGGCGCTTTAATAGTTTCAATATTGGTACGTTTATAAAGATTGTCTGTGTAGTCTTTGTAGTCTTCAGTTCGTTTTACTTTTAAAGAATCGATATAGTAGCTCAAGTCTGTTAAGCTTAACATGTTGTATTTGTCAGAAATATTCTTTTCTTCTAAATCTACATTGTTTACTTGAGACAGGTCTATATTGATGGTGTACTTATCAAAATCACTTTTTTTGAAAGGTCTTTTGGCACGTTCTTTATAATCTTTAGGAGGTGTGTCGTCATAGTAGTTACCATTGAAGAGCACCAGTTTTACCACATCGCTGTCTTCACTACTTATCAATTCTCCGTTTTCAGCAATTATAGTGGTATAATTTCCAACTTGACTCGCACTTTTTTGGTGCATAACCACACCATCTAAATACTGGTTTTTTTCACCACTCATTTTGTCAACCTTAATGTTGAAGTTGCCCACTTCACTAAACTGACCTTCGGCAATAACCATAGCCGGTTTTAGTTTGGCAATATTCTTTCTCAGGTTATAGGAATTGTACTCGGCCCAAGGAATTACGTTGTTGCTAAAGAAAAAGGTAGTAATTCCTAAAAGAATGATAAAAACACTCAAACCAGCCATGGCACGCTGTAATGAGATGCCTGTAGACTTCATAGCTGCAAACTCATAGTTTTCGGCAAAATTTCCAAATACCATAATGGATGCCAACAAAATGGTTAACGGTAATACTAGCGGAATGAGTTTTGGTGAAAAATAGATAAGGAATTTAGCTACTACAAAAATATCCAAATCTCTACCCGCCAATTCTTTTATGTAAAGCCAAATGGTCTGTAAAACAAAAATAAGCATGAGAATTACAAACACGCTTATAAAAGTTTTAAGGTAGGTGGTTAATATGTAGCGATCTAATATTTTCAAGGCAATACCCTTAGTCTAACCTATTGATGTAGTATCCTTTGTATTTGTTTTCGTCAAAGGTAAATAAGGTTTTTGACAAGGGCTGATTTGTTTTAAAAGAATTAACAGTTAAGGTGGTTTTTGTACCGTTCTTGCCCATTTCCGTCAAGTTATAGATGTGTTTTGTTTGCGCATCTATTCCTAAAAAGATATTTTTTATTTCAGATTTAGAATCAATAGGTGTTAGCTTGATTAGCTGAATTTTTCTACCTTGAATGTTTTGAACAATGTCCATTTTATACGTGTAACCATCTTCGTAAAAAGAGAGCATTTTATTAGGCGTTATACTATTGGCACCTTCGCCATCTTCTTTAGATATGGTTACTTCTTCATCATCAGGACTAATGGTGTAAAGCATTTTTCCGTCATAAATACGGGTAGCACCAAGAATTTCCAACTTATACTTATTGCCTTGCATAACGACACTGCCACGGGTTTCTTGGTTAATGTTTTCGGCCGTGTTTGACAGTGCATACTTAAAATCGATGGTGATGTTTTCGTAGCTTTTAACTTTTTTGGAAACTTCATCCAATAAGGATTTAGCCTTGGCATCGTTTTGAGAGAATGACACAAAGCTTAAGCATAGTATAAGAACTGTAAAGATGTTTTTCATCAGTAATTTTTATTTTAAAAAATAGGATAAGATGGAACATACAAGTTACCAATTTTTCTAGATATGAAAATTTGATTGGCATGTTTCATCTTAAGAATTCTTTTCATTTTCCAATAATTGTTCTAGAGCCAGCAAATCTGGAACCAAAACTTGACGTGCTTTACTACCTTCAAAAGGCCCTACAATACCAGCAGCTTCAAGTTGGTCTATCAAGCGTCCAGCACGGTTGTAACCTAATTTTAGCTTACGTTGCAATAACGAAGCCGAACCTTGCTGAGCGGTCACAATCACTTCTGCAGCTTCTTTAAACAAAGCATCGCGATCTTCGATATCTATATCAAGACTTGTGCCACTTTCTTCCCCAACATATTCTGGCAGTAAATAGGCATCTGGATAGGCTTTTTGTGCACCAATAAACTCAGTTATTTTTTCTACTTCGGGCGTATCTACAAAGGCACACTGCAAGCGTATCATATCGTTGCCTTGAGTGTAAAGCATATCACCACGACCGATAAGCTGGTCGGCACCAGAACTGTCTAAAATGGTACGAGAGTCTATTTTTGATGTTACCCTAAACGCAATTCTAGCAGGGAAGTTTGCTTTAATGATACCCGTAATAACATTTACCGATGGACGCTGCGTAGCGATAATCAAGTGAATACCAATGGCGCGCGCTAATTGGGCTAAACGCGCAATAGGCGTTTCAACTTCCTTTCCTGCGGTCATAATCAAGTCGGCGAACTCGTCAACAACCAATACTATGTAAGGCAAGTAACGATGCCCGTCATTAGGATTTAGTTTTCTTGCTTTAAATTTTGCATTGTATTCAGTTAAATTTCTACACAGTGCATTTTTGAGCAATTCATAACGGTTGTCCATTTCAATACACAAGGAATTAAGTGTATTGATAACCTTGGTGTTATCTGTAATTATGGCATCTTCGCTATCAGGCAGTTTCGCTAAATAGTGACGTTCAATTTTGTTGAAAAGTGTAAGTTCCACCTTTTTAGGGTCAACAAGCACAAATTTAACTTCAGCAGGGTGTTTTTTGTAAAGCAATGAGGTTAACACAGCATTTAAACCTACCGATTTACCTTGCCCTGTAGCACCTGCCATTAACAAGTGAGGCATTTTTGCTAAATCTACCACAAAGGTTTCGTTGCTAATGGTTTTCCCTAAGGCAATGGGCAATTGCATTTCGGCCTTTTGGAATTTTTGAGAGGCAATCACTGAACGCATGGAAACCACTGTGGCATTTTTGTTTGGCACTTCAATGCCAATAGTTCCTTTGCCCGGAATGGGCGCAATAATACGAATTCCTAAGGCTGAAAGTGAAAGCGCTATGTCGTCTTCTAAATTTTTGATTTTAGAAATTCTAATACCAGCATCAGGGACAATTTCATATAGGGTTACCGTAGGGCCAATAGTGGCTTTAATACTGGCAATACCTATTTTATAGTTGTTGAGAGTTTCTACAATTCTATTCTTGTTTTCCTCAAGTTCTTCTTGGTTGATAGTGATGCCTTCAGAATCATATTTTTTAAGCAAGTCTAAAGGTGGCAATTGATATTTACTGAGTTCTAGAGTAGGGTCGAACTCACCAAAATCTTCCACCAGTTTATTTGCTAAGTTGTCGGTCTCAGAATCCTCTTCAGCACTCTCCTCAACTTCCATTTCAATGTCGTCGCCCGCAGAAGTTACGGTTTCAATTTCCAATTCATTGTTAGAAACAACAACCGGTTCGGGAGTTTTGGTAGCAGTAGGTGTGATTTCAAAGGTGGACTTAATTTCTTCAGCTTCTGCAGTTAAATCATTATCTATGGCAACAATGTCTTCATCATTATCATCGCTTCTAAAGTCTTCAATTTCCTCTTTTATTTCCTTTTTCGCCTTTTTGAAGACTTTGGCAAAGGTTTCAACGGTTACTTTTAATCTTACGGCTAGATACACGATTAACCCAAAAAGCAACAATAGGGCAGTCCCAAATTTCCCTAAATAATCTTGTAAGAAGCTATTGACTTCAAACCCAACGGTACCACCTAAGATATCCATTTTTTCAGAGAAAAAACCAAAAAACACGGAACACCAAATAATAACCAATATGCCCCAAAACCAATGTTTACGTAACTTATTGGCACTCATATTGAGCAGTACATAAACTCCGGAAAGGAAAGTTAAGCCAGAAAAAATAAAAGCTGCAATTCCAAAACCTTTATAGATAAATAAGTCGCTAATCCAAGCACCGAATTTGTTTAGCCAATTATTGGCTTCAACTTCTCTGGTAGCAATTTCAGAAAGTGTACTTTGATCGGCTTTCCAATTAAAAAGGAACGACAAGAAAGCCATACATAGCAAAATGCCCATTAAAACCAAAAAACTTCCCAGCACCAGTTTTTGCTGATTGCTTAGGTTAAATGAAAGCTTTTTGAACTTAAAAGGTGAAGCTGTTTTAGTCTTGGTTTTCTTTTTCGCCATTACGCGTTATGGATTTGGACAAAAATACAAATTGTTAACGTTTAAACTAGAAGAATCTTGTATTTAAAAAACCTTTGGAAGGTAGATGATACAACCTATTATAACTGCAGTAATAGCGGCAATAAAAACAGCGCCAGCAGCTATGTCCTTTATACTGCCAATTTTCTCATGATGCTCTGGATGAATAAAATCAGCGATAGCTTCTACGGCGGTGTTGAGGCCTTCAATACTCATGATTAACCCAATAGCTAAGCACTGTAAAATCCATTCGGTTGCAGAAATATCATAATAAAACCCAGTTAGGGTTACCAAAATGGCTATCCCAAACTGGATTTTTATACTGGCTTCGGTTTTTAATAGAAAAATGGCACCTTTAAAAGCATATCTAACACTTTTAATTCGGTTTACCAAAAAAGATTCTTTTTTAGGCATTCATAAGGGCTTCTAAAGCGGCTTTATAATTAGGTTCGTCTACAATCTCTTGTACTTGCTCGGTGTGTAATACTTTTCCGTTTTCATCAAGAACCACCACACAACGTGAATGCAACCCTTCTAACGGACCATTGGTAAAAGTTAAACTATAGTTTTTTCCAAAGTTACCATCTTTAAAATCGGATAAAGTCGCAACATTGTCAATCCCTTCGGCACCACAAAATCTGGAGAATGCAAAAGGTAAATCCCTAGAAATACACAATACTTTTGTGTTTTCAAGTTCGGAAGCTTCACGGTTAAAAGTTCTTACCGAAGCTGCGCAAGTGCCAGTGTCTACACTTGGGAATATATTCAAAACTACCTTGCTGCCTTTAAAATCGGCTAGTGTTTTGGTAGATAAATCGGAGTCTGTAAGTTTGAAATCCGGAGCTTGAGAGCCAACTTTAGGAAGTTCGCCCAAGGTTTGTATTGCGTTACCTTTTAATGTTACTGTTGCCATAATAAAATGATTTGTTTCATTCAAAATTAAGAATAATTCACGGCTATGGCTTATAAATTTTATCAATTTTAAGATAACTTATTAAAATAAACTCATCCTGATATATGCCAAGTATTTTTTAACTTTATGAAATAAGAAACAACTAAAACACAAGATAAATGGAAAACAACATGCATTCTGGTGGAAAATGTCCCTTTTCGGGTGCTGCACCTAAGCAAGCTGCTGGCGGTGGAACTGGTAATCACGATTGGTGGCCTAATCAGCTAAAAGTAAATATCCTGCGCCAAAACTCTTCACTTTCAGATCCGATGGATCCAGATTTTGATTATGCTGAAGCTTTTAAAAGTTTGAATTATAATGCTCTCAAGAAAGATTTACATGCTTTAATGACCGATTCTCAAGATTGGTGGCCAGCCGATTTTGGTCATTACGGAGGACTGTTTATAAGAATGGCTTGGCATAGTGCAGGAACCTACCGCATTGGTGATGGACGTGGTGGAGCAGGAGCAGGACAGCAGCGCTTTGCACCGCTTAACAGTTGGCCTGATAACGCTAACTTGGACAAAGCTAGACGTTTACTTTGGCCAATAAAGCAGAAATATGGCAATAAGATTTCTTGGGCCGATTTAATGATTTTGGCTGGTAATGTGGCTTTGGAGTCTATGGGCTTCAAAACCTTTGGATTTGCTGGAGGAAGAGCAGATGTTTGGGAACCTGAACTAGATGTGTATTGGGGAAGTGAAACCGAATGGCTCGACGATAAGCGTTACTCTGGTGATAGAGATTTAGAAGATCCTTTAGCTGCCGTAGTAATGGGGTTGATTTATGTGAATCCAGAAGGGCCAAACGGAAACGGAGACCCTATTTCTGCTGCACGTGACATTCGCGAAACTTTTAAGCGCATGGCCATGAACGATGAAGAAACCGTAGCATTGATTGCTGGCGGGCATTCATTTGGTAAAACACATGGTATGGCAGATCCAGGAAAATATGTTGGACCCGAACCAGAAGCCGCTTCTATAGAAGATCAAGGTTTTGGATGGATGAGCAGTTTTAATTCTGGTAAAGGAAAAGATGCTATTACTGGTGGGCCAGAAGTGACTTGGACACAAACTCCAACACAGTGGAGCAATTATTTCTTTGAAAACTTATTTAAGTATGATTGGGAATTGACTAAAAGTCCAGCAGGCGCCAAACAGTGGGTAGCTAAAAATGCTGAAGCTGTTATTCCAGATGCGTTTGATAGCTCTAAAAAGCATTTGCCAACCATGTTGACAACAGATTTATCCTTACGTTTTGACCCAGAGTATGAAAAAATATCGAGACGTTTTTATGAGAATCCAGATGAGTTTGCAGACGCGTTTGCACGCGCTTGGTATAAACTAACCCATCGTGACATGGGGCCTATTGCTCGTTATTTGGGTCCTGAAGTGCCAAGTGAAGAATTGATTTGGCAAGACCCTATTCCTGCAGTTAATCACACTTTGATTTCAGAGACGGATGCGAAAACTCTAAAAGGTCAAATTTTAGATTCTGGCTTATCAGTTTCTGAATTGGTATCGACAGCTTGGGCTTCGGCATCTACATTTAGAGGTTCAGATAAACGTGGTGGTGCCAATGGTGCCCGTGTGCGTTTGGCACCTCAAAAAGATTGGGAGGTTAATAATCCGGCTCAGCTTTCTAAAGTGTTAAACGTTCTGGAAGGTATTCAAAAGAATTTTGGAAAGCCTGTTTCCTTGGCTGATTTAATTGTACTTGCAGGAAACGCAGGTGTTGAAAAAGCTGCAAAAGCGGCAGGACATAACGTGACTGTGCCTTTTCATCCTGGACGAATGGACGCTTCTCAAGAGCAAACCGATGTGGAGGCTTTTGAATATTTAGAACCTTATGCGGATGGATTTAGAAATTATCGTAAAACCAAATTTTCAGTTTCTACAGAAGAATTACTGATTGATAAAGCTCAATTATTAACACTAACCGCTCCAGAAATGACTGTATTAGTTGGAGGCTTAAGAGTTCTAGGTACTAATTATGACGGTTCAAAGCATGGTGTTTTTACCGA
>Ga0079224_100016189_pt1 | contig 10462 bp, 9 predicted proteins | sample Stecom2015_FD_80414 | JGI IMG/M metagenome (GOLD analysis project Ga0079224, IMG submission 80414) | Agricultural soil microbial communities from Utah to study Nitrogen management - Steer compost 2015 | ecosystem: Environmental > Terrestrial > Soil > Agricultural land | place: USA: Utah...
AATGACGATTATATCAATAATGGAATAGAGGAAATTCAAAACCAGTTTTATTATAAATGTATCATTCCAAATGCTAGTGCGGTTATTTTTCGAAAGTCGGCTGTTGATCTCAAAGTATTTGACAAAATAATAAAGATGAGGTTTGCTGGAGATTGGCTATTTTGGATAAAGCTGCTTGAAAAGGGAAAAATAGCTTATTCATCAAGAGTTTTAAACAAATTTAGGATGCATGGGCATACTACAAGAAGTATTAAAACTTCTGAACTTGAAAAGCAAAGGTTTTCTGAAAGCCTATCTGTAATATTTTATATTAGAAGGAGATATAATCTAAGTTGGGACTGGGATAAACATTATTGGATTATAAATGATTGGTTTTATAAGCTTAGTTCTTTTTCAAATAAAAGCAGTTTAGCAGTACTTAACTTATTTCCTTTAGCTTATAAGTCTAAAATGATTGCGAAATATATTTTAATTAAGTGTAAAAACATGTTAAGGTAGGAAAATAATTATTATATGGAGAGCCACTTAGATTACCCTATTCCCGTTGTATTTGCTACCGATGATAATTATGTGCCTTATTTATCTGTAGCAATTCAATCTATTATTGAAAATTGTGAGAGTAATATTGCAATTTATATTTTTCATGTAGGCTTAAAAGCTGATAATATTTACTTTTTAAAGCTACAAGTAGAATCTTTTCCCAATATTAATCTATCATTTGTTGATTGTTTAACGGAAATTTCATTATTAGATCTGGATCGTGGTGGTGTTAAACATTTAAACTCTTTAGCATGGTTGAGATTATTAATTCCTTACGTTCTTCAACAGTATGATAAAGTAATATATTTAGATGTTGATTTATTAGTATTAAAGGATCTTAGAGAATTATATAAGTATGAACTTGAGGACAAGCTTATTGCTGCATGCCGAGATACTTTTATAGTGAGTTGGGATAATAAAGATTGTATAAAGGAGCAATTGAGTAATCCAAATGATTATTTTAACACTGGAGTTCTAGTCTTTAATTCATTCCAATTCAGAATTAGATTTTCAAAGGAAGAATTGCTTAAAAAAGCTTATGCAAGTAATTATTATTATGCAGATCAAGATTTTTTAAATCTATTCTGTGATAGAAATACATTATTACTAACGAGTCAATGGAATATGCTTAAAGGATGGCTTTCACCTGATTCTGCGGAATGGTTAATAAGCGAATATGAACATGCACAAGCTAGTCCATATATTGTGCATTTCATCCATAAGCCAATGAAAGAGACAATGTTATCAGACTTGTCAAAGTTATTTTTAGATTATGCATCTAGAGTAAAAGTTCCATTGCTACAATCTTTTTTTATAGAGGGACATCGTTCCGGTACTTTTATTTATGAGTCTACTATTAGAGATTATATTTTATATTTAATAAACAAAAAATCGGATAAGATAGATCTTAAATTCTTACTTAAATGTGTCTTATTAAAGCTAAAAATAAAGTATACAAGTTTTTTCTCGCGTAATTAAATTTTATGTTTAATTAAATTCAAAATATGTAATGGTAACTTTATCTACAATAATTCCTGTATACAATGCTGAAGATACACTCGCATATTGCTTAGATAGTATTTTAAATCAGAGCTATCCTAATTTTGAAGTAATTCTTGTTGATGATGGGTCAACAGATAATTCTTCGGAACTATGTAAAGTTTATGTAGAGAAAGATCTTCGCATAAAATATTTTCGGAAGGAGAATGGAGGGTCTGCATCTGCTCGAAACTTTGGTTTAAGTAAAGCTAATGGTGAGTATATAAGCTGGATCGACGCCGATGACTGGATTGAGAATGATATGTTTGAAGAATTTCTGCAAAAATTTAAAGATACAGATGCAGATATTGTATGGAGCGATTTTTATTGGAACAAGGACTTTGAAGTATCTTCAGTGGTATGTCAAAAGCTACCAGACGATTCTAAGTTTCACGCAAATCAACTTTTGATCGGAGGGATCCAGGGGATGATTTGGAATAAAATGTTTAAAAGGAGTTTGTATGTAGATAATAATATCTCTTTTGCGGATGGATTTAATATGGGCGAGGATCGAAATGTTTTATTCAAATTACTGTCGTTAGCCAATAAATCGGTTTATCTAAACAAGGCATTTTATCATTACATGCAAACTAATCCAAAAGCTATTACAAGAGATTTTGACGCTAAAAGAGTTTATGAAGACATTGGGAATGTAAAAGAAATGGTGAAATTCATAAATGAGAATAAATTTTCATGGTTAGATATTAAGGCTGTAGAAGATTTGAAGTTTAGATGTAAAACAAAGTTGTTATTTGGAAGTAATATGGAAGATTATAAAAATTGGGTTTCAGTTTTTCCTGAATCCAATTATTTAGTTTCAAAATCTAATATCAAACTGAGGCATAAGCTAGTTGCATATTTTGCTATGAATAATATATGGTTTCCTTTAAAGGTGTGGTCATTATTGAAAAATTTAAAAAAGTAGGAATATGAGGAATATATTGCCAATTGTTTTTTGTTTTGATGACAACTTAGTCTTGCCAGCGGGCATATGTATCAATTCACTTCTTCTACATGCTAAGCAGGATACGTTTTATGACATTTTTATACTACACGATAAAGATGCCGAATATCCAAAAACTTCATTTTTTAATAAATTAAAAGAACAATTTAACAACTTTTCTATTACATTCAGAAGTGTTGGAGATGAATTTAGAGGAAATTATGAGATTAGAGAAATAACTTATGCTGCATACTATAGATTGCTCATACCTGATATTATTCCAGAGTATGATAAAATATTCTATTTTGATGTCGACATTATTTTCCAGTGTGACTTATATGATATCTATAATTCTGTAGATTTATCTAATTATTATATAGGAGGTGTTTCTACACCCACATCTGATATTGGAGAATACATAATTAATAAAATAGGAATGAATGTTGAGGACTATATTTGTTCGGGGACGCTTATAATTAATTCTAAAAAAATTAAGGAGGATAATAAAATTCCAGAATTTAAAGATGTGGCAAGTAAGAGATGGAAATATCAAGATCAAGATACATTAAATATTGTATGTAGAGGTAATATTTTGATCTTACCACCTTGGTTTGGAGTAGTAGGCACAATTTCAAAAATTGTTTCAGACAAAAATCAAAAATTTTACACAAACAATGAGGTTTTAAAAATAAAAAGCGATGGAATAATTCATTATAATGGACCAAAACCATGGAAAGAAATGTGTTTAAATTTCGATATTTGGTGGGAATATTACCGTAAATCAATCTTTTTTGATTATCAATATTATTATAAATTTTATGAATCCCAATTAAATCCTTTTGATCGTTTAACTTTATGGAAAAGGGTTAAAATATTATTAAGATATTTTAAGACTAAATTCCAATAATCTATATAGTTTTAGTGAAGTATGAATTACAAAGTTTCTGTAATTATTCCTGTGTATAATGTAGAGAAATTTGTTGAGCGTTGTGCTCATACATTATTTGCACAAACATTAAAAGAAGTGGAATTTATTTTCGTTGATGATTGCAGTCCTGATAATAGTATTAATCTGATTAAGGATGTTTCTTCATTATATCCTGAAAGAAGTGGTCATGTTCGTTTTCTCAAGCATTTGAAAAATAAGGGATTACCAGCAGCAAGGAATACGGGATTAGCAGTAGCAGAAGGAGCTTATATTTTTCATTGCGATAGTGATGATTGGGTTGAAGAAACTGCACTTGAAGAGAGTTTTAATTTCGCAAATGAATTTAATGCTGATCTAATATGGATGGATTTTTATAACTCATACCCGAATCGAGAAGAGTATATTATTCAGGAAAATTCATCAATAAAGGAAGATTGTATTAAAAATTTATTACAAGAAAAGTTACATGGTGCAGTTTGGAATAAGCTGGTAAAAAAAGAGTTATATGTAACCAATAATATACAATTTGTTGAAGGATGCAGTATGTGGGAGGATTTAGTAGTAAGTATTCAATTGTTCAATAAAGCAGATAAAGTTCTGTATCTTAATAAAGGATTTTATCATTATGTTCAATATAATACGGAAGCACTAAGCCTGATGAACTTAACGAAAAGGCTTAATGAGCTTAGATCATCCTGTGAATTCATAATTAATTATTTAGATCGGGAAGCCGTTAATAGGTATGTATATGAATATAATTATTTAAAATTAGCGGCGAAGCAAAATTTATTGTTTTCCAAAGAAAAAAGTAGTTTTTTACTTTGGAAAACAATATATCCTGAGTCAAATGCTTATATAATGTCTTTTAAAGCATTACCTCTTCACCTAAGAATATTAGGTTGGTGCTGTGAAAAGAATTTAAAATTTATTATTCAAATCTATTTGTTTCTCAAAAAAATTAAAAATCCAGCTTAAATTATGAAAATTGCTGTTTTAATCACCGTCTTTAATCGTAAAGAAAAGACTATCCAATGCTTAAATAGTTTATTTAATAGTGTACGTAATAGAGATGATGTAAATTTGAAGGTTTTCCTGACAAACGATGGATCAACTGATGGTACATTAGAAGCTATATATAGTTTACCATATATTGATAAAATTAGTGTTTTGCAAGGTGATGGTCATTTATTTTGGGCTGGAGGAATGATTAAATCTTGGAAAGCTGCTGTGACTGAAGGTGGTTATGATGGGTATCTTTGGCTAAACGATGACTCTGAAATTTTCCCTAATTTATGGGATGAATTATTGCAAGCTAATCAATATTCAGTTGAAAATTTCGGTCAAGAAGGGATTTATGTAGGCTCTACTATAAATAAAGAAAATGGTAATTTCACTTATGGGGGGTTCAATTATATTAATAAATGGACTTTGCTTGACAAATTTGTAATTCCAAATGGTGAATTCCAAAGTTGCCAAGCTGCCCATGGTAATATTACTTATGTGTCAGATACAGTGGTTCAAAAAGAGGGAATATTTTATGAAGGTTATAAACATAGTGGTGTAGATCATGACTATACTTATCGTGCATATAAGCATGGATTTCCAATATTTATACTTAGAGAATATGTAGGGAGTTGTGAAAATGATCATAAAGAAGAAGGAGGACAAGAATTTTTTGATATGTCTTTATCTGAAAGGTTGAAATTTTTAAAATCACCTATTGGTTATAATTTATCTAATACATTACTTTTTCAAAAACGATGTTTTCCTCATCGTTATTTAATGGTGTTATTTGGGGCTTATTTTAAAACACTTTTTCCCAAATTGTATTTCAATATATATTTAAAATTAAGGAAATAGATTTACTCCGTAAAAAAAAATAATGATTCCAAAAGTTTCAGTTATTATACCAATTTATAATGTTGAAAAACACTTTCGTAAGTGTGTTATATCTTTATTTGAGCAGTCTCTAAATAATATAGAATTTATCTTTGTGGATGATTGTACTCCGGATGGAAGTATAAATATACTCGAAAGCTGTTTGCAGGCATATCACCATCTAAAGCCTCAAGTAACAATACTTAAACATGATAGAAATAGAGGACTAGCTGCTGGTAGAAATACTGGATTAAGGATAGCGAAAGGAGAATATATATTTCATTGTGATAGCGATGATTGGTTAGATAAGAATGCATTAGAAAAAATGTATACTCTTGCCTCAACTCACGATTTAGATCTGGTTTGGAGTGATTTTTTTTTAGCTTTCACAAATAAAAATCGATATATGTCACAATCTTGTGTTCCAGATAAAATGACGTATCTAAAAGTGTTACTCTCTGGAGGATTGAAGTATAATGTTTGGAATAAATTAGTCAAGCGATCAATATTTGAAGACAATAATATATATTTTCCTGAAGGTAATAATATGGGGGAAGATATGACTATGATTAAGGTTGCTGCTTCTACAGAAAGAATTGGCTACCTTTCTGAAGGTTTATATTATTACTTACAAAATAATTCATCAGCATACACTAAAAATTATTCAAATGATTCATTGGATCAATTGAAGCATAACGTTGGTGAAGTAACTAATTTTTTAAAAAATTATTATGGGGAGCTTTTAAATAAGGAAATTAATTTTTTTAAACTTAATGTTAAAGTTCCTTTTCTTATTAGTAGTAAAATTGAAGTTTATAAAATTTGGATAGAATGGTATCCTGAATCAAATGAATATATTGATCTCAATGAATATTTTTCTTATCGAATTAAAATCTTACAAAAAATTGCATTACACCAACAGTTCTGGTTGTTAAGAATTTATCACTTTTTTTTTACGAAACTAATTTATGGTTATATTTATAAATGATTAATTATATATTATTTTGAAAGTCATTATTGTTTCAATATTAATAATCGCGACAAGTTTTTATTTATTTCCGTTTGAGTTTACCTTTCTACCATCTGGTTTAAATACTAAATTGATGATGAGTGTTTTGGGGTTGTTTTATATGTTAAAACATGGCCTTAAAGTGAGTGGTATATATATATCTAAGGAAATACTGATATCGTCATTTATAGCTATTGTTTTTTCTTTGGTGTGTTTGATATCGTTAGAATATAATCAAACATCTGACTTAGCTTATGCAAGCTATATCATTTCTATGTGGATTTGGTTTACTGCCGCATATGCCGTTGTTAGTTTAATCGCTGAGTATTACAATAAAATAAGTGTCAAATTAATTGTCAATTATTTAATAATTGTGTGTGTTGTTCAATGTGTATTGGCAATGCTTATTGAATATATTCCAATTGTAAAACTTTTTGTCGACTCAACTATGACTATTGGAGTAACGCAGATGCTTAATGATAATAATAGATTATACGGTATTGGCGCTGCATTGGATGTGGCGGGAGGAAGATTTGCGGCAGTTTTAATAATGATCATCATATTAGTCACAAAAGATTCTGAAATCTATAGTAGCCGAAAGCTTTTAGCTCTTTATTTTATTGCATATATAATAATTGCATTTATCGGAAATCTAATTGCTAGGACTACAACTGTTGGTATTTTAGTGTCATTAGCTTACTTAATACTTAATTTAGGGATATTAAATCTTAAAATAAAAATTTCAAGTCTTAGAATTTGGCAAGTATTGTTAATTGTCTTAAGTATCCTATTGCCTATAGTTATTTTTTTATACAATTCACAGGAGAGTTTTTATGAATTAATTCGTTACGGTTTTGAAGGTTTTTTTAACTGGGTGGAAAAGGGTGAATGGGAAACAGGATCAACTGAAAAATTAAAAACAATGTATGTTTATCCGGAAAGTTTAAAAACTTGGATAATTGGAGATGGATATTTTGATAATCCCTCAGGGCATGGATTTTATATGGATACTGATGTAGGCTATTTGCGATTTATTTTTTATTGTGGTCTTGCTGGATTAGCAGTGTTCATTTTATTTTTCATATATCTCACAATATCGATGTGTTTGAACTTTAAAAAATACACACATTTATTTCTGTTATTATTTTTATTTCTACTGATAAATTGGTTAAAAGTTTCGACAGATATGTTTATAATTTACGCATTGTTTTTAAGTATTAGTAGTCCTTATATAAATAACAATTTTTACCTTAAAGTACCTAACTGATATTTTATTTGATACTAAAAATATTATAGGCAAAAACTAATATTTAATAGCTCCAACATGTTAAAAACAGTATCACATAAGAAAATAGCTTTTTGTATAGCTGGAACTTTTAATTCAGGTGGAATGGAGCGGGTTCTTGCTAATAAAGCAAATTTTCTACAAGATAATGGGTTCGATGTTACTATAATTACTACTGATCAAGACGGTAGACCCCCTTTTTATAAATTGAATCCAAAAATTCAATTAGTTGACTTAAATATAAATTATTTTAAGAATATTAAGCATGGATTATTGAAAGCATTTCCATATCTATTTTTACAATTTAATAATTATAAGAAATTGAAAGCGATGCTATTAGAATCTAATTTTGATATCGTGGTTTCAATGTTTGATCATGAAGCTTTTTTATTACCATTTATTAAGGACTCAAGTATCAAGATTGCAGAGATTCATTTTTCCAGGTTTAAGCGAATTCAATATGGACGCAAAGGTTTACTAGGTATTATAGATTACGGACGATATAAATTGGATAAATGGATTGCCAGTAAATATAGTAAATTTATAGTTTTAACAAATGAAGATAAGGGCTATTGGATTGGATTGGATAATATTGAGGTTATACCAAATTCAAATAGTTTTAATTCCAATGAAATGGCTGACTTAAAATCCAAATCTGTAATAGCTGTTGGAAGATATGATTATCAAAAAAGATTTGATCATTTAATATCTGCATGGAAATTTGTACATGAAAAATATCCCGACTGGCAACTTTATATTTTTGGACAAGGTGAGGATCATAATAAATTACAAAATCAAATAAAAAGCTTAAAACTTAGTGATACTGTATTTTTAAAGTCAGCGGTTAAGGATGTTAAAGCTGAATATTTAAAATGTTCAATTATGGCATTATCTTCTAGGTACGAAGGTCTACCAATGGCATTGTTAGAAGCGCAGTCTTGTGGATTACCCCTTATCTCATATGCTTGTAAGTGTGGTCCTTCTGATATAATTATTGATGGTATCAATGGTTATTTAATTGAAGATGGAAATATATTAGAGTTGTCAAATAAGTTAGTTCAATTAATTGAAGATGAGAATAAAAGGTTTGAGATGGGAACTAAATCGAAAGAATTAGCTCATAGATTCGATGAGAATGTAATTATGAGTAAATGGCTTAAGTTATTTAATCAAATCTAAAATGAAAAAGACCATTGTAATTTCTGCAGTTAACCTTAATCATGGAGGCACACTCACAATCTTAAGAGATTGCTTACAATTTTTATCTATATTCTCAGTTGAAAATAATTATAAAATCGTAGCAATTGTTTTTGACAAAAACCTTGCGTTTTATCCGAATATTGAATATATAGAAACTAAATGGCCCAAAAAAAGATGGCTAAATAGGTTGTGGTTTGAATATATTTCAATGAAAAGAATTTCAAAAAAATTGGGTCCAGTATATTTATGGTTTTCTTTACATGATACATCTCCATATGTATTGGCTACTAATCAAGCAGTGTATTGCCATAGCCCTTTTCTATTTTACAAAGCAAATTTTAAAGAGCTATTTTTAACTCCAAAAATCTTTGCATTTTCTTTATTCACCAGATACATCTACAGAACAAATATAAAAAGTAATAATTACATAGTAGTACAGCAAGAATGGATAAGAAATAAAATGTCAAAAATTTACAATCTCAATTTATCAAAAATTGTAGTGGCGTTACCAATTTCAAATAAAGAAATCCTATATACAGATAGTAAGAAATTTAATAGCTACACTTTTGTATATGCATCATCTCCTAATACACATAAAAATTTTGAAGTTCTATGTGAAGCTGTTTATATTCTTAATTACAAAAGAAAGATTGATAATTTTAAACTTTCAATTACAGTTAAGGGGGATGAAAATAATTACGCAAAATTTTTATTTAATAATTGGGCTCATAAATGTCCAAACATAAATTTTATAGGTTTTCTTAATCAATCTGAATTGTATAATTTATACAATAATTCAGATTGCTTAGTCTTTCCATCTAAAATAGAAACCTGGGGATTACCAATATCTGAATTTTCTCAATTTAATAAACCTATGCTATTGGCTGATCTTCCGTATGCACATGAAACTGCGGCAGGAGCAAAATTAGTATGTTACTTTAATCCTGAATCTGCGGAAGAACTCGCTCAAAAAATGGAAGATTTAATCTCCGGCAATACATCAATATTGAATGAGCAACCCCAAATAAAATACGATGAACCTGTAGCGAAGGATTGGGAAGAATTGTTTGAAATTTTATTAAAAAGTAATTAATGAAAATACTTCAGCTTGGTAAATTTTACCCAATCAGGGGAGGGGTAGAAAAGGTAATGTATGATATCTTGCTTGGATTATCTGAAAGAGGTATACAGTGTGATATGTTATGTGCTTCTACTGAGGAATTTCCTCAAGAAGATATTAAATTGAATGAATACGCTCGGGTTTTTGTTATAAAAACATCATTGAAAGTGGCTGCTACTATGTTAGCTCCTGCAATGATAGCGCGTTTGAGAAAAATTGCTGTTGTTTATGATATTATACACATACATCATCCAGATCCCATGGCGGCGTTAGCACTATATTTATCAGGCTATAGAGGTAAAGTGATTCTTCATTGGCACAGTGATATTTTAAAGCAAAAAGCCTTGTTAAGAGTGTATAAACCATTACAAACTTGGCTTATAAATCGTGCTAATTTGATTGTAGGAACAACTCCAGTCTATGTAAGTCAATCTGAATTTTTAAAGAATTATCAACATAAAATTAATTACATTCCCATTGGTGTGTTACCCGTGCAACCCGATGATAGTATTGTTAAGCGT
>Ga0079224_100016191_pt1 | contig 10461 bp, 2 predicted proteins | sample Stecom2015_FD_80414 | JGI IMG/M metagenome (GOLD analysis project Ga0079224, IMG submission 80414) | Agricultural soil microbial communities from Utah to study Nitrogen management - Steer compost 2015 | ecosystem: Environmental > Terrestrial > Soil > Agricultural land | place: USA: Utah...
CCGCGTTCTTCTCGGGCCGTCGTCAGGAGTACCGCCCGAGGACGACGTGCACGAGCTCGTTCCACGTGGCCGCGAGGCCGGGGCGCAGGTCGAGCGTCGCCGCCCGGTCGCGCCGGATCCATTCGAGCCGGCTGGTCTCCCGGCTGCGCCGGAACCCGGTGTCACGCGCGTTCACCACCGCGAACACCGTGGTGAACCCCCGATCGCCGTGATCGTCGAGGAACGATCCGGGGATCGTGTACACACGACGGGTGGAGACCGCCTTCCTCCTCGGCTTCCCGCACTGCCGCCCGCTCGGCCGACCCGCCGGCCTCGCGGGCGCCGCCGAGCAGCCCTCAGGTTCCCGGGTGGTCACCGCTGGCGCGCTGCTGGAGCAGGAACCAGTCCATGCCGTCGGGATCGCGGGCACTCGACGCCGTTCGGTCCCACCGGTCGCGTGTCGGTCCTGGTACTCGCGGCTCGCCCTCGGGAACCAGATGCCGTACATCTCGTTCAACGCCTCGGCCGGCACGTCCCGTGGGCTCGGGTGCGTTTGCGCGCCACCCGGCGGGCGTCCCAGTGGTCGGGCGTCGTGTAGAAGCCGGTCCCGAAATCGGTCCGGTCCCACTGGACGGACAGGTCGATACCCCGGCTGCGGATGCTGTCGGCCCCGCGATCGGTGGTGCGGTGGTGAAGCGTCACCGTTCCCGACATCGCGGGCGCGGGCCGCTCTCCCGGGGTGTGCGCGGGAGGCGTAGAGATCTGCGTGGACGGCGGGACGCTGCGCCGCTCCCGATCGCCTGGACGTCGGCCGTGGCGGCGGCGCGCAGGGCGACGACGTCGGCGTCCGGCCCAGCGGGCGAGGTAGCCCCTGGCAGGGGCCGAGCAGGTCGAGCACCCGCGCCGATCGTGCGGGATCGGAGTGGAGTGCGACCGCCACGGTCGCGCGGACCAGGCTCAGCCACGATCCGCGGCGTTGGGTGGCGGGCGTCCGCGTCGCCGACGCCGCGAGCAGCACCTCCTCCAGCGCGTTCGCGTGTTCGGCGAGCGCGCGATCGCTCCACATCCGGACGAGCCGCTCGAGGTCCCGCCTCTCGCGCCGGCGCTGCGGCAGCTCGCGCGGCCACTGCGGACGGCCGACGAGCGCGACGAGGACCCCCGAGCGCAGCCCGGGCCGGCAGGCTCGCCGTCGGCCACCACTTCGCGAGCCAGGACGGCGAGCCGAGCCGGGGCGCGATCCAGCGCAGGTAGTCGTCGACGAGCTCCCGCCCGCCGCGCAGCGAGCCGGCCACCAGCGTCTCGGCGATGTGCTGCAACGCGGTCGCACACCCGCCGCGAGCGGCGCCCTCCTCGACGATCCACTCGAGGACGTCACCCGCGAGCCCTCAGAACGCCGGGTCGTCGGCGCCCGTGCCGCGCAGGCGTTCCCACGCAGGCGGCGAGGCCCGGCTGCGCGCCCCGTCGACCACCGCCGCGAGCGCGCCCAGCCGCGCCAGCTCGGCGTACCGCTCCTCGCCGACCGCCACGACCAGGCCATCGGCGTCGTGCCACGCGAGGGCCACCAGCCGCTCGACGAGATCCGCGGCCGCGGCCTCGGACAGCCGGGCGCGCAGCTCGGCGGCCAGCCGCTCGCCCGGGAAGACCAGCAGCGCCTCGCCGGCGCGCAGCCCCGCCGCGGCCGGATCCCGGTCGAGCGGTGCCGCCCGCTCCCGCCGGATCCGGGCGAGGGCCGAGGTGATCAGCTGCGTCTGCTCGGCGCTGAACCCGGGGCGGTAGGCGTGGGCGGGCAACCGCGGGCCCGGGTGGGCTGCAGCCGCCACCGCGTTCGCCTCCGCGAGCTGCCCGCGCAGCCACCCCGGCAACCGGCTCGTCGCGACGACCCGGCTCATCCAGTCCACCCGCGCCCCGACCGCCACCCGCCGCAACGGATCGCGGATCACCGCCAGCAGCTCGGCGCGCCGCGCGACGACGTATCGGTAGCCGGCGAGCACGTCGGCCTCGGTCAGCAAGCCGAAGACCCGCTGCGCGGACCGCGTCTCGATCGCCGCGGTCTCGAAGCCGATCCGGAAGACGGCCTCGGACGGGCCGAGATCCAGCTGCAGGGCGGTGTCGAAGTCGACCAGGCCGACGTTGCCGAACCGGTCCCGGACGAGGTTGTCCTCCTTGAGCCCGCGCAGGTCGTCGTCGCCGAGCACGGAGGCGAACGCGAAGAGCCGCGCCACCTGGGCGAGCTGGACCGGATCGGCGAGATCGACCCGTCCGCCGGGGCGGAAGTGGCCGACCTCCACCGTCTCGCCGGCCCGCAACACCACGGCGCCGTCGGCGTCGAGGACGTCCTCGGCCAGGACGGCCGGCCAGGTGGGGACGGCCGGCGCGCCCAACACCCGGTAGGCGACCGCGGTGTCGAGCACGCGGGCCAGGTCCGCCCCGCGGGGATGCACCACCAGGAGGCGGGACCCCGCCCCGCGCGGCCGCACCAGGACGGCGTTCGGCCGGCCGTACTCGTTCCCCAAGGTCTCGACGTGGTCGACGGCGGGCAGCAAGACCGGTTCCGGGGCCGGCCGGGTGGAGGGCGGGACGCTCTCCGCTGCGAGCGGCCGCCAGCCTTCATCCGGGTTGCCGCCGAAGAGCCCGCGCAGGAGCTCGAGCTCCAGGGCGGCCCGGGTGGGCTCGTCCATCCCGCTGACGGCGGTGTCGTACGCGGACCTGGAGACGACCACCGCGCGCCGCTCGACGACGAGCACGTAGCGCACCCGCACCTCGCGCAGACCGGGGACGGTGAGCTCCGGCGCCTCGTCGGCGAGGAACGGGGTGAGGCCGGCCGCCGTCCACAGCCCGCTCGGCCCGAGCACCCGCCGGTCGCCGCCCTGGACGATCGCCTTGCGCCCCCAGAGCGCGCGCACCTGGGCGAGCACCTCTGCGACCGCGGTGGGGTGGGTGACGACGACGAGGCCCCGGTCCGAATCAGCGATCACGACGCCACGCCCCGTGGCCGGTGGGCGCGCGCCGCCGGCCGCGCCCGGGACTGCCGCCGCGGCGAGCGCGTGGCTCACGTCCCCGCCCACGGCGCCCCACAGGACGACACCCGCGAGGAGGCCCACCCCCACCTGCCACGGCGGCCCGACCTCGTACCAGGCCCGCACCAGGTGGCGCACCCGGTCCACCGGGTCGCGCCCACGCAGCTCGGGCACGACCACGAACACCACCGCGGCGACCGCGGGCAGGACCGCGAGCACCAGGCCGACGGCCACCGCGGCGGCGCCGTACCCGGCCGCGGCGCCCGCCCAGCCGGCTGCCGCACCCACCAGCACCCACCGCAGGCGGGTCAGCAGGCCCTTCGCCGCGATCGCGGCGGCCTCGAACGGCCACCGCAGCAGGCCGACGATCGCCTCGCTCGCCGCCCGCAGGGTGCGCCCGACCCACTCGCCCGCCGCCCGCAGCACCCGGTAGACCACGTAGACCGCCGCGAACAGCGCGATCGCCTTCAGGACCGAGGTGTCCCCCTCGGACGCGGCGGACGTGGCGTGGTGCAGGGGCGCGGCCTCGGCCCGGCCGCTCCCACCGGGCACGGCGGCGAGGCCCCACCACGCCGCCCCGGTGAGCCCGGTGATCGCGAACGCGGTCCCGAGGCCGGAGCCCCCGGCCCGACCGGGGCGGGCCTGGGCCTGCCGCAGGTGGTACCGGGCGGCGGCGAGCGCGTACCCGGCGACGCCGGACGCCTGCTCGGGCAGCTCGCCCTCGAGGTAGCCGAGCAGGCCGTCGGGCGGCCCACCGGGCTCTGCCCACCGCGCGAGCACCGCGGTCAGCGCGTCCCCGGCGTCGGCGGGCAGCAGCCCGGCGAGCACCTCGAGGCTGTGTCGGGCCCGCTCGCGATCCGCGCGGGTCGGCCGGTGGGCGCCCGTGGGCGGGGTGAGCGCCCGCCGCACCGCGGCGAGGCCGGCCGGGGTGACGACGTGGTGCAGGTGCAGACGCCAGGCCGTCGGCTGCCCGAGGACGAGCGCGGCGTCGGCGAGGCGGTCCGCCGGGGCGCTCTCGGGGGCGAGCAAGACGGTGGCGCGCCGGGTCGCGAGCTCGGCCGCGCCGGCATCGGCGGGCGGACCGCGCGCCGCCTGCAGCTCCAGCCACCAGCGGCGGGCGATCTGCACCATGCGGTCGAACGCGGCGCCGGGCGGGCGGGAGCCGAGCTCGGCCGCCACGTGGTCCAGCGCGAGCTCGACCCGCAGCAAGTGGCGCCGCGCTTCCCGCGCCCGCCCGGCCTCCCGGGCGACGCGCGCCAGGTCCAGCCGCACGAGGACGTGGTCGAGCAGCCGGTCCGGCGTCGCCCCGGACGCGCGCACGTCTGCCCGGCCCGCCGCGGCGGCGGCGATCAGCAGCGGGGAGGCGAGCGCGGTGGCCAGCCTGTTCTGTGCGTCGACGTGGGTGATCAGGCCGACGACGCGGCCGTCAGCGGTGAGCACCGGGCTGCCCGCGGCGGTGGGCTCGACCGGCGCCGCGAGGGTGATCGTCGCGGGGCCGGCGGCGACGACCGGGGCGACGGTCGTCCGCAACACGCCCGCCTCGTCCCGGAAGGGCACCACCACGGGACGTCCGACCTCGACCGGGCCGGTCGCGACGGTGAGCGGCACCGCGTGCAAGCCCGGCACGTGGACCACCGCGACGTCGGCCGTGCCCAGGTCCACGCCGTGCAGCAACCGGTCGAGCTCACGGGCCCGCGCGACCAGCGGGGAGGCCACGCCGAATCGGTCCGGCGCCAGCGCGATCACCTCGTCGGGCGCCACCCCGCCGATCGCCACGTCCCACAGCTCGCGGCCCGCGAACGGGTGGAGCGGGGCGAGAACGAGGTCGGGGGCGACGGCCACCCCGGCGCCGATCGGCTCGCGGCCGTCGCGGACGGCGGGCACCGAATCGGCCAGCCGCAGCCCGCGCAGCGCGAGGTCGCCACCGGCGCTGGGGAAGGCGTTCAGCAACCGGTGCCTGCCGCCGCGGATCCGCTGGACCACGAGCACCAGCTCCGCGGCGTCGGTGGCGTTCGGCCCGAGCAACCGGATCCCGCCCGGGACGGTGATCGCGACCCGGTGGACCTCCGTCCGGCCGATCACCGCGGCCGCGCCCCGCGACGCCCGCCACGCCCCTTCGACCACCGCGCGCAGCCATGCGCTGCGCTCGATCGGGCTCAGCGGCCGGTGTTCGCCGACGAGCCAGGCCGAGGCCAGGGTCGTGAGCGCCCCGTCCGGGGCGAGGACGCCCGGCAGTTCGAGCCCGCCGGCGCGCGGGTCGCGCGCCGGGTCGGGCACCGACCGGACGTCGAGCACGCTCACCCACCCGCCGTCGGAGAGCACCAGCGCCTCGTGCGCGGTCACCGCGGCCCGCACGAGCTCCACCGGCGCACGCACCGCCTCGGCGAGCGACGCCAGCCTCCGGTCGATGCCGTCGCGGTCCACCACGTCGAACACCCGCTGCCCGATCCGGTGGAGCACCGCGGGCGTGCGGGCCTCGGCCAGCAGGTCGGCGGTCCGGGCCGCGGCCCGGTCCAGCGCGTCGGGCACGCGGTCGTCCACTCGGGCGAGCCATGCGCCTGGCGTGGCCAGCACCGCGCGCGCCACGGGGATCGCCTTGTCCAACCAGGCGAGCACGGCGAGCGTGTCGTCGAACCGGCCGAGCTCCCAGGCCGCCGCCGCCCGCTCGACCCCCTGCTGCGCGTACCGGGCCAGCCGCCGCACCACGAGGGCCTCGTCGACGGCGGCGGGCACCTCCCGCACGAGCTCGGCGAGCCGGTCGTCGAACTCGACCCGCGGGTCGTCCGCCCACAGGCCTCGGCGGACCGCCTCGGGCAGTTGCAGGATCCGCTCGAGGAACAGCCCTCGGTCCACGACGACCGTCGACCCCGCGAACACCACGTGGACGACCACGACCGGGTCCATCCCCGCGGCATCGAGCATCTCGGACAGCCGCTCGTTGAGCTGGTCGACGAACACGAGCGTGCCCGGGCCGGTCGCGCCGGCGACGTCGAGCGTCAGCGCGTCGCTGCGGTGCTCGACGGCGTTCGCCACGGCCCGCTCGTCCAGCACCGCGCGCAGCAACGCGATGTGGATCGGGGTCAGCGCGACCCGGGAACCGGCGGCGTCGAAGACGATCGTGCCCGTGAGCGGGAACGTGGCGGCCAGCCGCCGGATGATCTCGGCGGCGTCCTCGTCGTGCGTCCGCCCGGCCTCGTTGCGCGCGCCGACGCGGCCCTGCCGGTGGAAGAAGTCCTCGTGCACCAGCAGTTCGTCGAGGAGCCCTGCCCTCCCCAGCCGGTGCAGCGTGGGCGTGAACACCACCACGAGTTCGCGGTCGGCCCAGTAGTAGCCGACGAGCCGTCCGGGCAGGTCGGCGAGCCGGTTCGACCGCAGCAGGTCGAACACCGCCTCGTCGAGCGGGATCTCCAGCACCCCGGGCGGCGCGCGCGGGTCCGCGGTGCCGTGCTCGTGGACGACGCCCAGCCGCTCGAGCTGGGGCAGCAGCCGCTGCCACCGCTCCTCCCGGCCCGGGCCCCACGCACCGTCGAGCACGGCGCCGCTGTGCGGCGCAGGCGGGGTCAGCACCCGGTCACGCTCGGCGGCGAACCGGGTGCCCGCATCCCGCTGGCGCGCGGTCAGCCGGTCGTGCAGCGCCCGGGTGTGGTCAGCCGGCGTCCGCCACCGGCCGGTGAGCGGCAGGCCGAGCAGCTCACCCTGGTGGCGGCGCAGCCAGGAACCCATCGCGCCGAAGCGGTCGGCGATCCGGGCGCGCAACCCGGGTCCCTCCCGGGCCGGTTGGTTCCCGTCCGGTCCGAGCCCGCCGGCGGGCGGCACCGCCATCGCCAACGCACCGACCGCCGCGGCCGCCGACACGCCCGTGGCCGCGCCGATCAGCAGGCCCCCGGCGAACGCGGCGACGCGGATCAGCAAGGAGCGGCCGACCTCGGTACCGGCGTTGGCCAGCAGCAGGTGCGCCCACGTCGGGATCGGGGACGTCGGGTCCCACCGGTCGCGCAGCGCGGCACCGACCTGCCGCAGGACCACGGCCTCCAGCAGGAGCACCAGGCCGGCCACGAGGGTGGGCCACCCGGCGCCCACGGCGGCGAGGAGCGAGCCGAGGACCACCGCGGCGGCGGCCAGGGCCTCCGGTCTCAGCAGCGCGCGGAAGGACGTCGCGATCCAGGCCCGGTGGCGGGCCGCGGTGGCCGCCCGGCCCGGTGGGCCGCGCGCCGGGTGCAGGAGCGGCACGCCGTCCAGCGCGGCGGCGCTCGCCGACGGCAGGGCGGCGCGGTCCAGCAGCACCGTCGCCAACGTCGGCCAGGCGAGGGCGAGCCCGGGCTCCAGCGTCAGCGTGGGCACCTCGTCGACGCGGACCCAGCGGACGTCGGCGCTCTCGGCGCGCGCCCTCGCCGGCAGCTTCGGCAGGTCCGTCGAGCGCGCCAGCCCGAGGACGGTGACGTAGGCCCACTCGCCGTGGTCGTCGACGTAGGCGCGTCCCGCCAGACCGTAGTGCTCGCCGAGGCGCAGCCCGGTCTCCTCGAACGTCTCGCGCACCGCGGTCGCCCCGGGCGGCTCGCCGGGCTCGGCGGCGCCGCCCGGCAGGCCCCACGTGCCCGCGTTCTGGTTGCGGCCGGCGCGCAGCTGCAGCAGCACCGACCGCTTGCCGTCCAGCGCCTCGTGGACCAGCAGCATGCCCGCCGCGCCTTCGGGTCCCCAGTGCCGGTGGCCGCAGCCGGAGCAGGAGACCCACCGCGGGCTCGACAAACGCAGCCCGATCGCGCCCCGCGGTGCCGTGGACTCCCCGATCCGGCTGCGGACGAGGCCGAGGAAACCGTCCAGGCTCTCGGTGCGGCCGCCGCCGTCGAGCGCCGACGGGCCCCGCTCGGCGAGCCGGTCGAGGAACAGGTGCCAGAAACCCCGCTCGAGCAGGCGGTGCTCCTTGGTGTGCCGCACGACCGCGCCCACCGCCTCGTCGGTCAGGTAGGCGACCCGGTTGGCGGTGTCGAGCGACAGGACGAGCTGCCAGGCCAGCCCGGCCGCGTCCGCAGCGCTCGTCCCGCGCCGCGCCAGCGCCTGGGCGAGGTTCGTGGCCGTCACGACCCTGATCTCCCAGCCGCGCAGCCGGGAGCGCAGCGGCCCGTACACCCACCGCTCGGCCCGCAGCAGCGCCCGGCCGCTGCCGGACCCGCGCGGCGCCCGGGCCGCCGCGACGTCCCACGCCTGCCCGAGCGCCTCGCGGATCGCCCGCTGCTCCTCGTCGGTGAAGGGACGGGTGCCGACCACGCCGTCCGGTGCACGCGGCCGGGCCGACCGCCACACCCGGCGGTCGAAGGCGACCCACGCGCGGTGGGCGAGGTGGACGGCCTCCCGGGCGAGGCGGTGCGCCAACACGTAGAAGGGGAACCCGACCACCACGGGCAGGAGCGCGGGCGACACGAGCAGGACCAGCACCGCGCCCGCGCCGACGAGGGCGACGCGGGGCCCGGGCGCTCCCAGGTGGGCCAGCAGGCGCTGGACCGGGTCCTTCAGGGTCGCGATGTGGTAGTGGGACCGGTACTTGCCGCCACGGGCGATGCGCGCGATCAGGGCGGCGCGCAGGCCCTCGTCCCGGACGCCCGGCCACGGGGCGTCGGGTCCCTCCGGGCCGTCCTCGACCAGGACGACCGTCCAGCGCCCGCGGCGGTCCTGCTGCCGGTGCAGGACGTGGAAGGTGGTGCCGGGCCGGAAGGTCACCTCGTGGTGAGCGGGGACGCTCGAGACCAGGCCGGCGTAGCCGCCGGTCACCGAGAAGATCCGGAACTTGACGGTCGGCGAGAAGCCCTTGCGCTTGCTCGCGCTGATGATCTGCGACTCGGTCACCGTCCGACCCGGCACGTAGCGCTGCGCGTACCGGGCCGCCGCGTCGGCGCTCTCGAAGTACACCCCGCGGTTGACCCAGCCGCGGTACGGGAGCTGGTTGAGCCCGGACACCAGCATCCGGATGTGCACCGTCCACCTGGCGAGCTCGGCGAGGTCAACCGAGCGCAGCGCCCGGTTGAACCGCGATCCCCACCTCGTGTAGTCACGGCCGGCGAGCAGGTCCTCGGCGGGTACGCCCTCCAGCTCGGGGTGCCAGGCGCGCAGCCGCCGCAGCGAGGGCGCGATCAGGCCCCTCCGCATCAGGCGCATCCGGTACGGGCCGAGCAGCTCGCGGTACTCGGCGCGCTCGGCGTCGGTGGCCCGGAAGTCGTGGTCCAGCCACCACCGCCGCATCACCTCGGTCAGCGCCACCCGCGAACCGTCGTCGGAGACGAACAGTTCGCCGCCCGCCGCCCACACCGCGTACCGGAGCGTGGCGGCCGAGACGGGCAGCACGCGCTGGAGCTCGGGCACGTCGAGCACGCCGGCCGGCGTCTTCCCCAGCAGCACCACGAGGTCGCGGGTCAGCCGTTCGACCTCCGGCGCGGTCGGCTCCCGGTGGCCGATCGGCCGCGACAGCCGACCCATGACGGCGTCGACGTGCCGCTGGTGGGTGTCCTCGTCGCGCCGGCCCAGCACCCGGTCGTCGATCTCGATCGCCAGGATCTCCGCGGCCAGCCCGGCGGCCCGCAGCCGCACGAGCATCTCGTCGGTGAACACCACCACCGCGCCGCCGTCGGTGTGCAGCGTGTAGGCGCCCAGGTGGTCGACGACCCGGCTCAGTCCGTGCAGGCGCAGGAACACGCCGGGGACGACCACCACCCGCGCGGGCGGGCCGCGCGGTGACGCCGGTAGTTCGGCCGGGTCCTGCGGTGTGGCGATCCCCCGCCGCAGCGCCTGCCGCAGCACCGAGCGCAGGATCGCCTCCTCGCCGGGCAGGAAGCCGCCGCGGATGGCCGCCCCGTCCCGGCCCGCGCCCGGGATCCGGGCCAGGGCAGCGCGCAGCTCGTCGAGCAGGTCGCTGCTGTACGCGTGGCGGGCGCGCAGCTCGGCGACGTCGGCCCCCTCGCCCGCGCGGTCGAGGAAGGCCGCGGCCGCGGCCAGGTTCGCCGCCACGCCGTCGAGCACCTCCCGGGCCTGCCCGACGGCGGCGCGGTCGGCCGCGACCCCCTGCTCGGCGAGCATCTCGACGACGGCCTGCCAGGCGAACAGGTGGGTGTCCGCGTGCGCCACGCGGGCCAGCAGGAGCTCGGCGTGGGCCTCGACGGGGTTCAGCCCCCGCCACGCCTGCGCGGGCGTCGTGGTCGGGTCGCGCGCGATCCGGGCCACCACCCGCTCCATCGCCGCGCGGGCCCGCGCGGTCTCCGCCCGGTCGAGCACGTCGCCGCTCGTGCGCAGGCCGACGACCACCCGCCCGCGCTCGAGGTCGAGCAGGTAGACGACGCCGACCTCGCCCAGCCCAGCCTCGGCGAGCAGCCGCGCCAGCTCCGCGTCCCCGGCGACGTGCACGTAGTCCAGGCCCGCGGCGGCCCACAGGCCGGCCGGGCTGGCCTTGTCCAGGTGCGCGGCGTTCGACCGGACCGCA
>Ga0079224_100016192_pt1 | contig 10461 bp, 5 predicted proteins | sample Stecom2015_FD_80414 | JGI IMG/M metagenome (GOLD analysis project Ga0079224, IMG submission 80414) | Agricultural soil microbial communities from Utah to study Nitrogen management - Steer compost 2015 | ecosystem: Environmental > Terrestrial > Soil > Agricultural land | place: USA: Utah...
CGATCATGCTGGGTTTGAACAGAAGAACGGATTACTGAAAAGGCTGATTCAAGAGGGATATGAGATCGAGGATTTTGGAGCCTTTCACTACGATCCAAAAGATGATTATCCAGATGTTATACTTCCTTTGGGAAAGGCACTGGCTGTAGGCAAGATAGACAAAGGCATTGCTATCTGCGGCAGCGGGGTGGGTGTGTCCATCGCCGCCAATAAAATAAAGGGAGTACGGGCGGCATTGATCACGGACTATTACTCCGCGCATCAAGGAGTGGAACACGATGATATGAATCTGATGTGCCTTGGCGGTCGGGTCTTGGGACCAGAGCTGATCTGGGACATCGTGATCGCGTTTCTGCGGGCCAACTTTGACGAGGAAGAAAGATTTCAGCGGCGGCTTGATAAAGTCATTGCTTTGGAAAATAATTGGAAATGACCTGAAGATGAAGACAAAAAATACAGCACCCACCATCATAGTTATTTTTGGAGGCACAGGCGATTTGGCCAAACGGAAATTGATCCCAGCCTTTTATAACTTGTTTTTGGATGGGTGGATGCAGAATCAATTTGCCATCGTCGGACTTGGAAGAACCGAGTTGGATGACGACGGTTATCGAAACAGATTACAGGAAGGCATCAAGGAGTTTTCCCGAAATGGAGATCCTGAGCAAGAAAAATGGGACATTTTTAAAAACACAATCTTCTATTTCCGATCTGATATTAAAGAGGAGTCCGCATTCCGACAACTTGCCAGCCTACTGGATAAGATGGATCAAGATTGGGGTCAACGAGCTAAAAGATTATTCTATCTCTCCGTTGCGCCTCAGTTTATAGAACCCATCACTACGAAGTTGCATAGTCAAGGGCTGGCTTCTGAACCCACCTTGGACCATATTATTATAGAAAAGCCTTTCGGCCACAATAAAGAGACGGCGGTAAAGCTTAATAAGATGCTTACGGAGAATTTCCAGGAAGAGCAGATTTACCGGATAGATCACTATCTGGGAAAAGAAACTGTACAGAATATTCTGGCTTTTCGTTTTGCCAACACCTTGTTCGAACCGCTATGGAACCGAAACTATATTGATTCGGTGCAAATCTCTGTAGCGGAACATGGAGGAGTGGAAGATAGGGGCGGATATTACGAAGGTTCCGGAGCACTCCGCGACATGATACAGAACCATTTGCTTCAGATCCTCTGTATGATTGCCATGGAACCACCTATTACTTTTCAGGCTGAGGAAATCAGAAACAGAAAAGTCGATGTGTTACGTGCGGTACGAAGAATTGCGCCTGAAGAAGTCTCTAAATATGCGGTGCGAGGCCAGTACGGCCAAGGATCTATTGAAGGAATGGAAGTCCCGGGGTATCGACAGGAAGCAGGGGTTGATTCGAGATCGAACACGGAGACTTATGCAGCGGTAAAATTTTATTTGGACAATTGGCGCTGGCAGGGAGTGCCCTTCTTTTTGCGAACGGGGAAAAGAATGCCCGAAAAGACCTCCTCTATCACCATTCAATTTAGGCCCGTGCCCCACTCGACTTTTTCCGAAAAGCAGTTCGATCGCATCGTTCCCAATCGGCTTACGATCAATATTCAGCCAAAAATGGACATCCGGTTGGGATTCATTACCAAGAAGCAAGGTTTAGAAATGAGCCTCAATCAATCGGAGATGGTCTTCAACTATGACAGCTGCTCGACCCAGACCCCTGAGGCTTATGAAACTCTCCTATTGGACGCTATGCGTGGCGATGCCACCCTATTTATGAGAGCAGATCAGGTAGAGGAAGCATGGGACGTGATCATGCCCATTCTTGAAGTTTGGGAAAAGGAAACGGCGCAGGATTTCGCCAATTACCCGGCGGGAACTTGGGGGCCGGAGAATGCCGAAGCACTCGTTGCAAAAGAAGGCCGGGTTTGGCATTGAGCCTTATGGCCATCGTTATGTCATTTTACTATACTTTAAAAAAAGATAAAGAACAATATGGAAATCAAGGTGTTGAAAGACCTGGGGGAGATCAACCGTACAGCGGCTGATATTTTCGTAGAGGAGGCGAGTAAAGCGGTGAGAGAAAAAGGAAAGTTTACTTTGGCACTAACAGGAGGATCCTCTCCGGTCGAGTTACACAAGATGCTTGCTCAAGAACCTTATTCGAGTCAGGTCGACTGGGGGAAATGTTTTGTGTTTTGGGGAGATGAACGATGGGTCCCTTTGGACGATGAGCGGAGCAATGCACGCATGGCTTTCGAGACTTTGTTAAACAGCGTCCCTGTTCCAAAAGAACAGATTTTCCCCATGTGGTCGGAAGACAAATCTCCTGAGGAGTATGCAGCTGAATATGAAAAGCAACTTAAACTTGTTCTGGGAGAAGAAGGTGTTTTTGATCTGATTTTTCTGGGTATGGGTGATGATGGACATACGGCCTCTTTGTTTCCTCATACTGAGGTTTTGAATGAAGAAGCGGCTTGGGTAAAAGCTTACTATCTTGATCCCCAGCAGATGTACCGCATTACCCTTACGGCACCTATAATCAACCGGGCAAAAAATATCGTCTTTTTGGTAAATGGCGAAAAGAAAGCCCCGGCTTTAAGAGAGGTGCTTGAAGGGAAAAGAAACCCTAAGCAATATCCAGCCCAGGTTATTTCTCCTGCGTACGGCAGGCTATTTTGGCTCGTAGATAAGGCTGCCGCGTCGGAGCTAACGAATATTTAAAGCCTTTTTCTAAGGAACAGCCAGCGGGTTTAAATTTTACTCTCTGGCTGTTCCGATTTTACTTCCTACTAGTCAATCACACTTTCCAGCCATTCCACCAGTTCTTTTTGCTGGGCCGTCGTAAAACCGTTGAATTCGTGAGGCTCTCTAAACTGTAACTGATCCTGCACACCCAATCGCGTGTATTGTATTTTCGCCTTTTCAACAATCTTTTTCACTTGTTCATGATCAGCATGTCGGTCCAATTTTGGCGCAAATACCAGCAGAGGCTTAGGTGCCATGGAAGAAATTATTTCCCCAAAATCCACCGGAATCCTTTTTTCCTCCCCTACAAAATATCCCAACCGCGGAATCAAGCCATAAAGATGGGAGTAAGCTTTGACGCCTTCGATATTATCTGAGGCGGTACGAAGAGGCGTAAACGCATTGGAAACAGCCGCTCCAGCAATTCGTTCATCTAAAGCTGCAGTAAAGAGTGCTACGGTGCCACCTAACGCACTCCCTGACACAAATACCTTGTTCTGATCAATAAACTCTAACGACCGTAGAGCATCTATGGCGGCACGGGTGTCAGTAACCATCTTTCCCATTTTGGACCATTGGGGATACCGCTCGTAGAAATAAGTGCCTTCTTCTATCCGTGCGCCGTAGCCTATAAGATCCATGGCCAAGACCGCTATGCCTTTGGAAAGGAGGTTGTCAAACAAGGAATTTAAACTCGCATCATATCCCGTATTAGTATATTTATGAAGAAAAATAACTACCGGCATTTTACCCTCTGGGTTCAGCCGTTTGTTTCCTTTGTCGTCAGTTGGATAGTAAAGGGAGCCATAGAGATAATCCCCGATGGCATTGTAGGGGGCAATGTTTTCCTTTTTCCCATTTTTAACGGTGGGTCTGCTGATGAAACTGCTGACATAATCCTCCCTAGAACTCAATCCTCTTATCTCCTCAGCGGCTATTCCGGGAGGTTCCTCACCCAGCAACCATCGGATGTTGTTACGGACTTTTTCCCTTTCATCTTTGACGGCAGTGGGGGAAAAACTTTCTTCTGGGGAGACGATTGGGAAATCGGAAATACTAAACCCAAATTTGTCTCTAGACTTCCAGTACTCAAAGGTATAGTTGTAATACAGTTTATTTTCCCAAGGCATATTTTTTCGTCCAAATTGGATATCCAGCCAATCGATATAAGACTCGATATCGCGCTCAGAAACCCCATGTTCGCCATCCCTCAGGCGTACACCTAATCTTTCTGGCGCTTTCAGGAATTTGTAGACGGGCGAAAGGGAAAGGTACATCTGTTCAATCGCCCACGGATCGCCCCCTCCGCCTTCCCTAATGGAAGAACTGAGAAGCAGGGCATTCGGAGCGATCAGTGCCATCAAAGAGTTTTGGTCTATGGGCATCTTATGTTCCCTTCCGTGGTAGAACCTTAATCGGGGGTGAAGCCAATGAGTTCTTCGGGATACAAGGTAATCAATCGATTCGTTGCTGTGCCTTTCATCAGTGTAGCGATACGGAAATTCACCGCCGGTGCCACCACTGCTGGTAATGACTGCCTTGATCCTGCCATCGAAAGCTGCAGCAAAAAGCGACTGCTTTCCGTTGCGGGAATGTCCAGTGATTGCAATTGCAGATGTATCCACTTTATCTAGTGTATAGAGGTAGTCCACTGCTCTGTGTGCTCCCCAAGCCCTGGTCATTAAAGTCGACCAATCGTAGTCCGGATAAAGCCTTAGATACTGCCTGGTATCGTCCTTTGCATCTGCTCCGGCATATACCAGCCCCATGTACCCTCTTCTAACAGCAATCTGCGCCCATCCCCGGTGGTTCCATTGCGTCATGAATACAGGAAAAGGGCCATCTCCCGGTGGGGTGAACAGTTCAAGGGTCAGTTTTGCCTTGTCTCCATTAAAAGTCAGTTCGATCAACTGGATCTTCACGCCGTTTTCCGTCTTTTCTTCCAAAACGGTTGCCTTTAGATCTTCAGGAGCCGGAGGAAAGGTTCCTGAAAATAGATGTTTTACCTGATCAGCAAAATATGCCCTTTGTTTATCCCATTGCTCCAAGGAGGTAACCGGAACGTTGCTTCTCCCTTGGTCAGCGATCAGCGGATCGGGAAGAAAAGGAATGGAGGGAAGTTTGTCAAAATCAGGAGGCAATTCACCTGTCCTCTCCACCCAGTCCAGCCAGGTACTGTCATGGTAACTAACGAATCCATCCGCATTGGCCGGCTTTTCCTGCAGAAGGATCAGCTCCTCGAGATATTGCTTCCTTTTCGCAATGTCGTCCTGAGCGTGGACATGAAAGCAGTTAAATGCAAAGAGCAGGAAGAGAAAGAACCACAGATTTTTCATTGTGTTGTTTTGTTGAGGCTTAAAATAAAAGAAAGTGCAGCCTACCAAAGGTAAGCTGCACAGGATATTATTCAATGGTCTCTCGAGGCGGAATATTGTTTTCGGCGCCGTCATACCCGATGTTTTGATTAACTGTTCCGAGTGTGTTTGCAGTGATTACACTCTGCGGAATTGCCCAAAGGACATGATGGGGCTCCATTGCCGCAGTATTACCGAACCATTGAAATTTTGGTTCTTGATAGTGGTAATTGAGGCGCATCACCCGGTCATAGTACCAATTCTTTCCGCTGAAGTTCTCTAAGGAGTAGCCTTCCCGATTCAAAGCAGCAAAAATGTAGGAAACCCTGACCATTTCGGAATGGCGCGGCTCTTCCGTGTAAAGTTCCCTCGCCCGCTCATCAAATATGTAATCAATAGTTACGTCTTCGGCAGAGATAAGCGGCGCCTGAGCCCTGCTTCTGACCATGTTGATATCATTGGCTGCGGAACTCAATTGTCCTTTCCAAAAATGGGCTTCCGCTCTAAGCAAATAAGTTTCTGCCAACCGAAACACGTAAAAATCAGCCTGTCCCCCCAGCGGTTGCCTGTTATTGGGAGTCGGCACATAAGTTTTGTAATGGGGCCAGGGAAACCAGGTGTCCGTTGTGTCCACCAAACTTCCATACAACTTCTTGGTAAGCGGTTCACCAAATTGGGGCGACCCCGTACGGCAGTTGATAATCTCAGCAATTTCATCACCCATCTCTATCCAGTTATTAGCAGACCTTCGCATATCCGGGGTCTCTTGCCAGCTATGGTTGTTGTCCGACCAGATCTTGTAGTGCCAGAAGTCGTTAGTACGGACATCCCCGTTCCCTATTCCCAATGTATCTCCGGTAGGAGTGTCCCAATTACAAGCCCGGTTACCAGTCCCATCAAGTATTTTCCACCAGGAAGGAGTATACCACCGCATCGTATAAGTACCGTCTGACCAAGTGCCTGGAGGTGCGTCCGGCCTGTCAATGGTGGAATAGATGGTCTCTGTATTTTGTGGAGAGTTGACGTTTTGGAATCGGTGAAGATCCCATAAAACATTTCGGCTTGGATCTCCAGAATCGACCCCGAAACGCTCGGTCATCAGCCGATAAGGACCATCTATTACAGCGGATGCTGCAGATATTGCTTTGTCAAATTCTGCATTGGCTAGATAAACTTTCGTTAACAGATGATTTGCTGCACCTTTAGTCATATCGCCCAGCACTGCTGGTTTTTCGGGGAGCCATTGAACCGATTGCTCTAGATCTCCCTGGATTTTCCTAAGTATCGCCTGCCTGCTATAGGTCTGGAAATCCAGCTTTGCTCCCGACAGCTCTTCTCCTATCCATGGCACGTCCCCATAGGAATGCACCAGTCTATAATACCAGTAGGCACGGTGCCAGTAGGCCTCGCCCAATAGCCTGTTTCTTACGGAAGTATCTTCCCATTCCACATCGTCAATTCTGGAAATAAGGACATTAGCATTCTTGATAAATTCGTATGCTTTATTGAAGTACGTCAGATAAGGGAAAAATTCGCTGTTACTCGGTGTATTTCGCCTGAAATCTGCTTGGACCAAAGGAATGACCAAATCAGAACTGGCATGTTCCATGGCCAAGGGGTGCCTATTCCCGGTCGATTCGTACTGCAGGTTTTTTCTCAGTGTCACCAAAACAGCTTCAAACCCAGCCTCGTTGACATACACGTTCTCCGGAGCAAGAAAGGAAAGTGGGTCAGGCTTCAACCATTCTTCCGAGCAAGACGAAAAGATGAGTATCAGGCTTAATAATAAAGAGGTGCTTATTGTATTTTTCATTTTACTCTTGAGTTAAAGGGACAGACTAAGACCGGTAGTAAAAATTCTTGGCATCGGGGTGATGCCGTATTCCTCATCCCTTTCGGATTCTGGATCCCAATGGGGCCATTTTGTAAAGGTGACGGCATTCCTGACAGATCCAAATATCCGTAAATTGTTCAGCTTAAATCTTTTAGCCAAAGAGGAAGGCAGGGAATAGGCAAGGGAGATGTCTTGAATTCGGACAAATGACCTAGGCTTGTAAATCATTAAGCCTCCTCCATATCCACTGGTACTGACATCCAGGCGGGCGTAGTCATTGATAGGATTCTCTGGCGTCCAATAAGGCACCGGCCCCACATTCCTGTTCCATCTATCATTAGATTCCCATCCCCCGTTCAAGGCCGGTGAGTAGGAGCCAATGTGCCCCAAGTCAGCCCTGACAAAAACCGAGGCGGTAAAATGGGTCAAAAAGCTGAAATCATTCCTAAACCCAAATCTGTACCTCGGCTCCTCATACCCAATAAATTTCTTATCAACCAATTCGTTGTAAACACCGTTTCCATCCACATCCACTGCTTTGAAGTCCCCCACCCTCATGCCGTATACGCTGGCTTGGTCTGCTTCATCCACCTGCCACACACCTAACACATCATAGTCCCACACTACGTCGATGGCGCGGCCGGGAAACCATTCATTGGAATAGTCCGGTACTTCCCCGACATGGGTCTCCCCCAGCAGGGTATATGTACCTAGATCTCCAAAAAGGTGTTTGATTTTGTTTCTGTTTAAGGAGAAAACCAAGCTTGATCTCCAGGTCAACTTTCTATTGCTGATATTTACGGTATTTAGGGTTGCCTCAAATCCCTTGTTGCCCAATTCTCCCAAATTAGTGGTTACATTTGAAAAACCTGTGATACTGGGGAGGATGCGATTCATCAACAAGTCTGTGGTAGTCATATCATAATAGTCCAAGGAAAGATCAATTCTATCCTCCATCAAACCCATATCCACCCCGAGGTTGATTGATTCAGTCCTCTCCCACTTCAACCCTCTGTTGGCCAACGATGAATTATAAACACCGACTCTCTGCCGGGTTCCATCATACCAGAGATTGGATTGGAGTCTCGCCAAAGACGCATACATGCCGATATCCCGATTACCGTTCACGCCCCAAGACAGCCTAACCTTCATTCTGTTAATCAGATCCACATCGAAAAATTCCTCGTCTCCTATTTGCCAGGCCAAAGCCAATGCTGGAAAAGTGGCTCTGGGATTTTCCAATCCGAAAGCAGAATAGCCATCACGCCTAACTGATGCGGTCAAGAGATACTTGCTCATAAAAGCGTAATTTACTCGTGCCATCATCGCGTCTCCGGTATTTCTGTAATCGTCGTTGAACAAACTCGGATTGTTTCCAAATTGGAGCGCATGATAACCCAGTTCTTCAGTAGGGAAAAAATTGATGTTTCGATTGTTTGAGGACCACCTCTTTGTTTCCTCGGCATTGTAGAGAAGGGTAGCGTCTATGGTGTGGTTTCCCAGCTCCTTGTTCCATTTCAAAAGATTGTCTACCATCCATTCATAATGTGAGTATTCATCCCGTGTGCCTTGACTTTGATCCTCCGAAGGGCGTCCTCCCAAACGGACATCGGTAGAGATGAATCTTAAGTCCTTCATCGTCTCATAGCGGGGCTGGAAAGAGACCGTGTAAGTGATACCTAGAGGAAGTTTTACATCAGCATACATGGTGGCGAAAAGGCTGTTGATTCTTCGGAGCTTACTTGTGCGATAGTGATCTATCAAAGGATGGAAAGTGTGACCATGTGGCAGTCGCTCAACATTTCCTGCCTCGTCAAATTCTCTTCCGTAGGGACTGTTAGAATAGAAGCCCATGCTAGCGGGAACACCGCTTTCATCTCTGTCAGAAAACTGTGCGTTTACCCCTACCTTGAGCCATTCCGCCACCTTGAAATCCACATTAAGCCTGGAACGGATACTGGAATATTCGTCTCCGACTCTCACCCCTTCATTATCGGTGTAGCCGATAGACCAGTAGTAGTTGAAGCCGTCTGCTCCTCCGCCGATACTCAAATCATGGGTCTGTCTGAAGCCGCGTCGCATGACCACATCATACCAATCCACAGTCTTCCCTGATAGAAAATTCTCCTGCTCGATCGGAAACAGCCTTAATCTGGACATATACTCTTGCGTGTCGTCTGCTATAGGGTTGTTGCTGAGACTCCTCCATTCTTCCAAGCTCACATCACTCGGGAGGTTGTTGGGATTGGTATAGAAATGATAAGGCGTCTGCGGAAAAATGGTTCGGAAATAATCCGTTCTGAACTGAATGTATTCATCCGGCCCTAGCGGTTTACGGTGACTTGCCGGCTCTGCTATTCCAAAGCGGCTAGAATAATTGATAGTCGGCTTTCCTTTTTGCCCTTGCTTTGTCGTTACCAGAATCACTCCTGACGCGGCCTTCGAACCGAATACGGCTGCCGAACTTGCATCTTTTAAGATGTCGATAGACTCTATATCGTGGGGATTGATATCTTGGAGACTTCCTTTATACACGACACCATCCAAAACAATCATCGGTGACGTACCCGCATTTAAAGAAGTAGGCCCCCTAACCTCAAGCGTACTGCCGCCGGCAGCGGATGTGGATTGGTTGGCGTTAAAGCCAGCTACCGTTCCTGTCAGCATGTCCGTCAACTGGGTCATGGTCTGATTTTGGAAAGTAGCCGCCTCGATCCGTTCAACAGATCCGGTTAGATCCCTTTTTTTCACTGTTCCATACCCCACTACAACCACCTCATCCAGGTCAGCGGCATCGGACTCCAGACTAATATTTACGATGGTCTGGTTGCCGACAACCACTTCTTGCTTTAGGTATCCTATAAACGAAAAGTTAAGGACGGAACCCTCCCCAGGAACTTGTATGGCGTACGAACCATCCAAGTCTGATACAGTTCCTAAGGCACTTCCACTTACTACGATATTAACTCCGGGTAGGGTTTCGCCGGAATTGGCGTCTGTCACCACACCGGATACGGATCGCGGGGGATTGTTCTGAGCCGTAATATTACCTACAGAAACGACCAGAATGAACGAGAGGACCAGCCCCCATCTTCCGGGACTGGTTGAGAAATCGAAAGGGAATTGTAAGAAGTCGTCAAGAGCTCCATATAAATTCCTGATGCTACTGCTGTTTTTGTGTTCCATTGTTATTGTTGAATTGGAGATTTAAGAATGGGTGAAAAGATCAGAGATTAAGCCAATAGTTTGAATGGAGGGTTGGATATGAAATTTCATTTCTAGATATTCACAAATACCTTAGCTGGGTACGTTACCATAAACGTAATAAGAAATTTCTTGGAAAAAAATATACATTTGTTTTTCCCTGCGAAAAAATTTATCTGTGGCATCTACCCCGCTTCAACGCGTTCTATAAACCCTTAAACAACGATCCCTTTCATGTACAGGCTTATTTTAAACATCGCCCTCTTTTTTCTTGTACTCCCTGTCTTCTCTCAGGAAAATCCTTCGAAACAGCGGCAAACACAGTATCTAGACA
>Ga0079224_100016193_pt1 | contig 10461 bp, 7 predicted proteins | sample Stecom2015_FD_80414 | JGI IMG/M metagenome (GOLD analysis project Ga0079224, IMG submission 80414) | Agricultural soil microbial communities from Utah to study Nitrogen management - Steer compost 2015 | ecosystem: Environmental > Terrestrial > Soil > Agricultural land | place: USA: Utah...
CCACGATTTCCGCTTCACGTTGATGCTGTTTTGCGTTCAAAACGTTGTGCGGAATATTAGCAATTTTGAGCATTCGGCTCAATTTTTCGGAATTGTCCACAGAGGTAGTTCCCACCAGCACCGGTCTGCCTGCTTCAGTCAATTCCTTTATTTCTTTGATGACTGCATTGTATTTCTCCCGTTGCGTTCTGAATAAATAATCATCTCTGTCATCTCGAATGATAGGCTTGTTGGTGGGCACTACAGATACGTCCAGCTTGTAAATCTCCCAGAATTCACTGGCCTCCGTTTCAGCCGTACCAGTCATCCCCGAGAGCTTGTGATACATGCGGAAGTAATTTTGCAAAGTCACCGTTGCATAAGTCTGTGTCAGTTCCCCGACCTTGACATTCTCCTTGGCCTCCAAAGCCTGGTGCAATCCATCCGAATATCTTCTTCCCTCCATCATCCTTCCTGTCTGCTCATCGACTATTTTAACCTGGCCATCCATGACCACATATTCCTCGTCTTTCTCAAATAATGCATAAGCCTTGAGCAACTGACTGACGGAATGCAACCGCTTGGATTTTTCGGAATAGTCCCGTATTAAACTTTGTTTTTGATCCTTTTTTTCCTTCTCAGAAAGGTCGGACTGATCTATATCACTTAAACTGGTCGCCAGATCCGGCATGACAAAGAATTGGGGATCTTCCTGATATCTTGACAGGTATTCTATCCCTTTTTCCGTGATCTCAACGCCTCTGTTTTTTTCATCAATCGTAAAATAAAGCGGTTCATCTACGATATGCATGTGCTTGGATTGCTCCTGCATATAGTGATTTTCTGTCTTCTGAAGAATGGCCTTGATCCCGTCTTCACTGAGGAACTTAATCAATGGTCGGTTCTTGGGATACGCTCTGTAAGCCCGAAGGAGTGCCATACCACCTTCTTCTTCGCCATGCCCCAATGACCCGCTGTGTATAAGCTTTTTTGCTTCTGCCAGATATTGCGTAGCAAGCTTTTTTTGTTCATTAACTACCCTTTCTACGATGGGTTTGAGTTCCACATATTCCTGCTGATCTGCATCCTTGGGAATGGGTCCTGAGATAATCAAAGGTGTCCTCGCATCGTCAATGAGTACCGAATCCACCTCATCCACAATGGTATAATGATGTTTGCGCTGCACCTGTTCTTCCTGAGATCTTACCATGTTGTCCCTCAGATAATCAAAACCAAACTCATTGTTGGTTCCAAATGTCACGTCACACAGATAGGCTTTGCGGCGTTCTGGTGAATGAGGACGGTGATAATCGATACAATCCACGGTGAGAAAAAGAAATTGGTAAATGGGTCCTACCCACTCTGAGTCCCGCTTGGCTAAGTAATCATTCACCGTAACAATATGGACCCCCTTTCCCGAAAGACCGTTCAGATAACCGGGCAGAGTAGCTACAAGCGTTTTTCCTTCTCCGGTCGCCATTTCTGCGATTTTGCCATCGTGCAACACCATCCCACCGATTAATTGAACATCATAATGGACCATATCCCATTTGATGTCAGCTCCTGCTGCTGTCCATTCATTTTTCCATATGGCCTGGTCTCCGTGGATCTTCACATAATCCTTTTTCGCAGCCAATTGTCTGTCAAAGTCAGTGGCAGCGACTACGATTTCAGAATTTTCGGTAAATCGCCGCGCTGTTTCTTTTACCACAGCAAAAGCTTCTGGCAACAGTTCAAGAAGAATCTCCTCCAGATGGGTATTCCGATCCTTTTCCAATTGGTCCAGCTCATTGAAAAGCTCCTCTTTAAGGTGGAAATCCTTCTCGTCGATTGCTTCCTGTTTCAAATTTTTGATTTCCTCATCGATATCACTGAGGTAATCTGCTATTCTCTTTCTAAATTCATGCGTTTTTTCACGGAGTTCGTCATGTGATAAGGACTGATACTCTTCAAAATATTGGTTTATCAATTCGACCTTGGGCATGTATGATTTTACATCACGATCATGTTTGGTTCCGAAAAGATCCTTGAAAATTTTAAGCATTTTATCTTGTGTATTTGTTACATTCAATTGAGCCTGGCAAAGTTAACCATATCATACGCCTTAATTGAAAAAAATGTTCTTTTTATAGCGCCCCATGAGATACAAACGTTACTGTAACGCATATGATTAGAAATTCGATCAGTTTTTTGGCTTTTTTCACCCTTTGGCCTTCTTTCCTACTTTGGAGCCAGAATACCAGTATGTTTCACTGTTACAATCTGGATTCAATTGCATGGACATTGAAATTGCCGGATTGCGACAACCCACAGATCGATAGTTTTCAAATACTCGTACGCAACCAACCCAACGACGGATTTGTCCATCATTATACGGGTTTCAATTCGGGAACCCGGGGATACCGGGACGAAGTTTTGAAATCAGCAGATGCTATAATTTTGCGTTATTTTCTTTTGTGCCCATATTCTTCCTCAATTTCAGATACCCTGGATCTATCCGCACTTCGTGAATCAGTCCAGATACGATCGTTACGCGTTCTGGATAACGGAAATGTCGAAATCATCTGGAAAGAAAAACCCATTCAGGATATTCGTTACGTGGTAAATGCGGCTGTGGGAGGAAGTTCAGTCGTCCTTGCTACCGACCTTCGCGAGGGTAAATACATCGATACGCGGGGCCTGGCTTCCCATAATATCGAATATTTTTCAATTTCTGCAGTTTTGGATTGTGGCTATACCCTTCCCGAGCCCGATAGTTTTTTCCATACTTCTTATCTGACGTGGGATGTGAATTCCTGTAATTCTTTTATCCAGTTCAATTTTCAGCCTTTTTCGTACTGGTCATCCGGAACAGCAAGCAGCAAACTTATGGTAATGCAGGACAATCACTTGGTGGATAGTGTCGAACTTGTAGTAGGAGAAACTCAATTCACCTACGAAAATGTGGATATCAATGAAAATTATACATTTTTCGTACGCGAAAACGGCGGGGAAAATCCCCTGCAAGTAGCCTACTCCAATTCCGTAGAGATTTACACTGACTTTTATCCATCGATTCGCTGGATCACCATCACTGATCTATCATTTGATGAACACAATCAGGCTAGTATGACCTGGAGAACAAACGAGCATAATCCAATAAATGATTTTGAGGTCACTGATCTCCATACTACAGCCCCCATTCCAGCCTCTTCTCTCAATGTCCTGACACAGGGCCAGCAATATCAGCTTCCCCTTCAGATTGATCCACAGTCGTACTACCAAATCACAATACAGGACAGTTGCGAGAATGAGGTTTCATCATTAGAGAAGAAACCCCTGCTTACCCAAGGACTGCTGACCTCCGGAAATGAAATTCATGTACAATGGACGGACGTAGCAGATACCGAATGGTTGATTTCGCATTATGATATCTATGGTATCGTGAACGGTCAATCCCTTTTGTTGGGTTCTGCTGACGATCGTTCTTTCAGTTTCTCACACACCTTCGAACCAGGTGCTTCTTTGGATTCATTGTGCTATTATGTGGTAGCCAAAGGAGAAGTCAATTTACCGGAAGAAAATGAATCTCTTGAAGTAAGATCCAATACGGTGTGTCTTTATGGTGAAACCATCGTGGAAATTCCCAATGCCCATAGCTCTCATCAACCTCCATACAAACCCATCATTGTACCACGGTCAAACCTTACTTCCTATGTGTTCAGAATTTTCGATCGATATGGGAGTCTTGTCTTTGAAACAACGGATCCGGAAAAGGGATGGAGTGGTCTCTATCAGAATAATTCCGGATTTATGGATGTATTTGTAGTCCAGGTAGAAATAACTAACAACCAGGGAGAATCAATTGAAAAGACCGGTTCCCTGATCCTTTTTCCCTAGACGATGATTTTGGCATTTGTGAACCAACCTTCGCGATTGATAGACCGAAATGCCATAAAGGAGCATTTCACTTGTCACATAAACCACCACACCTACATTGAGTACAGCAAATCCCAGGTCAAACAACAGGGGGAGATAATCTCCATAAAACGGACGAACGACCAGTAAATTGGAGCCATACATCAATGCAGCTGATAAAATCAAAAACAAACACATGACTTTGATAAAGTGAAATCTGGATTCCTTTTGCTTGTAATAAATTCTAGTCAGGAGGGCTTTATGAAACACGTTGAAAGGATTTATTTTAACCAATTCGGTAGCGATGTATTTTGCCTGTCCCAGGTTATCCTGATGAAACAAAGCGGTCGATTTTTTAAGAAGCAGGTCCTCGTATAATTTTCGATTGGATATAGTATCAGCATGATAGCGGATACTGTCTTCTATTACTTCGTCCACTTCACGAAGGAAAACACCATATTTGCCTACCTGGTAAAGTGCTTCCAGGTAGATGATTTTTAATTCTATCTTTTGTTCAATCGAAAGAAGTTGAACCAGGTTCTTATTTTTTTGAAACTCCTGTATGATAACATTAAAATCCTGTTTGTCCAGACTGACAAAATTGGTATAGAAATTTGATATATCAACATTTGTTAAATACCGCATAACCTTCTGATCATATCCCATATATGTTTGTCCACCAACCCGAATGTCTTTTTGAAACATCTTCGGCATCCCCGCTGAACATTTCATAAGAGACTTAAAGATTCGTTCAAGAGAGACAAAACGCCGTATGCCTGTTTGTTTTTCGGTTTAATTGTCTCATTTTACCTCCGACCTATCCCACCTGACCCGGTACTTGAGATAAGACGCTTTGTTGTAAAAACCAAAATACAGAAAAGACCTGAGATATTCAAGTGCGCTTTATCTCTTTCCTTTATTATCTAGGATTTACTTCAGCTTTTTGTTTCTTAAATCTTTACCCCACATCAACTTGTTCCGCAGAGTTTTGAAATAGGACATTTTATTGAGTTCCACCAGTTTGATTTTGAAATCTGCCTTTCGGATGGTGATTTCATGCTGGGAGGTGATCAACTCATGCCTGGAATCCAGAGTACAAAGGTAATTTTCCGCTCTTCCCTCGACTTTAAATTTCAAAGTAACATCTTCGGATAAAACGACAGGGCGGACATTTAGATTATGGGGAGCTACCGGTGTGATAATAAAATTCTTGCACCCTGTAGCCACGATGGGACCGCCGCAGCTAAGAGAATAACCAGTGGATCCGGTTTGGGTGCTCACTATTAATCCATCTGCCCAATAGGTGTTCAAAAATTCATCGTCCATGAAGGTGTGGACAGTGATCATGGATGCATTATCCCGTTTGTGAATCGTGAAATCGTTGAGCGCAAAATTTTGATCCGGGAATAATTCAGGTGTAGAATCGAGACGTAAAATAGTACGTTCATCTATGGTATAGGTGTGTTGGATCAACTCTTCAATAGATTCGTTGATTTTGGAGGTTTCCACACTGGATAAGTATCCCAGCCTTCCCAGATTTATACCCAAAATTGGAATACCCAAATCCCGTACCAACAAAGTGGCTTTGAGGATAGTCCCATCGCCGCCCAGAGACATCACAAAATCGTATGGTCTGTCCTTGAGGTGGTAATAATCATGGATGATTTTATACTCTGTGGATAATTCTTTATTCGACTTGATAAAATGGTCGCGGATATCCCTATAAATTCCGATTTCGATATTATTTCTTTTGAGTATGTCTACGACCTCAAAGAAGTAATTTTCGTGTTCTGGAGTAAGTATATTAGCGTAAAGGAGAATTTTCATTGGAAATTTTGATTGAGGTGAAAGAAAAATCCTACTTCTTTTTTTTGATTCATGCTCACCTCAAAGGAACAACTAAATTTATTATATAGCAAAATATTGACACCCAGGCCACCACCCCATAAGTCCCGGTTAATAAATCCGCTTGTTTCATAATAATCATCCAACACATATCCCAGGTCAAGATTCAGCGATAAGAATAATTTAGCATCCATTTCCCGGTAATTGTTAAAGGGCATGGCCTTACCCCAATTAATTTTTTGATCCAAAACCTTTCGCATCAGACTGGTTTTGTACACACCCAGTGTCGATCCCACGATATGGTAATACTCATATCCGCGAATATATTCGGGATTGGAACCGAGTTCATACAGGTTGGAATAGGGAAATCGATCCCGGGAATTGTGACCACGAAATAATATTCCATTGCTCCAGGACCAGTTGTCTCTGATAGGATGATAATAATATATATCCGCTTCCATTTCCCAGGAATTAAGCTGGTCCGAATTAGCGACACCATTTCTGGAAAGTAGTCCATGCAGATACCATCCATCCGTACTCAGGTATTTATTGTCTCTGTTGTCGAAATTATACTCCATGGATATTTTTCCATACCGCTGTTTCTTTCCTCCATTATAAAAATTGGGATTCAGATCAAGGACTTCATCGGTGATTGTATTGAAATAGTATCCGAACGACAATTTATAAGAACTGTTGAATCTGGGTCGATATATCAATGCCATTGAGGTTTCAAATCTTGATCTCAAAAATTCCTCATCGTTGCGCATATACTGCGGCTGCCCCTTCAGGGTTTGATAGATCAACTCCTTGTTGGAAGTGTAGTACGTCCTTATATTGATATTCCATTTGCGTGCCGAATCAAAATAGGGACTGAGATAATTGACGATAAATTTCCGGTCATACCCCCATTGACCGAGGAGCGCCAATTCATCTGCATTTCCGGATATATTCCTCAGTTTGAGGTTCATCCCAAGGTTGAGAAATTTTATATCCCGGTTGTGCTCGGTCCACCACACATTAAAATTTCGGTCTGCCAGCTCGATAATAGGTATAGGAATAAAAAATAGGCCTTCACGCACCACAAAATGCAGTCTGATGTTGTTCAGGCTTTCTTCATCAAAAAACATGTTGGCCGATACATCGGTAAATAATCCGGTATTAATAAGGTGTTCCTTGCTTTCTTTCAATTTTCTGGTCACCTCCTTGAGTGTCAGGGAATCGCCCACGTTTACGGCCACTTCTCTCAGCAGTCTTGTGTTCTGCGTTTTTTGATTCCCCTCGAAGGATATCTGGCGGATTAAGTATTTTTTTGGTGAGGTTTGACCGAATCCATGCAGCGCAAAGCAGGTACTGAAAATCAGTACAAACATCCAACCGTATATCGGGTATATGCGTTTCAATTTCATGCCCTAACCTTGTCAGAATCGTACGTGGATGAAGTAATTCTCACTTATTTACTTACCGGGATTCAATCAATTACCTGTTTCATTTTTCGACGTATGGCTGCCATGCTTTCATGTCCTGAAACTCACTTTCAGTCGCTATTCGTTGAAGCAAAGCGGATTAAGATACCTAAAAATACAAGAACCCAAATTTATTTTAACACAACTTCGGGTTTCCCCTGACAAAGAATCTGTGCTTAACGTTCCTGATTGCCCTGTTATTGCTGACTGAAATGCCGTGCGAAAAATCTGACAACAGAGGATGTTCCACGGGGAACATTACAAATGTTTATCCAAACCCCAGCTCAGATATTTAAATAGGACATCAGTGCTTCGTACCGATCCTTCAGTTGATGATTAAAGTTGTTATCCTCAAAATAGGCTTTGATTTTATAAGAATAACGTTCGAGGGTCTGAATAATGGTATTGATATCTTTGAGATCGGTTTTGAGGGTGATTTCAAGTAGTGGAAGGGATTCCCTGGATACGAGCACCGAAAAAACATGTACGGACTCTTGTTCCAGGATTCGAACTAACTCGGAAAGATGGAAGTGTTGTTGATCTACCTCAATGATCAGGATATTTCCTTCTGCATCCAGATCGTATGAATTAATTATGGTTTTGAATAACTGCTCCAGGGTAACAACACCAAGAAAGGTATCATCTTCGTCCAACACCGGTAACATGGTAAGATCCTCCTTATACAAGCGGCGTGCAGCCTCCAACATATGTTCATTTTCCCGAACAAATACCCGTGAACCTGATTTAACAAATTCCGACATGGGCGTGGAAGGTACGCTCGCTTTTAGTGAATCCTCATCAATTACAGTAAGCAAGGCTTTGCTTTTGAGCAGCGGGATATGACGTGTTTTATTGTGATCAAGTATGGCCAAAGCTTCCTCAGCGGTATTGGTAATGGAGACCAATTTAAAATTGGTGGATATGAGTTCTTTCGTTGTCATAATTTACATCGGTAATTATTTCAGGAAGACATCAACTTGCGTCGTTCGATTTCGAATTCCACTTCGGTTATAATGCCTTTTTCCCTTTGTTCTTTTAGGTTTTTCAGATGGACCAACAAATCCCCGGAGGGTTCGTTGGAATTTTGAATTTTTTCATCCGGATGATCATCAGATGGTGTATCCTCGATTACTTTTTCAGTTTTCCCTTCGGATTGTGTTACTTTATCTTCCTCAACAAAAATGAAGCCATTTTTTACAAATTCTTCCCACTCCGGCTGAATCCGCGCAAAAGCCAGTTTTTCATGTTTTTTCAGACGTTCAAAATCATCGAAGCCAGCGCGTACTGCTCTTGAAATATGATACATGGATTTCCGGGGTTTCTCCAATTGAGAATAAGCACAAGCCAGATTAAAATGAGCGGCTATATGGTGGGGATCCAATTCAAGTATTTTTTGAAAATCCACCACCGAACCTTCAATATCATATTCTTTGAATTTTTCTATTCCCGATTCTTTGAGGTTATTAATCAGTTTTTCTTTAGTCTTTCGTTGGCTTCTGGAAGCAGACGATTGTTTTGGCCGACTGGTTCGGGATCTATTCCCTTCAATCTTTTTCTGCCGCACTTTTTGCTGGTAATCGGTTTTATTTATTCTGCGATCCTTGCGGTAGAGAGATTGGCCATTCCCTGAAAATTCACCGGTTTGATATTGCCTGTCATAAGACCTGTATCTGGGCGATCGACGTACGATTTCATCGGGATTGTTGTATTTAAAATCAAAGCGTTCTTCACTCATCAACAGAAAGGCAACACAATCCACTATTCCGATAATGGAGCTCAATGCACCAAATGTAAATATGGAAAGTAATATCATGAGAAAACCCCTTCCGTTCTGTCCCAGGTAAAAACGATGAAGACCTATGATGCCTCCGAAAAATGCAAGGAGGGCTGCGAGATTTTTATTCTTGTAATTGCGCATATACTATTGAACTATTCCATCTGGTTTGATCTTACATAATAGAACAGTAATATCATCCCCAATTGGTTCATTTCCTTTAAATTTTTCGATGAACTCTTCAATAGTATCGGTGATCATTTCGATTTCACCAAATGGTAATTGATGTAGGGTTGATAAAATTTGATGATGTCCCATCATCTGACCATGCCCATTGCGGAGCTCTTCCAGTCCATCGGTATATGCAAATATAACCGTTTCATCCTGAATGATTTCGGTTCCAATCGAAACTTCCGGAAGTGATTCAGAAATTCCAATGGGGGTAGTGCCTTTTTTTAAAAAACGACTGCCTTGATTTTTTGTTTGTAATATTGGGTAAGGATGACCTGCATTAATATACTGTAACTCATTTTTAACCACATCATAGGCTGCCAAAAAAATGGTTACAAGACGGTCCCCTTTGGTGGATTCGAAAACCGCCTTATTCAATCCATTGAGCAGAAATTCCAGGTTGACATAATTGATGCTTAGTCTCCGAAGACTCGCCTGCAAATTGGCCATAAGCAATGCGGCGGGAATCCCTTTCCCTGCTACATCAGCAATGCAAAATATACTAACATGACTATTTTTAATATGGAAGAAATCAAAGTAATCCCCACCGATCTGGCTATGTGGAATATATAGCGTCTTAAATTCCAATTCCCTGGAATCCGCAAAGTGGTGGGGCATCAGGGAATGTTGGATCTGGCGGGCCAGGGCTAGCTGGGTACGGTAATTCTCCTGTTCAATACGCTGTTTAAACAATCTTTTATTCTCTATAGCGATGGCCACAAAATTGGTCATGGTTTTTAAAAACTCAAGTTCAATCCGTGGCCAATGGATCATATCCTGAAGGTGAACCAGGGCGATCAATTGTTTTTTATGATAGACGGGAATGTACACCTCATTGGTGCTGGATCGAAGGTAACTTGACTTTTTGCGGCTGAATTTTTGATACAGTGTAACATAATCTTCCCATTTCCGGGTAGGATCCGATGAATATAACTGCATTCCCTGGATCGTATTTATACACAGTGATATAACGCTGGGGTTGTAATATTTTCGGATGGCCGATTGGTATATATCAAAAAGCTGGGATATCGAAGCATTCTCATTGATTGCTTCTGTGATCGTCATCAATCCATTCAATTGGTTCTTATAGACGTCTGAAGTAGTGGTAATATTTTCTTCATTTGATAATTCCATGAATCCTCAATTCCCCTATTATCCTGTCATCACATGTCCTTACTATTGTAATTGCATTTTACATCCCTCTTAAAGACGCACGGCCGTGCGCATCTACGGCCTTATATCCGGTAATAACCTCTCGTTTCACATCTCACA
>Ga0079224_100016194_pt1 | contig 10461 bp, 9 predicted proteins | sample Stecom2015_FD_80414 | JGI IMG/M metagenome (GOLD analysis project Ga0079224, IMG submission 80414) | Agricultural soil microbial communities from Utah to study Nitrogen management - Steer compost 2015 | ecosystem: Environmental > Terrestrial > Soil > Agricultural land | place: USA: Utah...
CCACAGGATCGCCCGCTCCACCTGTGCACGCAGCTCCCGCCGCACCTCGTCGAGGTCGGCGTGCTCCCACACGTCCTCGATCGTGCGGGGGAACCCGCCGTCACCGCCGAGCAGCGACGGTGCCTGGGTGATCGGCCCCCAGCGGTACAGCTCCCACTCCGCGGTGAGCGTCATGTGCACGCCGACGTCCTCGCCGCGGTACCTCGCGGCGGCCTCCCGCGCCCACGGGCACGGCACCATCAGCGTCGCCGAGGTGGCGAACCCGTTGCGCAGCGCGTCGTAGACGCCCTCGTTCGTCGAGTGGCACATCCCGAGGTCGTCGCAGTTCACGATGAGCAGGCTGTCGTCGGCGTCGTAGCCGAGTCGTTCGCTGAGCGTCGTCATCACCGGCGACGCTACCGCTCCGCGCCACCGTCGGCCCCGGCGCCACCGCCGTGTGGCAGGTCGCGGCGCAGCACCTGGGACGCACGCAGCACCGTCGCCCCGCAGGTGCGCACGTAGAACCTGACCGTCGACACCCACGCGATCTCGGCCCGTTGGACCCCCGCGACCGACAGCTGCGCGAGCAGCTCGGACATCATCGCCGCGCCGATCCCCACGCCGTGCACCCGGGGGTCCACCGCGACCGGGCCGACGACACCGAGGCGCCCCACCGAGTGGGCGGCCGCACCCACCACCTCCGAGGCATCGACGTCCCTCGCCAGGACCGCCGTGCCCGCCGCCCCCGCGCGCCGGAGCTCAGCGGTCCACGCCGGCCAGCACCGGTCCGCCCACTCCACCAGCTCGGCGAGGTCCCGGTCGCTCACGACGGGCTCCACGACGACGCCGGCGGGCACCGGCGCCCGCCGGGTGCGCGTCGGGCACGCCAGGTCGAGCTCCACCGCCGTGCGGCGGTAGCCCAGCGCCTCGAAGCAGCACACCGCGTCGGTCCAACGTGAGTCGACCCCGGTGAACAGGTACAACGGCGCCGCGCCACCGACCTGCACCGCCGACGCGCCACGCTCCCCCGCCCACTGCTCCACCGCGCCGACCAGCGCCCTCGCGATCCCCCGCCGGCGGCGTGCGGGGTGCACCACCAGCAGCTGCACGTACGCGGTCGGCGCCGACCCCGCCCCACCGTGGTGGCGCAGCGACGCGACCACCGCACCGGTGCCGTCCGGCATCCCCCACACCCGGGATTCGCCGAGCGGCCCGTGCTCGTCCCGCACGTCCGGCGCCCAGGCGAGCGACTCCAGGTCGTCGGGCGAGAGGTGCTCGTCGGGCAGCGCCGCGGCGCACAGCCCCGTCAGGTCGCCGAGCCGGTCCGGTCCCCACATGGCGGGGTCGCCGGCACCGGCGGCCGCGTCGTTCACCCCCGCCCGGGGACCCCGGCGAACAGGTCGTCCTCGGGGATCTCGGTGGGCACCAGCGAACGTGCGAGCACGTAGTCGTCCCACGGGTGCGCGTCGCGGGCGACCTCGGTCGGGAGTCCGAACCAGAAGGACTCCTCGGGGTCGACCTGCGTGGCGTGCGCACGCAGCGCCTTCTCCCGCACCTCGTAGAAGTCGCGGATGTCGACCCGGGTGGTGATGCGGTCCGGCCGGTCGTCCGAGCGGATGCGCTCGATCCAGTCCGCGTACGGCGACTCCAGGCCCAACTCGAGGTACTTCGCGTGCAGGCTCAGGATCCGCTGGCGGGACCACTCGGAGTAGTAGAGCTTGAGCGGCTGCCACGGCGGACCCGCCTCGGGGTACCACGCGGGGTCCGCCGCCCGGTCGAACGCGGGCAGCGTGATGTCGTGCACCTTCAGGTGGTCCGGGTGCGCGTAGTGCCGCTGGTCGTCGCCGTAGGTGACGATCACCTGCGGGCGGTCACGGCGGATGATCCGCACGAGCTTGCCGACCGCCTCGTCGAGCGGCGCGTTCCAGAAGTTGTCGGGGTGCTCGTTCTCGGGCGTGTCGGGCATGCCCGAGTCGCGGTAGCCGAGCAGCTCGACGGTCTCGTACCCGATGATCCGGGTCGCCTCCGCGAGCTCCTCGAGGCGCACCTCGGGCAGGCGCTCCCGGATCTCCGGGCGGTCCATCGCCGGGTTGAGGATGTCGCCCGCCTCGCCACCGGTGCAGCACACCAGCGTCGCGGGGATGCCCTCGGCCCGGTACTTCGCCACGGTCGCCGCACCCTTCGAGGACTCGTCGTCGGGGTGGGCGTGCACCGTGAGGAGCCGGAGCGGGTACGGGGCTGGCTCCAGGTCGGCGCTCACCGGGCCGAGGTTAGTTCCGCCCGATCGAGCCGTTTCCCCCGGTAGGTTGGGGCCGTGGACTCGGGCACCATGGCGGTCATCTTCGTCGTCGCAGCCGTCGCGCTGAGCGCGCTGGAGATCGTGACGCCCGGCTTCGTGCTGCTCCCGTTCGGCCTCGGCGCCGGGGTCGCGGCGCTCACCGGGGCGTTCGGCCTGGACCCGATCTGGCAGGTCGTCGTGTTCGCCCTCGCCTCGCTCGCGTTCTTCATCGGGCTGCGCCCGCTGTCGCGCCGCCTCAACGCCGTCGGCCCCGAGGACGGGGTCGGCGCCGACCGCCTCCTCGGAGCCCAGGGGATCGTCCTCGAGCACATCCCCGCCGGCGACACCGGCATGGTCCGCATCGACCGGGAGGAGTGGCGTGCGCAGGCCGCGGACGACGCGGTGCTCCCGCCGGGGACCACCGTCAAGGTCGTCGAGGTCCGCGGCACCCGCGTCCTCGTGGTGGCCGACCACCTCGAATCGATCGGCAACAGGGAAGGGACCCACTCGTGAGCACCGCCATCGGCATCGTCCTCGCGGCACTCGTCGTGCTGCTCGTGATCGTCGTCATCTCGAGCGTGCGCATCGTGCGGCCGTACCAGCGGGGCATCATCGAGCAGCTGGGCAAGTACAAGGAGACGAAGGCCTCCGGGCTGCACCTCATCGTCCCGTTCATCCAGAAGATGACGCTGGTGGACATGCGCGAGCAGGTCGTGGACGTGCCGCCGCAGGAGGTCATCACCTCCGACAACGTGATCGTCTCGGTCGACGCGGTCATCTACTACGAGCCGACCGACCCCCAGCGGCTCATGTACAACATCGCCAACTTCTTCCTCGCGGTGACGAAGCTCGCCCAGACGAACCTGCGGAACGTCATCGGCGACATGAGCCTGGACGAGGCGCTGACCAGCCGCGACAAGCTCAACACCGAGCTGCGGCAGATCCTCGACGACGCCACCGACAAGTGGGGGGTGCGCGTCGGACGGGTGGAGATCCAGCGCATCGACCCGCCGCCGGACGTGATGTCGGCCATGCACGAGCAGATGAAGGCCGAGCGGAACCGCCGGGCGCAGGTCACCACCGCGGACGGGTTCCGCGAGGCGGCGATCATGAAGGCCGAGGGCGAGAAGCAGGCGGCGATCCTCACCGCGGAGGGCGTCAAGCAGCGCCAGGTGCTCGAGGCGCAGGGCCAGGCCGAGGCGGTCCAGACGCTCGCCAACGCCGAGCGCTACCGGTTCGAGACGGTCGCCCAGGGCGAGGCGAACGCCACCCGGACCGTGTTCCAGGCGATCCACGAAGGCGGCCCCACCAACGACCTCATCGCCATCAAGTACCTCGAGGCGCTCCAGGGCATCGCGGACGGTCGGGCGACCAAGATCTACCTGCCGCTCGACACGGGCGGCCTCTACGGGTCGCTCGCGGGGATCGCCGAGCTCTTCCGTGGCGCGGGCGACGACCCGCAGGACGACGGCGCGCCCCGGCGGGAGCGGTCGCTGGTCCCCGAGGTCCCCGAACCGCCGCCGGTGCCGCCGGAGGTCGCGGAGGCGGCCGCGCGGGTCGCCAGGGCCGCGGAGTCCGGCGCCCAGGACTGAGCGCCCAGGACTGGGCGCTCAGCGCGAGGCGGAGAGGGGCACCAGCGAGAACTCGCTGGTGGGGTCGTCCTCGTCCTCGACCACCGACCACCCGCACAGCTCCGCGAGCCGGGCGTGGCCCTCCTGGGGGCCGGTGGCGATGATCTCGTCGCCGTGACGCAGCACCGCGAAGCCCCTCGGCCGGTAGCGGTACCGGTTGTCGCGCCGGATGGCGAGCACGTGGAACCCGGGCTCGATGTCGAGCTGCAGCTCGGCGAGCGAGCGGCCGTCGACGGCGGAACCCGCGCCGACGGGCAGCTGGACCGCGACGTCGTCGGTCTCCCCGAGCGCGACCTTCACGATCGGGTGGAAGCCCCGGTCGTCGCTGAGGAGCCAGACCATCTGGTGGGCCTGGTTGCCGAGCCCCTGGGCCGCCGTGGCGAGCTGCAGCAGCCCGCGCAGCGGCGAGGGGTCGACGTCCTCCTTCGCGGCGCGCAGCACCCACAGCTGCAGGTGGTCCTTCATCTCGTCGAGGCGCTCGGCGAGGTGGCGCACCTCCGCGGCGAGGCCGGCGTCCTGCAGCGCCAGCGCCGAGTAGGCGAGGCCGACCGCGGTCTCCGAGACGTTCTTCATCTCGACGAGCACGTCGACCGCGCGCTCGAGGTCGGTCAGCGCACCGCCGGGTGCCTCCTCGGGCGGGTCCCAGGTGGGCGCGGCGGCGAGCTCGTGCAGGCGAGCGATGCCGGCAGGCGCGCCGCGCAGGAACAGCACGTCGCCCGGCAGCAGCACGAGGTTGCCGTCGACCTCCCCGATCATCCAGGCGCGCTCCCGGCGGATCGCGACGACGCGCATGCCGCACTGCACCGGGATCTCGAGGTCCTTGAGCGGGCGGTGCGCCATGTGGGAGCCCTCGCGCACCCACACTCGGTGCGAGACCTCCTCCGCCTTGGACAGGTCGACGATGAGCTCGCGCGGGATGCCGAGCCGGTGCGTCACGATCCGGGTGACGTCGACGGCGGTGTTGGCGATCCCCTCGATCGCCGAGATGATCTGCAGCACCGACGCCATGCCGTCGGCCTCGGCCGGGCGGCGGACGGCCAGGATGCACACGGCGCGCATGTCCTGGACGAGGTCGTTCATGCGCTCCTCGAGCTCGGCCACCTCGGTCGCCATGCCCGGGTCGTTGAAGTACACCGCCGCGTAGGCGAGGTCGACCATGATCTCCGAGGAGTCCTTCGCCTCGGCGAGCATGGCCCGCAGACTTCGTGGTCGGTCTTCCATCAGGGCTCGGACACCTCGCTCCCGCGGCCAGCACCGTCAGGATAGGCCCCAGTGGTGCCGGCCGGACCGCCGCTCACGCCACCACCGCGAGCTGGCGGGACTCGACGAGCAGCGTGCCGTCCCGGGCGAGGATCCGGCCGTGCTCGACGAGGTACCCGTCGCGGGCCACCGGGGCGGCGAACTCGACGAAGCAGTGGTCCTGCGGGTCCGCGGGCAGGCCCCGGTAGTGGACGGTGAGGTCGATGGTCGGGACGGCGAGCGGGTGGTCGACCCGGCAGAAGATCGGCGGCATCCACGCGTCCGACATCGCGGTGAGCACCACCTCGTCGACCGGCTCGGGCTCGGCGGGCCGCAGCCACCCGCCGCAGCGGGCCCTCGCCTCGCCGGTCGGGCCGGGGCGGAACGGCAGGTCGCCCAGCACCCACCGCAGGTCGTAGTGGCCGCGCATCGGCACGTCCCGCTCCGGGTCGACCTCCACGTGCGGCACCTCCTCGGGGCGCGGCACCGGGCGACCGTCGGGCAGCGTCGGCAGCCCGGGGTCCTCGTCGTAGGCGACGGGTGCGTCCCGGTCGACCGCGAGCGACGCCAGCCCGAGCGCCAGGAGGCGCCCCTCCTGGAACATGCGGACCGTGAGGTTCGTCACGGTCCGCCCGGCGCGCTCCACCGTGACCCCCACGTCCACGTCGCCCTCCGCGGGCGGGCGGAGGTACTGCACGTGCAGCGTGCGTGGCCGCCGGCCCCCGTCCCCGGCCTCGGCGAGGACGGCGCGCAGCAGCACGGCGGCGACGTAGCCCCCGTTGGGGCCGTTCACGATCCACCAGCTGCGGTCCATGCGGGCCCGGTAGCGGCCCTCACCGAGCGGTTCGACCGCCGTGTCGCGCGCGAAGCGGGTCGGGGGATCCTCGTGGGTCATGGCCTGACATGATGGTCCGCGATGGACGACCCGTTCGATCGAGGGCGATGGTCGCTCCCCCACCTCGCGGTGGAGCTGGAGGACCTCGCCGCGCGGGCTCGTCCGCCGTTCGAGTCCGTGCACCCCGCCGGAGTGGACTGGGCGGTGGACCACCTGCTCGACGGCGTCACGCCGCGCGAGCTGTGCGAGGCGGCCATGTGGGTGGGCCTGCGGCGTTGCCGCACCGAGGGCCGGGGGCCGCTCGGGTTGGTCACGCACTCGGTGCTCGGCGCGGCGGCGTGCGCGTCGGTGCCCACGGACGACCCGGTCGTCGCCGCGACCGCCGCGGTGCAGCACGTGGCGTACACCGTCGGCTCCTACCGCGGCGGGGCGAACGACGACCGCGAAGGCCCGCACGTGCTCGGCTGGTACGACCCCGACGACGCGTCGGGCGACCCGGTCGAGCGGTTCCTCGAGGCCGCCGGCGCCGGCGAGTGCGACCTCGCGGACCACTGCTGGCTCTCGGCGGTGGCCGCCGACGCCGACCGGGCGGAGCAGGCGCTCGTGTCCGCCGGTGCGGCCGGCTACCACCTCAACGAGCACAAGCTGGTCTACCCCGCCCAGCTCCGGGCGTGGGTCGGTGACGGTGCGCCGCTCGACCCGGTGCTGTTCCGGGCCGCCGCCAGGTACGCCGGGAACCACCTCCAGGACCCGCTCCGTGCGGAGTCCCGGCGCGCGGACGCCGCGGCGCTCGCGATCGAGGCGGACGAACGGGGCGGAGGGGTCGGGCCGCGTGGTGACCTCGAGCGCGTCTCGGTCGTCGCCACGGGCATCGCCCGCACCAACCCGAAGGACCTCACCCCCCTGCTCATGGGGTCGCTCAGCGAGGGGCTCGCCCCCGAGGACCTCGTCCACGCGGTGTCGCTCGTGGGCGCGGCACGCTTCGCGTCGACGACGTTCGACCACCGCGGCCCCGTCGGCGCGCTGCACAGCGGCACGGGGACCAACGCGGTCCGCCGCTGCCTGGAGCGGGCGGCGTCACCCGAGTCCCGCTACGAGCTGGCGATCTGCTCGACCGAGAGCCCACGGGCGCTGCACCTCGCCCCGCTCGGCGAGCTCTCCACACCACACTCCGACGACGAGGCGCTCGAGGACATGGTCGCCGCGATCCGCGGGGGCGACCCCGACGCGGCGGCGGAGGCCGCGTCGGCGGTGCCGGTGGACGACGGCGCGGCGATCGAGCGGGCGTGGGCGGTGGTGTTCGCGGCAGTCGTGCGCGACCAGTGGATGCTGCTGCACGGCATCAAGCACGCGGTGGCGATGCACGAGGACTTCGGCGCCTCGGGCCACCCCGCCCGCATCTGGTACCTCGCGGCGGCGGCGCGGACCGCCGCGCACGCCGCGGCCGCCGAGCAACCGGTCGCCGCGGAGGTCGCCCGCCGACTGGGCTGAGCGGGCGGTACCGTTGGCCGAAACGGCGTGAGAGGTGGCCATGTCCCGCAACCCGATCCTCAACGACAGGGCCTTCCAGCCGCAGGGCGGCACGGCACTGCGCGAACGGCCGACGCCTGCCGAGGAGTGGGAGGCCGCGCAGCGCATGGGCCAGGGCGCGACCGCGGGCCAGCAGGCGGCCTGGTCGCGCACCGCGCCCCAGGGGCCGATCGTCATCGAGGGGCGGACGATGTCGCTCGGCGGGGTCGCCTCCGCCACGCTGCTGATGTTCGCGTTCGTGCTCCTCGGCGGCTGGTGGGGCTGGACGCAGGTCAGCGAGCGGTCCAACCCGCTGTGGCCGGCACCGGGCGAGCCGGAGGTCCTCGCGACGCTGGAGCGCCCCGGCGTGCTGTGGGGCGCGCTCGGCATCGGGTTCCTGCTCGCGATCGTCACTGCGTTCGTGCCGAGGATCGCCCGCTTCACCGCGATCCCCTACTCGATCGCCGAGGGCGTGCTGCTCGGCATGATCTCCCACCTCTACGACGCCCAGTTCAACGGCATCGTCCTGCAGGCGATCGTCGCGACCTTCGGGGTCTTCCTCGCGATGTTGGCCCTCTACGGGCTCCGGATCCTGCGGGTCACGCCACGGTTCGTGAAGGGCGTGATCGCCGCGACGTTCGGGGTGGTCGTGCTCTACGTGGGCGCCTGGCTGTTCAGCCTGTTCACCGACAGCACCGTGTCGTTCCTCCACGACGCCACCCCGCTCGGCATCGGGATCAGCGTGGTGGTCGTCGTGATCGCGGCGCTGAACCTCGTCCTGGACTTCGACTTCATCGAGCGCGGGTCGCAGAACCAGCTGCCGGCGTACATGGACTGGTACGCGGCGTTCGGCCTCGTCGTCACGCTCGTGTGGCTGTACCTCGAGATGCTGCGGCTGCTCGCCAAGCTCCGCGAGTAGGCCCGCCGCTCAGTGGCCGTTGGTGGACCAGTGCCACGGCTCCGACGGCAGGTTGTACAGCCCGAAGCGGTGGGCGTTGTTCGACAGCCAGATGAACGCCGGGTCGGATCGTGAGGTGATGAGCGACCCGTTCGAGGTGAAGTCGATCGCGAGGCCCTTCTCGTGCATCGACGTGCCCGGCCGCGCGGTCGGCGGGGTGCACTGCGACGCCGGCTTCAGGTAGATGTCGTAGTAGGTCGGCCCGCAGTTGTTCCGACGCGTGTCGATCTGCCCCTGCGGGTCCCGGTAGCCACCGCCACCGAGGTTGAAGCCCGCGGCGCTCGCCGCGTTCAGCAGCGCCTGCACGTTGGCGGCGATCGACTTGTGCACCCAGATGCCCCCGACCCGGGTGACGTCGTTCCAGGTCACGACCCCCGACGGCGGTGGCGGGGTCGGCGCCGGAGGCCGGGTCGTGGTCGGGCGTGGCGAGGGTGCCCGCGGCGCGGTCGTCGTGGTCACGGGCGTGGCGACCGGTGGCCGCTCCTCCCTGACCGTCAGCACCTCCGTGGAGGGTGAGGCGGGCCCCGACTCGCGCAGGGCGAGCTCCTTCGCCGCGAGCTCCTCGGACGCCCTTCGGTCGAGCTCGGCGAGCATCGCCGCCTCGGCGAGCGCGTGGTCGAGCCGCGCGTCGAGGTCCGCGGCGAGCTGCCGCTGCTCCGAGCGCGTCCGGTCGAGCTGCACGAGCTGCACCGCGGCGTCGTTCGCGGCGTCCCGTGCCTTCCGCTCCGCCGCGCGGGCACGCTCGCGCTCGCGGGCCGCCTGCTCCTGCTTCTCGACGAGCTCCCCGACCACGCGGTGGCGCTCCTCGGTGAGGATCTGGAGCACGTTGGCGGCGAACGAGGCGTCGTCCGCCTCGCTGATGGAGAGCACCATCAGCGCGTCCTCGGCCGGCGGGCGGATGTAGGCCTCGACGGCGTACTCGACGACCGTGCGTCGCGCCGCTTCGACGTGGAGCTCGGCGGCGGCGACCCGCGCTTCGGCGCGCCGGACCTCTTCCTGCGCGGCGGCCGCCTCCGCCTCGGCCCGCTCGACCGCGGCGAGCTGCGCCGCGTAGCGGGAGTCGAGGCGGGCCAGCTCGGCCCGCACCTGGTCGCGGTCCGCAGTCAGCACGTCGATGCGGTCGGCGTCCCCGCCGTCGGGGTCGGGTGTGGGTGCGGCCCACGCGCCGGGCGTCGCCGCAGCCGCCAGCGCCACGGCGGCCGCCATCGCCACGGCGGCCAGCCGCGACCTGGGTGGGAGCAGGCCTCGGGTGTCGCTCATCCCCCTGCTCAACGGACCAGCCGGGCAGGTCGTTGACGCGTGCCGGCTGGTTCGTGTCGGAGGCGTTCGCGGGCGCGATCCATCACCTTCTCCTTCGACCGCCCGCGGAGGAACTTGAGGGTAGCCGGGGGCTCAGCCCCCGAGGAGACCTCCGAGCCCACCCGACTTCTTCTCGGTGGCCTGGTGCCCACCCTCCACGACGCTCTCGGCCGGCTGCACGAGCACGTAGCCCTGGCCGCCGAAGGCCATCTGGATGAGCTCGCCGGTGCCGCCGCGGATGAGCGACTTCATGCCGCCGGTGTCGACGCGCACGTCCATGGTGACCCCGGAGGTCCACAGCACGACGGCGTCCGCGTCGGCGTAGGTGGGGGCGCTGCCGACGTCGAGCGCGACCGGGTCGCCCTTGGTGGTGACCGCGACGTAGCCGGTGCCGCGCAGCGACACGTTGTAGAGGCCGCCGGCCATCATCGAGGCGCGCCCGGCGTTCACCCGGTGGATGTCCCACTCGATCGAGGCGGAGAACGCGAGCACGTTCGCGCCGTTGACCGAGATCGAGTCGTTCTCGAGGTAGAAGACCTGGATCTCCGAGGCCATGTCGGCGAGGAAGAGCTCGCCGGTGCCCTCGCAGGTCATCATGCTGACGCCCTCGCCGGTGAGCTTCGACTTGAGCATCTTGTTGAGCCCGCCGGAGCCCTGGTTCTGGAAGCGCACGTCGCCCTGGTAGGCGACCATCGAGCCCATCTTGGCGAACACGGGCCCGTACTGCATGGCC
>Ga0079224_100016195_pt1 | contig 10460 bp, 5 predicted proteins | sample Stecom2015_FD_80414 | JGI IMG/M metagenome (GOLD analysis project Ga0079224, IMG submission 80414) | Agricultural soil microbial communities from Utah to study Nitrogen management - Steer compost 2015 | ecosystem: Environmental > Terrestrial > Soil > Agricultural land | place: USA: Utah...
CCCCCCCGGGTCCCGGGGAAAGCCGCGCCGGCACGGGGGCTCGCGCCGCTTCCGGACAGGGGATCCGCCCGCCCGGAGAGAGGGCCGCCCTCAGGCGGAGGCGGGCCGGGCGGAGAAGGCGACGCGGGACTCGGCGCCGCCGGGCGCGCCGCACGGGAGCCGCCCTGTCCGCCGCGTCCGCCCGACCCGCCTGCCCCGGCCGCCCGCCCGCGGTTCTGCGAGCGGGCGGCCAGGACCACGGCCATCGGAACCCGGAGCGGACCTGGGTGCCCGGCGTTCGGGCCGAGCCGCCGGAAGCGGGGCCTCCGCCCGGTACGAGGGTTCTTGCACCCGGGGCCCGCCGGGGCTTCCCGGTTCCGGCCGCGCGCCTGCTCGGGGCGGGAGACGGGCGGGCCGCACTGCCCGCGTAAGAGGTCTTGGGCGACCCGGTGCCAATCGGGCGTTCACCCGCCGGCCTTCCGTCCCGGGCGGGGAAGCGGCGGTTCGGAGGCTGCGCCGGTCCAGGGGCAGGCCTCCGGGGCTCTGGGACGGGGCAGGCGTGCTTTCCGAACCGCTGCACGCCATCAGGGGCCGCCTGGCGGGCCGGGCGGAGGCGGCGCCTCCGGCCTTCTGGACTCGATGCGGCGGACGCGGGGCGGCCGGCGGAGACCCCCATCGCCGATCGGGGGAGCCGGCCCCGCCCGGTCCCCTCCGCCCGGTCCACCTCGGGCGGGCGTCCTCTCCTCGGCGGGCAGGGGAGAACGGCGCCCCGGGTCCGGCAGAGGAAGGCGGGGCCGGCGGCCTCGGGGGAGAGGCCGGAGCGCCGACCGGAACCCCTGTTCCCCGGGCCCGCCGGCCGGCCCGGGCACCGGCGGGTCGGCCGGGCCGGCGCCCGGAGGGGAGCGCCGCGGGCCGCCCGATGGCGGCGTTCTCCGCTCAGCCCAGGGTCACGATGGACTTGTGCTCCAGGTACTCCTCCAGCCCCTCCGGGCCGAACTCCCGGCCCAGGCCGCTGGCCTTGTACCCGCCGAACGGGGTGTTCACGTCGATGTTGAAGACGTTCACCCCGAACGTCCCGGCGCGGATCCGCCGGGCCAGGGCCAGGCCGCGCTCCTGGTCGGCGGTCCAGACCGAACCGGCCAGTCCGTAATCGCTCTCCTCCGCGAGCCGGACCGCCTCCTCCTCGCCGTCGTAGGGGATCACCGCCAGCACCGGGCCGAAGATCTCCTCCCGGGCGATGCGCATCCCGTTGTGCGCGTCGACGAAGACCGTCGGCTCGACGTAGAACCCCCGGTCCAGGCCGTCCGGCCGGCCGCCGCCGACGGTGATCCGGGCGCCCTCGGCGACCCCGGAGGCGATGTAGCCCTCCACCCGCTCGCGCTGCCGCTCCGAGACCAGCGGCCCGATCTCGGTCGCCGGGTCCGCCGGGTCCCCCACGGCCAGCGCGGCGACCCGCTCGGTGACCGCCTCGACCACCTCGGCGTAGCGGGACCGCGGGGCGAGGATACGCGCCTGGGCGATGCACGCCTCGCCGTTGTTGAGCAGCGCGGTCAGCGGCAGCATCGCGGTGTAGCCGGCCAGGTCGGCGTCGTCCAGGAGCACCGCGGCGGACTTGCCGCCCAGCTCCAGGCTGCACCCCTTGAGCGCCTCGCCGCAGATCGCCCCGATCCGCCGGCCGGCCGCGGTCGACCCGGTGAAGGCCACGTGGTCCACCCCGGGGTGGGAGACCAGGTGCTCGCCGGCCCCGCGGCCGGCCGCGACGATGTTCAGCACGCCCGGCGGGACCCCGGCCTCCTCGGCCAGCTCGGCGAGCGGGTAGGGGTCCAGCGCGGTCTCGGGGGCCGGCTTGACCACCACGGTGCACCCGGCGAGCAGCGCCGGGGCCACCTTCGCCATGATCAGGAACTGCGGGACGTTCCACGGCACCACCGCCGCCACGACGCCGACCGGCTCCCGCTCGACGTGCACCGGGCCGAGCAGCCCCTGGCGGGTCTCCCGCCAGGTGAACCCCTCGGCCAGCCCCGCGTAGTAGTCCAGGGTCCGCTCCGGGATCGGCACCTGGGCCAGTCGCGAGAAGGAGATCGGGCAGCCCATCTCGGCGGTGATCAGCTCCGCGAGCTCCGCGGAGCGCCGCCGGTACCCCTCGGCCAGGCGGGCCAGGACCGCGGCCCGCTCCGCGGGGGCGGTCCGCGGCCAGGGGCCCTCGTCGAAGGCCCGCCGGGCGGCCGCCACGGCCCGGTCCATGTCCGCCGCGGTCCCCTCCGGGACCCGGCCGACCGCCTCCCCGCTGTGCGGCGAGACGACCTCGATGGCGGCGGCGGAGGCGGGCTCGGTCCACTCGCCGCCGATGTAGAGCCGGTCGTGTTCGCGCATCAGGCCTCCCAAACAGAACGAGAACAGGTTTCAGTTTGCCTCGGGGGAGCGGAACCTGCCAGGGCCGTCCCGGTGCACCTCGGCCGAACGGGTTCCGCCCGCCGGCCCGCCCCGGACCGGCCCGCGAAGAATGTGGCCCCCGCGACCGGGACCCGCGGCGCGGACGCGCCTATCCACAGGCGCGAGCGGCGTAGGCTCATGAGGCGTCCTCTGTCCCACCGATCCGCATAACGGGGTAACCGCGCCATGGCCGACTCCTTCGTCCATCTGCACGTCCACACCGAGTACTCGATGCTGGACGGTGCGGCGAAGTTGAAGAACCTGTTCGAAGTCGCCCAGCAGGAGAAGATGCCCGCGGTCGCGATGACCGACCACGGCAACATGCACGGGGCCAACGACTTCTACAAGCAGGCCAAGGCCGCCGGGGTCACCCCGGTCATCGGCGTCGAGGCCTACGTCGCCCCCGAGTCGCGGTTCCACAAGAAGCCGGTCCGCTGGGGCGACCCCAGCCAGCGCAGCGACGACGTCTCCGGCGGCGGCGCCTTCAACCACATGACGATGTGGGCGCAGAACAAGGAGGGGCTGCACAACCTCTTCAAGCTCAACTCGCGCGCCTCCACCGAGGGCTTCTTCCGCAAGCCCCGGATGGACAAGGAGCTCATCTCCGAGCACGCCCGCGGCATCATCGCGACCACCGGCTGCCCCTCCGGCGCGGTGCAGACCCGGCTCCGCCTGGGCCAGGAGGCCGAGGCGATGGAGGTCGCCGCCGCCTACCGGGACATCTTCGGCGCGGAGAACTACTTCGTCGAGCTGATGGACCACGGCCTGGACATCGAGCGGCGGGTGCGCGAAGGGCTGCTGCACATCGCCAAGGAGCTCGGGCTGCGCTTCGTGGTCACCAACGACTCGCACTACACCTACGAGCGCGAGCGCGACGCGCACGACGCCCTGCTGTGCATCCAGACCGGCGCGAAGATCGCCGACGAGAACCGGTTCCGGTTCGGCGGCTCCGGCTACTACCTGAAGACCGCCGAGGAGATGCGCGCCATCGACTCCTCCGAGGCCTGGCAGGAGGGCTGCCGCAACACCCTGGCCATCGCCGAGATGGTCGACACCACCGGCATGTTCGACTACTACAACCTCATGCCGCAGCTCCCCTGGCCGGAGGGGGAGACCGAGGAGAGCTACTTCCACAAGCAGGTGATGCAGGGCCTGGAGCGCCGCTTCCCCGACGGCGTCCCGGAGGACTACGTCAAGCAGGCCGAGTACGAGGTCGGCGTCATCCTGCAGAAGGGCTACCCGTCCTACTTCCTGGTGGTCGCCGACTTCATCAACTGGGCCAAGGAGAACGGCATCGCGGTGGGCCCGGGCCGGGGCTCCGCCGCAGGGTCGCTGCTCGCCTACGCGCTCGGCATCACCGACCTCGACCCCATCCCGCACAGCCTGATCTTCGAGCGGTTCCTCAACCCCGAGCGCGAGTCCCCGCCCGACATCGACATCGACTTCGACGAGCGCCGGCGCGGCGACGTCATCCGCTACGTCACCGAGAAGTACGGCGAGGACAAGGTCGCCATGATCGCGACCTTCGGCACGATTAAGGCCAAGGCCGCCGTCAAGGACGCCTCCCGCGTCCTGGGCTTCCCCTACGCGCTGGGCGACCGCATCTCCAAGGCGTTCCCGCCCACCGTCATGGGCAAGGACATCCCGCTCTCCGGCATCTTCGACGAGAAGCACCCGCGCTACAACGAGGCCGGCGAACTGCGCCAGCTCTACTCCGACGACGCCGAGGTCAAGCAGGTCATGGACCTGGCCCAGGGCCTGGAGGGGCTGATCCGGCAGACCGGCGTGCACGCCGCCGGCGTCATCATGAGCTCCGAGCCCATCACCGACCACATCCCGGTGATGATGCGCGACTCCGACGGGGTGATCATCACCCAGTTCGACTACCCGACGTGCGAGTCGCTCGGCCTGATGAAGATGGACTTCCTCGGGCTGCGCAACCTCACGATCATGGACGACTGCATCAAGAACATCGAGGCCAACCGGGGCGAAAAGGTCGACCTGCTCAGCCTGCCCCTGGACGACAAGCCCACGTTCGAACTGCTGCAGCGCGGCGACACCCTGGCGGTCTTCCAGTTCGACGGCGGCCCGATGCGGGCCCTGCTCCGCCAGATGAAGCCCGACCACTTCGAGGACATCTCCGCGGTCGGCGCCCTGTACCGGCCCGGCCCGATGGGCGCCAACTCCCACATCAACTACGCGCTGCGCAAGAACGGGCAGCAGGAGATCACCCCGATCCACCCCGAGCTCGAAGAGCCGCTCAAGGACATCCTGGGCACGACCTACGGCCTGATCGTGTACCAGGAGCAGGTCATGCAGATCGCGCAGAAGGTCGCCGGGTACTCGCTCGGCGAAGCCGACCTGCTCCGCCGCGCCATGGGCAAGAAGAAGAAAGAGGTCCTGGACAAGGAGTTCAAGCCGTTCAGCGAGGGGATGAAGAAGAACGGCTACTCCGCGGAGGCCGTCAAGACCCTCTGGGACATCCTGGTCCCCTTCTCCGACTACGCCTTCAACAAGGCGCACAGCGCCGCCTACGGCCTGGTCTCCTACTGGACCGCCTACCTCAAGGCCAACTACCCGGCCGAGTACATGGCGGCCGTGCTCACCTCGGTCAGCGACGACAAGGACAAGAGCGCGCTCTACCTCAACGAGTGCCGCCGGATGGGCATCAAGGTGCTGCCGCCCGACGTCAACGAGTCGGACGCGACCTTCACCCCGCGCGGGGAGGACGAGATCCGCTTCGGCCTGGAGGCGATCCGCAACGTCGGCGGCAACGTCGTCGACGGCATCGTCAAGGCCCGCACCGAGAAGGGCCGGTTCACCGGCTTCGCCGACTTCCTGGACAAGGTCCCCCAGCAGGTCTGCAACAAGCGGGTGGTGGAGTCGCTGATCAAGGCCGGCGGCTTCGACGAGTTCGGCCAGCCGCGCAAGGGCCTGGTGCTCGTGCACGAGCAGGCCATCGACGCGATCATCGGGCACAAGCGGGCCGAGGCCGCCGGCCAGGACTCGCTGTTCGGCGGCATCGCCGAGCCGGAGTCGGGCATCCAGGTGGTCCCGGACATCCCAGAGGGCGAGTGGGACAAGACCACCCTGCTCGCGTTCGAGCGGGAGATGCTCGGGCTCTACGTCTCCGACCACCCGCTGCTCGGCCTGGAGAGCATGCTGGCCGCCAACACCGACTGCTCCGTCGCCGACCTCGCCGAGCGGCCCGACGGGACCACGGTCACCGTCGGCGGCCTGCTCTCCGGGCTGACCCGCAAGATCACCAAGCAGGGCAACAGCTGGGCGATGGCGCAGCTGGAGGACCTCGGCGGCGCCGTGGACTGCATGATCTTCCCCAACACCTACCAGCTCTGCTCCCAGGTGCTGGCCGAGGACGCGGTGCTGTTCGTCAAGGGGCGGCTGGACCGCCGCGAGGACGTCCCCAAGCTCATCGCGATGGAGGTCATCCAGCCCGACCTGTCCCAGGTCGGCAAGGAGCAGCCGGTGGTGGTCTCGATGCCGATCTCCCGGGTGGAGAAGAACACCATCAGCGAGTTCCGCGACATCCTGGACCGCAACCGCGGCCAGACCCAGGTCCACCTCCAGGTGCACAACGGCCCGCGCACCACGGTCTTCGCCCTGGACGAGGGGCTGCGGGTGAGCCCGTCGCCGGCGCTGATGGGCGAGCTCAAGGCGCTGCTCGGCTCCAACTGCCTGGGCGGCGCCTGAGCGGCCGCCGGGCATGCGGGTGAACGCCCGCATGCCCGGCCGGGCGCCCGCCCGCCCCGCGGGCACGGGACGGGCGGCCGCGGCGCCGCGGACTCACCCGGACAGGGCGGCCCCCTGCGGCCAGGAGCGGAGCAGGTCCAGTCGGCCGCCCTGCCGGGCGGTCTCCTCCAGTACGTGCAGCAGAACCCAGCGCAGCGTCACCCGGGCGCCGCCCTGCTGCACCAGCCGTGCCCCGGCGCGCTGCTCCAGCCGGGCGGTGACCGCCCGTGAGCGCGCGCACTGCGCGTCGTACTCGTCCAGGAGGACCGCGAGCGGGCGCGGCGGACCCTCCGCCGGCCCGCCGCCCCCTTCCGGCGGGCGGGGGATCCGGTCCGGGCGGCCCAGCATCACCACCTCGAACCAGTGGTGCTCCACCCAGGTGAGATGGGCCGCCACCGCGTGCGGCGAGAGCGGCGCCGGATGCGCCGGCGGCTGCTCGCCCAGCTCCGCGCAGAGCGCGCGCACCGTGGCGCGCTGCCGGTCCAGATAGGCCGAGACCATGGTGGCCTCGTCCGCGGCCGACGGCAGCGCGGAGCGGCGTGCCCGCCGCCGAGCGGCGGGGTTCGTTCGGAGAGGCCTCACATTGCTGTCCACCGGTGTGTTCATGCGGTCATTGTGATGACCGCCCCCGGTCGGGACCACTGGTTTTCCCGGCTGCGGGCCGGGATAGATTCGATGCAGCGGAACGGAAGGGGGCACCGGCCGATGGTGCGCAGACGGTGGACCGCGGGAGCGGCGGTCCTGGCGGCGGTCGCGCTGCTCGGCATCCCCCTCGGGGCGCTGTGGTGGGGGATATCCTCCCGGCCCGAGGTCACCGTCGCCGACGGAGGCGGCGTGCTGCCCTACCCCGCGACCGAGGCCTCCTTCGGGGTCCAGGGCCGCTACGCGCTCCTCGCCGCCGGGGCGGGGATGCTCACCGGCTACTGCTCCTACCTGGCTCAGTACCGCCTGGCGCGGCGCGCGGCGGAGCGGCCCGGGGCCGCCGGCCCCGTACCGGACCTGCGGATGATCTGCCTGGTCGGGCTGACCGCAGGATCGATCGCCGGGGCGCTGCTGCTCTGGGGGACCGGGGTGCTCCTCGACGGGGACGCCTTCGAGCGCGCCCTGGCCGCGGCCGAGCCCGGCGACGTGATCTCCGACCGGATCCGCCTGGACGCGCTGGGCGCGCTGGTGGTCTGGCCGTTCGTCGCGGTGCTGCAGTACGGGCTCTTCGACGCGGTCAGCATCTGGCGCCGCGACCTGCCCACCGACGGCGTCGCCGCCCCGCCGCCCGCCCCGGAGCGGCCCGCCGTCCCGGCCGGAACCCCCGCCGGCCCCGGCGCCACCGGAGGCGCACCCGACCGCTCCCTGGGACCCGCTGCAGAGGCCGGAGCCGAGCGCCCCTCCTGACCGGCCGGCCCTGGTGCCCCCGGCTCGCCGGCCCGATCAGGATCCGGGGAGGGGAACCTCCCCGTTGACCTTGGAAAACCTTGGACCCATCGGCCGGTCCAGGCCCGCTCACCGGTACGGGCCCGCGACCGGAGACCGGTCGGTCATGCGGCCGAGGTCGAGGGAGGGGGCAGAGGCCGCTGGAGGCGGGCCGGGCGCAGAGCGGTAACGGCAGAGGACCCGCCCAGGAGGCCCCGTCCTGATCTTCGATCGGATCAGCGGCTCAGGGCACCGGACCGTCGACCGGGTTCCACCCCCTGCGTCGGGCCCCGCCCGTTCGCGCGCCGAGCGCCCCCGCAGTTCCGCTTCCCGCCGGCGGGCTCCGGTCGCCCGTCCTCGCCCGGTCCACCGGGGAGCGGGGCCCGGAGCGGCGCACCGGCCGCCCGGCCGGCGGCGCGGACCCGGCGGGGCGAGCGGGCGGCGCGCCGGAAAACGCTGCGGCCGGAAGCAGGCGCTCCCGGGCGTCCGGCCCCGGGAGCGGGCGGCTCGGGCCGCCCAGCAGCAGGGACGCGGCGCGGATGCGCTCGGCCCGTACCTGCCGCCCGGCGCCCGCCGGCGCTCAGCGCGGGCGGTTCCGGGCCGCGGTGGTCGGGTCGCCGTCACCGCGCCAGATGCCGCTCCCGCCGTCCCCGGAGAAGTCGCCGCCCAGGCCGCCGTCGGGACGGCCGAAGCCGCGGCCGACCGCGGCGGCGAACGACCGGACCAGGGCGAGCTCGCGCAGCTCCGGCGGATCGGCCTCGCCGGCCTGCCGGCGCAGCGACCGGAAGCCCAGCAGCGCGGTGGAGCGCAGCGCCGCCGTCGGGCCGCCGGCCGGCGCGGCGCGGTGCGCCTCGGCCAGCAGCGCGTCCCCCGCGAGGGTGCGCGGGCCGAGCCGCCCGCCGGTGGCCCGGTAGGCGCCGTGCACGGTGAACCAGCCGGCGTACAGCGCGAGGGCGACCGGGGCGACCCGCGGCGAGGGCACCGCGGCAAGGGCGGTGCCGGCGGCGACGGCGCCGCACAGCACCGGGCCGCTGAGCGCGCCCACCGCGCGGCGGGACAGGTGCAGGTGGAAGGGGTAGGTCAGGAGCAGCCCGGCGCAGAGCACCGACCAGATCCCCTCCGGGCCGGAGGACGGGCGCATCCCGAACACCAGCAGCCCCGGGCCGAGCACCGCGGCGGCCACCCCCAGCACGGTGTGCAGGCCGACGGCTGCGCACCTGACCCGGCGCACCCCGCGCATCCGCTGCGGCGGGAAGAACAGCCCGAGGCGGCGGAGCCGCCACAGCACCACGGTCGCCTGGTCGCTCCGCGCGGCGGTGTTCACCAGCTCCTCGGCGCACATGCTGCGCTTGGGGCGCAGCCGATCGGCCATCACCCGGGCCGGCGGGCTGAGGGTGCGGATCAGCCGGGCCGCGGCGGACGGCTCGGGGTCGGGGCGGGCCACAGCGCCGTGCCCGCGGGCGATCACCCGGCCGCCGAGATAGAGCTCGGCCAGCGCGACCTCGCCCAACCGCTGCAGCCCGCCGGCGAGCATGCCCAGCTCCAGCGGGGTGAGCTCCTCCGCGCCGAGGACCGGGCGGCGCGGCCCGGCCCTGCGGAGCCGGGTGTGGGCGTGGCGCGAGGCGAGGAAACCGAGCAGGGGCAGCACGTGCAGGAGAACCGTGCCGAGCAGGATCGCCGGGACCATCGCGCCTCCTTCACGCGCCCCGCACCGAGTTGTGATGCAGACCACGTTAAAGCGGTCGGCGTGCGCTGAAAAGTGCCCTGCGGCAGCGGATCGACGCGAATTCGGCACGGAGGGTGACGGAAGCGCCGCTGTGCTGCGCCGCCGGGATGCGGCGGGCACGGCCCCGACCCGATCGGAGATCGGTCCCGGGGCGACCAGGGACGGTGCGGGGCGGCCCAGTGGAGCTCAGGGCAGCGGGGGATGGTTCGGGGCAGTCCGGCGCGGGCGCCGCCGTCGTCCACGCCGGTGGGGGGCGGGGCGAAGGCCCCAGCCGGATGCGGCGTCTCGCGGGGTCGGGGTGCAAGCGGGCAGCGACGGCGGAGGAAGGGGGCGGGACGGGCGTGTCGGCCGGGTGCGGCGCCCCGCGGGGCTGAGGTACAAGCCGGCGGCGACGGCGGAGGAAGGGGGTGGGACGGGCGTGTCGGCCGGGTGCGGCGCCCCGCGGGGTCGGGGTTCAAACCGGCAGCGACGGCGGAGGTGGGGTGGGGCGGAGCTCTTCACCCGGGTGCGGCGTCTCGCAGGGCTGAGGTACAAGCCGGCGGCGACGGCAGGGGGTAGGGGCGGCCGATCATGTACGACAGAGCAGGTGGAGGGGCGGGATTGTCGTGCCCCCGTTCTCCCCGGTGTCGAGGCCGTTCGGTTGGGGAACACCGCAACCCTCTGACCTGGGTGAACACGGACGGTGAAGGGGAGGGGGAGCGCCCTGCACACCTGGACGTCGCCTTCGTGACGGCGGGGAGCGCATCCTGGGGCGGATCAGTCCTCTTGGGGCCGGTATGGCCGTGATCGCGGAGCCGGTCCGGGTTTCGAGTCGCCCGGAAGACGAGAAAAGGGGCCTCGGAAACCTGGGAGGGGTGGCGAAGAGGCGAGGCGCCGCACCTGCTCTCCCAAGAGGCCTCGCTTTCGCCACTCTGAGTAATCAGAGAGGGGGTGGTGTCGGGATCTGGGCTTGCTACTCGCGCGTACACGTCATTCGGCCTGCCGGGGAGGTATGCAGACCGCGCCGCCTCGCTCGATCTTCGCCAATAATCCGACATATAGGACATACCTCCTCTCTGGAGGCCCGGCCTCGCCTCTAGGGTGCGGCCCTCTCCTGCCAGGAACCGCGGGCCGGATCGGTGAGCGCGGCGCCCGCCCACTCCTGCCGTTGCCGCCCGCTTGAACC
>Ga0079224_100016197_pt1 | contig 10460 bp, 8 predicted proteins | sample Stecom2015_FD_80414 | JGI IMG/M metagenome (GOLD analysis project Ga0079224, IMG submission 80414) | Agricultural soil microbial communities from Utah to study Nitrogen management - Steer compost 2015 | ecosystem: Environmental > Terrestrial > Soil > Agricultural land | place: USA: Utah...
AACAGCAGCCGTGGGTGCGCTGGGGCGCGGACCGGCTGGTCAACCGGCGCGGTGAAGTGTTCGCCGCGCCCGGCGCGGCCGCGATCCAGGGCCTCGCACACCTGTCCGGGCCGGACGAGCGTCTCGCCGACGTGCTCGCGTTCCATGCCGAATGCCTCGACGCGTTCGCGCGCAGCGGCCTCGTCGTCACCGGCGTGCACCTGTCGGCGCGCGGCAGCTGGAGCCTCGATCTCGGCAACGGCGCGGTCATCGAAATCGGCCGCGTCCAGCCGCGCGCGCGGCTGGCCCGCTTCCTCGACGTGTGGCCGAGGATCGGCACCGGCCACGGCGGGCCGCCGGCCTCCGTCGACCTGCGCTACAGCAATGGTTTCGCGCTGCGCTGGCCCGAGCCGGCCGGCGTGCAGGGCGCACCCGCCATCGAGAAGGTCCCCGGATGAATCGCAAGACGGAAAGCAACCTCATTGTCGGCCTCGACATCGGCACGTCGAAGATCGTCGCGATCGTCGGCGAGCACGGCGCGGGCGAGGAGATCGAGGTCATCGGCATCGGCTCGCATCCGGCGCACGGGCTCAAGCGCGGCGTCGTGGTCGACATCGAATCGACCGTGCATTCGATCCAGCGCGCGATCGAGGAAGCCGAACTCATGGCCGGCTGCCAGATCCGCTCGGTCTACGCGAGCATCTCCGGCAGCCACATCCGCGACGAGAACTCGCACGGCACCGCCGCGATCCGCGACAAGGAAGTCAGCCAGGCCGATCTCGACCAGGTCCTCAATTCCGCCTGCGCGATCGCGATCCCGGCCGACCGCAGCGTGCTGTACCGCGAGCCGCAGGAATACCTGATCGACGGCCAGGAAGGCATCCGCCATCCGGTCGGCATGTCCGGCGTGCGCCTCGAGGCGAACGTGCACCTCGTCACCGGCGCGGCCAGCGCGATCCAGAACATCACCAAGTGCATCAACCGCTGCGGCCTCAGCGTGGACGAACTGCTGCCCGCGGCGGTCGCGTCCGCGCGCGCGGTGCTGACCGCGGACGAGCGCGAACTCGGCGTGTGCCTCGTCGACATCGGCGCGGGCACGACCGACATCGCGCTCTACACGCAAGGTGCGCTGCGCCACACAACCTCGCTGGCGATCGGCGGTGACCAGGTGACGTCGGACATCGCTCACCTCATGCGCACGCCGACCACGCATGCCGAGGAACTCAAGGTCCGCTATGCCTGCGCGCTCGCGCAGCTCGCGCACGCCGAGGAAACGATCCAGGTCCCGAGCGTCGGCGACCGGCCGCCACGGCGGCTCGCGCGGCAGAACCTCGCCGAGGCCGTGCAGCCGCGCTACGAGGAAATCTTCGAGATGGTCCAGGCCGACCTGCGTCGCAGCGGACGCGAGGAACTGGTCCGCGCGGGCATCGTGTTGACCGGTGGTGCGGCGCGCATGGAAGGCGCGCTCGACCTTGCCGAAGAGCTGTTCCACATGCCGGTACGGCTCGGCATCCCGCAGCACATGAGCGGGCTCGCCGACGTGGTTTCCAACCCGGTCCACGCGACCGGCGTCGGCCTGCTACTGCACGGCAGCCGGCACGAACTCCTGCGACCCGCGCCGGGCGGACCCGCGACCGCGATCGGCGGTCTGTGGGAGCGGGTGTCGGGGTGGTTCCGGGGCAATTTTTGAGGGCTGGGAATCGGGAATTGGGAATCGGGAATGGGAAAAGCGGTGAGACGAGAGACGGGAAACGGCGAGACGAGAGGCGAGAGGCGAGAGGCGGAGTGACGGGAGCAGGCGACGGGCGAGAGACAAGAGCGAGGAATGCAGCCCTCGGCCCTTGGCCCTCAGCCCTGGAAGAAGGCGGCGCGCCAGCCGCTGCGAAAGGACTACAGGGCCGAAAGACACGGGCTAGCAGCCAACTGCGGAGGAACGAACATGTTTGAACTGGTCGAGAAAATGGCACCGAATGCGGTGATCAAGGTCATCGGTGTGGGTGGTGGCGGCGGCAATGCCGTGAGCCACATGGTGCAGTCGAATGTCGAAGGCGTGGATTTCGTGTGTGCGAACACCGATGCGCAGGCGCTCAAGACCTGCGGCGCGAAGTTCACCCTGCAACTCGGTGCCAATGTCACCAAGGGACTCGGTGCGGGTGCGAACCCGGAGGTCGGTCGCCAGGCCGCTCTCGAGGACCGCGAGCGCATCTGCGAATTGCTGGAAGGCGCGGACATGGCGTTCATCACCTGCGGCATGGGTGGCGGCACCGGCACGGGTGCGGCGCCGGTGGTCGCGCAACTGGCCAAGGAACGCGGCATCCTGACCGTCGCCGTGGTCACCAAGCCGTTCCCGTTCGAGGGGCGCCGGCGCATGCAGGTCGCGCTCAAGGGGATCGAGGATCTCGGCCAGTACTGCGATTCCCTGATCACCGTGCCGAACGAGAAGCTGCTGACCGTGCTCGGCCGCGACGTGACCCTGCTGTCCGCGTTCAAGCAGGCCAACGACGTCCTGCTCGGCGCGGTGCAGGGCATCGCTGACCTCATCACGCGGCCGGGCCTCATCAACGTCGATTTTGCCGACGTGCGCACGGTCATGAGCGAAATGGGCATGGCGATGATGGGTTCGGGCAATGCGAAGGGCGATGACCGCGCGGTCGCGGCCGCCGAGTCGGCGATCAACAACCCGTTGCTCGAGGACGTGAACCTCGCCGGTGCCTGCGGCATCCTGGTCAACATCACGGCTGGTTCGAACCTGACCATGCGCGAGTTCGACGAGATCGGCCAGGTCGTGCACGAGTTCGCGAGCGAGGACGCGACCGTGGTCATGGGTACCGCGCTCGATCCGGAACTCAAGGACGAAGTGCGCGTCACCGTGGTCGCGACCGGCCTCAATCGCCAGGTGCTGCGCCAGCCGGTGCGCGAGACCCAGCGCGAAGCGGAACGGGTGCCGATGACCGTGGTACGCAACGCGACGACCGGCGATGTCGATTACATCGATGCGGGCCATCGCGCGCCGGCCGGCGAAGGCGCCCCATCGGCGCCGGCTCCGTCGCCGAACGATTACCTCGACATTCCCGCGTTCCTGAGGCGCCAGGCGGACTAGTGCAAGCCCGCTGAAATCCGCAGGAAATGGGCGGAATGGACGGATTGGCTGCCTGTCGCGTGGCGCCGCGGCAGGCCCGCGTGCGATGCGTTGCGGGTCGGCGATCTGTTGCGGAAACGCAACAGGTTGTCGGCCGCGCGCGTCAGCATGCTTTTCGCGGGGCGGATGCGTGTGCTAGCATCCGTCGCGTTTTGCCGCTCCTGTCCCTTGGCAGCACACGATAAAAATGATCAGACAACGCACGTTGAAGAATGTGATTCGCGCAACGGGCGTGGGGCTCCATACCGGCGAAAAGGTCTACATGACCCTGCGACCGGCGGCGGTGGATACGGGCATCGTATTCCGCCGCGTCGATCTGTCACCGCCCGTGGAGATCCGCTCCTGTTGCGAGAATGTCGGTGACACCCTGCTCTCCACGACCCTCGTGAAGGGGGACGTCCGCATCGCGACGATCGAGCATCTGCTCTCGGCGATCGCGGGCCTAGGCATCGACAATGCCTACGTCGACCTGTCCGCGCCGGAAGTGCCGATCATGGACGGCAGCGCGGGTCCGTTCGTGTTCCTGCTGCAGTCGGCCGGCATCGAGGAACAGGCCGCGGCCAAGCGCTTCATCCGCATCAAGAAGTCGTTCACCGTGCGCGAAGGCGACAAGTGGGCGCGCTTCGAACCGTTCGACGGTTTCAAGGTCGGCTTCTCGATCGACTTCGACCATCCGATGTTCACCAAGCGCACCTCGACCAGCGAGATCGATTTCTCGACCACCTCGTTCGTCAAGGAAGTCAGCCGCGCGCGCACGTTCGGTTTCATGCGCGACATCGAGATGCTGCGCGAGCGCAACCTCGCCCTCGGCGGGTCGATGGACAATGCGATCGTGCTGGATGATTATCGGGTCCTCAACGAGGACGGCCTGCGTTACGAGGACGAATTCGTCAAGCACAAGATCCTCGACGCGATCGGCGACCTGTACCTGCTCGGCCACAGCCTGATCGGTGCGTTCTTCGGTTACAAGTCGGGCCACGAGTTGAACAACCGGCTGTTGCGTTCCCTGCTCGCCGACAAGGCGGCGTGGGAAGAGGTGAGTTTCGAGGACGACGGCGTGGCGCCGATCTCGTACGCGCATCCTGCGCAGGCGATCTGAATCGCACGCAGCGAAGAAGGACAACGGATTTCCGCACGGAGATCCACGAGGGAGGGAACCGCCCCGGTTCCCGCGGGTCCGTCGGACGGACCCTAAGGGGAGTCATCCTCGGCGACGGACGCCAGACGAAGTAGAAGGGCCGCGGTTTCAGGGTCCGGGAGGGCCGTTGCCATGGTCCGCAGGTGGCGGATCGTCGCAGCAGAAAGCGGTTTCCGTCTCGAGGCGTCCGGGGGAACGTGCGGCAGAGGCGCCCCTTTCACGGCAAAATGTTCGATCGAGCCGCCGATGGCGGCGCGGGCTTCCGCCAGCAGGGCTGCCTGATGCAGTCGCAGGCGGCTGGCCCAGGCCGGACCCGATGCCAGGAAGACGACGCGTCCGTTGCGGACGTCGGCGAGGCGGCACTCGCGGGCGACCGGATCGGGCAACAGACGGCGCAACCTTGCGTCCAGGGCGTCCAGCGCGCGCGCGTACTCCGCGATCGTGCCGAGGGCGATGCAGGAACCCACCGGCTTGGGGCCGGCCGGGGATGTGCTCTGGAGGCGACGGCTGGGCGGCATGACGAAACGGCACTGGAACAATGAACATCATTATCGTCGGTAAACCGCACTCCGCACCACGCAACATCGATCTTCAAAGCGGCCGCGGTCGCCTGCTCGTGGCCGGGACCGGCATCGCGATGGCACTCGCGTTCGGCGTGCTCGGTTTCGTCATGGCATCGCTGTTCGGCGGCACCCAGGATCGCACCCTGCGCGAAGTGCGCAACCTGCGCGCGACGATCGCCGCGCAGCAGCACCAGCTCGGCGACGTGCGCGCGGACACGCATCGCAGTCTCGACGCGCTGGCCGTGCAGCTGGGCAAGTTGCAGGCCCAGGCGGCGCGCCTGAACGCGCTCGGCGAGCGCCTGACCCAGGTCGGGCGGCTCGACGATGGCGAGTTCGATTTCAGCGCCACTCCGGCCATGGGCGGCCCGGAAGAGCCGGTTTCCGCCACCGATGCGCCCGTGCCGCTGGTCGCCGGGATCGACAGCCTGCGCGCCGAGTTCGAGCGCCAGGATGCGCAGCTCAGCCTGCTGGAGAACCTGCTGCTGGAGCGCAAGGTCGACAACGCGCTGTTGCCGACCGGCATGCCGGTCAAGCACGGGTACATCGCATCCGGTTACGGCGTGCGCACCGATCCGATCAACGGCCATCGCTCGGTCCACCGCGGCATCGATTTCGACGCGCCGATGGGCGCGCCGGTCCTGTCGGTGGCCGAGGGCGTGGTCACCTTCGCCGGGGTGCGCCATGGTTACGGCAAGGTCGTGGAAGTCGATCACGGCAACGGCTACATGACCCGCTACGCGCACAACTCGAAGATCGAGGTGAAGGTCGGCCAGCACGTCCACATCGGCGACACCCTGGCCAAGGTGGGTTCCACCGGACGCTCGACCGGTCCGCATTGCCATTTCGAGGTCTGGCTGGACGGACGCCCGGTCAATCCGATCGCCTATGTGAAATCCAAGCGCACGCAGTTGCTGTAGTCCTGCCTCGCGGCCGCGTCGTGAGCGGCGCGAGCCCGCACGTCGGTCGGCGCGCTTGAAATGCCGGCTCGTGCCACAATAGTCCTCCTTCTCGGCGTGCCCGGGCCATCGCGAATCCGTTGGCACGCCGCCTGTGTCGGCGTGCGCAGGCCCCCGATCCTCCTCCCAAGCGAAGACAACCGATGTTCGATCGTTTCCTGACGCGTATTTTTGGCAGCCGCAACGAGCGCATCCTGCGCCAGCTCGGCAAATCCGTAGCCAGGATCAACGCCCTCGAAGAAGACATGAAGGCGTTGTCCGACGAGCAGTTGCAGGCGCAGACCGTGCGGTTCCGCGAGCGCCTCGCGGCCGGCGAGACCCTCGATTCACTGCTGCCGGAAGCGTTCGCGACCGTGCGCGAAGCCTCGCGCCGGGTGCTCGGCATGCGCCATTTCGACGTGCAGTTGATCGGTGGCATGGTCCTGCACTCGGGCAAGATCGCCGAGATGCGCACCGGTGAAGGCAAGACCCTGGTCGCGACCCTGCCGGTCTACCTCAACGCGCTCGAAGGCAAGGGCGTGCATGTCGTCACGGTCAACGATTACCTCGCGCGCCGCGACTCGGCATGGATGGGCAAGGTCTACAACTTCCTCGGCCTCAGCGTCGGTGTCGTCTACCCGGGCATGGATCATGCGGACAAGCGTGGCGCCTACGCGGCCGACATCACCTACGGCACCAACAACGAATTCGGCTTCGACTACCTGCGCGACAACATGGCGCTGGCGAAGGATCAGCGCTACCAGCGCGGCCTCCATTACGCGATCGTCGACGAAGTCGACTCGATCCTGATCGACGAGGCACGCACGCCGCTGATCATCTCCGGCCCATCCGACGAGTCGCCGCAGCTGTACGTCAAGGTCAACAAGATCGTGCCGCGGATGACGCGCCAGGAGCGCGAGTCCAAGCCGGGCGACCCGCCGGAGCCGGGCGACTACTACGTCGACGAAAAGCAGAAGCAGGTACACCTGTCCGAGGAGGGCATGGAGCACGCCGAGGAACTGCTGCGCGAGGCCGGCATCATCGGCGAGGACGAGGGCCTGTACGACGCCAAGCACATCATGGTCGTGCATCACCTCAATGCGGCATTGCGCGCGCATGCGATCTACCAGCGCGATGTCGATTACATCGTCCGCGACGGCGAGGTCATCATCGTCGACGAGTTCACCGGCCGCACCCTCGCGGGTCGGCGCTGGTCCGACGGCCTGCACCAGGCGGTCGAGGCAAAGGAAGGCGTACCGATCCAGCGCGAGAACCAGACCCTCGCCTCGATCACGTTCCAGAACCTGTTCCGCATGTACAAGAAGCTGTCCGGCATGACCGGTACGGCGGATACCGAGGCATTCGAGTTCCACTCGATCTACGGCCTCGAAGTGGTCGTGATCCCGACCCACAAGCCGATGGTGCGCAAGGACGAGGCCGACGTCATCTTCCTCAAGGCACAGGCCAAGTACGATGCGATCGTCGAAGACATCCGCGAAGCGCGCGAGCGCGGCCAGCCGGTGCTGGTCGGCACCGCCTCGATCGACATGTCCGAGTTGCTGTCCGGGATGCTCACGAAGCAGGGCATCCCGCACGAGGTGCTGAACGCGAAGCAGCACGAACGCGAGGCACACATCGTCGCCCAGGCCGGCCGCCCCGGCGCGATCACGATCGCGACCAACATGGCCGGCCGCGGTACCGACATCGTGCTCGGGGGCAGTCTCGAAGCCGAACTCGCGGCCCTGCCCGAGGATGCGAGCGAAGCCGATCGCCAGAAGGTCCGCGAGGAATGGCAGAAGCGCCATGACGAGGTCCTTGCACTCGGCGGCCTGCGCATCGTCGGCACCGAGCGCCACGAATCGCGGCGCATCGACAACCAGCTGCGCGGTCGTTCCGGACGCCAGGGCGACGCGGGCTCGAGCCGCTTCTACCTGTCGCTCGAGGACAACCTCATCCGCATTTTCATGGGCGAGGGCGTCGCCAGGCTCATGCGCATGTTCGGCATGAAGGAGGACGACGCGATCCAGGATCGCATGGTCAGCCGCCAGATCGAGAAGGCGCAACGCAAGGTCGAGGCGCACAACTTCGATATCCGCAAGCACCTCCTCGAATTCGACGATACCGCGAACGACCAGCGCAAGGTCATCTACGAACAGCGCAACGAACTCCTCGATTCGGAGAACGTCGCCGATGCGATCGCGGATATTCGCCACGACGTGTTCACCGAACTCTCGCGCCGCTACGTGCCGGCGAACTCGATCGACGAGCAATGGGACATCGACGGCCTCGATCGCGAACTGACGAGCGAATTCGGCATCGATCTCGGCATGCGTCGCTGGCTCGACGAGCAGACCGAGGCCGACGCGGATACGGTGCTGGAGCGGGTTCTCGAAGCCAGCGACCGCCTGATCCGTGAAAAGGAGGCGATGGTCGGTTCCGAAGTCATGCGTGCGCTCGAGAAGCACGTCATGCTGAGCGTGCTCGACAATGGCTGGAAGGAACATCTCGCGAGCATGGACTACCTGCGCCAGGGCATCTACCTGCGCGGTTATGCGCAGAAGCAACCGAAGCAGGAGTTCAAGCGCGAGGCATTCGAGCTGTTCGAGCGCATGCTCGACCGGATCAAGTACGAGATCGTGCAGACGCTCGCGCGGGTGCGCGTGCGCAGCGAGGAAGAAGTGCAGGCGCTCGAGCAACAGCAACAGCTGCAGGCAGCCGCGCAGGCGCGCGCGATGCAGTTCCAGCATGCCGAAGCGGGCGGGTTCGTGCCGGGCGAGAACAACCTCGGCGAGGCAGCTGATGCCCAGGCCCAGGCGAGCCAGACGCCGGTGCATCGCGAAGGGCCCAAGGTCGGGCGCAACGATCCTTGCCCGTGCGGATCGGGCAAGAAATACAAGCACTGCCACGGCCGCATTGCCTGATCCCGTCACGCCGTTGCGCGTCGTCGCCGGCGTGCTGCGCGACGCGGGCGGCCGCATCCTCGTGACCCGGCGCGGCGCGGGCCGGCATCTCGCGGGCCTGTGGGAGTTTCCCGGCGGCAAGGTCGAACCGGGCGAGTCGCGCGAGGCCGCGCTGGTGCGCGAACTCGACGAGGAACTCGGCATCCGGATCGAGCGCGCACGACCGCTGATCACGATCCCGCACGCCTACCCGAGCGGGAAGATCGTGCTCGACGTGTGGGAAGTCCTTTCGTTCCAGGGACGTGCGCAAGCGCGCGAGGAACAGGAACTGGCCTGGCTCACGCTCGACGAGATCGACCGGCTGCCGATGCCGGACGCGGACCTTCCGGTGCGGATCGCGTTGCGCCTGCCGGCGCGCTACGTGATCACGCCGCCGGCTGCGACTCGCGACGAGGTCATCGACGGCGTGGAACGCGCGCTTGCCACGGGTGAGCGGCTGTTCCAGTTGCGCCTGCCCGGGATGCCGCGCGAGGTGCTTGCCGGGCTTGCGCGCGAGGTGGCCGCGCGCTGCCGGCCGCACGCGGCCCGGGTCCTGGTCAATGCCGACTGGCGGCTCGCGATGCAGGTCGGCTGCGACGGCGTGCACCTGCCAGCCAGGTTGGCCGCCACGCTCGACGCGCGCCCGGTCCCTGTTGGTCGCTGGCTCGGCGTGTCCTGCCACGACGCTGCCGAGCTCGCGCACGCGCGGCGCATCGGCGCCGACTTCGCGACGTTGTCACCGCTGGCGGCCACCCCCTCACATGCCGATGCGGCGCCCCTTGGCTGGACCGGGTTCCGGGAACTTGCCAATGCGAGTCCGTTGCCGGTGTATGCGCTCGGCGGTGTCGGCCCGGCCGACATCGCGTGCGCACACGTGCACGGCGCGCAGGGCATCGCGGCGATCCGCGGCCTGTGGCCGCACTGATCGAACGGAACGTGCAGCCGGCGGATCAGTGGCGGCGCTTGCGCAGGGCGAGTTCCCGATAGCGCCGATGCAGCGGCGCGACTTGCGCGTCGAGTGCCGAAGGCACGCCGTTGTTGTCGATGATGTCGTCCGCGACCGCAAGTCGCGCCGCGCGGGTCGCCTGCGCCGCGAGCATCGACCTCGCGAGATCCTCGGTGATGCCGTCACGCGCCACGAGGCGAGCGATCTGGGTTTCCGGTGCGACGTCGACGACCAGGACCCGGTCGACCCACGTGTATTCGCCGCTTTCCACCAGCAGCGGAATCACCAGCAGCGCGTAGCCGTCGAGGATCGCGTCGCTGCGTTGCCGAAGGATCTCGCGAATGCGTGGATGCAGGATTGCCTCGAGTCGCGTGCGTGCGTCGGCGTCCGCGAATACACGCTTGCGCATGGCTGCGCGATCGAGCCCGCCTGCGCGATCGAGCACTTCGTCGCCGAACGCGTGCACGATTGCATCCAGCGCCGGGCCGCCCGGTTCGACGAGTTCGCGGGCCACCACGTCGGCATCGATCACGTGCGCGCCGAGCGCCGCGAAACGCCGTTCGACTTCGGTCTTGCCCGACGCGACACCGCCGGTCAACGCGACGGTGAATGGCCGTGCGCCGCTCATCCGCCGAGCAGGAACAGCCGCGCGTAGACGCCGCCGAGGCGATCGCCGAACACCAGCCACAGCCAGCCTGCGGCGGCGATGAACGGGCCGAACGGAATCGGCGTGGAGCGATCCTGTCCGCGCAACACGAGCATCGCGCCGCCGACCAGCGCGCCGACCAGCGAGGACAGCAGGATGATCGGCAGCAGGCTCG
>Ga0079224_100016198_pt1 | contig 10460 bp, 5 predicted proteins | sample Stecom2015_FD_80414 | JGI IMG/M metagenome (GOLD analysis project Ga0079224, IMG submission 80414) | Agricultural soil microbial communities from Utah to study Nitrogen management - Steer compost 2015 | ecosystem: Environmental > Terrestrial > Soil > Agricultural land | place: USA: Utah...
CGCGACGATCGACCAGGTGGTGCTGGTGTGGGAGGCGGCGTACGCGACCGCCTTCCAGATCCAGACATCGGCGAACGGCAGCTCGTGGCAGACCGTCTACAGCACGACGACCGGCAGCGGGGGCACCCAGACGCTGGCCGTCTCTGGCACGGGCCGCTACGTGCGGATGCACGGCACGGCCCGGGCGACACCTTGGGGGTACTCCTTGTGGGAGTTCCAGGTCTTCGGCACGTTGGCCAGCGGTTGCGGGAGCGCTAACGCGGCGCAGGGCCGGCCGGCGGTGGCGTCGTCGGTGGAGAACGCCAGCACGCCCGCGACCGCGGCGGTCGACGGCAACCCGGGCACCCGTTGGTCCAGCGCCTTCAGTGACCCGCAGTGGATCCGAGTCGACCTCGGCGACACGGTGGCCGTCTGCCAGGTGGTATTGATGTGGGAGGCGGCCTATGCGACGGCGTTCCAGATCCAGATGTCGAATGACGCGTCCTCCTGGAACACCATCTACAGCACCACGTCCGGGACCGGTGGAACCCAAACACTCGACGTCACCGGCACGGGACGCTACCTTCGGGTACTCGGAACCGCACGGGCCACCGGCTGGGGCTACTCGCTGTGGGAAATGGCCGTGCGGACGAGCACATCTGGTGGCGGGGACGGCACGAACATCGCGCTCTTCAAGCCCGTCGCGGCGTCGTCCTGGGAGGGTGGCAACGCTCCCGCGGCGGCCCTGGACGGGCGCTCCACCACGCGCTGGTCGAGCCAGTTCTCCGATCCGCAGTGGCTTCGCGTCGATCTTGGCGGGCCCGCCACGATCGAGCGCGTTGTGCTCGATTGGGAGGCGGCGTACGCCAGGGCGTTCCAGATCCAGGTGTCACCCGACGGCTCGACCTGGAGCACGATCTACAGCACCACGTCCGGCACCGGGGGGAAGCAGGACCTCCAGGTGTCCGGAACTGGGCGCTACGTGCGGATGTACGGCACGGCCCGCGCGACCGGGTACGGCTACTCGCTCTGGGAGTTCGCTGTCTACGGGACCGTCGACACCTCCGCTGAGACACCGACCATTCTCAGTGGACCTACCCGCCCACCCGGGGCCACCGGGCAGTTCGCCCTCACGGCGCCCGGAGACGGTGCGATGGTGACCACCACCCGACGGCCGACCCTTTCGTGGGCCGCAGTGCCGGGGGCGGTCCGGTATGAGGTGTGGATCAACATCAGCCGCACCGACTACGACTTCACCGCACCGGGACGGCTGCTCGATCTCTACACGAAGGTGGCCGAGACGACGAGCACCAGCTACACCCCGACCTGGGATCTGCCCGACCGCTGGACCTACCAGTGGTATGTGGTCTCGGTGAATGGCGCCAACCAAAGGGCCACCTCGAACATCCGACGGTTTAGCGTCTACGTCCCCACGCTCGAGACCGTCGCCGACGGGGTGAACATCGTCAACGGTGCCCGGGATCTCAACAAGAACGGCACGATCGAGCCGTACGAAAACTGGCGCCTGCCGGTCGAAACCCGTGTCAACGACCTGCTGGGTCGCATGACCACGGAGGAGAAGGCGTTCCAGATGTTCTACAACGCACAGGAGTTCCCGCTCTCCGGCTGGCACTTCGGCCCGGCCCAGGCACCGGACCTGCACGCCGCGCTCCTCTCTGCGTCCGGAACGCGGCTGGGCATTCCGTTTATCTCGGCGGGCGACACCATCAGCGGTTACGCCACCACGTACCCGCTGCAGAGCGCCCTAGCGGCAGGCCGCAACTACCCGCTCCAGTACCGGCTGGGCGACATGCAGCGGCGTGAGCAACTCGAGGTCGGTACCCGGGGTGTTCTCGGGCCCTTGGCCGAGGTCGGGACCAAGGTGCTCTACCCCCGCATCCAGGAGGGGAACGGGGAGAACGCACAGGTCGCGGCGGCTCAGGTCCGGGCGCTCGTGGCCGGTCTGCAGGGCGGCCCCGAGCTCAACCCGAACTCCGTGCTCGCGACGGTCAAGCATTGGCCGGGGGAGGGCGCCGGTGGTGAGGCGATCATCGTCTTCGACGAGGTGACCATCAAGTACCACATGATCCCGTTCCTCGCGGCGATCGAAGCGGGTGCCGTCAACATCATGCCGGGGTACGCCGGCAGCACGTACCTGGACCCGGGAGGGCCCGGCGCCGGTGACAGCGCGCCGATCCTGGCCTACCTGCGCCAGAATCTCGGCTACACCGGGCTCATCACGACGGACTGGCTACCCTCCGGTTCCTGGATCCGAGCGGCGAACGCGGGGTCCGATGTGATGGGTGGTGCCGATCCTGGTGCGGCCGGGTTCTCGATGAGCTCGTTCATCCAGAACGTGCCGATCGGACGGATCAACGACGCGGTCCGCCGGGTGTTGCGCCTGAAGTTCCAGCTGGGGCTGTTCGAGAACCCCTACGGCGATCCGGTCAACGGCCCGTACCGCTTCCACAAGCCGGAGTACACGGCACTGGCCAACCAGGCCGCCCGCGAGGCGATGACCGTGCTGAAGAACTCGGGTGGTGTGCTGCCGATCCGCTTGGGCGCTGGCGACGCCATCGCCGTGGCCGGTCCGCGCGCCACCGACGGCGACTCGTGCTGCATCTGGACGAGCTACTTCCACGACGAGTACGGCTCGAGAACCATCCTGGAGGCCATCCAAGACCGGTCGGCCGGCACCGGCGTGACGGTGTACTCCGGCGACGGTCCCTCGATCGACCTCGCCATCGTCGCGGTTGGCGAGCCGACGTACACCCATGCGACCGCCTGGGTCAAGGAGCAGCCGTACCTGCCGGCTGACCAGCGCGCACTGATCCAGGGATTCCACGACCGCGGGATCCCGGTGGTGGTGCTGCTCGTCATGCCACGGCCTTACGTCATCACCGATTGGGTGGGCATCGCCGACGCCATCGTCGTCACGTATCGCGCCGGCGAGGAGATGGGCCCGGCGGTCGCCAGCCTGCTCTTCGGCGACTACGCCCCGAGCGGGAAGCTGCCATGGCAGCTGCCGCGCAGCCTCGACCAGGTGCTTGTCCCCGGCGGTACGGACGTACCCGAGGACGCGGTGGAGCACTGGGATCTGCCGTACGACCTCGGCGCCACGCCAGCCGAGCGGGCCGAGATCCGTGCGCGGATCGACGCCGGCCAGCCGGTGCCCACAAACTACGGCAATCCGCTCTTCCCCTATGGCGCAGGCCTTACCGGTTGGGGATGACCTGGCCGCACACCGGCCAACCCCGTGACAGGCGGGCCGCGGGTCACCAGGTGGTGGCCCCCGGCCCGCGCTGCGTCGTCGGTTAGGAGCGGGTCAACCGCAGCCGTCAGCCGTCCATTGTGGCCTGTACTGGTAGCCGCGGGGTTGGGCGGTGCCGGCGGTCGCTCACGGTGTCACCGCCGCGTTCGAGCAGCGCCGCGACCGGGAGCGTGGCGGCACCGAAAGCCACCGCGTCCGGTCCGAGTTCACACAGCTCGATCGTCGTCTGGGCGAGCGAGTGGCGCAGGGCATGTGCGGCGACCGATTCGCGGATCGCGGGCAGCATCGCCGAGCCGAGCGCTAATCCCGCCCATCCGCCGAGCACGATGCGTTCCGGGTTGAACAGGTTGATGAGGTTGGCGATGCCGGCGCCCAGATAGCCGGCCGTTTCTTCGAGAACCCGGGCCGCCACCGATGATGTCTTGGCGGCGGCGATCAGCGCGTTGAGGGCCGTCCGCTCGTCCTCGCCGGGGATGTCCCGGCGCCGGCGGGCCTGCCGGTAGCGCTCCAGCACGCTCTCCGCACCGACGTACGCTTCCAGGCAGCCGCGAGCACCGCAGCGGCACTCCCGGCCGCCATAGACGACGGTGGTGTGACCCCACTCCCCGGCGCTCGACGTAGCGCCCTGATACGTGGTGCCGTTGGTGATGATGGCCGCCCCGACACCCGAGCCGATCAGTGCCACGACCGCATGGCGGAAACCACGGCCGGCGCCGAACCAGAGCTCGGCCTGCCCCTGGGTCTTGGCACCGTTATCGAAGTAGAGCGGGCGTCGGACGCCGGCACGGCGGAGCAGCTCCCCGAACGGCACCGCTTCCCATCCCATCACTTGAGCGTGCACGAGCGAAATCGGTCCACGCTGGACGGTGCCAGGCACACCAATCCCAATGCCGATTATCTTGGACTCGTCGACTCCCGCCTCCGCGATGACCTCCCGGAGCCCGCCGGCGATGTGATCGACGACGGTGTCCGGGTCCGGGCGTGGCGTCGACAGTTGGCGTTCGATGGCTGCCAGCCGATTGATCGTGAGGTCGAAGAGCTCCACCTTGACGCCGGTCTCCCCGACGTCGATGCCGACGACATGCCCGTAGTCGGGGTTGACTCGCAGCAACACCCGAGGCCGGCCACCATCGGAGTCCACGAGCCCCGCCTCCACGATCAAGCCCTCGTCGACGAGGGCGCCGGTCACGTTGCTCACCGTGGCCGCCGACAACCCCGTCAGACCGACGAGGTCCTGCCGGCTCACGGGTCCCTCAAAGTACAGGCGCGACAGTACGGCCGACCGGTTGCGCCGGCGAAGGTCGCGCATCGTGGCGCGGCTGGACTCCATCGACATTCCTTGTCCAAGTCGAGCGGGCTCAGGTATTGACCCCAGCATGCCCTGGCGGTTAAATCAACACCATAGTACAACAGTTGAATTAAGCCCCTCAGGTCGGTGTACCGATGCCGCCAGCGCCGTTACGAGCGGGTCCGGGTACTCCGGCACATCGCATCCCCTCCAACCATTCGTGACACTGACCGTCCCACCCGGGTAGAGACAGCCGATTGCCGCCCGGGCATGCCTTCCTACGCACCGGGAGAAAGGAAGCAACCTCGTGAGACTGAGGAGACTGAGCGCGGCAGCGTTGTCGGCCGCGCTGGTGATTCCGCTCGTCGTGGCCTGCGGGTCGGATGAGGAACCCGAGTCGCTCGCCGGCACCACCATCACATACTGGGCCAGCAACCAGGGCACGAGCCTCGAACACGACGCGTCGGTTCTGCAGCCCGAACTGGACAAGTTCAAGGAGCGCACCGGCATCACCGTCAACCTTGAGGTCATTGGCTGGGACAACCTGCTCAACCGCATTCTCGCCGCAGCGACCTCCGGTCAAGGGCCGGACGTCTTGAACATCGGCAACACGTGGTCGGCGTCTCTCCAGGCGACTGGAGCGTTCCTCCCGTTCGACGACGAGACCCTGGCGGCCGTTGGCGGCAAGGACCGCATCCTCGCGGGCAGCCTCTCCGCGACTGGCGCGCCGGGTCAGCCGCCGGTCGCGGTTCCCCTGTACAGCATGGCGTACGTCCTGTACTACAACAAGAAGCTCTTCGCCGAGGCCGGCATCGACGGCCCGCCGAGGACATGGGACGAACTCATCGAGTACGGCAAGAGGCTCACCAAGGGCGACCATTGGGGTCTCGTGGTAGAAGGCGCCAACATCTCAGAGAACAGCCACCACGCCTTCACGTTCGCGCAGCAGTACGGCGGCGACTTCTTCGATGCCGACGGCAAGCCGCAGTTCGACGCCGACGCCAATGTCGCTGGCATCAAGCGCTACCTCGACTTCATGGGCGTTCACAAGATCGTTAATCCGTCCGCGGCCGAGTATGCCAACAACCAGTCGCTGAGCGACTTTGCCTCAGGCAAGGCGGCCATGCTGCTGTGGCAAGCCGCCGACACTGCCCTCCAGTCGTACGGTATGAACCCCGACGACTATGGGGTTGCCCCGGTTCCGTTCGAGGAGCCGACTCCGCCGGGCGGCCGCCGCATCAACAGTATGGTGGCCGGCATCAACATCGCGGTATTCGCTGAGACCAAGCACAAGGAGGCGGCACTGGAGCTCGTCAAGTTCCTCACCAGCGACGAGGAGCAGATCATCCTGAACAAGGCGTACGGTTCGCTGCCTACCGTGCAGGGTGCCTACAGCGACCCCGCGTTCCAAACTGACACCGTCAAGATCTTCCAGGAGGTCCTCGCGACCACCGCCGCTCCGCTGCCCGCGGTGCCGGAAGAGGCCCAGTTCGAGACTCTGGTAGGAACCGCGATGAAGGATCTGTTCGCCGATATCGCGAGCGGCAAGACCGTCACCGAAGCCGACGTCAAGGCGAAGCTCGCCGCGGCTAATGCACAGGTGACCAGCAGCTGACCAGCGCGCGTGTGGTGCGGGTCGCGTAGTCAGACCGCGACCCGCACCGGCGTTGGTCACGCGACAAGGCGAGGAGTTACGTGACTACCACCGCTCCCAAAACTCCTACCGTCGAGGCAGACGCCGTCCGGCCTCCGCAACGCCCGCGGATGCTCAGCCGGTCGGCACGTCGCACTCTGACGCCATACGCCTTCCTGCTTCCCGCCTTGGTGATGGAGCTGCTCGTCCACATTGTTCCGATGGCGGTCGGGGTGTGGATCAGCTTTCGTAGTCTGACTCAGTTCTACATCCGCCGCTGGTCCGAGGCTCCATTCACAGGGCTCGACAACTATCGGGTCGCCCTCGACTGGAGCGGCCCGACCGGCGCGGAACTGATGCACTCCCTGCTCGTCACTGTCATCTACACGGTATGCACGGTCGGGCTTTCCTGGTTGTTCGGGCTCACGGCTGGGGTGTTGCTGCAGAAGCGGTTTCACGGTCGCAACGTCATGCGCACCCTGTTCCTCACCCCATACGCCCTGCCGGCGTACGCCGCGGTGATCACGTGGAGTTTCCTGCTCCAACGCGACCAGGGCATGCTCAATCACATCCTGGTCGACCAGCTCCACCTCACCGATGATCGCCCGTTCTGGCTCATCGGCGACAACAGTCTCTGGTCGCTGATCATGGTGGCGGTCTGGCGCACCTGGCCGTTCGCGTTGCTGTGCATCACCGCGGGTCTCCAGCCGATCCCGCAGGAACTCTACGAGGCGGCCGAGATGGATGGCGCTGGGTTCCTCCTCCAGGTCCGCTCGATCACGCTGCCGCTCCTGGCTCCGGTGAACCGGGTGCTCATTCTCGTCCTCGTTCTGTGGACCTTTAACGACTTCAGTACGCCGTACGTCCTCTTCGGAGGGTCCGCGCCACATGCGGCAGACCTAATTTCGATGCACATCTACGAGAGTTCCTTCATCACCTGGAACTTCGGGCTCGGTTCGGCGATGAGCGTGCTCCTCCTGCTCTTCCTGCTCGTCGTCACCGTTGTCTACTGGATCGCGGTCAATAGGCGGAGGCGCGATGCGTGAGGCTCGATGGGTGAGTGCGGCGAGGGTGACCGTCCTGACCGCGCTGACGTTGTTTACCCTCGCCCCGCTCTACGTCATGGTCAGCTCGTCGGTCAAGCCGCTTGGGGATGTGCAGGACGACTTCCGCTGGTGGCCGTCACGGCTGACGCTGCGGCCCTTCATCGACATGTGGAGCACGGTGCCGCTGGAACGCTACTTCGTCAACAGCGTGATCGTCTCCCTGGCCGCGATGGCCTTCTCGGTCGTCGTCGCCATCTTCTCCGCGTACGCGGTGAGCCGGTACCGGTTCAGGGGAAAGCACGCATTCTCGCTGACCGTCCTGTCGACGCAGATGTTCCCCGGCATACTCTTCCTGCTGCCGCTGTTCCTCATCTACGTCAACCTCAGCAACCTCACCGGGATCAACCTCTACGGCTCGCGACTCGGCCTGGTGATCACCTACCTGACGTTCTCACTACCGTTCTCGATTTGGATGCTCACGGGCTATTTCGACTCCATCCCGCGTGAGCTCGACGAGTCAGCCGCCGTCGACGGAGCGGGTGCACTGCGGACGCTCATCCAGGTGATCTTGCCGACTGCCATGCCAGGCATCCTGGCCGTGGCCGTCTACTCGTTCATGACCGCCTGGGGGGAAGTGCTCTTCGCCTCCGTGATGACGGGGGAGTCGTCGCGAACCCTCGCCGTCGGATTGCAGGGATACGCCACATCAAACTACGTCTACTGGAACCAGGTCATGGCCGCGTCGCTGGTTGTCAGCATCCCCGTGGTGGCCGGGTTCCTGGCACTGCAGCGTCACTTCGTCGCCGGCCTGACCGCCGGCGCCGTCAAGTAGCCGTCGAGTAGCCATCAAGGCGCCGTCAAGGAGAAGGGAGCCGTCGGTTGAGCCGCGCGCAGAACCCCGAGTCGGAATTCGTCTGGGGTGCGGCCACGTCCGCGTACCAGATCGAGGGGGCCGTGGCGGAGGACGGCCGAGCACCCTCCATCTGGGACACCTTTTGCCGCATGCCCGGGGCCATCGACAACGGTGACACGGGCGACGTCGCCTGCGACCACTACCACCGCTGGCCGACCGACATCGCGCTCATGCGCCAGCTCGGACTTGACGCTTACCGGTTCTCGATCGCCTGGCCAAGAGTCCTCCCGGAGGGCAGCGGCCGGGTCAACGAGAAGGGTCTCGCCTTCTACGATCGCCTGGTCGACGCACTGCTCGCCGAAGGCATCCGCCCCTTCGTCACGATCTATCACTGGGACCTGCCGCAGGTGCTCCAGGATCGGGGTGGGTGGCCCAACCGGGACACCGCGATGCATCTGGCGGAGTTCGCCGGCGTCGTCGCTGCCCGCCTCGGTGACCGGGTTTCGGACTGGTTCACGGTGAACGAACCGCTGTGCTCGGCGTGGATCGGCTACCTCGAGGGCCGCATGGCGCCCGGTGAACGCGACATCGCTCGGGCCGTGCCGGCCGCGCATCACCTGCTGCTCGGCCACGGCCTCGCGACACAGGCCCTGCGGGCCAATGCCTCCAGCCCGGCCCGCGTCGGCGCTGTGCTCAACCTGAGCCCGTGCGAGCCGGTCACCGATGACCCGGCCGACGCGGCGGCAGCCATCCGCGCCGACGGCCACACCAACCGGTGGTGGCTCGACCCCCTCTACGGTCGGGGCTATCCGACCGACATGTTCGAGGTCTACGGCGTAGAGCCACCCGTGCGCGCCGGGGACCTGGAAGTGATCGCCACTCCGACCGACCACTTTGGCCTCAACTACTACTTCCGGCAGGTCGTCACCGATGACCCGGAGGGTCCGCCGCCGCGCGCCCGCATGGTGTCCTTGCCCGACGGCGTTCAGACCGCCATGGGTTGGGAGGTGCATCCCGACGGCCTTACCGAGTTGTTGCTGCGCTTGACGAACGAGTACGACGTGTCGCGCATCTACGTCACCGAGAACGGGTCGGCCTGGCCGGACGAGGTGCTGCCCGAAGGGCTGGTCGAGGACAAGGACCGGGCCATCTACCTGGAGAACCACATCGCGGCCGCCCTTCGTGCCGCACGGCAAGGTGCGTCGCTCGCCGGCTACTTCGTTTGGTCGCTTCTGGACAACTTCGAGTGGGCCTACGGCTACGCCAAACGGTTCGGGCTGGTGCACGTGGACTACGAGACTCAGCGCCGCACCGTGAAGCTCAGCGGCCTGCGATACGCCGAGATCATCCGGTCGCATCGCCAGAACTCGGCGGTCACCTCCCGACCAGTGGGCATCGGCTAGGTCAGGACGCGTGTGTGAGGTCCCGGTCTTCCATCTCCCAAGGCGTGGTCGAGCATGTGCCAAGCATCGTCGAATGAGGAACTGCAGCTGCCACGACCGCGCCGGCTCACCACGGGCTAGTCGAAAGCGCAGGCCACGACTCGATTCTTCTCGCCGTGCATTCGCCTCCCGCCCGCTCTGTCCGATCACGCGTAAACCGGGGCGGCTCATGCTCGTTCCAGTATCGTCAACTTCCGCGTTCCGCAGCCGCAGACGGCGCTCCGGCGTAACGTTCTTTGGGGACGAGCCATTCGGGACCGTCGTGCGTTGACGCGCCGGTCCTTGATCCGGGGCATCTCATGACCGCCGCACCGTGCGGGCGGGGTGATTCCGCGCCGTCAATACACCGGGGGACTCTATGAGTACTGGGCATGTCTCGACGAAGGAACATGTCGAGATCTTCTTCAAGGACTGGGGCGACGGCCAACCGGTCGTGTTTAGCCACGGTTGGCCATTGACGGCGGACTCGTGGGATGACGCCATGATGTTGGTCGCTGGCAACGGCTACCGAGGCATCGCACACGACAGGCGAGGAGGTGGGCGGTCGAGTCAGCCATGGGAAGGCAACGACCTCGACACGTACGCTGACGATTTGGCTGCCGTGATCGACACCCTCGACCTGAACGAGATCGTCCTCGTTGGACACTCAACGGGCGGCGGCGAGGTCACCCGCTACGTCGGCCGGCATGGTACGTCGCGGGTGGCGAAGGTGGTACTGGTCTCCGCGATCCCGCCATTCTTGCTCAAGACCGACAAGAATCCCGACGGTCTGCCGATGGAGGCGTTCGACGAGATTCGTGGTGGGCTGTCCGCCGACCGGTCCCAGTTTTACAAGGACCTCAGTGTGCAGTTCTACGGTGCGAATCGCGATGGGGCGACGGTCACGCAGGGCTTGCTAGACCACTTCTGGCAGCAGTGCATGACCGTGAGCCTGAAGAGCTCCTCGGA
>Ga0079224_100016199_pt1 | contig 10460 bp, 10 predicted proteins | sample Stecom2015_FD_80414 | JGI IMG/M metagenome (GOLD analysis project Ga0079224, IMG submission 80414) | Agricultural soil microbial communities from Utah to study Nitrogen management - Steer compost 2015 | ecosystem: Environmental > Terrestrial > Soil > Agricultural land | place: USA: Utah...
CGACGAGCAGTACGAGGCCCTGCAGGCCGCGGACGAGGCCAACGGCGTCGCGTGGCTCCCGCCGGCGCCGTTCAACAACACCTACGCCATCGCCATGACCGAGGAGCGCGCCGACGAGCTCGGCATCTCGACGATCTCGGAGATGGCCGAGCTGGTCCGCGAGGAGGGCTGAGGACCGGCCGCGGGCCGGGCCGTGCCTAGCGGGCGGCCCGGCCCGCGGTGGTCAGCTCGACCGCCGCCCGCCACGACGCCGGGTCGACCGCCACGGCGGCCCGGTCGCCGTGGCCGAGGATCCGGCGGCAGTCGTCGATGGCGGCGGTGAGCATCTCACGCAGCACCCGGTCGGGGTCGGGGATGCAGGCCTGGGACACCCCGACCACCGCCTGGCGCAGCGTGTTGGCGGCCGCGTAGCGGCGGAAGCCCTTGACGGTGGTGCGGATCTCGCGCGTGAAGCCGCGGGCCCACCGCTCGGCGTCCGGCGCCCGGTCGAGCGCCCGGCGGCTGTCGGGGCCCAGCGTGCCCGGGGGGCGGCCCTCGAGCTCGTCCCGCATGCGCTCGGCGGCCAGGATCGACACGGCGAGCACCCGCTGCCGCTCGGCCGCCACGACGGGGAGCGCCGTCGTCGCGGCCCGGAGCGTGATCTGCACGTCGAGGGCGGGGTCGTCGCCGGTCAGCCCGATCACCGACGGCACGAGCGGGGCGAGGTCGCGGCGCCCCTCGTCGGAGGTGTGGTCGTTCACCAGCCGGGCCAGCGCCGCGAGGAGCGGGTGCGTGCAGGACGGGTGGTCGCTCCAGCGCTCACCGGCCAGGAACGAGGCCAGCTCCATGAAGCAGGCCCCCTTCCTCGGGTTGCGGTGCTTGCCGCGGGACAGCTGGGGGACCAGCTCGGGCACGGAGCCGTCGTGACGGGTCATGAGGCACCCCCACCGGGTCGTCGGGCCTCTCGCCCTCCTAGTCTGCGTCCTGTGCGGCGGCCTGGCCACCCCCTGTCACCGGACGCCACGGGCGCGCCGGCCGGCGGCCCGCCCGTCGCGCTGGTCGCCGGCGGGCCCGCGGTCGTCGAGGAGCTGCGCCGGGACGGCGTGGACCGCGGCGCACCGGTGGCCCTCGCCCTCGACGCCGCCGCCGGGGTCGGGGTGGCGACGGCGACCCGGCGTCTGGCGGTGCCCGCCGCGGCCGCCGACCCCGTGGCGGTCGTCGAGGGCGTCGAGCGGGCGCTCCGGCCCCGCTGGGTGTGGTGGGACGCCGGCACCGCCGCCCGCCTCGTCGCCGCCGGCGTGCGGGTCGCCACGTGCTGGGACCTGGCGGCCGTCGACCGCCTGCTGCACGGGGGCTGGCGGGTCGATCCCGCCCAGGTGTGGGCCCGGGCCCACGGGCTGCCGGTCGACGAGGCGCCGTCCGGCCCGCCCGACCTGTGGAGCGTGGCCGCCGACGACGAGGCCGGCGGCCCGGACGGGGCGGGGGGTCCCGGCGGGCCCGTCCGGCGCGACGGCCACCTGAAGGCCACCTGGGTCGGCGGGGGCTGGGCGGCCGGTCCCGATCGGCTGGCCGCCTGGGCGGCGGCCGCGCTGGCGGTCGCCGAGCGCCAGCGGGCGCAGCTCGACGACCTCGGCCGGCCCGCCGCCGCGGCGGTCGCCCGGTCGGAGTCGACCGCCGAGCTGCTCTGCGCCGAGCTGGCCGCAGACGGCCTGCCCGTCGACCGGGCGGAGGCGGAGCGGATCGTCGCCGGGGTCGTCGGCCCCCGGGCCCGCACCGAGGCCGAGGCGGCCGCCCAGCGGGCCCGGCGGGACGCCGAGGTGCTGCGCCACGTGCCCGGCGCGCCGGTCGACCTGCGCAGCCCGGGCCAGGTGCGCTCGCTGCTTCGCCGGGTCGGCATCGAGGTCGCCGACACCCGGGCCTGGCGTCTCGAGGCGCTGCGCGACCGCCACCCGGTGGTCGAGGCGCTGCTCGCCTGGCGCAAGGCCGAGCGGATCGCAACCACCTACGGCTACGGCTGGCTCGACCGCCACCTGGGCGCGGACGGCCGGCTCCGGGGCGAGTGGACGGCCAGCGACGGCGCCGCCGGCCGCATGACCGCGACCGCCGGCCTGCACAACCTGCCGGCCGAGCTGCGGGGCGCGGTCGCCGCCGAGCCCGGGCACGTGTTCGTGCGGGCCGACCTCGGGCAGATCGAGCCCCGCGTGCTCGCCGCCGTCTCCGGCGACCGGGCGCTGGCCGCGGCGACCGCCACCGACGACCTGTACGCGCCGGTGGCCCGGGGCCTCGGGGTCGACCGGGAGTCGGCCAAGGTGGCGATGCTCGGGGCGATGTACGGGCAGACCACCGGGCGGGGTGCCCAGGTGCTGCGGCGGCTGGAGGCCGCCTACCCGGTGGCCATGGCCTACCTCGCCGCGGGCGACGAGGCCGGGCGGATGGGGCGCGACGTCCGCACCCACGGCGGCCGGCTCGTGCGGCTGGGGGCCGGCGACGAGTGTCGCCTGGACGAGCGGGAGGCCCGCCGGCGGGCCGCCGCCCGGGGGCGGTACGGGCGCAACGCCCTCGTGCAGGGCGCCGCCGCCGAGCTGTTCAAGATGTGGGCGGTCACCGTGCGGGCGCGGGTGGCGCCGCTCGGCGCCCGCATCGTGCTGTGCCTGCACGACGAGCTGCTCGTGCACGCGCCCGCCGAGCGGGGCGACGAGGTGGCCCGCGTCGTCGCGGGGTGCCTGGACGAGGCGGCGGGGCGCTGGGCACCGGGCACCGACGTGCGGTTCGTGGTCGACGTCCGGGTCGTCCGGCGCTGGTCCGAGGTCCGGGGCTGAGGGCCGGGTGCGGGCGGCCGGGCGCCACCCGGGGGCGCGCCGCCGGGCCGGCATCTACGCTCGGCCGGTGCCCGTCGACCGGCGCCGCCCGCCGCACCCCGGGAGGTGAGGACATGACCGACCGCTCGCCCGCCCTCACCTACTCGTCGTACCTGGCCCTCGACGAGGTCCTCGGTGCCCAGCGCCCCCGGTCGGACGAGCACGACGAGATGCTCTTCATCGTCGTCCACCAGGTCTACGAGCTGTGGTTCAAGCAGCTGCTGCACGAGGCGGCCCACCTCCAGGACCGGCTGGCGGCGGGGGACACCGCGCACGCGCTGCACACGTTGAAGCGGGTGCTCACCGTCCTGAAGGTGGCCGTCGCGCAGGTCGACGTGCTGGAGACGATGACCCCTCGCCAGTTCCTCGGCTTCCGCGACCGGCTCGACCGGGCGAGCGGCTTCCAGTCGGCCCAGTTCCGGGAGCTCGAGGCCGTGCTCGGGCGGCGGGACCGCGGCGTGCTCGACGCCTACGACGCGGGCTCGGCCGAGCGGGCCCGGATCGAGGCGGCGATGGCCCGGCCGTCGCTCTTCGACTCGTTCCTCCGCTACCTGGCGATGCGGGGGTACGACGTGCCCCGGGCGGTGCTCGACCGCCACCCCGCCCGGCCCTGGCGGCCCGACCCCGAGGTCCAGGCCGTGCTGCTGCAGGTCTACCGGGACGACGGCGGGCCGGCGATGGTCGCCGAGCGCCTGGTCGACCTGGACGAGGGCCTGCAGGAGTGGCGCTACCGCCACGTGAAGATGGTGGAGAGGACCATCGGCACCCGGGGCGGCACCGGGGGATCGCCCGGTGCCGACTACCTGCGCTCGACGCTGTGGCAGCCGGTGTTCCCCGACCTGTGGGCCATCCGGAGCCGGCTGTGATCACCGCCGAGGACCTGGCGGCGTCGCCCAACCCGCTCGCCCGGCACTACCGCCGCTTCCGGGTGGAGGAGCGGGTGCTGCTCACCGGCCACTCGCACCAGGCCTGGCCGGACGTGGCGGCGGAGGGCCAGCTCGCCGCGCTCGAGGACGCCGCCGCGCTGGTCGACGACAAGTGGGACCGCGCCTTCGCGGTGGCAGAGGAGGTCCGTGAGGGGTTCCGGCGGCTGCTCGCCGACCCCGGGGCCGAGATCGCGCTGGCGTCCAGCACCCACGAGCTGCTCGTCCGCCTGCTGTCCGCCCTCGACCTCGGCGGCGCCCGTCCCCGGCTCGTGTCCTCCGACGGCGAGTTCCACAGCCTGCGCCGCCAACTCGCCCGGCTGGCCGAGGGCGGGGTCGAGGTCGTCCTCGTGCCCGCCGAGCCGGCGGACACCCTCGCCGAGCGCCTGGCGGCGGCGGTCGACGACCGCACGGCCGCCGTGTTCGTCTCCGCCGTGCTGTTCACCTCGGCCCGGATCGTGCCCCACCTCGACGAGCTGGCCGCGGCGTGCGAGCACCGGGGTGCCGAGCTGGTCGTCGACGCGTACCACGCGCTGGGCCCGGTGCCGCTGCCGGTGCACGAGCTCGGACTGGGCTCGGCGTGGGTGACCGGCGGCGGCTACAAGTACCTGCAGCTCGGCGAGGGCAACTGCTTCCTGCGCCTGCCACCGCACGCCGACCGCCTCCGCCCCGTCGTCACCGGCTGGTTCGCCGAGTTCGACGAGCTCGCCGGGCGGCACGATCCCCGCCGGGTCGCCTACCCGCGGGGCGCCGGGCGCTTCGCCGGGGCCACCTACGACCCGACCAGCCACTACCGGGCGGCGCGGGTCCTGCGGTTCTTCGCGGACGAGGGGCTGACCCCCGAGCTGCTGCGGCGGTCCTACCAGCGCCAGCTCGGCGTGCTCGCGGCCGGGTTCGACGCGCTCGGGGTGGACGACCGGCTGGCGACCCGCGACCGTGGCACGCCGCTCGGCGCCCTCGGCGGCTTCCTCGCACTGCGGACGCCGCACGCGGACCGGCTCCGGCAGGCGCTGCGCGACCGGGGCGTCGCCGTCGACAGCCGGGGTGAGGTGCTGCGGCTGGGGCCGGCGCCCTACCTGTCGGACGCCCAGCTCGAGGCGGGGATCGCGGCCCTCGGCGAGGCGCTGTCCGACCCGGCCCTGCCGGTGGCGCCCTGATCGGCCGGTCGGGCGGCGGGCGGTCCGGCCCGGCGCGGACGGCCGCCGGGGCGGGGAGGCGGCGAGCGGACCGGCAGCGGCCACAATGGCGGTGTGACCGACGCCGCGCCCCCGCCGTCCCCGGTGTTCCTCTACGACGGCGACTGCTCCTTCTGCACGACCTGCGCGAACTTCATCGAGCGGCGGATCCCGACCTCCGCCCGGGTCGTCCCCTGGCAGTTCACCGACCTCGGCGCGCTCGGCGTCACGCAGGCGCAGGCCGAGGAGGCCGTCGTGTGGGTGGCGCCCGGCGAGCCCACCCGCCACGGGCCCGAGGCGATCGCCCGCATGCTGGTCGACGCCGGCTCGTACTGGCGCCCCCTCGGCCGGCTGCTGGGCCTGCGGCCGGTGCTGTGGGTGGCCTGGCCCGTCTACCGGTGGGTGGCCCGCAACCGGCACCGGATGCCCGGCGGCACCGCGGCCTGCTCGCTGCCACAGGCCGAGCGCGAGGCCCGCCGCTCCGCCTGAGGGCCCGGCGGCGCGCCCGGTTGCCGGGCCGTGCGCGGGCTGGTTCACTGGTGCGACCGGATCCCATGACCCGCCGGGACCACGCCGGTGCGATGCGATCCCGGTACCGCCGCAGCATGGACCAGACGACCACCACGGCCGTCCCGGCTCTCGCCGGGCACCTCCACGCCGAGCTGCCGGCAACGCCGTCCTCGGTCCTGCTCGGCCGTCCCCGGCTCGTCGCGGCGCTGACGACCGCCTTCCTGGCGCTCGCGCTCGGCGCCGCCCTGTGGGGTGGCGAGCTGCTGCTGACCTGGGACGAGCCGATCCAGCGGAGCGTCGAGGCCCGCCGCACCGCCTTCCTGGACGACCTGTTCCTCACCGTCTCCCGCCTGGGCTCGACCATCCCGGTGCTGGTCGTCGGCACGGTGACCGCGGCCGTCGCCTGGCGGCGCTGCCGGGCCGTCGGCACCGCCGTCCTCGTGGCCACCGTCAGCCGGCCGCTCGTCGAGTTCACCGTCAAGGCGCTCGTCGACCGCGAGCGGCCCGACTTCGAGCGGCTCGTCGCCGGCAACGGCCCGTCGTTCCCCAGCGGGCACGTCATGGCGGCCATGGCGCTGTGGGGCCTCATGCCGCTGGTCGTGTCGCTCTACACCCGCCGGCGGGCCGTGTGGTGGGCCTCGGTGGCGGCCGCCGCCGCCCTGGTGGCGGGCATCGCCGCCAGCCGCGTCTACCTCGGCGTCCACTGGTTCTCCGACGTGACCGGCGGCCTCATCGTGGGGGCCTTCTTCCTGCTGGGCGTCGAGGCGGTGCTCATCCGCCAGCACGCCCGGCACCCCTGCCGGCTGCTGGGCGACGACTCGTGGCGACGACCCTCGTCACCTGGAACCTGAAGGGCGCCGAGGACCCCGACGTGCGGGCGGTCGTCGACCACCTGCGCGCCGAGGGTGCCGACCTCGTCTGCCTGCAGGAGGTCCAGTGGCACCAGGCCCGCCGCATCGCCCGGGCGCTGGACGCCCGGTCGTGGGCCTGGAGCTTCAAGCACTGGCCGGTGCGCACCTGGCCCGAGGGGATGGCGATCCTCGGTGTCGGCCGGCCGGTCCGCGTCCGTGCCCGGGCCCTGACCGCGCCGCGTCGGGTGTGGAGCTGGCGCCGCCGCATCGTCCAGGTCGGCACGGTCGACGGGGCGACGCCCCTCACCGTCGTCAACCTCCACCTCTCGCCCGACGACCTGTCGGCCCTGCGGGCCGTCGAAGTGGCCACCGTGCTCGACCTCGTCGCCGGGGTGCCCGGGCCGGTGGTCGTCTGCGGCGACCTCAACGAGCGGCCGGGCGGGGGCCTCCACGACCGGTTCGCCGCCGCGGGCCTGCGGGACGCCACGGCCAACGGGGTCGCGGACGGGCCGGACGCCCCCACCGCCCCGGGGTCGCGCCGCGGCGCCGACCCGCTGCCCACCAACTGGCGGGGCTGGCGGCGGGGCACGACCGAGCCGCCCACCCAGCAGCTCGACTTCGTCTACGTCGGCGAGGGCGTCGAGGCCACCGCGGTGCGCGTCCCCCGGGGGGACGGGGCCGTCCGCTTCGCCGCGATCTCCTTCGCCGCGATCTCCGACCACCTGCCGGTCACCGCCGTGCTCGAGGTCGACGGCCGGGCGGGCTGAGCACCGCCGCCGGGCGCCCGAGACGGTCGGCCGGGCCCGGCGGCTCCGACGCCTACGATCGCCGGTATGCCGTCGGGGACCAGCGCCAGGCTGCGCCGCGAGCTGGTGCAGGCGCTGCGGGAGCAGGGCCACCTCCGGGACGACCGGGTGGCGGCGGCCTTCGAGGCCGTGCCCCGCGAGCTGTTCCTGGCCGAGCACGCCCAGCGCCACGGGCTGGCCGCGGTCTACCGCGACGAGGCGGTCGTGACCCGGCGGGACGCCGCCGGCACGCCGCTGTCGTCGTCCTCCCAGCCGGCGATCATGGCCCGGATGCTCGAGATGCTCGGGGTCCGCCCCGGGCAGCGGGTGCTCGAGATCGGAGCCGGCACCGGCTACAACGCCGCCCTGCTCGCCCACCTCGTCGGTGACGAGGGCACCGTCGTGTCCGTCGACCTCGACGCCGACACCGCGGTGGCCGCCCGCCGAGCCCTGCTGAGCGCCGGGGCCCCCGCCCGGGTCGAGGTCGGTGACGGCGCGCGGGGCTGGCCGCCGGGCGCGCCCTACGACGCGGTCATCGCCACGGCCAGCACCGAGGCCGTGCCCCGGGCCTGGTTCGACCAGCTGCGCCCCGGCGGCAGGCTGGTGGTGCCCCTGCGACTCAGCACGGTCGTGTTCTGGCTCCAGGCGGTGGTGGCCTTCCGCAAGGGCGCGAACGGCTTCGAGTCCACCGCGGCCACCGGCGGCGGCTTCATGGCGCTGCGCCCGGGGCCGGACGTCGACCAGGCGGCCGCCCGCCCCGCCCGCCTCGTCGCCGGCGAGGTCGCCGACCCCCGCCGCGACCGGGTGCTGCTGGAGATCGCCGGCCCGGCCCTGGCGGGCCTCGACCGCCCGGACCGGCAGCGTCTGATCACCACGGCGCTCGGCTTCGGCCGGACCCGCGACCTGCCGCTGCGCGGCGCCTCGCCGCACGCGCTCATGACCTGGGTGGCGCTCGCCCTGCCCGAGCACCGGCAGGTCGAGGTCAGCCGGGGCGGGCCGCGGTCGACCACCGCCCGGCAGGCGCTCGGGGTGGTCGACGTCGCGGACGGGAGCCTCGCCCTGCTCGTGCCCGCCGCGACGCCGGGTGGCGGGGTCCGGCTCGTCGCCCACGGTGGTCGCGGGGCCGAGCGCGCCGTCCTCGCCGCCGTCGAGCGCTGGCACCTGGCCGGGCGGCCGGGCATCGGGGACGCCCGCTTCACGATCCGCTACGGGGCCGTGCGGCCCCACGGCTGGCACAGCGCCCGCCGGGGCGACCAGTGGCTGGTGCTGGACTGGCCGGCGCCGCGCCGTCCCGGGTCGCCGCCGGTGTCGGGCCCGGTGGCCGGCGCCCGGGCCGACGCGGCCCGCTGAGGCCCGGCGCCGGGCCGGGCGGGCCCCGGGGCCGCCGTAGGCTGCCCGGCCATGGACCTGGCGGCGTTCCAGCAGCTCATGGCCGACACCTACGGCGAGCGCGACCGCGCCCGGGGCGTGGCGGCGACGGTGGCCTGGCTGACCGAGGAGCTGGGGGAGCTGGCCCAGGCCGTCCGCAAGGGCGACCGCGCCGACCAGGTCCACGAGCTCGGCGACGTGCTGGCCTGGCTGGCGTCGCTGGCCAACCAGCTCGGCATCGACCTCGACGAGGCCGCCGGCCGCTACGCCGGGGGGTGCCCCCGCTGCGGCGCCATCCCCTGCACCTGCCCGTGACGGCGGCACCGCCGGTCCGGGCCCGCGTCGGGCGGACCGTCAGCCGCCGGCGATCAGCAGCTCGGCGATCTGGACCGCGTTGAGCGCCGCGCCCTTGCGCAGGTTGTCGCCGGAGACGAACAGCGAGAGCCCGTGGTCGACCGTCGGGTCGCGCCGGATGCGGCCGACGTAGGAGGGGTCCCGCCCCGCGGCCTGCAGCGGCGTCGGCACCTCCGCCAGGGCGACGCCCGGGGCCTCGGCCAGCAGCTCGACGGCCCGCTCGGGGGACAGGTCGCGGGTGAACTCGGCCGTGATGGACAGCGAGTGGCCGGTGAACACCGGCACCCGCACGCAGGTGCCCGTCACCCGGAGGTCGGGGATGCCGAGGATCTTGCGGCTCTCGTTGCGGAGCTTCTGCTCCTCGTCGGTCTCGCCCGAGCCGTCGTCGACGATCGCGCCGGCCAGCGGCAGGACGTTGAAGGCGACCGGCGCGGCGAAGACCCGGGGCTCGGGGAGGTCGACGGCGTCCCCGTCGAAGGTCAGCGCGGACGCCCGCTCGGCGGCCTTGCGGACCTGCTCGTCGAGCTCGGCGACGCCCGCCAGCCCGGCGCCCGAGACGGCCTGGTAGGTGCTGACGACCAGGCGGGTGAGCCCGGCCTCGCGGTGCAGCGGGGCGAGCACCGGCATGGCCGCCATCGTCGTGCAGTTGGGGTTGGCGACGATGCCCTTGGGCCGGTGGTCGAGGGCCTCGGGGTTGACCTCGGCGACCACGAGCGGGACGTCGGGGTCCATCCGCCAGGCCGACGAGTTGTCGACCACGGTGGCGCCGGCCGCCGCCACCTTGGGCGCCAGCTCGCGCGACGTGGACCGTCCGGCCGAGAACAGGACGATGTCGAGGCCGCGGTAGTCGGCCGTCGCGGCGTCCTCGACGACGACCTCGGCGTCGCGCCAGGGGAGGGTGCGCCCGGCCGAGCGGGCCGAGGCGAAGAACCGGATGTCGGCGATCGGGACGTCGCGCGCCGCGAGGATGTCCCGCATCACCCCGCCGACCTGGCCCGTGGCGCCGACGACGCCCACTCGCACTGCTGACATGGCAGGCAAGGCTACGGCGGCCGGGCCGGGCGGCCCAACCGGTTCGGGCCGCCGGGCTCAGGCCACGGCGTCGAGCTCGAAGGCGGTGTGCAGGCTCTGGACGGCCCGCTCGACCTCGGCCTCGCGCACGACGCACGAGATGCGGATGGCCGAGGTCGAGATCATCTCGATGTTGATGCCCTCCCGGGCCAGGACCTCGAACATCTTCGCGGCCACCCCGGGGTTGGACTTCATGCCGGCGCCGATGATGCTCACGCGGGCGATGGCGCTGTCGGTCGACACGCCGGTGGCGCCGATCTCGGTGGCGAGCCGCTGGCACACCTCGGTGGCCAGGGTCAGGTCGCTGCGGGGCACCGTGAACGAGATGTCGGTGACGCCCCGGTCGGACACGTTCTGCACGATCATGTCGACGTTGACGCCGACCTCGGCCAGCTCGCGGAAGAGCCGGCCGGCGATGCCCGGGCGGTCGGGCACCCCGGACACCGTGACCTTGGCCTCGCTTGTGTCGTGCGTGACGGCCGAGACGATCGCCTGTTCCATCGTGGGGTCCTCCTCGACCACCCAGGTGCCCGGCTCCCACGTGAAGGCCGAGCGGACGTGCAGCTTGACCCCCCACCGGCGGGCG
>Ga0079224_100016200_pt1 | contig 10460 bp, 9 predicted proteins | sample Stecom2015_FD_80414 | JGI IMG/M metagenome (GOLD analysis project Ga0079224, IMG submission 80414) | Agricultural soil microbial communities from Utah to study Nitrogen management - Steer compost 2015 | ecosystem: Environmental > Terrestrial > Soil > Agricultural land | place: USA: Utah...
ACTCGTGCGCGTCCATGCCCTCTCTCCTTCCCCCGGCGGCCCGCTCCGTGCCCCGTTCCCGTCGATTCTCCGCGGAACCGGGGCCGAAGCCGCGCCGCGACGCCGACGGCAGGCCCCGCCCGAAGGACCGCCGCCGCGGCGGAAGGGACCGCCCCCGCGTCCCACTACCATCGGGGGCATGGGTCAGCGGGGTGTCCCCGAGCGTGAACGCTGGTGGCTCGCCGTCGACGCGGCCGCCGTCCTGCTGTGCGTGCTGGTGTTCTGGCTCCCGATCGGCGGCGGCCCGGTGTGGCTGACCGCGGCGCACGTCACGGCGGTCCTGCTGGTCGCGGCGGGAACCCTGCTCCGCCTCCGGTGGCCGCTGCGCGCCTTCGCCGTTGTCGCCGGAACGACCCTGGCCGGTCTGCTCCTCGGCGTCACCCGGGAACCGTTCCTGCTCTCCGCGTGGATCCTGTACGAGGTCGCGCTGCTCCGGGGGGAGACCAGACGGCTGCCGAAAGTGCTGCTGGCGTCCTTCGCGGCGGTCACCGTCCTGGCCACGGTCAGCGGCAGCGACCACGTCCTCGACCTGCTCCGCTACCTGCTGGTGAGCGGGTTGGCGCTGCTCGGAGCGTGGACGCTGGGCAGCGTCACCCGGCAGAAGCGGCTGGAGGCCGAGCACGCGGCCCGCGCCGAACGGGAGCGCGCCGTGGCCGCGGAGCGGCTGCGGGTCGTGCGGGAACTGCACGACGTCGTGTCGCACTCGCTCGGCACGATCGCCATCGTCTCCGGGACGGGACGGCACAGCACCACCGACGACCCCGCGGCGCTGCGCGAGAAACTCGCCACCATCGAGGAGACCAGCCGGGCCGCACTGGACGACATGCGCTCCGTGCTCGGCGTCCTGCGCGCCGACGCCGGTCCGGGGGAGCGCGCCCCGCAGCCCGGGCTCGACGACCTGGACGCGCTCGTCGCCCGCGCCGAGCGGGCGGGCACCCCCACCGCGCTGACGGTCACCGGCTCCCGCCCGCTGCCCGCGGGCACGCAGCGGGCCGTGTACCGGATCGTGCAGGAAGGGCTGACCAACGCGGTCCGGCACGCCCCCGGGGCACGGTGCGCGGTGACCGTCGCCACCGCCGGGGAACAGGTGGACGTCGAGGTCGTCAACGATCCGCCCGTCCGCCGGCCGCGCCCCGGCGACGGTCCCGGCTTCGGCCTGGTGGGGCTGCGCGAGCGCGTCGAACTGCTGGGCGGGGAGTTCACCGCCGGGAAGCGCCCCGACGGCGGGTTCGCCCTCCGCGTCCGCCTGCCCGCCGACCCGCACGGACGGGAGGCCGCATGAGCGACCCCATCGGCGTGGTCGTCGCCGAGGACGACGACCTGTCCCGCGCCGCCCTCGCGGAACTGGTCGACAGCGCCCCAGGCATGGCCGTCCGGGCCCGGGCACGCAACGGGCGGGAGGCCGTCGCCGCGGTCCGGGAGCACCGGCCGGACGTCGTGCTCATGGACATCCGCATGCCGGTCCTGGACGGCTTGGCGGCGACCCGGCTGGTCTGCGACCACCACCCGGGCACCAGGGTCGTCGTGCTGACCACGTTCGACCTGGACGAGTACGTCTACGAGGCGCTGCGCGCCGGCGCCTCCGGCTTCCTGCTGAAGAACGCGCCCCCCGAGGAGATCCTGCGGGCCGTCCGCACCGCGCGGGACGGCAACGCCATGCTCGCCCCCGAGGTGACGCGGCGGATGATCGCCCACGTCGCGCCGCGCCACCGCACCGCCGACCGCTCCCGCTTCCGCGGCCTCACCGAACGGGAACGGGACGTCGTCGCCGCGATCACCCGGGGACTGTCCAACGAGGAGATCGCCGCCGAACTCTTCCTCAGCAAGGCCACCGTCAAGACCTACCTGAGCCGGCTCTTCACCAAACTGGGCGTGCGCGACCGAACCCAACTGGTCATCCTCGTCTACGAGTCCGGGTACATCGCCGAGATCCGGTAGGCCGGACCCGGCCGCACCGGTGTCAACCTTCGGCCGATGCGCACCGGACCGCCCCGTTGCGACGCTGGGCGCATGATCGACGTGGCACACCTGACCAAACGCCGCGGCGGAAGAGCCGTCGTGGACGACGTCAGCTTCACCGCCTCCCCCGGCAGGGTCACCGGCTTCCTCGGACCCAACGGCGCCGGGAAGACCTCGACCCTGCGCGTCCTCCTCGGCCTGGACCGCGCCGACGGGGGCACCGCCCTGGTCAACGGGGTCCCCTACCGGCAGCTGCGCCACCCCCTGCGCACGGTCGGCGCCCTGCTGGACGCCGGAGCACACCCCTCCCGTAGCGCGCGGGCCCACCTGACCTGGCTGGCCCGCAGCAACGGCACCCCGCGTTCCCGGGTGGCCGAGGTGCTCGACACCGTCGGCCTGGCCGACGCGGCACGGAAACGGATCGGCGCGTTCTCCCTCGGCATGGGCCAGCGTCTCGGCCTGGCCGCCGCGCTGCTCGGCGACCCCGAGGTGCTCGTCCTCGACGAACCGGTCAACGGCCTGGACGCCGAGGGGATCCGCTGGATGCGCAGCTTCCTGCGGGACTACGCCGCGGCGGGCCGCACCGTGCTGCTCTCCAGCCACCTCATGGGCGAGGTCGCCGAAACCGCCGACGATCTGGTCGTCATCGACCGGGGCCGGATCGTCACCCGGGGAACGGTAGCCGAGGTGACCGCGGGGCACTCCTCCCTGGAGGAGGCGTTCTTCGCCCTCACCGGGACGGCCGCGACCCCCGGAGGTGGCGCGTGAGCTTCCGCAACACCGTCGCCGCCGAGTTCACCAAACTGGCCTCGCTGCCGTCCGTGTTCGTCGCACTGGGCCTGGTCCTGCTCGTGACGCCGGGCGTGGCCGCGCTGAACACGTCGGCGCTGCGGCACGCCCTCGACACGGGCAACACCGGCGCGCTGGTCGACCTGTCCACGATCGACGCGGGCCTCGACGGCATCCCCGTGGGCGCGATCGGCGCGATCGTCCTCGGCGTGACCGTGATCAGCAGCGAGTACACCGCGACCCGGCGCGGCGCGGGCGGCGGCCGCCAGATCACCGCCACCCTCACCGGACTGCCCCGGCGGGTGCCGCTGCTGGCCGCCAAGGCACTGGTGCTGAGCACGGTGACCGCCCTGGCCACGGCCGTGGCGATCCCGGTCTCGGTCGTGGTGGCCCAGACGGTGCTGGGCGAGCACGGCCATCCCCTGGACGAGGTGTTCGCCGAGGTCGGCGGGTCTGTGTTCGGCGGCGTCTGCTACGCGGTCCTCACCGCGCTGCTCGCGTTCGCCGTCACCGTGCTGGTCCGCAACGGGATCGTTCCGCTGATCGTGCTGATCGTCAACGCCTCGCTCGTGTCGTTCTCCCTGCTGCTGTCCATGGTCACCCCGCTGGCGAAGTACCTGCCGGACCTCGCCGGAGGCCAGATGTTCGCCGCCTACTCCCCGGTGGAGGACCCGCTCGGCCCGCTCGCCGGCGGCCTGGTCATGGCCGCGTGGACCGCCCTGTTCCTCGCCGTCGCCGCGGCCGTGTTCGTCCGCCGTGACGCCTGACCGCTGGATACCGCCATGAACCTCAGTCTCGGACACGCTGTTGTCGCGGAGACCGTCAAACTGCGCACCCTGCCCGCCGCTCTCGTCACGGTCGCCGTCACCGTCGCGGGGACGGCTGGGCTCGCCGCACTGCTCGCGGTCGCGGCCCGCGACACGGCGGGCGCGGAAACGGTCCCCGCACTGCACACCGCCCTGCAGACCGTGGGGTACACGCAGGTCGGCTTCGTCCTGCTGGGTGTTCTCACGATCACCACCGAGTACTCCGGAGGGCAGATCCACGCCAGTCTGGCCGGCGTGCCCCGCCGCATGGTGCTGCTGTCCGGCAAGACCGCCGCCCTGCTGGGGGCCGCGCTGCCCACGGCGGCCGCCGCCGTGGCCGTCGCCGTCGCCGCCGTCCAGCTCGTCCTGGGAGAGCGGGCCCAGCCGCTGGGGGAGCAGTTCGCCGAGGTCGGCGTGCGCCCCCTGGCAGGAGCGGTCGCCTACCTCGTCCTGGTCGGCCTGTTCGGCTACGCCGTGGCGGTTCCGGCGCGCAGCCCCGTCACGGCGCTCGTGGTCCTGCTGCCCGTGCTGCTGCTCGTCCCGCCCCTGCTGGACGCGGTCACCGACCACGCCGAGTACCTCCCCTCCCCGGCGGGCGCCCAGATGTACCAGCCGGGGCCGGTGCCGGACGGCGCGTTGGGGCCGCTGCTCGGCGGGGCCGTCATGGCCGGGTGGACGGTTGCGGCGTTCGCGGTGGCGGCCGCGGTGTTCCACCGGCGGGACGCCTGAGGGCGGCACCGGTCGTCGGCGCCACGGCGGACGGGACCGGCGAGACCGCCGTCCCCGCACCGGCGGAGCGGTGCGGGGACGGCGGGTCACGCGTCGGCCTCCTTGGGGGCGGCGGAGACGGTCACGGTCGGCCAGGCCGCGAAGTCGGCGAGCATCTGGCGGTCGTGCGTGGCGACGACGACGGCCGCCGGGGTGCCGCGCAGGGCCTCGGTGAGCTCGTCGACGAGCAGCGGGGACAGGTGGTTCGTGGGCTCGTCGAGGATCAGCAGGTCGGGCCGCTCGGCCAGGCGCAGCGCGAGGTGCAGGCGGCGGCGCTGCCCCTCCGACAGCCGCCCGACGGGTGTGCGGAGCGCCTCGGCGTCCAGCAGGCCCGTGCCGCTCAGGGGCACCAGGTCGGACTCGGCCACCTCGCCGCGCGCCACGAGCCGTCCCGTGTGCCGCCGGTGGACCTCGTGCGCCTGGAGGCCCTCCTCCCAGGCCGGGGTCTCCTGGGTCAGGTACGCGATCCGCACGCCGGCGGACCGGTGCACCCTCCCGCCCGTCGGGGGGAGGACCCCGGCCAGGACGTCGAGCAGCGTCGACTTCCCGGCCCCGTTGGCCCCGGTGACGAGCAGCCGGTCGCCGCCCTCGACCACCAGGGAGACCGGTGTGCGCAGACGGTGTGCGACGGTCACGCCGTCGCACCTCAGCAGGGGAGCGCCGGGTTCGACCGGCAGGTGCGGCCACCGCAGCGCGAGCGGCGGCCGGGGAACCGTGACCCGGTGCGCCTCCAGCGCCTCCTGTCTGCGTCTGAGGCTCTGCACCACACTCGGGGCATGGGACTGGCGCTGGTGCTTTCCGGTGCCCTTGTCCGGCCGCCACCCGGTGGACAGCCGGCTCCGCGCCTCCTGCACCGCCTGGGCCAGCCGGGTGTGCTCGGCCTGCTGCGTCTCGTACTCCTGGGTCCACCGTTCGCGTTCGCGGCGGCGGCCCTCCTGCCAGCCCGCGTACCCCCCGGCGAACACCCGCGGCCGCCCGTCCATGCTCGGGTCCAGGTCGAGGAACTCGTCGGCGACCTCGCGCAGCAGCGCCCGGTCGTGGGTGACGATCGCCAGACCGCCGGGACGCGACCGCAGGCGCGCGGCCAGGAACGCCTGGGCTTCGGCGTCCAGGTGGTTGGTCGGCTCGTCCAGCAGCAGGATGTCGTGGTTCGCGCCGAGCACGCACGCCAGCCGCACCCGGTGGCGTTCGCCGACGGACAGGGTGGCGAGTTCCCGGTCCCGGTCGGTGCACGCGCCGAGCCCGTCCAGGGCGACGTCGAGTCGGCGGTCGGCGTCCCAGGCGTCGAGCCGCATGGCGGCGTCCAGTGCCGCCGCGTACCGGGCTTCCGCGTCCTCGTCGCCGTTCTCCAGGCCTTCGGCGGCCAGGTCCAGCGCGCGCAGGGCGAGGCGTGCGGGGCGCGTCGACTCGGCGACCAGGGTGCCGACGGTCTCGCCGTCGCGGAACGCGAGCGACTGGTGGACGACGCCGACCGTGCCCGCGCGTTCCACCCGGCCGTCGTCGGGGGCGAGGTCGCCGGAGAGAACACGCAGCAGCGTCGTCTTGCCCCGGCCGTTCTCGCCCACGAGCGCCGTGCGGGACCGTGCGGAGACCGTGGCGTCGACGCCGGACAGGACCGGGCGTCCGCCGAGGACGACCCGGATTCCGCGAGCGCGGACGTGGGCGCTCGCGCCGGCCGGGAGGCGTCCGGCCGTGTTCAGTTCACGGAGGAGTGCGGGGAGCGAGCGGCTGGACAGCCGGTCGCGTGAGGGGAGTGCTTCCACAGGTGTGCTCCACGTTTCGCGGCGGAGCCGGGCAGCACGAAGAAACCGCCCGGCAGGACGACCGAGACGGCGGACACACGGAAAGAAGAGGCTCGGTGCCGCGCCGTCAGGCGCGGGTCCAGGGCCTCATGGCAGAAGCGGTACCCCTGTACACGTCGACCACGGTACCCGCTGGCGGCCTCCCGGAGGCAAGGGGTTTCGGTGTGGGACGGCCCACCCGGAGCCGTGCCGTGGCCGGTCCGCCGCGTCCCGGGGGAGCCGACAGGGGGAGGCCGTCCCCCGCATCCGCTGTTCTTTGACTTCCCCCAGGGGGCGCAATAGCGTGCCGAGGATGCCTTCTTCCGCTTTCTCCGCACCGCCGATCCCCGAGAAGCAGGCGTGGAAAGCGCTCAGCGCGCTGTGCGTCGGACTGTTCATCACCCTGCTGGACCAGTCCCTGGTGGCCGTCGCACTGCCCCGGATCACCGAGGACCTCGGAGCCAGCGTCAACCAGGCGGTCTGGGTCTCCGCCGGCTACCTGCTGACGTTCGCGGTCCCCCTGCTGGTCACCGGGCGCCTGGGCGACCGGTTCGGGCAGCGCACCATGTACCTGGCGGGCATGGCCCTGTTCACCGCGGCCGCGGCCGCGTGCGCTTTCGCGCCGACGATCGAGGCCCTCATCCTGGCGCGGGCCGTCCAGGGCTTCGGCGCCTCCCTGCTCAACCCGCAGTCCCTGAGCGTGATCAACCGGGTCTTCGCGCGCAACCGCCGGGGCGCCGCGATGGGGGTCTGGAGCGCGGTGGCCAGCTCCGCGGGCCTCTTCGGCCCCCTCATCGGCGGCCTGCTGGCCGGCGGCGCCGGGTGGCGCTGGGTCTTCCTCCTCTACCTCCCGCTGGGGCTGCTCTCCCTGGCCCTGGTCGCACGCTGGGTGCCGCGACTGCCCACCGGTGCGGGACGGATCGACCCGCTCAGCGCCGTCGTCTCGCTGGTCGCCGTGTCGGGGATCGTGTTCACGCTGCAGCAGGGACCGGAACTGGGCTGGCCGCTGTGGCTGTGGGGGGTCCTCGCCCTCGGAGTCCTCGCGCTGTTCCTCTTCGTCTGGCTGCAGAAACGGGCGGACCTGCGCGGCGCCGACGCCCTGGTGCCGTTGAGGCTGTTCGGCATCCGCAACTTCCGTTTCGGTTCCCTGGCCGTCACCACGCTGGGCTTCGCCGTCTACTCGGTGAACCTGCCCGTCATGCTGTACCTGCAACTGGGGGCCGGACTGTCGGCCCAGGCCGCCGGGGTGCTGCTGCTGCCGACAGGCCTCGTCTCGGTGGCGCTGGCCCCGGTGGTCGGACGTCTGACGGACCGGCTGGAACCCGGACGGATCTCGAAACTCGGGTTCTCCGCGATGATCACCGCCATGACGCTGTTCGTCGTGCTCATCAGCCAGGAGGTCCCGTTCGCCTGGCTGCTCGTCCCCCTGGTCCTCATGGGGGTCGCCAACGCCCTGTGCTGGTCGGCCAACTCCACCATCAGCATGCGCCCGCTCCCCACCGACCTGTTGGGGGCCGGCTCCGGCGTGTACAACACCTCCCGCCAGGTCGGGGCGGTGCTGGGGGCCGCCGCACTCGGCGCGGCCATGCAGATCGGACTGCAGTACACCACCTTCGCCAACGCGATGGGGTTCTCCCTGGTCCTGCACGTCGCGGTCCTCGTCTTCGGCCTCGTCATGGTCTCGAACTTCCGCGATGACCGAGCGGAGGCGGCTCCGGGCACGTCCGGTTAGCCGGGACACGGCGGCGACCGCGTGGCCCCCGGCCAGTGCCCCCGCTGGGAGGCGGCGGAGCGACGCGGGGGCGCTTGCGCCCGAACACTCCTGGGGACCAGGTCGACCTCGTGCCTTCTCACATCTGGCGGTCGACCTCTGGTGCGTGCGACCGGACCGGGTCGGCGGCGGCTCCGTACTTCCAGTCGGCTCGGTATCCGGCCTGTCCACAGGGCCGGTGCCGTGGCCGCGGACTCCTCCCAACATGCCACGCGGGCGGGGACAGGGCGTCTGCGCTGCCGTGCTCCGAGAGCACGGACGGCTGGTCTGATACCAGGTTTCGGGGGAGCCGCGGACAAGCGCCAACGCCCCTCAGAACGCTTCCGAGGGGCGTTTCCCGTCACCCCGCAGGCACTCGGGCAACCGAAACGCGAGCCAGTGCGCGAACCGCGGGGACACGAAAGGCCCTGCCTCCTACGCTGGGAGTGCGACCGACCAGCGGGAGGCAGAGCCACCATGAACGACACTACCCGCGAGCCCATCGGCGTGCGCATCGCCCGGGCGAGGAAACGCCGCGGCCTCACCCAGCACGGACTGTCCACCCGTGCCAACTACTCCCGATCCCACATCGCCCAGGTCGAGAAGGGCCACAAGGTCGCCACCCCGGCGTTCGTCGCCGCTGTCGCGGCCGCCCTCGGCGTCGACCCGTCCGAACTGTACGGGCAGCCCTACCGTGGCGACACACCCCGCGACGACCAGGTCCACGCCGCCGTCCCGGAACTCCGTCGAGTGCTCGCCTACGTCGGTGTCGGCCCCGACCTCGACGCCCCGCCTCGCAGCCTCGACCAGCTCTCCGCCGAAGTCGCCACCATCCGCGGCCTGCTGCCCGCAGCGAAGCTCACCCGGATCGGCGAGGCCCTGCCCTCCGTGTGCGAAGAACTCGCCTGGCACGCCTACACCACCGACAAACCCCGTGCCTGGGCACTGCTGAACCGTGCCCTGTCCTCCGGTGTCAGCCTGACTCGCCGTCTCGGCTACGCGGGCGACGCCCTGGCGCTCCTGGAGCGCGCCGAGGACGCCGCGCGCCGGTCCCAGGACCCGCACCTGCCGTTGGTCGCCCACCTGCCCCGCGCGCTGCTGCTGATGAACATGGGCCAGTACAAGCCGGCGCTGGCTCTGCTGGACCGTGCCGCTGCCCGGGTCGACGACAGCAGGCAGGACGCGGGCGAGGTCGCCGGGGCGTTGGCGCTGCGGTCGGCGATCGTCGCGGCCCGTTCCGGAGACGCCCACACGGCGTGGGAGCAGTTCGCATGCGTCGACGACCTGGTCAGGGCCGGTCGGGCGCGTACCGACGTGCACGGCACCCAGTTCGGCGCGGCGAACGTCGCGATCCACGGGGCCGCGGTCGCGGTCGAACTCGGTGACCTCGACGAAGCGGCGCGCCGGGACCGGCAGATCGGAGAGCGCACTCTCGCCGGTCTGGTGCCGGAACGGCGTGCCCACCACGAGATCGACATGTCCCGGGCGCTCACCGAACTCGGCGACTACGACACGGCGCTGAAACGGCTTCTGTCAGCCGAATGGATCGCACCGCAGATGACCCGCCACCATCCCACGGCGCGGCTGGTGGTGCGCCATCTGGTGGACGTGCGCCGAATCCTGCCGGAGCCGCTGCGGGGCCTGCACTCTCGGATGCGTGTCTGACCCGTCGACCCGTTCCGGGCAAACCCCGGATTGTTCCAACATGGAACATCGCCCAGATCAGCGCGGGTGACGCTGTGCCTCATGAGTGCCACACCCAGCAGCGACACAGCGGAGATCCTCGCACGCGTCCAAGATGACTTCCCGCTCTGGGAGATCACCTGCTCACCGAACCGGGAACCACGGCAACGATGGCGGGCTCAAAGGCGCACCCCGCTCACCGAGGCCGAGGCACGGCAGGGGCGGCGGCAGGAGATCAGCGCGCCGACCGTGGACCAGCTGCTCGCCGACCTCGGCGCGGAGCAGCGTGCCCAGGACGCTCTACGGGGGGTGACGGCCCGTGGCTGACCACCGGCTCACCGCCGAGCAGGTCTCCGCACTCGCCCGCGGCCGTGCTCGCGCCGAACCCTGCGAAGACGGGATCGCTCTGGTGCTGGACGGCGACCGGATCGTCCTGCCCGAGTGCCCGGACCTGTTGACCGCGATCACCAGGGTCGAGGGGTTGATGGGGCAGGCGTTCAACACGGTCATCGAGACGCAGCGCGGGCGGTTGCGGCAGCAGCGGTGAAGCGACCGCGCACCGGTTCCTTCCCCCATGCGGCCGGTGCGCGGGCTCCGGCATTCGCACCAGACGTCAGCGCGCTCGACACCGTCCGGGGCGCGGTCGAGGCGGGCCTGCTGGAGCAGCCGCGCATATCCAGGTGTCTGCAACCGGGCCCCGGAACCGCGAACGCCTCGTAGACGCGGATCTCGGATGCCTCAGCCTCCAGTTCGATGTACGCCCCGGAGAACAGGTCGTCATACCGGCGCCACCAGCCGCGCGCTTGGGCCTGCCGGGTCAGCGTCAGCACGGTCTCGTACCGAGGGTCGTCGGGCGTCACCCCGTACTCGGCCATCAGGGCTTTG
>Ga0079224_100016201_pt1 | contig 10459 bp, 8 predicted proteins | sample Stecom2015_FD_80414 | JGI IMG/M metagenome (GOLD analysis project Ga0079224, IMG submission 80414) | Agricultural soil microbial communities from Utah to study Nitrogen management - Steer compost 2015 | ecosystem: Environmental > Terrestrial > Soil > Agricultural land | place: USA: Utah...
CAGGGCCAAGAAGGCATTTCCCTTCCCAGCCCCGATTCTACCCGTGGGATCTATCAGAAATTAAAACGCAGACCTGCAGTTACACCCTTGGTATCGTCGCCATCAGCATAGCCGAGGGTTACGGCAAACTTCGGCGTTAACAACAGTTTCACATTGGCTTCAAAACCGAATTCGCCGTCAAAGTCGCTTCCGTCTACATAATTCACTTTGGCTTCGAATTCTGCATTGGAAGTGATCAGTGAACGGATACCCAGCTCCAGGCCATAGCCGTTGGCGTCTTCGTTAAAAGCAAGAAAGTCTACTTCCTGGTTGATATAGTTGGCGCTTGCCACCAGGTCCGTTTTGGCGCCGATTGACCTGTGATAACCGAGGCCAAAACTGAAACCATCCAGATCAATTTTATCGCCCAAAAATTTATCATCTGACGAGCCAGAGCTGAAGGAGCCTTGGGCAAACAGATAATCATTAATTGAGAAACTTGCACCGATACCATAGCCGGTAAAATCTTCATTCAGAATTTCACCCTTGGTCACGCCTGCTTCTACGTAATCGTATGAAATTGATGCTTGCTGGGCCTGAGCGGCACCACATACAGAAACGGCAGCAACAAGGCCAAATCCGACAAACGTTTTGCGAACAGTAGTAATCATATTCTCTCCGGTTTACTTCATTGATAGTGATTAAGTTAATGCTGTCAGCTTGACTGGTTTTTGATGGTCATAAAAACCGGAGTACTGATTCTGCTGTTTTTTGTAATCGTTTTCTCACACCTGCTCCGCAAGCTACATGAGCACCATAATCACCACCATTAGCCAAATGGCTAAGTGACAGAAGCTGATTTTTATCCATAAAAAAGGCCATCACTTTCGTGACAGCCTTTTTTAACTAAAACGTTATTAAGTCTTAAAGACCTACAACGTTATCCGCCTGAAGGCCTTTAGCGCCTTTGGATACGGTGAATTCAACGCGCTGGCCTTCAGCCAGGGTTTTGAAACCGGAAGATTTGATAGAGCTGTAATGTACGAATACATCTCCGCCACCATCTTGCTCGATAAAACCAAAACCTTTTGCTTCGTTAAAAAACTTCACTTGGCCCGTGACAATAGACATAAAAAATTCCTGATAAATATATAAATTAAAAATTTCACCAAAGCCAAAAGCTGAAGACAAAAGTATGCAGCGCTGTCTGGATTGGTCAGCAGAAAAGCAGATTACAGATACATTTACAGGACGATGTACTAAAAGCGGGACTTCGTATTGCAGATATAAATATAGGCCTTATTCCGGCATGCGTTGCAGTCTACAGTAATAATCGCCTGCGTCAACAAGTATTTATTTTAATCCCTTGTCCTATCACAAAAGCTCACAATCTGCCTCTGTGAGCAATCTTGACTATCAGCTAAAATTCGTACGGTTCCACGGCGATAGCGCCAGTATCAACCTTGAGGCTGTATGTTGTGACTGTCGTCAGTGACGTCTCTACGAATCTGATTGCAGATGAAGACCAGGACACCGTGCTCCAGCGTCTTTATGCTGTGCTTGATCACTCCAAAGATCTGATCTGGATTACCAGCGCGGATGATTTCCGCATTCTCTGGGCAAACAGCACTGCCAATGAATATCTGCAGAAAACGTACAACATCGGCACTTGCCTGGGATTTTCCCTGGCTGATATCGGCAGCCCTCGTAACAGGGCCCGCCTGAACGACATCCTGGCAGCAGCCCTGAAAAAGGGACAGGAAACCCGTATCTATCACACCCGCAATCGCGACAAGGTTCTGCTGATAACCTTGAGCCTGGTGGACAGGCAGGATCCGGACAAGGGCATCTGTATTATCGGTCGCGACATTACGGACCTGCACAAGACCGAAGTTGAACTGCTGATGAGCGAACAGCGTTATCGCAGTGTCATCAACTCCATGGTTGAAGGTGTTGTGTTTCTGGACAATACCGGCGCGATGATTGATGCCAACCCCGCGGCGCTGTTTATTATGGGCCGCACCCCTGATGAGGTAATCGGGACCCGGCCGGTGGATATTGAATGGGGCGCCGTACGGGAAGATGGTTCGCCTTTCCCCAACGAAGATCATCCAATCAGCATCACCCTCAGCACCGGAAAAATTCTGCGCGACGTGGTCATGGGCATACGTCGGCCCTCAGGAGAGCTGCGCTGGCTCAGCATTAACTCCGCGCCGGTATATATTGATGAAGAGGACGGCGGGCTGGTACGCGAAATTGTGGCGACCTTCCACGACATCACTGAGCAGAAGAGCCGCGAACACGAACTGCGGGTATCGGCAACCGCCTTTGATCGCTCCCAGGAAGCGATGATGATTGCGGATCCCAACCAGCGCATTCTCAAGATCAATGAGTCCTTTACCCGTCTGACTGGCTATCGGCCTGAAGAAGTAGTTGGCAACACTCCAAGCATGCTCAGCTCTGGCCGTCACGACCGCACTTTCTACCAGAACATGTGGCAGTCTTTGCTTACCAACCATCATTGGCAGGGGGAAATCTGGAACAAGCGCAAAAATGGCGAGCTGTATCCGGAATGGCTGAGTATCACTGCGGTAATGGACGACAAGGGCAAGGTCACCAACTACGTTGGCACATTTATCGATCTGACTTCGCAGAAAGATGCGGAAAAACAGATCAATGACCTGCAGTTTTACGACCCGCTCACAGGACTTGCCAACCGGCGTCTGCTTTTCAGTCTGATCCGTCAGTCGCTACAGCGTGACGAGACCTCAAAACACGCCAGCGCCCTGCTGTTTGTGAACATCGATGACTTCAAGGATATCAATGACCGCTTTGGTCACAATGAGGGCGACCTGGTTCTGCAAACAGTGGCAGACCGGTTGAGCAATCTGTCCAGAGGCGGCGACTTTACGGCGCGCCTGAGCAACGACGTCTTTGCCGTTTTGCTCGGCGACCTGCCGGCAGATGACAAAGAGTCTGCCAGTGTAGCCGAATCCCTGGCCAACAAGATCCATGAAAGCATTTCCGAGACCATTGAGATCAAGGGTATTCCGCTGCGCCTGACGACCGGTATAGGCATCTGTATTGCAGCCGAAGGCAAGCTGACTGCAGCTGAAATGCTGCGTCGCGCCGACATTGCAATGTACCAGGCCAAACAGATTGGACGGCGCCAGACTCACTTTTTTGATGAAGCCATACAGGCGCGCATGGAACAGAAAATTCTGCTGCGTGAACGCCTGAGTCTGGCCATTCCTTCACAGCTGCAACTGCTGTACCAGATGCAGGTTGATACCCGCGGTCACTGTTATGGCGCTGAAGTCCTGCTGCGCTGGGTGGATCCAATCAGGGGCGTGATTTCTCCGGCTGACTTTATTCCGGTCGCAGAAGAATCCGATCTGATTTTCCCGATTGGTCGCTGGGTACTGCAGACAGCCTGTGAGCAGATCAAACAGTGGAGTACGCAGCCAGGTTATTCTGATCTGATCATCTCCGTGAACCTGAGCGCACGGGAATTTTCCCGAGCTGACTTTATTGAACAGGTCTCCGGAACCATTCAGCGTTCAGGTATTGATCCGAGCCGTCTGTGCATTGAGCTTACTGAAGGCACGCTGTTAACCGACACCGAAATTGCCATCAGCAAGATGGCCGCCCTGCGCGAAATCGGCGTGCACTTCTCGCTGGATGACTTTGGTACCGGCTACTCGTCCCTCAGCTATCTGAAGCGGCTGCCGCTGAACGAGCTGAAGATCGACAGATCCTTCCTGCCTGGCATCGAAACCGATCCCAACGACAAAGCCATTGTCAGCACCATCATCGCTCTGGGCCGCACACTGGGTCTGGAAGTTGTGGCCGAGGGCGTGGAAACCGAAGCCCAGCATCAGGCGCTGGTAACGCTGGGTTGTCAGAAATTCCAGGGATACATGTTTGCGCGCCCGCTGCCGCTGGAAGATTTTGAAAAACTGGTAAAGGCAAACAGGAAAATCTGATTTTTATCCCGATGCCGGCACGCCTGTTGTTACGCCGCCTCTGAAACCACGCAGTGCAACTGCAAGCAGAACACCTGCGATAACCAGCAACACGAACGAAATTGGCAAGCCTGCAGCAGAGAACGCTGCAGCGCCAAACCTGAGCGAGTAAGCCATCACCAAAATCAGCAACGCTGCAGCAGTCAGACTCTGCAGTATACGTTTGTAGCGCAGCTCTTCCCCCAGGAATATGCCCGCTGTCATGGTGACCACCATAACTCCCCAGAATATGGGTGCAGATGCAAGTTGCAGAACCACCTGAGTAAAACTGGCCACTGCCAGGGCCAGCGGAGTACCCCATACCACGCCAGGCCATATCAGATTTAATGCATCACGGTACTTGCGTTTTTCCAGCCAGATATTGATGCCAGTGGCTGACACAACCGTCAAGGAAAGCCCCAGTATCATGTAGCACAGTTTGGTGATCAGCCCGGAAAAATTTCCGAAGTGTATACGGTATACCGAATACAGAAGCTGTTGCATGACCGGACCTTCGGTATAACCTGCTGTATCCAGATAGTTGCCGCTGGTATCAAAGCGATAATTTTCAGACCATGCCAGCAACCCTGGCTTCTGAATGTAAAACTCCATAAAACGACTGTCGCTGCCGGCGTCGTGCACAATCATGTACAGCAGCTTGCCATCCGGAGCCAGTTCCCGAACCTGGTCCACTGCGCGTGCGATCTGGTAGTTCGCAGACTGATTCACCAGAACCGGCTCAGGAGGATAAGCCTTGGCGGTAATGGACTCTACGGTTTCGCCTTCCATGGCAAAAGCAAACATAGCCACTACCAGCAGCACCAGTCCGTAATACGCCCCTGTCATGGCAATCATCAGATGGAACGGAGCGCCCCAGACACTGAGTCTGTTGTGCATATCAACCTGACCCAGTCTGCCCTTGCCACCCGCACGCAGTTTAAAAGCATCCTTGACGATGGATGGATGCGAAAGAAAACCGGTGATGATCAACGCACACAATAAGGCCCCGATTGCGCTGACCACAATCACACCTATATTCACGGGCAAATGCAGATTTATGTGAAGTCCGGTCAGCAGACCGCTGAGATCATCTGTTGCATCAGGCCCCAGGCTGCCATCCTCGTTGATATAGCGGCCTTCAAAGTCACCTGAAACTTTGGCGCGTGGCAAAGCCTCACTGGGGAACACCAGATACATGTGATCCGTAATATCAGCACCGCTGTTTATGTACGCGTTAAAACCGTCCTGCAGTTTCTGCGCATCAAATTCCAGACTTTCGTACACATCCGGTTGCTCCCAGCGTTCTATTTCCTCATAGAACACCACCAGCGTTCCGCTCAAACAAATGATGTACATCAGCCCGCCAACAAGCAGCCCCATCCATGAGTGGCTGGAAAGAGAGCTTTTGACCAGTTTGGGTGAAATGTTCATTGTCAGATTACCAGTATCAGGCTGCTGATCAGAAACAACCCGCCAACAATTGTGGCGGGTTTTGCGAGTTTTTCCTGGCTGCAGATCCAGGCGCTGAGAACACCCCAGAGGATGGGATAAAGGATGATGGCGGTTCCGATTCTGGACAGCAGGCTCCAGGGGAGATTTACTACCAGCACAACACTCAACATCAGACTGAGAAGCCCGGTTGCAGGTACGGATAACACAAACACTGCAACATTCTTCAGGACTGAACGAGCGGACGGACAACTCAGGCGCTGCATGGTCCGCACAGAAAAGCGATCTTCCCCTGCAGACACATCAAGCTCCGATCCTGCCAAAAGCCAGGCCGCACATGCAAACGCGATGACTGCATAAGTGACACCGAACTCCGGCCCTGAGGCTGCAGACCAGGCAAATATTGAAACAGGCGCCAACACCCAGCCAGCAAAGGCATGCAGCCAGCGGCCTTGTTCACGCCAGCTCCAGTAGATCAGGCTGACCGAAACAACCGAAATCAGAAGTGCAGTTATTGTTGTTGCCATGATTAAAAGCGCCAGTATTCACATTTTATTATTCAGTAATCCCAGACCAGCGACAGACTGTAGCTTCGTGGCTCCGCGTAGTAAGACTGTTCGTACTTCACCGAGCTGAAATACTTTTTGTCAGCGGCGTTGTTGAGGTTAAAACTGAGTCTCAGATCGTCAGTCATTGCATAACTGACATAACCACCGAGCACGGCGTAGGCATCCTGGCTGATACGCCCATAAGAGGAATCAAAATAGACCTCATCCTGCCAGCGCAGTGACAGACCAAAATCCAGATCCAAAGGCAGCTGGGGACTCCAGGCTGCCAGCAGTTTCAGCGAGTTGCGCGGGATAAATGTTCGGGCTTTGTTGTGATCCGGATCTTCAAGTTTCAGATGGGTAAAACCGGCTTGCAGTCGCAGCGTGTCGGTAACATTCCCTGCAACCTCCAGCTCTATGCCTTCAGCTTCAACGTTAATTCCACGATATAGCGCCCAGGTGAAATCATCACTGTAGTCATCGTCATCCACACCATCGCCATCGCTGTAGCCTGAGAATTCCTGCAGGTTCTCCTGTTCAGTTCTGAACACAGCCAGACTTGCCAGTACATTGTTGTTGAACTGTTTTTTCAGGCCCAGCTCGTAACTTTTGCCTTGGGCAGAACCCAGCGGCTGCAGGTCTTCATTCAGATAGTATTGGGGTTGGTAGATATCGCTGTAGCTGCCATAGACGTTCAGGCCATCAAGCACTTCCCAGGTAAACCCGGCGTAGGGACTGCCGCCATCTTCATCTGAATCAGTGGAAACGCCGTAGCTGATACCCCGGTTTTTGTAGTCAACCTTGCTGACACCCAGAATTACATTGAGACGGTCTGTCAGTGACAGCAATACCGAACCATACAAACGGTTGAGTTCCATATCTTCATTTGCAGACGGAGCAGGTGCATCCCATAGAGGACGTGGCACTTCATTTCCTGTCCAGCCCGGGAATGAGGGCATCACATCAAAACCGGACAGTGCGGAGTGTTGCAGCGCGTGGGAATCACTGTCAGCCATGCTCAGACCAACATGGATCTGGTGTTCACGCTGGAAGGCTGTGAACCTGCCCTGGAGCCGGGTATCCCAGACCAGGGTTTCACGGAAGTCGTCATATTTGCCTGGATAGCCGTTCAGACCCAGACCCGTCGCAGGATCCAGTCCGGTGTTCCAGTACACATAAAATACTTCGGAGTTTTCGTCATAGTCTGTGCGGGTGGCAGATGTCATCAGATTCCAGCGGTCTGAAATCTGCCAGCCCAGTTCGGCAAATGCGGTCTGGGTACGGGTGTTCCAGTAAGTCCAGTCCATTGTGGTTGAGGTGGACACATCAAAATCTATTGGCTGTCCGTTGTTGTAGATCACCGGGACAGCACCCCACAACACACCATCACTGTTGTTGTCCTGCCAGGTATAGCCCAGCGCCAGCGTCAGTGCATTGCTCAGCTGACCATCCACAACAAGGGAGCCAACAGTGCGCTCATTGCTGTAGTGATCGAGCCAGCTGTCTTTTTCCTGGTAGACACCTGTAAAACGTGCTGCCCAACTGCCAGTGGCTGTGAGGGGCGTGGAAACGTCGGCCACAATGCGGTGATCATTCCAGCGTCCGGCCGTAATACTCGTGCTGGCATCAAATTCATTGCCGGGACGCTTGCGTACATAGTTGACTGTACCGGAGGGGTTGCCGAGACCGGTGATCAGACCATTGGACCCACGGATAACCTCGACCTTGTCATAAATAGCAGTATCGATATCCCCGACAACCAGCTCACCAAAGGGCACACCAATTCCATCTACATGCATGCTGGTGATATCAAAACCGCGCGAGTTGTAATAGGTGCGATCGGTTTCTGCAGCATCCACGTTTACGCCAGTGGTCAATTCCAGCAGGCTGTTGATGTCTTCAAGGCCAAAGTCTGACACCGTGGCAGCATCCAGAATCGTCAAAGACTGGGGCGTCTCAAACGCACTCAGGTCCATGCCGGTGGCACCACTGCTTTTGCGGTCATCCCGCAGCGCCTTGATGATGACTTGTTCTACCGGCGTAGCTCCGGTTTCTGCTGAAAATACCTGGGAAGAAAAACCGATTGCCAGGCTGAAAGAAGCCACGGCAATCGCCAGAGGAGAGCGCTTCATTGGATAAACCCCGTAACAACAGATCAGGAAGGGGTCCAAAGATACCTCTCAAAAGAGAGAATGTAAATGCGAATTATTCTTATTCGCTTATCTTGGATTAAAAAAGAGGGTTTATGCTAATATGGCGCCCGTTCGGTAACTCTCCCTGGCGACCATATATATGTCTATTGCCACAACTTCTGTCCGCTCTGAAAACCCCCAACGTATTCTCAAACGCCTGTGCAACCACTGGAGTCACCGCTTCCAGATCAGCAGTGAGCGCGAAGGTCATGCCCTGATTGATCTGGGCGAGCGCGGTGTCGCGGAATTCTCCATTACAGGCGACATCCTGGAAGTCTCAGCCCGACATGAGGAAGAGCGTCTGCCAGCACTAAAAACCGCTATCGAAAACCATCTCCAGCGCTTTGCCGGGGACGAGACCCTGGTTTTCCAGTGGAGCTGATCGACCGCTGTCACACAAGATCACAAACTGCCGCGACGGAGCCGCGCTTGCTGTCACGTATCTGTCAGTGAAACATGCCAGACCATGGCTTAATCCAAGGAATGACCAACATGTCGCAAACGCAACAAACAACATCACAGGCTCCGTCAGCGGGTGGCCGCCCGCGCAAAAAAGGCAGTCGCGCACGCTGGATAGTCGCTGTTTTACTGCTCGCCGGGCTAGGCACCTGGTATCTGGTTCAACGCAATTCCGAGCCCGAAGTACAAAACCAGCCACTGCTGGCTACCGTTGAACGCGGCAATATCGAGAACACCATTTCCGCCGCTGGCAGTCTGCAGCCGAGCCGTTATATCGACGTTGGAGCCCAGGTCTCGGGACAGCTGCAAAAACTCCATGTTGAAGTAGGCGACAAGGTCGAAGAAAACCAGCTGCTGGCAGAAATCGATGCCCGTACCCAGCAGAGCCGTGTGGATTCCGCACGTTCTGCACTGGAAGCGCTGGAATCCCAGATTGATTCCCGTCGCGCCAGCCTGGATCTGGCACGCGCCAACGCCCGCAGGCAGGAACGCCTGAAAGAAGCCAGCGCCACCAGTGATCAGGATTACGATTCAGCAATGGCCAACCTGGCCAGCGCCGAAGCCAACTTCGCCCAGCTGCAGAAGCAGATTGATCAGGCCCGTTCCACACTGGTGTATGAAGAAACCCAGCTGGAATACACCCGCATCTACGCGCCGATGACCGGCACTGTGGTGTCCATCGAGATGAACGAAGGCCGTACGCTGAACGCCAACCAGCAGGCGCCAACCATTCTGCGTATTGCTGATCTCTCCACAATGCGCGTCGAGACCGAAATTTCCGAGGCCGATATTGGCAACGTCAAACCCGGCATGGATGTGTATTTCACAACGCTTGCTGGCGGCAACCGCCGCTGGACCAGCAAGCTGCGCCAGATCCTGCCGACACCGGTGATTGAGAATAACGTGGTGCTGTACACCGGCCTGTTTGAAGTGGACAACAGCGACGACAGCCTGCTGCCGGAAATGACGGCGCAGGTGTTTTTTATCACCGCATCCGCACGCGATGTTTTAACTGTGCCAGTTGGCGCCCTGACTTTTGCACGCCCTGCAGCTCCGACTGGTGGCGCACGTCCATCCATGCCGCCAGAAGGTGCAGGCCAGGCAGCTGGCGGCCCTCGTCCTGGCGCGGCAGCATCAGGTCCACGATCTGCTACGGTTGATGTCATTGCTGCAGACGGTACACGTCAAACCCGTGAAGTCATGATTGGCGTGACCAGCCGCGTCAGTGCCGAAGTGCTCTCCGGTCTGCAGGCGGGTGAACAGGTTGTTGCCGGCATTATCCAGAACGGTGCTGCCGGCTCGGCTCCCCAGGGCTTTGGACCGCCCCCGGGCGGATTTGGTGGCTTCCGATGAGCACTTCCGATCTGGACAATGCCATACCCATTATCGAGCTGCGAGGCATCACCCGCACTTTCGTGACCAGTGGTGGTGTAGAAGTCCAGGCTCTGCGCGGCATAGACCTGAAAATATATCCGGGTGAGTTTGTTGCGATTGTCGGCCAGTCCGGTTCCGGCAAATCCACGATGATGAATATCCTGGGCTGCCTCGATAAACCGACAGGTGGCACCTATCTGTTTGGTGGCCGCGATATCCGCCAGTTTGACGAAGACGATCTGGCCTGGCTGCGACGCGAAGCCTTTGGTTTTGTGTTCCAGAGCTACAACCTGCTGCCGCATTCAACGGCGGTGGAAAACGTGGAAATTCCGGCAATTTACGCCGGTTACCCGGCAGCACAGCGCGAGATAAGGGCCAAAGCGCTGCTGACATCGCTGGGCCTGGGTGAGCGCATGGACCACACGCCCAACCAGCTCTCTGGCGGCCAGCAGCA
>Ga0079224_100016202_pt1 | contig 10459 bp, 6 predicted proteins | sample Stecom2015_FD_80414 | JGI IMG/M metagenome (GOLD analysis project Ga0079224, IMG submission 80414) | Agricultural soil microbial communities from Utah to study Nitrogen management - Steer compost 2015 | ecosystem: Environmental > Terrestrial > Soil > Agricultural land | place: USA: Utah...
CCCCATTGTCCGGAAGAAAGCACGGGTAATGCCGGCAATACACCTGCCATCGGTGTTAAACAAGCTTTTATCGAGCTGACAACCGATTCATCTGATTCCCAGAATTTATTACGAATGCCGTTGACATGCAATTGGTCTACTCCTGCCAGTCGCCATAGCTTCTGATAGGCGGAAAACGACACGCCTAACAACGGATGCCGGTTTAACATTCCCCAACCATTGCGATGCCCGTGGATAGTCAGTTGCCCAATATCAGCGATACGTTTTACGGCAGTTAATCCCACACTATACAAACTTACCATCGCACAGCTTCCACCTGCATTGACTATTGTCTCATAATTTCGGAGCATATTATCCATTTCATCACTGATATTGAACGCATACATCACTTTCTTTCCGGTTTTATCTTGGTACCTGTTCAATACGGTCATGATAGCTTGCACACGATCTGCAAACGGAGAGTTGCGGGTAGACCCCATCAACTCGTCATCTTTGATAAAATCAATACCGGCCTCGGCCAGTTTTTTGACCAAATCAGCCGTGTCGGCAATTGTTAAACCGACACTTGGTTTGATAATGGTTCCGACCAAAGGTGTCTTCGCTTCATTGGAGATAAGTTCCGCCGTTCCACGAATACCGAATTTAGGTCCGCGGAAATGTGATGTGTAATTGTCCGGCAATTGAACATCGATCAACTTAATGCCCGTAAACTGACGCAGTTCGTATAAATTGCCCATGAGCGTCGAACATAATACCGGTAAGTTTGTCCCAAAATTAGCCAGTGACCAAGAAATGGTAATGGTACCACGGTAATATTTTTCGAAATGTAGCTGCTCGCCCGATAAGGATGGTTGTGATACGGTCTCTAACTCCTCGATATGCTCTACACGCGCAGCGTATTGCATTTTCAATTCTTCCGTTTCTCCTGGTATGGCTACAAATGTACCGGACGACTGTTCCCCTGCCATAACCGCCGCGGCATCTGCCAAAGGGTATGGTGTCTCTACATAATAAGTCGCTTCAATTCTATCCATGCTCTTCATTTACTTTTTCTTCATTATCTCGGTCTTCCTTTATTAAATTATTCAACCGATCTTCTCTTTCTTGTTTTCTTCTCCAATAATTAGCCAATATGGATCCTGAAATATTCATCCAGGGGCTAAACACGGCTGCTGCCAAGCCTACCGTACCCAACTTCCCCATACTTCCTGCCAGTCCGCTTGCCATACCACCATTCTGCAACCCAATTTCCAGCGCCATTGCCCGAGCCGAGTATTCATTCAACCCAAACAGTTTGCTAAACCAGTACCCAAAGAAGTACCCCGCTCCATTGTGAATAACCGCCGCAAGAAACAATACGGCACCTATTTCCAACAGATATTGTTGACCTGCCGCTGTGGTCACTGCCGTAAAGTATACAATCCCAAACATGGAAAAATACGGCATACGTTTATCCAACGACGGAAGTTTTTGGGTTAACAAATGATAACCAAAACCTACCGGTATAGCGCCTAACATAAAACAAAACGTCTCCATGATAGCCATTTCTACCGATGTAAATGAGCCAGTGAAAAATGTCCAAAAACCGCCGACGAGCACTGCTAACAGTAATAGAATAATGACAGACGCCCGACTTATAGCTTTATAAACAGGACGCGGAGCCGACTTTAAATAATCGTGCAACAAGCCCGCCCCAATGGGTACGATCATGATTTTTATGATTTCCATCGCCATCTCCATAAAGCTAACCTCTACCATGGTACCTGCATAAACTTTCATCATGAAAGGGGTCATAATAGGCGCGACTATCGTAGTTAACGCCGTTACAGTCACCGAAAGCACGAGATTCGCTTTTGCGATGTATGCCATCACGTTTGAGGCTAATCCACTGGAACAGCTACCGATCAGAATAACGCCTGCAGCAATTTCTGGCTCAAAATCGAAAACTTGCGTGAGCAAAAACCCAACGAGCGGCATAATGGTAAATTGTGTTGCCAAACCTATGGCGACGCCTTTCCCCGAGGCACCGATCCGTGTAAAATCCTGCACCTTCATCTGTATCCCCATGCCAAACATCACTAATTGGATAACCACCAAGATGAGCCATTTATTTCGCATATCGAAATCGCCAATATGTAATATACGGTCGGGAAAGGTCATGCCTGCCACGACTGCCACAATAATCCACATCGTGTATTGATAACCTTTAGTCGCTGGAAAAGCGCCGAGTCCGATGGCGCCAAAAATGCTTCCCGCCAGTAATGCCTGACGAAAGTACGGAAATCCATCGATCAAAAGTCCAGCACAGGCCAATGCAAAACCAATCCCTGCCAGCCCCAAACTCCACAATCTCCATTTGTTCATAACGTTGCCGTTCATGTATTTAAGATTCGCTGCATATTGCCGCTACATAATCCACCGCGATACCCGGGCTACTAAATATCGGCACCTTCCGTTCACTTTCGGGTATCTGACTGACCACACGGGCCATCGACGCCTGCGCCAACAAAATCACGTCGACTTGTTCTGACAACTCTTGAAGTGCCTGTTTCACCATTTCGTCATGCTTTGTAGCATCTCCCCCCATAAGGGCTTCAAAAGCACCCTCGCATAATCGGCTCACCAGCTCTACTTCTTTCCCTGCGTTTTGCGCCCGGCGCAAAACGAGATCACTCGTCGGCTCTAAGGTGGTGGGCAATGTCGCTACCACGCCTATCCGTTTGCCTTCCGCAACCGCTCGATCAACCATTGGCTGATCAACACGTAGAACGGGTACACCCGCTTTTTCCGCTGCCTGTTCTACCGCCCTACCAATCGATGAACACGTCACCACAATCAAATCAGCACCGGCGTCTTCTGCTGAAGCTACGTAGTTGATTACGCGCTGTGCTGTCCTGTCTTCCAATCGACCTTTTTCGATTACATCTTTAATCAAACTATCATCGACAATATTAAACACTTCCGCTTGAACCGATTTCTCGTTAAACAACTGTTGAAAGACTGGTACAAGCGTAGCCGACGTGTGGATAAGTCCTATTTTCTTCATATCTATTACTATTATTGTGTATATCCGGGATTCTGTATCAATTTAGGATTTAATCTTACTTCATCAAAAGGAATAGGAAACAGTAACCGATGCTCGGTCACTTGATAGGTCTGTGGAAGGAGATTAGGGTGTTTCCCACTGGCTTTTAAAGCGGCTCCGTATGCGTTCATCACTTCAATGGCTTTACCTGTCCGCACTAAATCCAACCATCGTTTGTTTTCAAAAGCAAGTTCTATTCTGCGTTCACGTGCAATAGCTTCCCTCATCGAGGATTGACCCAGTGCGGGGATAGGTGAAACCCCTTCGCCAAACGCGCGATCGCGCACCCTATTGATATACGTGACCGCTCCATCTTTATTTTGTTCGTTCAGACATTCTGCTAACAACAATAGTGTCTCCGCATAGCGATAAACCGGCCAATTATTATTTCCGTTGGCAGAAGATCCATTGGGTGCTGCTATAGGTGTATAAAAGTATTTTTTATTAAAAGGCTGTGCAACAAAGCTTCCATCCGCATTATAGCCATCTAAAACGGAAGCCGCACGACGTCGGTCATGATCTTCGTAAGCTTCGATAAGATCGTCAGAAGGGATATTCCATCCACCAATACTTTGGTTATTAAAACGAAAACCGGCAATCGGCGTTAAATCAACCAAATTCGGCAGGAATACATAAGCGAATGTACTCTGCAATCCAATATTGCCTTCCATGTATTGTATTTCAAATATGGATTCTGCATTGTTCTTATTGGCGGGGTCAAACACATTGGCGTAATCCGACAACAGGTTATATTCGGCGGAATTCACAATGTCCATTAAATAGCCCTCAGCCTCCTCCCAATTTTTGAGCACCGTATGGACATTCGCTAACAGCATATTCGCTGCCCCCAGTGTAGCACGGCCTTTTTCTTGGTTAGATTTAGGTGGCAATAAGTCTCTGGCAATAACAGCATCATCCAAGATCTGTTTATATATGGTTTCCACATCACTCCGCGGAAGTGTAGCCTGCCCCTGCAAAATATCATCGGCACTTCCTCCTGTCGGATCGACAACCAATGGAACACCTCCGAAATATTGTACTAAATCAAAATAAGCAAATGCACGCAGAAAGTAAACTTGACCTTTCAAATTGTTCTTTTTTTGTTCATCAAAAGAAGCTTCATCTATTCGGCTGATGACTTCGTTGGCATAGGCAATAACTTTGTAGTTGCCTTGCCATTTTTGATATACCGGCTCCGCCGTAGGATTGTCTATGAAATCCGCAATCTCTTCCCGTACCAGATTTCCACGATTGGAATTATTGAAAATATAATGACTGTTATCCGACCGCATCTCTCCCATAATATAAGCGCCGTTATAAACGACACGTAACTGTGCGTAAGTCGCGTTTACAGCTTGTTCAAAATCGTCTTCTGTTTCAAAATACGTTGACGAGCTCATGAAGTTCTTTGGATCGATATCCAAGAAACTGGAGCAAGCGTTAAAAAACACGGAAACCGCAACGATAATAGTAGGATATAATTTCTTGACCATGATTTTCTAAATTAAAGGCCCATATTTAAACCAAATGTAACCACGCGTGGAACCGGATAAGCTCCTTGATCCAGACCTTGCGATAAGGGATTATCCCCGCCCGTACTCACTTCGGGGTTGAATCCTTTGTATGACGTGAACACAAAAGCATTTTGCACACCTACATATAAGCGCAAGTTCTTGACTTTTGATGTCCAATTTGATGTTGGGAAACGATAACCCAACGTCACGTTTTTAATAGCCAGATAGCTCCCATCTGTAACCCATAGCGTATTCGAGTTCCGAAATAATCCTGTTGTACCAGCTAAGGTACTTGGCCACAACCCATTGCCGGGGTTCTGCGGTGATCGCCACCGGTGTAATGCATCACGGGACACGTTGAACACACCATCCAAATTGCCCGTATATTCCAGTGCGGTATTCATAATATCATTTCCGAAGGAACCTGCTGCAATGACGGACAAATCAAAATCCTTATAAGCGAAGTTGTTCGTGATACCGAATACAAAATTGGGGTTTGGATTTCCAATAATAGCACGATCATCTACCGTAATTTCTCCATCTCCATTCACATCCCGCATTTTTACCGATCCGACAGCAGAGGTTTGAAATTTTGGTGAACTATCAAAATCGGCCTGATCCCTATATACACCATCATGCACATAACCCCATAGCATGCCGATAGGTTCACCCACCATTGTCATATTTCTGGACGTTCCACCTCCCAAAAAGGCATTAGCCGTTCCTAACTTTTCTACACGGTTTCTCAAAAAGGAAATATTGAAATCTGTATTCCATTGGAAAGCACCCGTCATGTTCTTGCTGTTCACCAAGAACTCATGCCCCCAAAACTTAAATGTTCCTATATTTGTCTGAAAACTGGAATAACCTGTAAACGATGGCAAGTCTACATTAAACAATAAGCCATCGGTTGTTTTGGTATAATAATCGTAACCAAACGTCAATCGGTTATTGAAAAAGCTGACATCTAGACCGACATCGAACTGCTCGGTAATTTCCCAACCAAGTGTCCGGTTTTCAATTGTCGTTACGTTATTTCCTGGCGCTATTTTATTATCGAAAACATAGTTGTTTGAAGTTAAGTTCCCCGCAGCACTCACATTGGCAAAATAAGTGTAATTACCAATATTATTATTTCCGGTTACACCAAAACTGGAGCGGAACTTCATAAAAGAAATCGAGCGGAACCTTTCCATAAAGGGTTCATCAGAGATAACCCAACCCAGCGACACCGAGGGAAATGTTCCCCATCGATTGTCAACACCAAATCTGGACGAACCGTCTGCCCGAATGGATGCTGAAACTAAATATTTTCCTGCAAAGTCGTAATTGACCCTTCCGAGGTAAGACAGTAAGCGCCATTCTTGAATCTCGCTTAATGGTACAAAAGTCGTGGCAGCACTTAACGTCCTCACCTGGTCATTTGCAAAATTAGTAGCTCTAATATCGCTAAAATCACTTCTATATGCCTGTGCTGTAAAACCACCTGTTACATCCACGTGGTGTTTATCAATTTGTTTGGTGTAGGTTACTATATTTTCGGACAACCAGGTCGAAAAGGCATTTTTCTGCTGGATAAGATCTCCCGAAGCCCGAGGCAATGCCACGTTCATATTACCAGAAGTAGAAGGTACAAATTGATTGAAAAATCGATTACCCAACTCGGCATTTAAAGATGATTTAAAAGTGAAATCTTGCAGAAAGCCGACTTCTACAAATGCAGATGATATAAGCGACGTATTTTTATCTGCCATGTCTACTTCTTGCGCCACCCGATACCAATTGGCCGTAGGCAACATACCTGATGAAGAACCCATAATCGGCATAGAACCATCTGGATTCACAGCGTGTATCAATGGCGACGCCACCAAGGCGCTGGTTATCAAACCGCTGTTTGGACTAGTAAACGGACCTCCTTCTGTTTGCGCACCATTGTAAATCGAATGCATGGGTGCCAAATTGAGTCCAAATTTAATATGGTCATTCACTTTATATTCAGCATTCAATCGCGCCGAAAACCGTTTGAATCCAGAGTTTATCACCACCCCCTCTTGGTCAAGATATCCCAATACGCCATTCGCACTAAATTTTTCCCCCGAACTACCAATGGTCAAACTGTAATTCTGCATAGGAGCCACCTGTGTAATCTCCTTAAACCAATCTGTTCCTGTTCCGTATTGGGAGGGATTAAGGTATTCATCCGGAACGGTGCGGTTATTATCCTCATGTAATTCTTTCATATACTGTGCAAATTCTTGGGCATTCAGCATATCCGGCCTTCCACGGTTTGGCAAGGTTTGTGCACCATAAAAAGCATTCAACCCGACTTGAACATCGCCTGATACGGCTTTTTTTGTGGTTACCATCACAACACCATTGCTTGCTCGAGACCCGTACAACGATGTGGACGCTGCATCTTTCAATACAGTAATTGTTTCTACTTCATCTGGATTGATATGGCTGATATTACCCGTAATCGGAAAACCATCGACCACATACAAGGGCTGATTTCCGGCAGATACAGAGGCTTGTCCTCTAATACGCACCGACATACCGCTACCCGGTCTTCCGTTCATCTGCTGAATTTGCACACCGGCAAGCCTACCTTGTAATTTTTGGGAAAGTTGAGAAACTGGAAGATCAGCTAAGTCCGTTGCCTTGACCGTTTGGACAGCACCCGTTACTTTTCTTTGGGTCTGTGAACCATATCCTAATACGACAACTTCCTCCAACTGCCCCATATCCTCTTCCAGCTCCACGCGGGTTTGCTCACCAGCGCTAACCGTTACTGTCTTGGAGACATATCCTATCGAACTGAAGATAAGTTGTCCCCGCTGTGCAGTCAAAGGAATTGAAAATTTTCCGTTTCCGTCCGAAGAAACAGTAATATCACTTCCTTCTAACTTAATGCTTACGCCTCCGAGGGGTTCCTGATACGTATTGACAACTTCGCCTAATACACGTTCTTGTGCGACTACATGGTAGATGGTGAAGATTACTATCCCAACAAAAACCGAGGCGGATCTAATGAGAAAAGATAGAGCCATATTTTTGTTTATTATTGATTAACAACCAAATATAATAAACAAAAGTAATAAATGAAAAAAAATAAAAAATTTCGAAAATAAACACAAATTAAAGAAAACGATTTACGGTATCTAGCCAGTGTTTATAAGCTGTTTCTACCCACGCTCTGGAGGAAGCGGGACGGTATATTTTTACACGTACGTTTTCCTGGGACAAAGCGACATGTAACGGCGTATCCCACACGCCTATAGCGACCAAACGAGCACATCCTAATGCCGATGCGTCTGGCATGGTGCTGCACAGCACCGGTTTTTCTAAAACATCAGCTAGAAGCTGCACTACAAAGGTATTTTCCGTCATTCCTCCATTCACAACCAATTGGGATAGCGTGAGCTGGTGTTCGTTTTCGGTTGCTGTAATGACATCCTTTATCTGAAAACAAACCGATTCCAGTGCTGCCCGTATTAAATGAGATCGGTCACTGGCAAACGTTAAGCCTATAATGGCGGCTTTTGCATCTTTCTTCCAATAGGGCGTCCCCATACCACTAAAGGCGGGTATTACCGTGACACTGTGATTTTCCGGCACTTCTCTGGCGATCTGCTCTAATTCCCGCTCATCTGCAAACAACCCTAGCTGTTCTTTCATCCAAGTTATCGTAGCGCCACAGGAAACAATGATACCCTCCGACGCATACACCACACCTTTCTTCGTACTGTAGTAGATCGCATCGACTGTATTTTGTCCCTTATGTACCAAATCTTGCCCAACAGCCATCATAATCGAGCTACCTGTTCCCAATGTCGCTTTTGCCTCTCCTCTTTGGAAACAGCCAGCACCCAATGCTGCCGCCTGGGAATCTCCAATAACAGAACAGATGGACAACGGCTCGGGAAACAATCCTTCAAAGTCGGAAGCTGCATATGCACAAGCCGAAGGACGCACCTCCGGAAGCTTCAATCCTTGCAAGCCCAGTTCTTTCAATAACACCTCATCCCATGCAAGTTCGTAAATATTGAACAACATGGTTCTGGATGCATTGGTGTGGTCGGTCAAGTAGCATTTTCCAGCTGTTAACCGGTACAGGATCCAAGTATCTACCGTACCAAAGAATACATTCCCTCGTTCCAGTTCTGCCGCGACGGGCGGAATATGCTCGACCAACCACATCAGCTTGGTTGCCGAAAAATAGGGATCTATCGGCAAGCCCGTCCTTTCTTTTACCAGCCCTTCCAGGCCGTCTTCTTTTAATCGGTCACAAATAGCTGAAGAGCGTTTACATTGCCAGGAGACGGCGTTATACAATACCTTTCCATCACCATCCCAAAGCACGAATGTCTCCCGTTGATTGGTCAAACCCACCGATACAATCTGGCCAGGGAATACACCTTGTTGTTCCAGTTCATAGAGACATGCCGCAACAGACTGCAACACACTGCGGTATATATCTTCCGGGGATTGCTCCACGAAATTACCTTCATAATGAATCTCAAGCTTGGCACTCCCTCTGGCGATAACATTACCATCTTGATCAAACGCTAGGGTCTTGGTACTACTCGTACCCTGATCTATAGCCAAAATATACTGTTCGCTTCCCATCTTACTTTTTATATTTATGCTGTGAACGGTCAATAATGACAGCAATCAAAATCACCAATCCCTTGACCACCTGTTGCCAAAACGGCGAAACACCTAAGAGTACCAGACCGTTATTCAACACACCAATAATAACTGCTCCAAGCACTGTTCCCATAATTAAACCCCGTCCGCCAGACAAGGACGTCCCCCCGATTACCACGGCGGCAATCGCATCCAACTCATAGCCCATCCCGGCATTGGGTTGTGCAGAATCCAGCCGGGAGGTGACCAATATACCACCAACCGCCGCCAACATCCCCGAAAGCATATACACCAACGTCTTTACGCGGTTCACTTTGATGCCTGATAAACGTGCGGCGCGTTCATTTCCGCCAATGGCATAGATATAGCGCCCAAATCTTGTTTTTTTCATCACAAAGACAGCCAATACGGTAACGACAGCGGCTATCCATACCGGAATCGGAACGCCTAAGAACCATCCCGTACCTAGACTTGCAAACTCCTTCCCTAGCGAGCTAATGGGATATCCCTGCGTCCACAACATGGTCAATCCCCGTGCAATCGTCAGCATCGCTAATGTAGCGACAAATGGCTGCACCTTGAAATAGGTAATAACCCAACCATTCACCAATCCCAGTGCACCACCCATGGCGATACCTACAAGAATAGCGCCCAGCGGCGTAAAACCTATATAGATGCCAAAAAACGGAATCTCGGCGCCCATACTCAGAAAAGAAGCCGTGACAGCTCCGGCAAACGCCAAAATTGATCCCACGGACAGATCTATTCCTGCCGAGATAATGACCAAGGTCATCCCCACTGCAATGCAGATATTCACCGAAATTTGGCGCATCACATTCCAAAGGTTCGTCACCGTCATAAACCGGTCGGAAAAAATGGCGATGATCAAACACAATAAAAACAACGCAATTAGGGGCTGCAATTGTTGCAACCGTTTTTTATATGATGTGACGGTCATATTCATATACAATATTATTTATCCGGCAATGCTGCCTGTAATATAGATTCTTCTGTAGCTTCTTCTGTTTTAAACTGTTTCGTGATCCTGCCATCGCACATGACCAGGATACGGTCAGCAACAGCGAACAATTCGGGCAATTCCGACGACACCACAATAACCCCCAAACCCGCTGCTGCTTGCTCTCGTATTAAATCATAGATCTCCCCTTTCGCATACACATCTATCCCTCTAGTCGGCTCATCCAACATCAAC
>Ga0079224_100016203_pt1 | contig 10459 bp, 6 predicted proteins | sample Stecom2015_FD_80414 | JGI IMG/M metagenome (GOLD analysis project Ga0079224, IMG submission 80414) | Agricultural soil microbial communities from Utah to study Nitrogen management - Steer compost 2015 | ecosystem: Environmental > Terrestrial > Soil > Agricultural land | place: USA: Utah...
GATTAACTTCGCAGAAAGCCATTTTGAAAATGATTGGATTTGATTATGGACAACCTACCGCACCGATTTTACCACTTACCAATGACGAATAAAAACGTTTAGAACAAAATTGAGAATCGCTACATTCTTTTGACCATGTCAGATAATCGTCGGACCTCCGTGAAGCACCAAAGTGTTTCGAGAAAAATTAGATCAAATCTATTACGGTATATATTGTTGATGTCTACACTCAGTAGTATGGCACAAGGTCTAACTACGCAACAATTAGCCCCACTTCCTTCGATGGGAACAGAGGATAATTCTTTGGGGTATGCTGGGATGTATGGAGGGAAGGTAGGAGATCTTATATTAGCTATGGGAGGTGCAAATTTCCCAGATACAATGCCTTGGCAAGGAGGAACCAAAGTTTGGAGTGATCATATCTTTGTACTTAAGGATGAAAAGTGGAGGATTGCGGAACACAGACTTCCATCAGCGGTAGGCTACGGTGCTTCGATATCTTTAAATAGTGGTATTCTTTGTATAGGCGGGAATAACCAAAATGGCGCCTCTGATAAGGTGTTTTTAGTGCAAGTTGATCCCGCGAATTTGCAGTTTACAACAGTGCAATATCCACCTTTGCCTAGACCACTAGCGAATCTTTCGGCTGTAAAGGATGGTGAGTATATATATGTAATCGGTGGGGATGATGGAGATTGTAGCTATAATTCATTGTTCAGACTTAACCTGAATACTTTATCCAGTTGGGAGCAACTGGAAGATATGCCAGGTCCATCGCGTAGCTTTCATACTGCTGCTGTGCAGGAAACTGGCTTTTCAAAGAAATTATATATTTTTTCTGGTAGAAGCGTTGGTGAACAATCACTTACACCTTTGTTAGATACGTATGTTGCTTATGATTTAGAAAGTGAATCTTGGGGTAGTCTTAAGGATATCGTTATCGATGGAAAGCCAAAGGTGCTCATGGCAGGTAGTGCTGCGGCTGTTGGATCTATGAGTGTTTTGCTCTATGGAGGTGATACAGGAGAGGTATTTCGTAGGCTTGAAAAACTGAATTTAGAATTAATGAAGTCGGATAGCAGCTCTCAATTGAAGCTCATAAATGAAAAAAATAATATCTTAACAGAGCATCAAGGCTTTTCTAACTATGTTTATGCCTTTAACACCATAACATCGCAATGGAGTGTCTATGATTCCATAGTTGGTCTTCCTGTAACTGCACTATCATTTAAAGATAATGGTACTATGTATTTAGTATCTGGAGAAGTTCGTCCTGGAGTTCGAACTCCAAATAGCATCAAAATTCAGCGTAAGGAAGACCCTCGAGCATTTGGTTTTCTGAATTATACGGCAATGGTGGTTTATCTAATTGTGCTCGTAATTATTGGGTTGTATTTTTCCAAAAAGCAAAAATCTACGGAGGATTATTTTAGAGGAGGAGGTAGAATTCCTTGGTGGGCATCTGGGTTGAGTGTCTTTGGAACCTTGCTCAGTGCGCTGACTTTCATGGCAATACCTGCAAAAGCTTTTTTAACGGATTGGTCATATTTTTTTTTAAATATTGCGGCCATACTGATTACCCCTGTCATCGCTATTTATTTTATTCCATATTTTAACAAGCTTAAAATAAGTACCGCTTATGAGTTTTTAGAAATGCGTTTTAATTATACTGCCAGAGCATTGGGAAGCCTTTCTTTTATACTTTTTCAAATCGGTAGAATCGGTATTATATTGCTTCTACCTTCTTTGGCTGTTACCATAGTTACTGGTATTCCAGTTGAGACCAGTATTCTATTTATGGGGGTTCTTTGTGTCTTATACACCACTTTTGGTGGAATTGAAGCTGTTATATGGACCGATGTTTTACAGGTGGTGATTTTAATGGGTGGAAGCCTATTGGCCATATTTTGGATATTTTTCCAAGGAGATTTGTCAGTTTCCCAGGCCTATGATATGGCAGTTGAAAACCAAAAATTTAATATCATCAATTGGGATTTTGATTTTACAAGCTCCACTATTTGGGTAGTTCTTTTCGGGGGGTTAGCCTCTTCTCTTATTACCCAAGGGACGGATCAAACAATTGTTCAACGTTATCTTACCAGTAGCACTGTTAAAGACGCTAAAAAGACATTGTATACCAATGCCGTGATGACCCTTCCTGCCACTATTATTTTTTTTGGAATTGGAACGCTCTTGTTTGCTTTTTATAGTCAATCACCTGAGAAGTTATCTCCTCAGGTAAACAATAACGATTCTATCTTTCCCTGGTACATAGTCCATGAACTGCCGAATGGAATTTCTGGTCTTTTAATCGCTGGATTATTCTCTGCTGCTATGTCTAGTATCAGTAGTAGTTTGAATTCAATCTCTACGGCATTTTGTAATGATTTTTATCAAAAGATTTATCCCAACACCTCAGATTTAAAATTACTCCGTATAGCAAGGATTACCACTTTTGTAATTGGTATTGCTGGTATTTTATTTGCTTTATGGATGGTTTATTCCAATATTAAATCACTTTGGGATCAATTTTATATCGTGCTAGGACTTATTACTGGTGGACTTGGAGGCATGTTTCTCCTAGGCATTCTTAGCAAAAAAGCCAATGCATATGGCGCTTTGGCAGGTGTACTAATAAGTATATTAGTTACGTGGTATGTGAGTCAATATACTAATATCAACTTTTTGTTGCTTTCACTCGTTGGAATATTAAGTTGTTATATTTCAGGGTATTTGTTTAGTCTTGCTTTTCCACTAGATGAGTGCAAGAAACAACTGCGTTAAGAGCTCTGGTATATTTTCAAAGAGAGTTTACAGCATTTAAGGTTTTACTTTTGCGCTGTGCAAATTTTAATGTTAATAAATATTATTGCTAATAAATTAAATTGAAAACTATGAAACCAAGAAGAATTAAGATAACTTCAGTGATACTTGGAGTCTTTTGTTTAGCTTTTATTTCATGTGAAAAAGAGATGTCTAAGGTACAGGGCACGCAACAACAATTTGAATATCCAGTTCTTAAATCTAAACCCTTTAATCATGTGCTGTTATTGGAATTGAAAGTTTCAGATTCACTTAAGCCAATATCATTGACGGAGGTAACTTTAGACTTCGGAAAAGGTACTGCTCTTGAGAATATTCAAGAAGTGACCCTTTATTATGTTGGTGAAAAACAAACCGCTATTAAAAACGACAGTAAGTTGTTTTCTTCAACAGATGTGATTTCATCTAAGATGAAACTAACAGGAAATCTTAAGCTCAGGGGCGCAAACCATTTTTTCTGGGTATCTGTAAAACTAAACGAAACCGCTGATATTACTGGCAGACTAAGTGTGTCTGGTAAGTCTATTGTGGTGGATTCAACGATAGTTAAGTTCGCTCCACTGGAAAATCCAAAAAGGCTTAGAATGGGTGTAGCAGTACGTAAACATAATGACGAGGGACTTCATACTTTTAGAATACCAGGTCTTGTTCGTTCCAATAATGGTACTTTGATTGCATGTTATGATGTTAGAAGAGATACAGGTCGTGATCTTCAAGGAAACATAGATATAGGGATAAGTAGAAGCCTCGATGGAGGAAATACTTGGGGGCCTATGCAAATCGCTATGGACATGAAGGAATATGGTGGGTTACCTGAAAAATTTAATGGGGTTAGTGATGCCTGTTTACTAGTGGATCGCAATACAGGTGATATTTATCTTGCTGGACTGTGGATGCATGGGGTTATTAACAAAGATGGTAAGTGGGTAGAAGGATTGACCGAAGAAAGTGAGGATTGGAATCACCAATGGAGAAATAAAGGATCACAACCTGGGTTTGGATTAAAACAAACCAGCCAATTTCTTATCAGCAAAAGTACGGATGATGGAAAAACTTGGAGTGAGCCTGTCAATATTACCAAAATGTGTAAAAAAGAGCAATGGTGGCTTTTTGCTCCAGCTCCTGGAAATGGTATTACCATGAAGGATGGGACATTAGTGTTTCCAACGCAAGGGAGAGATGAAAAAGGAGCACCTTTTTCAAATATCACCTATAGTAAAGACGGGGGTGAAACCTGGATCACTAGTAAACCATCGTATACAAACACCACTGAATGCGCCGTAGTTGAATTAGATCCTGGTGTACTTATGCTTAATATGAGAGATAACAGAAATAGAGAAGATAAAAGCCAAACCAATGGAAGGGCTGTGTATATTACGTCCGATATGGGTAATAGTTGGAAGGAACACTCTTCTTCACATAAGTTACTTCCAGAACCTGTATGTATGGCATCCCTGTTTAAATTTAATAAAGCTGATTCTTCTTTATTACTTTTTTCAAATCCTAATACCAAAGATGGGCGTTATAATATTACCCTTAAAGCTAGTCTTGATAATGGTTCTACTTGGAATAAGGAAAATCAATTGCTTTTGGATCAAGGTAGGGGTAGAGGCTATTCTAGCATCACCCAAGTTGATGAATTCCATGTTGGGATTTTATATGAAAGCAGTCAAGCTGATATGACTTTTCAAAAAGTACCCTTATCTGATATTATTAATAAGGAGTAGCAATTTAATAAACCGCACAGAATGTATACCTTACTAAAGGTTCATATGCTGTATTGTACTTTTTGCTTAACTTTTATCTTGTATTGCTGGCTATACGCTACTTAATAAACATTTTGTAGCTTACACTGATATAACTATTTTTGAATCAAACTCGACTGACTAAACATGATTGAGTATATGTTTAATGGGCCCTAAACGATCCTTTATATCAATTAAAATGAACCTTCCATATCATCCAGAAATTTCGATATCAAAGCTATCAGCGGTATTCAGAAATACCAGCGCTACCTATAAGTTTTATTGGTTCTGGAGTATACTTGAGGCTGTAGAAGATAGCAAAATTAAAATTGATAAAAAAGAGATCTTTGCTAGAATGCTATCCTTGGCATGGTATCCCGTAAACTATTTCCATCTATCATTTGGTATGCAAGATTTGATAGAAGAAGCTATATTAAAAGTGAAAGATCTTGAGCGATTTAACATTGATGATAAAAGAAAGATAATATACGATAGACTCAATAAGTCATCAAATCCACAGACTAATCAACTCCTAAATCACTTTGATAAAAATGTTCCGCATAAGTTTTTAAGTCCATGGCTTGGCAGTGGATCCAAATCCAGTACCTATCTGGCCTCCCTAAACTCAACTAATGAAGCACCCTATTCACTATTTAAAGACCATATTGTAATCTCAGATAATTGGTGGCATTATTTTTATAATAACACAGCTGTATTAAAAGCCTTTTGTTACTGGAACCTTAGCCTGTTCCTTCAATCAAGAAATCCAAATGTCCCAGATATTCCCAATAAAATACATAGACCAATAGTAAGAGGAAGTTTAAGTAACCATAAAACTAAATTCTGGGATCATGTCATAGAAGAAATGGGCACTGTTCATGGTATTTATACTGGAAATAAAATTGAAAAAGGAAACTATGCCATTGAACATTTTATTCCACATCAATTTGTAGCACACGACCTTATGTGGAATCTGATCCCAGCTGACAGTACCTTTAATTCCATTAAAAGCGATAAACTACCACGCTTTGATGTCTATTTTGATTCCTTTTATAATTTTCAAAAACTAGGAGTGGAGGTCATAAAACAAATATCCCCAAAGAATCATTACTTACAAGACTATTTGCCGATTTTCCCTGATTTAGAAATTGATAAATACAAGTTCGAAGAACACATAAAACCCATGCTAACCATAGCCCATAACAACGGATTCCAATATTTAGACGTATAAAAAGATGAAGAACTTTTTAGAAATACCAGAAGAACGAATACTGTATAGAGATCACTATTTTTTTATCATCATTGATTCCTACGCCGTTTCTCCAGGACATCTGTTAATTGTTTCTAACAAGCTCAGAAAGGATTATTTTGAGCTCTCCAGTGAAGAGAAAGCTACTCTCGCTACTGCGATAGATGAAACCAAGTTAATTATTGAGACCAAACATAAACCAGATGGTTATAATATAGGAATGAATTGCGGCAAGGCGGCTGGGCAGACGATTTTTCATTTCCATTGTCATATCATTCCTAGGTATAGTGGTGATATTGAAAACCCACGCGGTGGAGTACGAGGCGTGATACCAAGTAAAATGAGTTACTAAATATTTGACGTTGTAGCACTAATTCGGCTGATCGGATATTAAAATATAGTACCGATATTATTTGGGTCTTGAAAATTTTAGATTAATTTTAATTTATTAAATTCGTTCTCTGGACTTAAATCTATTATGAACCCAATCATTTAGCGATACTCCAATCTATATTGTAATTCTAGAATTTTAAATTTTATGCGATGAAGCTCACTAAATATTTGTGTTATGTTACTGTGATCATTTTACTCCTAAACTCATGTGCATCAATGACTCCAATTCAAGTAAACAACAACCTACCTTCGCTAACAAAATCTCACTACATTAAACAATCTGAGGTTGAAAGTATTATAGAGAGGGGTAACTGCAGGTACCTTGTCAAATCAAGAGAATATGTCGCTCCTGTAGGAATCACTGCAAAGAACGATTTAAAGAATGCAGCAAGAGGTATTGATGAATGGGTACAGTTAGATGGTGGAAATGCTTATCTTTTAAAAAACTTCAAATGGGTTACCGTCGACGATAGTGGGTCAACGCAACTTCATGTGGAGTTTGCCACTTTACTGTGTGAATAATAATTGTCCATAGATTTCTTTTTAAATGGATATAGCGAAGCAGGTTGACCCTAGGTTCGTATCCAATATTAAATGTATTTCCATTTTAAGAATCTAACCTTAAACCCATCCCACAACCAACCAAATAAATCCCATTTATCGAAAAATGAATGGTCTAGCAATAATAAATTGATATTTTTGCAAAAGAATGATTGAGGATATCCATATTATTCACTTAAATACCATACATTCAGGTTTGCATTTAATTATGCATATAAGTTTCTGTGTTTAAAAAGTAAAGTTTATATTATCGCAGCAATAAATTTTTGGTAACCTCAGAATTTTATAACCAACTATCCAACCTATTACAAATGAAAAAACGAATTTCTCTGTTACTTTATTTCCTAACATTTACTTCTTTCCTTGCCGCACAAAATAAAGACATTGAAGACCTACAACAGAAAATAGCCGATACACATGGTTCAAAGCCTGATTCTGCGAAGATATATCTACTCAAGATTTTAAATTACACAGGTCAACTATCCGATAGTGCAATAGTGCGAGTATACGGTAGATTAGGAACAACCTATGGGCAACTAGGCTCTATGGATTCAGCTCGGTATTATTTTAATAAAGGGGACACCTTTGCAGGTTCCTATCCCAAATTACGTGGGGATTTGCACAAGCAGCTTGCCTTATCGGAGCGCAATATGTCCAATTATGACAACGCTTTTGAAGCTACAGATAAAGCCGAGAAGTACTATCGAGAAGCAAATTATATGGCAGGGGTCGGTATGGCCTATGTCGAAAGAGCTTCTAGTTATAATTATATGGCGAAAGAAAAAAAAGCGATTGAATGGTTAGAAAAAGCCATTGCATTATTTGATCAAATAGGAGAGACAAAAAATAAAGTTTACGCCCTTCAAGAATTAGCCAATTGTTATACAAATGCAGGAGAGTTTGAATTTGGTATTGAGATATACGAAAAAATATTGCCAGATGTTAAACGAGAAACCGCCACACTGAATTACTACTTTACCATGGTCAACTACGCTTATGCGCTAAGTAGTATTGAAAAATATGACAAAGCAGAAGAAGTGTATAAAATCACCTTAGATTTTTTCAAAGAGACTAGAAATGAAACCTTTCGTGACTACGTTTTATATAAACTAGGTCAAATCTATAAGGAGAAAGGCAATTTAGGAAGATCCCTTTATTATATCGAAAAAGCATTTGAAGGAATGGTCAGCACTACCTCCCATTACCTAAAAGAGTGCGCAATCACCTATTTAGACCTCCTGGTTGAATCAAAGGATATGGCTAGAGCCTCGGAGGTAGTCCAAAAAGTAGAAGAATTAATAAACAATGGAAATAAACTGCAATTCAACGATTTAACCCAAGTGGTGCTTCTTAGGAGTATGAAAAACTACTATGCTCAAAATGGGAATTATGAAAAAGCACTAGAGCTCATAGAAGAAGCTGTTCGCTTGAATGATTCCATTGAGCTTAAAAGAAATGAACTCGAACTAAAAAAAGTCCAAGAAAAATACCAGAATGAGTATAGGCGTAAAGAGAATGAAATATTAGCAACGAACAACCAGCTATTAGAAGCAAAAAACAATGACAAGATCACTATTATTGGACTTATATCCACCATGGGTATGGTAGTGCTAATTGGAGGAATCATTGTTTATCGAAAACAGCGTAAGGAAGTAAACTTGAAAGCAAAATCTTTGGAAAGTCTACAGGAGGCTAAGCGGTATTTAAATGAAAAATTAGAGACCGAAGCTATCCTGAACAAAGAACGAAGGGAAACTTTAGAAAAAAGTGAAAGAGAGCTTGTGGCAAATTCGATGAAAGTCGCCAATTTAAAAAATGAAATAAACGCCGTTATTGCATCCTATCCAAGTAGTAAAGACGCAAGACTGCTTAAGAATAAATTACAATCGATCTTAAAAGACGATAATGATTGGGAGTATTTCTATAACAAGTTTGTCAATGTTCATCCCGATTTTATAAGCAAGTTAAAACAACATCACCCCTCATTAACCACAAATGATATCGATTTCTGCGCATTAGTGAAATTACGCCTTAGTAATAAAGAAATCGCCAACTTGTTGAACATTGATCACAAAAGTGTGATTTCAAAGAAATACCGTCTTCGAAAGAAAATGTTGATACAAGAAAATGAGAGTTTGGAAGTCGTACTCGATCATATTTAATCAAACTTTAATTCTAATGGAAACTCATAGATCAGTATCGCACATGAGTTGATGTAATGTTTGGATCTTTTGAGGTTTCAATATAGCCCACGAACTAGTGCTTCTAAAAAGCGGACCAGACTTTTGCCATGACTTTGTTAAACAGTAAAGCCATAAAAATTCCAGATTTTTGTGATATTGGTAAATATTGTTATCGACCTTTTGCTAGAAGTCAATTTTCAAACTGCTGTTTTCAGAGCATGCTGACTCCTTTGGATTCCACTTTAAAGTTTACCAATTATTCCAGAGCAAACCTAACCCGTAGTTTTAAATACTTCCTGTTTGTTTTTACACCAGTCCTCGATTTGAAATGAAGCCACCTTAGAATGGGAAGTTTTGGTTCGTTTAGCACCCCTGTGAAGGATGGCTGGTTTAACTAAAATATAAATAAAGAGATTTCACAAACTTTGCCAGTTGAGTGTGGTTAAAAGGTCATTTTTAATCAAGTATAAAGGTGTGAATATTCCTATTGAAGACATTTCACTAGGTAGTCTCGGCCTATTCCTTCCTTATTGCCTTTATTATTTACAGGGAAATGATTGTAAGAATTTAAATAACTTATAATCAAGTACTTATATGTTATTATTTTTCTTAAATCTATAAAAGATCTATACTTCTAAACGAAGCATTCTATACTTTATCTATATGACCTATGGCTTACGGTTGTGAGTAAATACTTTCTTTTGCGCGCAGAAAGAATAATTCACTTGTTTCTAGTTTAGATACTATTAAAAGGAATAAGAACAGACCAAGTATATACAATAATAAGCACATAATACCTAGTTGTCAAAATGAGAAAATTTTTACACTGCCTTTTTTTAATTTCCGTAAGCTCTATTTATGGCCAAGTTGGAATTGGTACAGACGCTCCTAATACTTCTTCTCAATTGGAAATAGTGTCCCAAAATCGCGGCGTTTTATTTCCACGAGTTTCATTATCCAACACCACCGATCAGGTAACCATTACCGCCGGAAATGTCGAAAGTTTATTGGTTTACAACACCTCTTCAAACGCTGACATTTCTCCAGGATATTACTACTGGTTTCAAGGTAGCTGGAGACGATTACTGGCTAGTTCTCAAGGAACAGGAGGTGATTTTTCAGAAACGATCACCTCTTTAACAGATAACGGAGATGGAACCTATACCTATATTAATGAAGATGGAACTGAAACAGAGATCAGTCTTATTAAAGCTGGTGAATTCATTTCTTTGGTTGATAACGGTGACGGCACATTTAAATTAAAAGATGGATTAGGTTCGACAATTGGAATCATTAATACAAATGCCAACAGAAATCCTTATGATAATACAAATAGTGGGTTAAGTGCAAATACTGTACAAGAAGCAATTGATCAGCTAGCAACAAGTGGAAGCAGTGGAAGTGGCGTGATTCTAATTGATAATGGAGATGGTACTGTAACCCTAACTGCTCAGGATGGAACGTCCCTTGGAAGCATGGATAAGGCTACTCTAACAGACAATGCA
>Ga0079224_100016204_pt1 | contig 10459 bp, 6 predicted proteins | sample Stecom2015_FD_80414 | JGI IMG/M metagenome (GOLD analysis project Ga0079224, IMG submission 80414) | Agricultural soil microbial communities from Utah to study Nitrogen management - Steer compost 2015 | ecosystem: Environmental > Terrestrial > Soil > Agricultural land | place: USA: Utah...
GCAAAAGTGCCGTCCAGTCTGCCGACCACAACGTATATTCCACCACTTTCACATCATTCTGATAATGTGTTACCACACCGTTGTTCACGACTATTTTAGCTTTATTCCACTCGCCTGCCGGCTTAGCATTCTGTGGCTCGGCAGCAATCATGTCATACAGCGATGCCGATTTACGATTACCGGCTATACCCATTTTTGCATCAGGATGATTCTCATTGTCCAACAGCTGATATTCCGGGCTAGAAATATAAATCGGCTGCCCCTTTACCTCTTTTGCTAAAACGAATACCCCGGAGTTGCCTGCATGGGAAATCTTCCATTCAAATTTCAGTTCAAAATTCCGAAAATCATAAGCAAAAATTAGGTCTCCACCGTCATTTTTAGAGAGTCCTTCTCCTTTACCGGAGAATTTCAATGTGCCATCTTCTATACCCCATTTGGCAGGGACATGATCTTTATCGTACCCTCTCCAACCATGCAAAGAAGTACCGTCAAACAGTAGATAGGCTCCTTCGGCATTCTTCTTAAAGTCATGGAGATCCACCTTGGGCAAATCACTCAATTCGTAATTCGGCACATTATTCCCAGAACCTGCTTCCTGTGCCCAACCTATTGAAGACGATAACACGGTTACCGCAAGAATACACATACATGTTTTTTTCATCTTTTTATCTTTCGTTGTTACCCACTAAAGGTAGAAAAATAATCAAATTTTTAAAAACCTCCTTCCATACCTTCACCCATACCACTATCACCTCCGTTGTCATCCCGGTTTTTTCCAGTCAAATCCTGTATCCCGAAGCGATACGTAAACGACAGTGTAAACATCCGACGCATCCAGCGGTTCTCCATACGGATAAACTGCGTAGGAAGCGTATTTTCCATACGGAACCGACGGCTGTTGAACACATCCCTTACATTGAACATCAAACTACCCTTTCCGGCAAGTACATCCTGCTTTACAGCGACATCCAGACCAGTCATCGAACGCATACGTCCCTGCAACCATTTTTGGGGTGCACGGTAGAAGCCCCTTGCCTGCAAAGATGTCGATTTGGTAAACCGTACATTGGTATTGATATTCCCATTCCAACTGAAGTTTTCTACCTGATCCACATTAAATTGCTGGTACGGTGTCGTCCGGTTATAAAACAAGTTCACATTTGCTGTAGCATCCCACCACGAAAAAGGGGTTACTTTAGAAATTAACTCAAACCCTGCAGCGTCCTGTTTGGACACATTCTCCCAACGGCTATAGGTCACATTGCTCCTATCCCCCACGATATCTGCAATCTCTTCCGGATCCCTTAAAAACGGGCTCATCATATCGCTGGAATGACGGTAATATGCTGAAGTAATAAAATTCCATTTGTCGTAAAACTTCGCAAAGCTAAGTTCAAAGGAATGTATATCCTCAGGGAGTAAGTCTGGGTTACCCTGACGGTAGTTTATCTCATCGTTTACATTAATGAATGGATTCACCTGCCATCCACGAGGACGTTGTACCCGACGGGTATACGACAGCTGCACCTTGTCTCCCGCCCCGCCTACTTCATAAGATAAGAAAGCACTGGGGTAAAGCCGAGGAAAATCCTGCTTTCCTTCTCTAGTTTTTTCATCAGCAGGGGCATCTGGATCCAGATTGTAATAGGTCGATCTTAAATAAGTCTGTTCGCCTCGCAAACCTACCTGCACACCTAGCTTTTCTGTGAGTTTACGCTGATAGTTGACATATAGGGCATGTACACTATTGGTCAATTCAAAATCATTACTCACACTATAGTCCGGCATGAAGCGGTTGGAAACAGTGTCCATCACCTCCGACCATTGCGAATCGTCACTTTTCCGAATAATAGTACGATAACCAGCCTCTAGTTTATGATCTTCGGCAAAAGGCAATACATAGTCCAACTGGAAATTCCAATTTTTACCGGCTTCGCTGGTTACATTCTGCCGCTGAAAATCAGCACGTCCGTTGGCATAAGTCTGGTAGAAATCATTCGTACCATCTTCTGTATCGTTCCCGTAGGTAATATTCGCTGTAATCTCTTCCCCTTCTCGGGCAAGTTCCTGCTTAAAATCGAAGGTCACATCGATTCCCAAATCTTCTTCATATTGCTGGGAGGTACGAAAAGCATGTTCACCCAGATCGGGGTTATTAAAATAACGATAATTGATTTCCGACCGACGATCGTTATCACGGATACTCAGATTTGTCCCTAAACTAAATGTCGTTTTCGATGCAGCATACCAATCTGTACCAAACCGTATCGTATGGTTGACACCTTTTCTTTGGTTGTCTGAAGTGCTGATGGTTCGTATGCTATTATCCTGAACAACACCATCTATCAGTTGTGTGTTATCGTTAAAGCCATCACCGGGTCTATTTCTGTTTGCATAATTATAACCGCCAAAGAAATTAAATTTACGGTCTCTATAATTTAGGTCGATCCCTGCATTGTAGTTGTCATAAGAACCTCCTGACGCGGTGATGCTTCCGTTCAACCCGGTACGTAGATTTTTCTTTAAGATGACATTAATGATCCCCGATTGACCTTCGGCATCGTATTTAGAGGACGGATTGGTAATCAATTCGACTCTTTCGATGCTATTTGCCGGCAATGATTGTAACAGGGCATTAATATCTGATCCCGCCATAGCCGATTCACGGCCATCGATCAATATCTTGACACTGCTGGATCCACGAAGAGATACGTTTCCGTCTGCATCTACATCTAGCGTAGGGATATTTTCCAACAGTTCACTAGCCGAACCTCCTACGCTGACCAAGCTCTGCGACACATCAAATACTTTTTTATCAATTCCCAGGCGCATTTCCGGAACACGGCCTTCTACGACCACTGCTTCCAGCATCTTCCCGTCGTCCACCAGATGAACCTGTCCCAGTTTCAAGGTTTGTGTGCTATTTACACGTATATTTTCCCGAACAACTTCCTCTTTACCGACATAGCTGACGCGCATCATGTAGGTTCCAAAGTCTACATCCGTAAACTCCATCTTTCCTTCAAGATCACTTTGAGCACCCTGAATATATTGCTGATTGGACTGTTGTAAAAGCGAGGCACTTGCCCCAATAATAGGTTCGTTTGTTTCTTCGTCTATAACGATCACTTCGATCTTTCCCTGCTGTGCAATAAGAGCGATTGGGCTAAAAAAAAGAAAAAAAATAATGAGCTTAAAATTTCCAGTAAAAATCATGAGATAAACGTCCTTTCCACAAAAAAACGAAATAAAAGGCGCTATCAACACATCGTAACCGCAATATTACGATAAGTGTCTATGTCACACTATTACGAAATTACTCTACAGAGACGGTAAGCCCTTCGGCTTTCAGGATTTTGCGGTATACCTCCATCTCGGTTACAGATCCCTCCAATATCGCACACTTTCCTTCTGTATGCACTTTCCAGGCAATCTGTTCCGCTTGGGTTTCCGAATATTGCAAATGTTTCATGAGGCAGTGGATGACATGATCAAACGTATTAATCTCATCGTTCCATAATATTAGACGGCTTGCAGATTGCACCACCGCCAATATCTGTTCCAGCGTAAACGTTTCTTCTTCTGTTTGTACACCCATGAAGCAAAAGTAAAAAGTAAAAAGTAAAAATAAAAAAATCAAGGATAATACCTGAAATAATGCTTTGCCGTGTTACGATAGATTTATAGCAATAACAAAATGAGTAGAAAATTATATAGATTTGTGTCTACAACCATTATGTGAGGGATAAAACATGTTTCAATCAAAAATTGCCGGCATAGGATACTATGTCCCCAAAAATGTATATACCAATAACGATCTGACTCGATTTATGGATACCAGCGACGAATGGATCCAGGAGCGGACGGGAATCAAAGAGCGTCGATATGCCGACCGCATCGGCGAAACCACCACAACCATGGCTGTAGAAGCTGCCAAGATTGCTATTGAGCGCGCCAATACTACTGCCGAAGATATTGATTTCATCATTTTTGCAACCTTATCTCCAGATTATTATTTCCCCGGTTGTGGGGTACTGCTACAACGTGAAATGGGCATGAAGGAAATCGGGGCGCTCGATATACGCAACCAATGTTCTGGATTTGTATATGCACTTTCCGTTGCAGATCAGTTTATAAAAACGGGGATGTATAAAAATATTCTGGTAGTAGGTTCAGAGAAACACTCTTTTGCACTCGACTATACTACCCGTGGACGAGCTGTTTCAGTTATCTTCGGTGACGGTGCAGGCGCTGTGGTTTTACAGCCTACGAAAGAAGCGGGAAAAGGTATTCTCAGTACGCACCTTCATTCGGACGGAGCCGATGCAGAAAAACTCGCCATGTACTATCCCGGAAGTTCAGGAGGAGTATGGCTAGATCAGCAGCCCAACTGGCCGGAACAAGAACTTGGTGGCATGCTGATGACGAAGGAAATGCTGGATGATGGCACAGCTTGCCCCTATATGGACGGACAAGCGGTATTTAAGAAGGCGGTTGTCAAATTTCCTGAAGTCATACAAGAAGCACTGGCAGAAAATAATTTGACACCGGCCGATATCAATTTGTTGATCCCACATCAAGCAAATCTACGGATTGCCCAATATGTGCAGAAAACGTTGAGATTAAACGACGAACAAGTCTTTAATAATATACAGAAATACGGAAATACTACGGCGGCATCGGTGCCCATTGCCCTTTGTGAAGCATGGGAAGAAGGAAAAATCAAGGATGGAGACCTGGTTTGCCTAGCTGCTTTTGGAGCCGGCTTTACATGGGGATCTGCACTGGTCAGGTGGTAATCAAAAAAGAGGCTGTTTTGTTAAACAACCTCTTTTTCCTTAACATTTTCCTTTGTCTTCCTCTTCTCTTTTTTCTCAAATCCGGATCCCAGAATAACATCCCATATCGCAGAACTAACACCAAAACCGCGCTCCGGATCAGAATAGTGGTGCAACATGTGATGGTCTTTAATTCTTTTGAATAATCCGGATTTAAAATTGGCATGGTGCATCGCATAATGACATTCATCATAAATCAGGTACCCTAGCATAAAGCCCGCAAAAAATCCGGCCAATATAAATTCAGGAAGAAAAATACTAAATATAAAATAGATGATTGTCGCCATAGGAATACTGGCCGACAAAGGCATCACTAAACGCAATCTATCTTTGGGATAGTCGTGGTGTACACCGTGAAACATAAAATGTACACGTTTGCCCCAATCCGATTTCGGATGGTAGTGAAAAACCCATCGGTGCAGCACATATTCTGCTAATGTCCAAAAAATCAAACCTGCAACAAAATACAATGCAACATCACCCGCAGACATCTCCCCTATTACATAAGCCTTGTAAACAAAATACACCAATACCGGAATCCAAAAGATCAACGGCACGGCATAGTGTATTTTTGTCAGGGATTCTAAAAAATCATTTTTAAACATCCGAACAGATTCGGTAGAGTTTGAAACATATAACTTTTTGGCCATAACAAAAGTGTTTTTAATTCAACGCGTATGTATTGTATCCATGTAGGAAGCCCAACAGTCTCTTTCTTTTATCGATAAGCAGCCAAGAACTTCCAATATGTACAAACAAAAGTACCAAGTATTATCTTGATGTCAAAGCCATACTTTTTGAACATTTTCACATTTTTGTCAAATATTCACAAAACAGATATTGTTGCAGGACTAACGAACCACCTTTAATTCCCGCTTTAGCGGACAATAGTTCTTATTTATTTTGCACCAAATAGTTCTTAAAGGCGTCATAATCCACTTGCAGTTCAGTTGCGATCTTCTCTTTTCCGGCCAGTTCTTCAGCCCCTTTCGGCAGTTCTATTTTTGCAAATACGTCGTCTGAGATAGCATCCGGAAATTTACAGGGATGAGCGGTCGATAGAAATACGGAAGCATACATACCCGGATGATCATTCCGATATTGCTTTGAAGCCAAATAAGCAATAGCCGTATGCGGACAGGCGACATATTGATATTTGGTATAGATCTCCTCCATGGCCTCGACTGTCTGCCGATCATCGTAGGTATACGATGAAATCTTCTCACGAAGTTCCTCAAGGTTATTGTCAAACATATCCTGAATACGAACCCAGTTGCTGGGATTTCCGACATCCATCGCATTGGCCAAGGTCTGTACGGAAGGTTTTGGCGTGTAGTCTCCGGATTGTAAAAAACGGGGAACTGTATCATTTACATTCGTCCCGGCAACAAAATGTGTCACCGGCAAACCCATTTTATACGCCAACAGCCCTGCTCCGATATTTCCAAAATTCCCACTAGGCACTGTAAACACCACATCCGAAATACCTTGTGATTTTAATTGCGCATACGCCCAGAAATAATAAAAAGTCTGCGGAACCAAACGTGCGATGTTGATGGAGTTGGCCGAGGTAAGCCGAAGTTCCTGATTTAGCTCAGGATCGTTAAAAGCGGTCTTGACTAATGCCTGACAGTCATCAAATGTGCCATCGACCTCCAAAGCACGAATATTCTTCCCATTGGTGGTCAACTGTTCTTCCTGTACTTTGGATACCTTACCTTTTGGGTAAAGGATTGTTACACGCGTGCCTTCCACCCCTAAAAACCCAAGTGCAACCGCACCACCGGTATCGCCAGAGGTGGCAACCAAAACATCCAGTAGCTGATCTCCCTGCTTAGAGAAATAGCCCATAACGCGGCTCATAAAACGGGCTCCAAAATCCTTGAACGCATACGACGGGCCATGAAATAGCTCTAATACCGCTGTTTCCGAATCTAAAAAACGAACAGGTGCATCAAAATTAATGGCATCCGCGATAATACGCTTTAAATCATCTGAAGGGATATCGTCTCCAATTAACGCATTCGCTATTTCAAAAGCAATTTCCTGCAAAGAATACTGTTGAATATTCCGAATAAATGCAGGATCTAATGCAGGGATAACTTCTGGCATATATAAGCCCTTATCAGCTGGCAATGAGTTAAAAACAGCTTCTTGAAAAGAAACCCGTAAATCTTTATTGTTTGTACTGTATAATTTCATTTTTTTTATTTTTCGTGATTCGTGACTGCATCACTGACCACTTACTACTGTCTACTGACTACTGACTACTGTTCACTAAAGAACTTTCGGCCCGCTTATATTGACCGGTGATACATATTGAAAACTATCTATCTCGCAACTGCTTAAGTGTTGTTCGATTAAGCCCACGGCTTTTTCTGCGACATCTCTACCACGGGATATTGTTACGACAGAAGGGCCCGATCCGGAAATACCGAAACTCAATGCTCCGGCGTCCAGCGCAATCTGTTTCATCGTATAAAATTCAGGAATCAGGATTGCCCGTGTAGGTTCAATAAGAACATCGTGCATGCTCCTGCCAATAAGCCCATAATCGCTTTCATATAGACCGGCAATCAGGCCTGCGATATTCCCCCATTGGGTCACCGCATCTTTCAACAAAACCTTTTCCTTGATCAGTTGCCGAGCATCCCGTGTGGGTACATCAACCTTCGGAAACACAATTCCTGCATACAGATCCGCTGGTACGGGCAATGTAATAACGTCTAACGGATTGTAACCGCGCACAAGGGTAATCCCCCCCATTAATGCCGGAGCCACATTATCCGCATGACCATGCCCACAGGCCAGGCGCTCACCTTCCACACAGAAAGGCAAAAGTTCTTCTTTCGTAAGCGGATTACCCAGCAGACTGTTGATGGCAAATAATCCGGCTACGGTACTCGCCGAACTCGACCCTAAACCACTGCCTATCGGCATGTGTTTGATCAATTCGATTTCTACTCCAAGTTCTTTATCAATCCCCAAGTGCTCCAGCAACATGCGCACACAAGCACTGACCGTATTTCTATCAGCCTCTCTCGGGAGTTTGCCGTCATCCCCCTGAATAGAGCGAATGCGGACACCCGGTGTTTCTACCCGGTACATGCTCACCTCATCGCCAGGATAATCAACGGCAAAACCCAGTATATCAAAACCACAAATCATATTGGCTACGGTAGCCGGAGCGAAAACACGTACCTGATCGAGGATTTTATCGAAATCTATTTTTCTCATTGTTTTATGCTGATCCATCGTTATTATAACTTATCATTCATAATTCCTAACTCTAATACGCTCCTACATTAACCAAATCCGCGAATACACCGGCCGCTGTTACTTCGGCACCTGCTCCCGGCCCTTTGACCACCAGCGGACGTTCTTTGTACCGTTCGGTTGTGAAAGAGATGATGTTATCACTTCCCGATAAGGCATAGAAAGGATGGTTCTCATCGACCATCTCCAAGGCGATGGATACCTTCCCATTTTCCAACTTACCAATATAACGGATCACCTGTCCCTGACTTTCTGCCTGCTCTTTCAATGCGTTAAAGTGCTGGTCAGCCTTCAACAATTCCGCATAGAAATCATCTACTGATGTGGCCTCTAGACAGGATTGTGGAAGGATCGCTCCCAGATCAACATCAGAAGGCTCAATAATATGTCCGGCATCTCGGGCAAGGATCAACATTTTTCGCATAAAATCTATTCCTCCCAGATCATCTCTTGGATCCGGTTCGGTATACCCCAGCGCCTGTGCACGTTTCACAACGTCATAAAACGATGCATCGCCCGTGAAATTGTTAAATATATAGGAAATCGTTCCGGAGAGGATTGCCTCGATTTTCAAAATCCGGTCGCCACTCAACATCAGATCTTTCAATACACGGACAATTGGAAGACCGGCACCCACATTGGTTTCGTAAAAGAAATCGACCCCGTGTCTACGAGCAGTGTCCCGCAACAATTTATACTGGCTATATTCGCCTGAGTTTGCGATTTTATTACAGGTGACCACAGAGATATTTGATTTGAAAATATGCTCATAATAGGTAGATGGCAGCGGGCTGGCCGTATTATCCACAAACACGCAATTGGGCAAGTTCATCGCTTTCATCCGCTCAACAAAGGTCGACAGGTCAGCCACTTCGCCCGCCGCTTCTAATGTGGTTTTCCAGTTTGCCAAATCGATTCCCTGCGCGTCAAAAAGCATTTTTCTGGAATTGGAGATACCGGCAATTTTGATTTCAATATCATTGTGCTCTGCCAGAAAATCGTGCTGTTCATGTATTTGCTTAAATAAGGTAGCCCCGATATTTCCTGTCCCGACGCTGAACACGTACAATGTTTTTTTCAGTTCCGCAAAGAAGGCATCATGCACCGTATTCAACGCTTTTGCTAAATTATCCTTCTCGATGATCACCGATATATTCAGTTCAGAAGAACCCTGCGCAATTGCCCGGACATTAACCCCGTTTCTCCCCAATGCATGAAACAACCTCCCCGACATCCCGGGCGTACGCTTCATATTTTCGCCGACGATTGCCAGTACCGATAGGTTATTCTCTACCGTTGGCATCACCAGTTTATTCGCTTCAAGTTCCAATTCGAATTCAGCCCTAATAAAATCCAGAGCTTTTGTTGCATCATCGGGATGGACAGCAAAAGTGATACTATGCTCAGAAGACGATTGGGTAATCAGCACGACATTGATCTGTTCTCGGGCAAGAAGTGTAAACAATCGCCCGCTGAATCCCGATTTCCCGATCATACCACTTCCCGAAACGTTGATGACCGAAATATCTGCTATCGACGAGATTCCCTTGATAGGATATGGTGATTTCCCACTTTCAAACTGGATAACGGTACCTGGAAATTCCGGCTCAAAGGTATTTCTGATTACAATCGGAATCTTTTTCAAGAAAGCAGGGATCATCGTTGGAGGATAGATTACTTTTGCTCCAAAATACGACAGCTCCATGGCTTCGTTGTACGATAAAGTGGACTGGGAAAATGCTTTTTTCACGATCCTCGGATCGGCAGTCAACATACCGTTTACATCCGTCCATATTTCGATGGTTGAGGCTTGCAAAATCGACCCAAAAATAGCCGCTGTATAGTCTGACCCTCCACGTCCTAATGTAGTAATACGACCGTTCTCGTTAGATCCGACAAATCCCGTTACAAACAGCAGCTTATCTCCATGTGTATGGGCGAGGGATTGCACCAGCTGTTGGGTAATATCCTCTTTTACATGAGCGTGCCCAAAGTTAGAATCTGTCTTTATATAATGAGACGCATCTATAAACTCTGCTTGCGGAACATACTGTTCCATGATCTTCGACACCATGTAATTGGACAGACGTTCGCCAAAGGAAACTATCAGATCTTTACTTTGTAAGCTCAGCTCACGCAGTGCACTCACCCCCTGCAGAATCTCATCCAACTCATTGAGCATGAGCTTTAGTTTTGTAAATACCGGGTTTTGATATTTAACGGCGATGAGCTTTTTCACCACCTCAAAATGACGTTCTTCCAATACGCTCAGGTCGTCCTCAAAAGGAATGCGCCCGGCCGCATTTTCAGCCATTTTCGTTAGTAAGTTCGTCACACCCGAC
>Ga0079224_100016206_pt1 | contig 10458 bp, 9 predicted proteins | sample Stecom2015_FD_80414 | JGI IMG/M metagenome (GOLD analysis project Ga0079224, IMG submission 80414) | Agricultural soil microbial communities from Utah to study Nitrogen management - Steer compost 2015 | ecosystem: Environmental > Terrestrial > Soil > Agricultural land | place: USA: Utah...
ATGCGCGAAGCCGGCGCCAGGGACCCCCGAGGCCTGGCCGAGCAACTCATGATCGTGTTCGAGGGCGCCATCGCAACGGCGCTGGTGCGCGGCGGCGGCGCCGACGTGGCCCGCTCGGCCAAGGCCGCGGCAATGACCTTGCTGGCGGGCGCCGGCGTCGACTCCAGGGCTGGGCCGCCTGTCCGCCAGGTTCGCCGGCAGAGCGACTCACGCCCCTGATCGATCCGGCCGGAGGGTGGCGACTCCCGGCGAGCACCACCCTGCCGGTATCAGACCCGGACCACTCCGCCCTTGAGAGACCAGAGGATCGCCAGGACTTCACTGCGCGTCCCGGAGTCGATGTTGTTGGACTCGAGCGCGGCCATTGCATCGTCGATCACCGCGACGAACTCCTGTTCGCTGATGTTCATGCCGCGATGCGTCGCGAGCATGTCACGTCCGCCGTAGACCTGCGGCCCGCCGGCCCCGGCGCAAAAAAAGTCGATCACATGCTGCTCGACGCGCTCCATGTTCTCGACGGCTTCATAGCGGCGATTCACCAGCGGATTGGCCAGGTGGTTGCCGATCAGGGTGCGCGTAATGCGGGCAATCCCCTCGCGCTCGCCCAGTCGTTCGTACAGTGAGGTGTCTGCCTGGCTCATGTTCCCGCTCCTGGCGATGTGAACCACGATGCATATTCGATCTCTCCAGCCGCGTCGGCGGCGCAATCCGCGCCGGCCATGAGGCCGTTGGACTTTGACGTCGACCCGCCCGGTGCGGGGCTCGTCGAACTCGGATCGCCTGAACCGGCGCCGGGCTCGTGCGCGTCCTCTGCCGGCGGGGGGACGTAAGGATCATGGATGTTCATGGCTCGCTCCTTGATGGGGACACCGGTACATCCGGCGTGGGGCAACGATGCATGAGCAGCGTTCCTGGATCGTTCCCGGGCAGTCCGGCAATTGCGCCGGGATGCGGACCAGCGCACACTGGCTCGCGATGGACACCGCCGCCCCCATTTCGTCGCCCGACTCGCCACTGCCGCTGAAGGTCCAGCTGCTGGGCCGCTTCGCAGTGAGCATCGGGGCAGCCGAAGTGCCGGCAAGCGAGTGGCCCAGCTTGCGGGCTCAGCAGCTCGTCCAGCTGCTGAGCCTGCAGCCACGACACCGCATGCACCGCGACCGGGTGATCGAAGCGCTCTGGCCCCAGCTCGACTCCCAGGCGGGAGCGGCCAATCTTCGCAAGGCCTTACATCACGCACGACAGGCCCTGGGGCGGCACGAGGCGATCGTCGCGCAGGGCGGCGAGCTCATGCTGTGGCCGGACCGCCCCGTGATCGTGGATTCAAACGAGTTCCTCCGCATGGCGGCAGCGGCGCTCGAACGGCCCAATGCGGTCGAATGCGCGCGGCTCGCGCGCGCCTACACCGGGGACCTGCTCCCCGGCGCCCAGTACGAAGACTGGACAGAGACCGCACGCGAGCGCCTGCGAGCAAGTCGACACGAGTTGCTGCGAGCAGGCGCCCAGTGGGACGAGCTCGCCCGCCTCGAGCCGACCGACGAGCCGGCGCACCGAGCCCTGATGAAGCGCGAGCTCGATGCGGGCAACCGTGCTGCGGCACTGCGCTGGTATGCCCATTTGCGCGAGGCCTTGCAGCATTCATTGGCGGTGCTGCCGGACCGGCAGACCGAGGCGCTGTACGAGCGTTGCCTGGCCGGACTGCAAACGACCGGCCCCGCGTTCGTCGGACGCGCGCTCGAACTTGCGCAATTGACGGCATGGCTCGAAGCGATGAACGACGATCGGCCCGGCTGCATCATCGTGTCGGGCCCGGGCGGCATCGGCAAGACCGCCCTTTGCCGCGAGATTGGAGTTCAATCGCGCGATCGCGGCTGGAGCATGCTGCGCATCGGGGCCACCCATAACGCGCGGGCCTATGCCGTGGTGTCCGCGATCATCGAACGCTTACTGCTGGCCGACCACGGGCTGATTGACCGGATCGGCAGCGGGGCACGCAACATACTGGCCCTGTTCAGTCCCCTGGCGGCCCCAGCCGACGACCTGCCGGGGCCATTGGGGCGCCACCAGGTGCTGGGAGCGTTGCGGCGGCTACTGGTCGCCTCCTCGGCCGGCGGCGATCTCCTACTGCACGTCGATGATGCGCATCTCGCCGACGATGCGGACATCGACGTGCTGTTGCAGCTCGCCGTCTCCGGCGCCCCCGTCTGCCTGCTGTTGTCCACCCGCCCGCTCTTGCCGGGCAGCAAGCTGGTCAAGGGGGTCGCCCGACTGCAGCGAGCCGAGGTTCTGAAACGTCTCGACCTTGCGCCGCTCGACGAGGATGAATGCCGCCGCCTGGTATTGCGTGTCGCGGGCAAAGCGTTGCCCGATGGCGTCATTCCCCGGTTGCTACGTGCCGCGGACGGCAATCCGTTCGCCGCGATCGAACTCGCGCGCTGCGTGGCGGCGTCGGGCCACGGTCGTCTGCCCGCCGCCACCAGTGACGCGGTGCTCGAGCGCTTGTGCGACGTACCCGACCACGCGCTCGAGATCCTCAGATGGCTTGCCCTGTGCAGCGACAGGTTCGATGTCGCGACCATCGAGGCGTTCGTTGACGGCGAACATACGGCGCCAATAGCCGCGATCGACGCCTGCATGGCCGCAGGGGTACTGGTCCCCTCAGGCAGCCAGTTCCAGTTTCGGCACGAATTGGTCCGCCAGGCGCTCATCGACCAGATTCCACGCCATCGCCTTGCTGCCATGCACCGTCGCATCGCCGGGTTGCTGGTCGAGCGCGCGGCTGAACCGGCCGCCATCGCGCGACACTGGCTCGAAGCCGGCAAGCCGCGCGATGCGGTGCCGTGGCTGCTGGCCGCGGCGCGCGATGCGATGCGCCTGGCCGCATTCGGCGACGCCCTGCATCACCTCGAACCGCTGCTTGCCTGCGAACCGGGTCACGCCGAGGCGCTACGGCTGCGCGCGGAATCGCTCGACGCGATGGGCCAGCCGGCGGCGCTCGCGGCCTATCATCTTGCGGCCGAGGCCGCTGGCGCACCGCAATCGCACGACCTGTTGGCCAAGGCGGCGCTCGCGCAGGTCAAGCAGGGCGACCCCGAGGGCGGGCTCGCTTTGCTGGAACGCTTGCAACCGGTCAGCCTCGAAGGCAGGCTGTGCGAGGCCCTCGCATACAGCGGCGCGGCCGCGCTCGGGTTCGCCGATCCGGCCATCGGCACCGCCAAGGCAGCCGTGGCACGGAAGCTCGCTCTCCAGACGGGCGACACGGCATCGATCGTCGTGGCATCGTGGGCCCAGGCAGCGGCAGCGCATGCCCGCGGTGAACTTCACCAGAGTGTCTGGGCCGACCTTCACGAGACGATCCACGTACCGCAGCTCGCGGTGCGTGTATTCGACGGCCATTTGTGCATCACCCAGCGATTTCTCTACGGCGCGCGGCCTTATCGGGAAGTGATCGCCTTCGCGAGCGCACTGGCCACAGAGGCGAACCGCCTCGGTGCCGCGCGCGGTCGGGCGTTCGGCACCACCTTGCGCGGCGAGGCAGAGTGGCTCAGCGGCAATCTCGCCGCCGCGCGTCGCGACCTCGCGGAAGGCGCGAGGCTGCACCACGCCATCGGCGGCCACGTCGGCCACGCCCTTTCACTGCAGCGACTCGCTGAACTGTCGCTTCACGAGGGGCGGCGCGATGAGGCCAGATCCTTGATCGACGAGGCACTCGACCTGGCCCGGCAGACCGATATCGGCTTCCATCTGCTGGACCGGATCTTCGGCACCCGGGTCCGGATGCGCGCCGAAGACCCGAGCGCGGCGCTGTGCGTGATACAGGACGCCATGGAATCGGTACGGGGCCCGCTGGAAACCTGTCCGGGGTGCCGGATCACGTTCGCGGTTCCAGCCGCGATCGGAGCGGCGCGGGCCGGCGAAGTGGAACTCGCCGAGACGTTCGAGACTCAGTGTGCCTACCTTGCAAACGTCGTCATGCGACTTCCGGCCTGGTATGCGGCGCACGACGAAGTCCGCGGGCACATCGCGGCAGCCCGCCGGGCGCCAACCGACGAAGTCGTCGCGCATTTCGCAGCAGCATTTGCCCGGTATCGGGCCGCCGGACATCGAGTGGACGCCTCGCGTTGCGAACGAGTCGCAGGGCAGATCGCATCGGGCGGAAATGGTGCATCCAAGGCTGCGGCCCGACGGCGCACCGGTCAGGCTTCGGGCGATACCGCCATGCCGCGCCAGCGCGCGAACTGAAGCGTTCCGACCACCATCAACGCGCCGACGACATCGGCAACGATGTCGTGCCAGTCCGCATCGCGCCCGGGGGTGAACGACTGGAGCAGTTCGTCGGTGCAGCCGAGGACGAACGCGATCGCGATGGGCAGCATCACCGAGCGCCCCGCCCCGATCAGCCAGGCGATGCCGGCGAAGCCACCGAACACCATCATGTGGGCAAGCTTGTCGTAGGGTGCAGGCGGCACCAGTGCGCTCGCCTCGGGTCGCGTGCCCAGCACGAAGAACAGCATCGCGCCGCAAGCGGCGAGCACGACGAGCGCCGCGCGCAGGCGCGGGCTGGGATCGACGAGACGAGAGAGCGGTGAACGGCGCATCGCGGGAAGAATCGAAAGGAGAGAGGCTCGATTCTAGGGGCGCCGAACGCCGCACCCTGCTCCGTCCATGCATATTGCGCCGCCGTATGTCGATTGCCCCGGCATTGCCCGGGCTTTGCCGCGGATGTGCCCCGAAGGAATCCTCACGCGCCTCGCAAGGCCAGCGCCACCCCGCCCAGCGTCAATGCGATGGCCGACACTTCCCGGATCCCCAGTGGCTCATCCAGGATCGCCGCGGCAGCGACCACTGCAAGCGCCGGCACCAGCAGGATTCCCGTCGATGCCGTCACGGAGGACAAGCGACGCACGGTCTCGAACCAGGCCAGGTAGCAGACGCCCATGGGAATGACCACCATGTAGGCGAAGCTGGCGACGCCGACCGGTGAAAGGGCCGTGTAGTCGGGGCGCTCGAACAGGACGCCAAGGAACAGCATGACGAGGCAGCCGAGGCCCACCTGCCAGGCGACATCGACAAGCGGCGGCATGGGCGGCGGTTCCCGGTTCAGTACGTTGCCGAGCGCAAACAACACCGTGGATGCGAGCGAAAGGACGATGCCGGCGAGCTTGTCGCGGTCGAGGTCGAAACCATTGCCGCCCAGAAGCAAGGCAACGCCCGCCATGGCCAGGACGACGGACAACATGCCACGCATGGTCGGGCGCGAGTTGGACAACGGCCACGCGAGCAGCATCGCCCAGATCGGCATCGTGTAGACGATCAGCGCGCATTCACCGACGGTAATGAGCTTCATCGCCATCGTGGCGAATCCCATCCAGGCGAATACGTTGGTAAAGGATGCGAAGAGCAACCTGGGCCACGTGCCGCGCGGGACCGCGAGCGACTGCCGCCGGCCCAGGGCGATGCCGCCGAGCAGTATTGCGGCGATCACGCCGGCCAGGCCGCGGGCGAACAGGGGCGGCCAGTCCTCGAGGATGAGCTTGATCAGCGGCCAGTTGAGCGCCCAGCCGACGGATGTGATGCCAAGGCAGGCAAACCCGATCGACTGTCCGCTCGCCGCCATGCGCATCGTGCGGCTCCGGCCAGCCGTCTAGCGACCGAGCTGCGACAAACCTCGTTCGAGGTCCGCGATGATGTCCACCGGCGCCTCCAGGCCGACCGCAAGGCGGATCAGGCCCTCGCCGATGCCGGCTTCGCGACGCGCGTCGGCCCCGATCCGGCCGTGGGTCGTACTGGCCGGATGAGTGATCGTCGTCTTGACGTCGCCCACGTTGGCGGTGATCGACAGCACCTGGCTGTGGTCGATGAGTGCCCAGGCGTTGCGCCGGCGAGCCGCATCGTCCGTCCCGGCAACGTCGAACGACACGATCGCACCGCCTGTCTTCTGTTGCGACATCGCGAGCCGATGCTGGGGATGCGACTCGAGCCCCGGGTAATGCACCCGCTCGATCGCCGGCTGCGCTTCTAGCCAGCGGGCGATCTCGAGCGCATTGGCCGACTGCTGGTACATACGCACCGAAAGGGTCTCGCAGCCCTTGAGCAGGATCCAGGCATTGAACGGCGACAAGGTCGGTCCCGTAGTGCGCAGGAATGGACCGAGCGTATCGACGATGTAGGAACGGTCGCCGACGACGGCGCCGCCAAGGACGCGTCCCTGCCCGTCGATGTACTTGGTCGCCGAATGCACGACGATCTCCGCGCCGAGTTCGAGCGGCCTTTGCAGCACCGGCGAGCAGAAGCAGTTGTCGACGGCCAGGGGGATCCCGCGCGAACGAGCGATCTCGGCAATGGCGCGGATGTCGGCGATCTCGTTGAGCGGATTCGACGGCGACTCGAGATACAGCAGCTTCGTCTGCGGTCCGATCGCACGGGCCCAGGCCTCGGTATCGGCGAGCGGCACGAAAGTCGTCGAGATACCGAAGCGCGCGAGGATGCCGAACAGTTGTACCGTCGCGCCGAAGAGTTCGCGCGCCGCCACCACATGGTCGCCGGCGCGTGTGAGACTCATGATGATGGCCGATATCGCCGACATTCCGGAGGCGGTCGCGACGCAGGCTTCGCCACCTTCGAGGGCCGCCAGGCGGCGACCAAAGGCGGACACCGTGGGATTGTCGGTGCGCGAGTAGATGAAGCCTTCTTCTTCTCCCGCGAAGCGCGCGGCCGCCTGGGCGGCGCTCTCGAACACGAAGCTCGAGCTCGGGAAGATCGGCTCGCCATGCTCCTGGTACTGCGTACGCGCGATGCCAGAGCGTACCGCGAGCGTCTCGGGCGAGAGGCCTTCGGGAAGTGGTCTTGCGAAAGGGTCTGAGGGAGTCGGCATGTTGATGCTCCAGAAAACAGAAAACCCGCGATCCTGACCGAGGCATCGCGGGTTCAGCTGGGGCAACCGGAAGGACTACCCGAACAGGACCGGCTCATCCGGTCCCCTGTTTAGCTGGATTTATTGAGCGCCCGCAAGCAAGGACAAATCAGCGCTGATGTTCATTACACCACGCCGACAACCCGCGAAGCAAGTTCGCGGCGGGCCGGTCGGTCCACTTCACGCGACACGGTCTATTGCCGACGACGCGTCCGGCGTCGGGCGTCCGTCGGTACGGCTTACTTCGCGCGCTTGAGGCGATAGAGCTCGGCCTCGCCGGGAAAGGTACTGGCGCGGACGTCGCGGGCATAGTCCTCCGCCGCCTGGCCGATGGTTTCGCGCAGATTGGCATAGCGGCGCACGAACTTCGGGCTCCAGTCGAACATGCCCAGCATGTCCTCCGTGACGAGGATCTGGCCGTCGCAGTCGGCGCTCGCGCCGATACCGATCGTCGGGATCTTCAGGGCCCGCGTCACCTCCGAGGCGATCTGCGCATCGACCCCTTCCACGACGGTCGCGAACGCGCCGGCCGCCTCCACCGCGCTGGCCTCGGCGAGCACTCGCTCGCGTTCGGTCTCGGTGCGCCCCTTGGCGCGAAAGCCGCCGTCGACATTGACCGCCTGCGGCCGCAGGCCGACATGGCCCAGCACCGGAATGCCGCGACCGACCAGGAATTCGATCGTCTCGGGAATTCCGTCGCACGCCTCGACCTTGACCGCCTGGCAGCCGGTCTCGGCCATGATGCGCGCCGCGCTTTCGTGCGCCTGCCGCGGCGAGCGCTCGTATGTCCCGAACGGCAGGTCGACTACGATCATCGCGCGCTCGGCGCCGCGAGCCACCGCCTTGCCGTGCATGATCATCATCTCGAGCGTCACGCCGACCGTGCTCGGCAGGCCGTGCACCACCATGCCGAGGCTGTCACCGACCAGCAGCAGGTCGGCGCGCGCGTCGAGGATCCCGGCCATCGGCGCGGTGTATGCGGTCAGGCAGACCAGCTTCTCGCCGCCCTTGCGCGCGGTGATCGCCGGCGCGGTGATCCGGGTGGGTTTCGAGTGTATCGACATGGCTCTTGCTCCTCTCCTCGGTCAGCCGTCGCGGTGGGCGGCGCCGAACAGCAGGTTCATCTGCGCCCTCGGCGAATCGTCGTCCGACAGGTCCGGCTTGCCGAGCCGTGCCAGTTCGATGCGCTCGAGGTACTCCGGGGTGATATCACCGGTAATGTAGCGACCATCGAAGCACGAGGTATCGAAGCTCGTCAGGCGCGGGTTCAGCTCGGTGATGGCACGCTTCATCGACTCGACGTCCTGGTACACCAGCGCATCGGCGCCGAGCGCGATACGGATCTCTTCATCGGTGCGGCCGTGCGCGATCAGCTCGCTGCGGGTGGGCATGTCGATGCCATAGACGTTCGGGAACCGGACCGGTGGCGCGGCCGAAGCGAAGAACACCTTTTTCGCGCCGGACTCCCGCGCCATCTGGATGATCTCGCGCGAGGTCGTGCCCCGCACGATCGAGTCATCGACCAGCAACACGTTGCGCCCCTTGAACTCGACGCTCATCGCATTGAGCTTCTGGCGAACCGAGCGCTTGCGCACCGCCTGGCCGGGCATGATGAAGGTGCGCCCGACATAGTGGTTCTTGAAGAAGCCCTCGCGGTAGGCGAGCTTGAGCTTCATGGCCAGCTGCATCGCCGAAGGCCGCGATGTCTCGGGTATCGGCATGACGACGTCGATCTCGCCGGCCCAGGGCTGGCGGGCGATCGCATCGGCGAGATACTCCCCCATGCGCAACCGCGCATCGTAGACGGAGACTCCGTCGATGAGGGAATCGGGCCGGGCGAAGTAGACGTACTCGAAGATGCAGGGATTGAGCGAAGCGCCCGGCGCGCACTGCTGGCTCTGGAAATTGCCGTCGAGATCGATGAATACCGCCTCGCCCGGCTGGATGTCGCGCACCATCCGGAAACCGGTGCCCTCGAGGGCCACCGATTCGGAGGCAATCATGTATTCCGGCCCGGCCTCGGTCTCGGCGACGCCATAGCACAGCGGCCGGATACCGTAAGGATCGCGAAAGCCGAGCACCCCATAGCCGGCGATCTCCGCGACCACCGCATAGGCGCCGCGCACCCGCTGGTGCAGGGCCGACACCGCGCGGAACACCGTACCGGCGTCCAGGCTCACGCCCGAGGCGGCCGACTGCAGTTCATTGGCAAGGACGTTGAGCAGGACCTCGGAATCCGAGTCGGTATTGATGTGGCGGCGATCCCGCTGGAACATCTGCTCGGTCAGCCCTTCGGAATTCGTGAGGTTGCCGTTGTGCGCCAGGGTGATGCCGAACGGGGCGTTGACGTAGAACGGCTGCGCTTCCTCGGAGTTGGAGGCGGAACCCGCGGTCGGATAACGCACATGGGCGATGCCCGAACTGCCCGGCAGCGAGCGCATGTTCCGGGTGCGGAACACATCGCGGACCATGCCGTTGCCCTTGTGCATGTTGAAGGTCTTGTTCTGCGTGGTCGCGATACCGGCGGCATCCTGGCCGCGATGCTGCATCAGCAGCAGACCATCGTAGAGCAACTGGTTGACGGGGGTTCGGGATACGACGCCGAGGATTCCGCACATGATGATTCCGCCCCAGTTAGATTCTCAGATACGTCCGGCAGTGCTTGCGAGGCGCGCTGGTAGATATGGATCGACGATCTGCACGATGTTGTCGAGCAGGGGACGCGACAGTGCCTGCTGCCAGGATGGCTGCTTGTGCAGGTCGAGCAGGCGTCCGGCAACAGCGATTACCGCGACGATCAGGATCGCCCGCGCCGCGCCCAGGACGACGCCCATGCCGCGATCGACTCCGCCGAGCCCGATGCTGCTGGTCAGGCGAGCGAGGAGCGCGCCGGCCAGGCGGGTGAGCAGGAGCAAGGCGAAAAAGACCAGCGCCAGCATCACCCAGGGCGGCATCGCAAGGCCGGTCAGCCCGAGCAGTGGCGGCGTCAGGACTGGCGCGCCGATGAAGGCCAGCACCCAACCCGCGAGAGCGAACAGGCTGCGGATCATGCCCCGCAGCAGGCCGAGGATGATGGAAATCCCGAGGATCAGCAGGATCAGGTAATCCCAGCCAGTCAGTTGGTCGAGGATCACGGCTTGATGATGGCCGACTCGACGCCGGCCAGCTTCAGCTTGGCGCTCGCGCGCTCGGCCTCTTCATGGCTGCCGAAGGGGCCCGCCCGTACCCGGATGCGGGCGCCCTGCGAGGTGAGCACCTTTTCGGTGTAGACGGGCAGACCCGCCTCACGCACCCGCTTCGCCTGCGCCTGCGCGATCTCGTCGGTCGAAAAAGCCCCGACCTGGACCGAGAAGCGGCGCGCTCGCGCAGTGGCAGGCGCCTTGGCGATGGCGGTCGGCCTCTCGGCGGCAACCTTGTCGCCGCCCTTGTCAGCGCCTGCCGTAGCCTTCGCGGCTGCCGGGGGGCGGACCTCGCCGGCCGCAGCAGCCTTGGAGTCGGGCGCGGCCTCGGCCGGCTTCGTGGCCTGTGCGGCTTCGGCGCCGGGCGGA
>Ga0079224_100016208_pt1 | contig 10458 bp, 5 predicted proteins | sample Stecom2015_FD_80414 | JGI IMG/M metagenome (GOLD analysis project Ga0079224, IMG submission 80414) | Agricultural soil microbial communities from Utah to study Nitrogen management - Steer compost 2015 | ecosystem: Environmental > Terrestrial > Soil > Agricultural land | place: USA: Utah...
CGCCTGTAGTACTCCAGTGCTTCGGCACGCTTTGGCTTTGGAAGGGTTGTTACAAAAGGTGTATCACCGATCTCTAAGCGTTCGGAAGAGGAAAAGAAAGTCATGTTGATGGGGTAGTTGTATAGGGAATTCACCAGACAACCTTTCTCCAGAATGATGTGGGATAAGCCCGCTTTTTGTGCTTCTATGCCGCACGCCAGGCCTATAGGGCCTCCGCCAATAATCAATATATCAAAATGATTCTGCATTTTTCGTGTTTGTTTTTATGAGGAGTTGCGTATTTTCAGGCTCATGGTCAAGCTCCTGTGTCACCTTATAGATGTCGCTCGCAATTTTATTTAAAAACTGCAGCTGTTCCATAATCAATATACTGTCCTCCTCTTCATCTTCTCCTGCCTGTTTGAGCTCAGGGTAATGGTTGAGAGGAGCAAAGGGGTGTTGTTCGTTTTGTGGTAGCAGCGCTATTGTCTTGTCGGTTTCTGTCAAGATCTTGCGGAGCAGACGCACATGTTCCTTATTGTAGACACTATTGTCGGCCTCGTGTACCTGCACCAGGAAGTTGGCGACATGCGAAGAAAAGATGTGGCTCAGGATAACGAATCTGTTGACTTCCTTCGTGTATTTTTGGCGCCACTTCGGCTCTGTCAGCATTCGATGGAAAGTAGAACCCATATTGGCCGAGGCAATGTAGACCTCTTTTCGGGCTAATTTATAATCCGTTATGGTGAGTTCCTCGCCGTTTAGCATCTGCAGAGCTTTCGTCAGGTAGTTGTAGTTGGCGATAAGTAGATTGCGCATATTGTCCCGGAACTGGGTGCTGTCCCAGTTGGGGAAAATCAGGTAATTGGACAAAAAGGCGATGATACCGCCCAACAGGGTGTCAAAAATACGCTCCTTGGCCATGTCGAAAGAGTCCTGCCCATTGAAGGAGAGCATAATCAGCACGTAGGGCGTCATAAACAGGACGGCAACGATATAGTTGACCCGGAAAAGGCTATAGGCTGTCAGGAAAAAGAAAACCAGGAGAACGAAAAGGATTGTCTCGTCATGGATGGTCAGGACAATAATAGCGCCAATGATCCCGCCGATTACCGTACCCAAAAGCCGCTGCACGTTTCGCTCCTGCGTGAGCCCCCATCCCGGTTTGAGGATAACCATGATCGTCAGCAGAACCCAATATATTCCATTTGCGTTGAAATTGATGAGATTGAGGACAAGGTAAGTCATCGACAGTACGATCGCCATACGGAGTGCATGCCGAAAGACGGAAGATTCTAAACTTAAGTTGCTCTTGAATTTTTTCCAATCGATCTGGTCGCGGGTGATAAATTGTGAAGCGGAGTCGATTTCTTGCTTGGGGATCTGTGAAATTTTGGACAGACCGTAGCCATAGATGCTATCCAGGGACTTTACCATCGTCCGGATATTGATGATAATCTTTTTGAGGGGAATAGTATTGATACCTTCTTTTTCGATTTCTTCGACGGCTCGGCGCAAACTTTCGATATCGGCATCGAAGTTAAAGAGCGGTTTGGGAATACGGTTGGCGTTCAATCCGTACGCCATGTTGTCCATCTCGTTGGCAATCTTATAGAGCACATGCTTGATCTTCGGCAATAAATCGGTGTGTCCATAGCTGTGACGGATAGCATGATAGTCGTACTGGGTGGTCATGCTCAGCTCGAACAGGTCAATGATATCTGTGAAGACGAGCGTCAGGTAGCGCCCGATTTTGGTCGTATCCTTGATGGAACGCTTGCTTTGGAAAAGGATATCCCGAAGGCTTTGTTGGTGAGTGTTGACCTCCACCTGCTTGTCGATCAACTTGAGATAATTGTCGTCAATATTTACCCGTGGGTCGTAGAATTTACCTTTCAAACGGATGTAATCCGCTACTTGGCGGATGGATTCTGAAAGCTCCTGCTGGGCAATGCGGTAGGGACGAATCTGTATCATGGACATGCTGATAAGCATGTACCAGGCTCCACCGGTAGCGATATAAGCAAGGTGTATCCAGATGTCTTCCGGACGAAGTTCCTCCCGAACGCTGAACAGCATCATCAACACACACATCGAGCCCACGGTGGCAGCCCTTGCATTGAATACCGCAAACATAGAGAATATAAAGCTCAATAGGGCAATGGTGATGGTGGTGAGCGAAAGAGAGAAATTGATGTTGACAATAATGATGTACGTAAGCAAGGTCAGTGCAGCAGTGGATATCATCCCCAGACGACGGTGGGAGGGTGCTCCAGGAGTGTCCGATAAACCGACCAACAGCGCACCAAAGGAAATAAGTGTACCCGCCTGCATCTGCCCGAAAGAAACACAAATCAAAACCGGGACAATACATCCCAATGTTATTTTTAAGCCTTCAGCAAAGTATTGGCTGAAAAAGAAATGACTGATTTCTTTCGTTCTATTCATGAGGAGCTATACTGAACTGCAAAATTAAATAAATTCGGCCTATAAGGCGAATATAATATCAATAGTCTATAATCTATGCGTCCGTTGTCTTTGTCATCACGACAAAGGAGGGATCTATAGGTGGATAAAAAAAACAAAATGTTAGCTTAGAGCCTGTTTAAATTTCTACAAAAGCCCAAAACGCGTCATTATGAGGAGCGTTAGCGACGTGATAATCTGCGTTTTGAAGCTGTGAGAAGAAGCTTATCCATAGATTTTGCTTCGCAGAGCTCACTTCGTTCGGTTCTCCTCGTCCCTCGTCGAAATGACGTATGAATTTTATTTTTAAACAGGCTCTTATTGTTATTTTGTTAATTTATTATTATATTTTATGTGTTAATTTTATTGTTGTTTTGTTTTTGGTGATAAAATTACATAATTTAGGGGTTTTGTTATTTAAAATACCTATAACAAGGGAAGTTTCTTAAATTAAAACATGAAGATAAGTCAAAAAAAATCAGCCTTTCACAACGAGGTGCTAACGAGGTTTGACCTGTATAAGAGCTTGTTTCTTACCCTGCCTTTCCGTAGGGTGAAGCATACAGGGACAATCCTACCGTTCTTTACCACACATTGTGAAAAGGGGATAGAGGCGCAATTAGCTCCTGAAGATATTATAGAAAGCTTTTTTGGTCAGTATGAGCAGTATGTGCAGGAAAAAGACCGTGTGGATTTTCTTTTTCGGATCGTTCAATATATTGAACGGCAGGTTGTACTGTTTGATGCGGTAGAGGATTCTGCTTTCCAGACAATTGGAAAAACGGAGGAAGCAGGACTTTTACAGACCTTATTCCAACGTGCGCAGGAAAGCCTTGAGCTGAAGAAAAAAATCGTGGATAAGCTGCATGATTTTTCAGTTCGACTGGTGTTGACGGCACACCCTACACAGTTCTATCCGGGGCCGGTATTGGCGATTATTACGGATCTGATTGAGGCACTGAAAGAAAATGATGTGCCGAATATCCAGCAACTGTTGCAACAATTGGGTAAAACGCCTTTTATCAATAAGGAAAAGCCAACGCCTGTGGATGAAGCGGCAAGTTTGGCTTGGTTTCTTGAGAATGTCTTTTATAAAGTAGCATCGGAGATCCAATCCAAGATCGATAGTGAGCTTGAAGTACCTATTGAAGAGGTGAAACAACTGATTGAATTGGGCTTTTGGCCAGGAGGAGACAGGGATGGTAACCCAAATGTAACGGCAGAAAGCACGAAAAAGGTGGCAGCTATGTTGCGGACGATTCTTTTCCGTTGTTACTACCGCGATTTCCGTGTCGTTAAGCGCCGTATCACTTTCCGTGGTACGGAAAAATACTTGGACACGTTGCAGAATCTGTTTTATGAAAACAGCTTTAACCCAAAGGAGAACCCGGCAGATGAAACGGCCGTTATCTTGGAAAATTTGAATGCGGTTAAAGATGTGCTGAATGAGAACCATGATGGCCTATTTGTTGATCTGGTTGAGGATTTGATACGGAAAGTTATCACTTTCGGGTGCTATTTTACGACTTTGGATATTCGTCAGGACAGCAGCATCCTTAGGAACACTTTCCAATACCTTATCGAACGCTATCCGGAGGCGCAGGTGGATGCAGAGCAATTTGCTAAGGGTGAAGCGGAAAAGCAGCAAGGTATGCCTTTCTCTGAGCTATCTTTGACATACGAAGAAGATGCCGATAAGCTGGTGAAAGATACGATGGATGTGATAGGTCTGCTCAAGCAGATTCAACAGTCGGGAAGTGAGCGGGCAGCACAGCGCTTTATTATCAGCAACTGTCAGCAAGCTTCAGATATATTGGGATTGATGCAGCTGTTTCTGTGGTCTGGCTGGAAAAAAGAAAGCCTGACGATTGATTTTGTGCCATTGTTCGAAACGGTGGATGATTTGTCGCGCGCGGCCGATGTGATGCGGAGCTTGTATACGCATCCGGTGTATGCGGAGCATATCAAGCGCAGAGGCAATAAGCAGACCATCATGCTGGGCTTTTCTGACAGTACGAAAGATGGTGGTTATTTGATGGCGAACTGGTCCATATACAAAGCCAAAATCGAATTGACGGCAATTGCACGTGAATATGATGTAGACTTGATTTTCTTCGATGGTCGTGGTGGGCCTCCTGCCCGTGGTGGGGGGAAAACGCAGAAGTTCTATGCTTCCATGGGAAAAGAGATTGCTAATGAGCATATACAGTTGACCATTCAGGGACAGACGATCAGTAGCCAATACGGATCTCTGGAAACGGCTAAGCACAATATTGAACAGCTTATCCAAGCGGGGATGGTATCCGAACTGCAGCAGAAAGAAGGCGATACACTTACACCGCGCCAAAAAGAGATTATCGACCAGATGGCGCAGGAAAGCCACCGCAAGTTTATGGATCTGCGGAAGCACCCGTTGTTCTTGAAATATTTAGAGACGTTGAGTCCGTTGAAAGAGTTGTCCGAGGTGAACATCAGCAGCCGTCCGGTGAAACGGAATTCGGATCGGGAATTGCGGTTGGAGGATCTGCGTGCTATCAGCTTCGTGACTTCATGGAGCCAGTTGAAGCAGAATATTCCTGGCTTTTACGGGGTGGGAACAGCTTTGCGTTGGGCAGAGGACAATAACCTGTGGTCGTATGTACGCAATCTTTACGAAAATTCTGGCATGTTCAAGACCATCATCGACAATTGTATGATGTCCATGACCAAGTCCAATTTTAACCTGACCGCTTACATGCAAAAGGATGCAACGTTCGGTGAGTTTTGGACGATGTTGCGCGATGAATATGAATTGACAAAGAAATATACTTTAAAGCTGAGCCAGACAAGTGAACTGATGGAGGATTATCCTGTCGATCGCGCATCGATATTGGCACGCGAGGAAATCGTTCTGCCGTTGTTGGTTATTCAGCATTATGCTATACGCACTATTCTGAACAAAAAGAATGTGTCTGCGGAGCAGGAAGCTGTTTATAAAAAGCTGATTGGCCGGACAATCTATGGTGTGGTGAATGCGGGACGGAACTTAGCCTAAGCTTTCGTCACTTCTTTTACGAAAGACTTTATTGGGGCTCCACGAGGAGTGCCCAATAAAGTCTTTTTTATTTTCCTTACTGTCGCAAGCTTTTATAGCTTGCGACTACAATAAATCAAGTTTTCAACTTGGTTATATCAAATAGTCTATCCCTATCTCACGAGGGACTAAAGACTTCCGAAGTTTTTTTTACTTCGGAAGTCTATGTTTTAGGAATCCTTACTGTCGTAGTTTGTGACTACAATAAATCAAGTTTTCAACTTGGTTATATCGAATAGTCTATCTCTATCTCACGAGGGACTAAAATCTTCGGAAGTCTATGTTTTAAGAATCCTTACTGTCGCAAGCTTTTATAGCTTGTGACTACAATAAATCAAGTTTTCAACTTGGTTGTATCAAATAGTCTATCCCTATCTCACGAGGGCCTAAGTGGGTGTCTCCTTGAAAACTTAGGTTGTTAGTTCTCCTAAGATACCGCTGCACTCAATCTTGAGAGAGGGGAGGCATTAGTGAGCATCCTCGTTTCAAACGAGGACGAGTTTCTCTTGACGCGTATAAAATTTTAAACAGGCTCTAAATACTTTTGCGATATTTATTATATATTTTATATTTTTGTTCACAAGAAAAGAATCATGATGAAATTAAATACTTTATTTGTTGCAGCCTTGTGTGCAGGTGCTTTGTTGACATCTTGTGACCCTAAAACGGCTCAGGAGAATCAATTGAAATATACGCATACCAGCTTAGCGGATGGCGATGCCTTTCAGTTTTTTGAAATAGTAGGCGCGAAAGCAGTTTATGAAGTGGATTATGCTACGTATGCAGAAAGTGCATCGGCTTCTTCGCAGACCAAGCAACTTTCTGCTAAAGTGAAAGAAGTTTATGGTGCTATTTTGCCGGGTTTGGACAGCATAGCGATAGTTAATCAGGTTGATTTTCCTGTCAAAGGGGCTGAAGTATTTAAAGCGACTCCGGCAGCAGCAGATTCTACAGGAACTGTAACGGCCGCTTTCTCGGATGAAGCATATGTGCACCATGTTCAACATGAAGCAGCAATTGTAAAAGAGCAGTTCACGCGCTTGACACGTAACACTAATAAAGGCCTTCAGGATTTTGCAAAAGCGAATCTAGAAAAGGTCACCGAATTGTTTACGTTGGCAGGTGGTAAAGAGGATGAGCACGCACACCACTAAGCGATAAAACTTTTTTATTTGACGGCTTCTACTTCTTTGTAGAGGCCGTTTTTGTTTTGTCGATCTACCCAACTGGAGATAATGTGTTTTGTTTTTCTAAAATATATGGAGGTTTAATTTATTCAAATTTCTTGTCCTCCGAAGCCGGACGGGCTTTTCCCACTTTTGACCGCAAAAGTGGGGCAAAACTCGTCGCTGAAAAGCTTTGACCAGGGGGATAGTGCTAAAAATATCCTTCTACATGGTCAAAACTTTTGATGCGTCCCACATCCCCGCACTTATCCCGCATCGAGAATAGTTTAAGGCGACATTTTTCTGTTAAGGAATGGCTGGTGCGAGTAGAATTTAGACTTCCGAAGTTTCACAAACTTCGGAAGTCTTCAATAAATGGTTGACCCGAGTATGTTTGAGTGCACCCCACATAGGTGCGAAAGCGCTTCTCCGTCCCATCCCAGTGGCGGAATGACAAAGGAAATACCGAGGTATTGTGCGAAAGGGAAAGGCATGGAAACTATTGTTCAAAGCTAACCAAAAGCTTCGGACAGTGGTTTCAGCCTTGGGAGGGATTTCCTTTGTGTGCGTTGGAGTTGTGCGCCGTGTCTCGGCTCTGACGAGGACAGGCCACCTCGGATGGGACAAAGGGTTTTGGTCACTTTTGCCCTATAAAAGTGACGCCCTGTCCCGGCGAGGGACGGAAAGCCTGTGCGATGGGAAGAAATGACAATTGTCGAAATTAAACCTCCATTTCCCCTCTGACATACCACATCATTTTTAACCCTAAAATAAAAACAAAATATGGATATACGTCCTTATGTATTATGAACCGCCTTGTTGTTTTTATATTAATATATCGGTAACTTAATGATTTATTAATATATGAATGTGTAATATTGCAGGTAAAAGTAAAATTCACTACGCAAAATTATAATTTGTGAGATACGGAGCTATAGATATAGGGTCAAATGCTGTTCGGTTATTGATTGCAGAGGTCAATAATGATAATAAGCCTGCGACATTCAAAAAAGAAGCGCTTATTCGTGTTCCTTTGCGCTTAGGAGACGATGCTTTTATCCATCAGCATATTTCGGAAGCAAAATTCGAGAATATGGTGAAAACCATGCAGGCATTTCGCAACCTGATGGATGTTTATCGTGTCAGCGATTACATGGCTTGTGCAACTTCGGCTATGCGCGATGCGGATAATGGTATTGATATTGTAAAGGCCTGCCGTGAGGTGGGGGTGGATATTAATATCATTGATGGGGCTGTAGAAGCTAAAATTATATACAACAGCCACTTGCAGGATAAAATGGATAGGGATAAGGTTTACCTCTATATCGATGTAGGGGGAGGAAGTACGGAAATATCTCTTTTTGCGCAGGCTAAGCTTGTTGCTTCGCGTTCTTTCAACTTGGGTACTATACGTATTCTGGATAATCAGGATGATCCTGCTACTTGGGATGACATGAGGGCTTGGGTGAAAGAACATACACGGGTATACAAGAATATCTATGGTATAGGTACGGGGGGCAACATCAATAAACTGTCGCGCCTGTCCAATGAAAAGGTGGATAAACCTATGTCCTATGCTAAGCTCAGAGCGCTGTATCAACACCTGAATTCTTATTCCTTAAAAGACCGTATTCAGGTATTGGGATTAAAGCAGGATAGGGCAGACGTTATCATTCCGGCAGCGGAGATATTCCTGACCATTATGAAGGTAGGGCAATTGAAAAATATTGTTGCTCCGCGTGTGGGGTTGGTCGATGGAATAATTCAGACTTTGATAGACAATAACTTAGGAAAATAATGAGGAAAAGCGTCTTAAAACTTTTCCAAATGTCCTAAAAAGCATTATTTTTGCTGTCACGATTGCCCAGGTGGCGAAATTGGTAGACGCACCATCTTGAGGGGGTGGCGCTCGCAAGGGCGTGGCAGTTCGAATCTGCTCCTGGGCACAAACAGAAAAAAGCTTGGATTTCCAGAAATCCAAGCTTTTTTAATTATAAACCATTGGCTCTAGCTGTAATCTCTGCTATGTCCAGCACTTGTATCTCTTGTTCTTTTTCCTTGACTTTGACACCATCGCGCAACATGGTCATGCAGAATGGACAGGCAGCAGCTACGATTTCTGCATTGGATTCAATGACATCCTCGATGCGTTCGATATTGACATCTTTGTTGCCTTTTTCGGGCTCTTTGAACATCTGTGCACCTCCGGCTCCGCAACAAAGCCCATTGCTTCGGCAACGTTTTAGCTCGGTAAGCTGTACGTCTAATGATTCCAGTATTTCTCTTGGTGCATCGTAAACATCATTGGCACGTCCTAGATAGCAGGGGTCATGGTAGGTAATCTTTTTACCTTTGAAGATATGGCCGTCATCTGGACGAAGCTTACCCTCGTCAATTAAGGATTGGATCAATTGGGTATGGTGGATGACTTCGTAATTTCCTCCTAAAGATGGATATTCATTTTTCAATGTGTTGAAGCAATGAGGGCAAGCCGTAACGATTTTTTTGATTTCATAGCCATTGAGTATTTCAATGTTCATCATCGCCTGCATCTGAAAGAGGAACTCATTGCCGGCACGCTTAGCAGGATCACCTGTACAGTTCTCCTCTGTACCTAAAATAGCGTAGCGTAACCCAACATGGGCAAGGATTTTACAGATGTCGCGTGTAATGCGTTGCGCACGCTCATCAAAACTTCCGGCACATCCTACCCAGAACAATATTTCCGGACTTTCACCCTTCGCCATTAACTCGGCAACAGTCGGTATATGAAGCTGATTTTCCATTGTTGTTTTCTTCTTGATTTCTATCCCCCTAACCCCCAAGGGGGAATTATTGTTTTTTAATTGGGTAGCAACAAGGGCAACCCCTACTGTCTTTACTCTCTACTCTGGATTCGCCCAATTTGCCCTGTCGGCCTGTGCATATTTCCAAGGTGCACCATTGTTCTCCATATTGCTAAACATAGCATTGATGCTTGCAGGAGCTTGTGATTCTTCCATCACGGCATATTGTCTTAAGCCCATAATGATTTGTAACGGGTCGATATTGACGGGACATTGCTCTACACAGGCATTGCAGCTGGTGCAGGCCCAGATTTCTTCCCGTGTGATATAATTGTCTATCAAAGATTTTCCATCATCCTGTATATTTCCGGCTTTATCGCGATTGTTCCCAACTTCTTCCAAGCGATCGCGGGTGTCCATCATAATTTTACGAGGGGACAATAATTTTCCGGTAATGTTGGCTGGACAAGCAGCTGTACACCGGCCACATTCTGTACAGGTGTAGGCATCCAATAGATTTTTCCAGGTCAGGTCCTGTACATCCTTAACCCCGAACCGAGCGACTTCACCAGATGGAGGAGGTAGGCTTGGGTCGAGCATCGCTTTGACCTCCGCTGTTACACTATCTATATTTTTAAACTTACCTTTAGGTTCTAAATTAGAGAAATAGGTGTTCGGGAAGGCCAGCATAATATGCAGGTGTTTCGATAACGGTAAGTAGTTTAAGAAGGCCAGAACGCCTATGATATGGAACCACCAGCAGAAGCGCTCTACAAAGATTAAACTTGCTTGCGTATCGGTCAATAGGGCTGTTAGATACTGGCTAACTGGAAAAGCTCCTGCCTGTATATAGTGTTCAGCGCCTATCTGTTGGAGTTTATAATCCGCAGCATTCATGGTTAAAAAAGCACTCATCAATAGGATTTCTGCGATAAGAATAAGATTCGCGTCTGTTTTTGGCCATTTGGTGAGTTCACGTCCCTGAAAG
>Ga0079224_100016209_pt1 | contig 10457 bp, 3 predicted proteins | sample Stecom2015_FD_80414 | JGI IMG/M metagenome (GOLD analysis project Ga0079224, IMG submission 80414) | Agricultural soil microbial communities from Utah to study Nitrogen management - Steer compost 2015 | ecosystem: Environmental > Terrestrial > Soil > Agricultural land | place: USA: Utah...
AGTTTACCTGAATTGAGAAAAGAAATTCATTTAACAATCCTCAGAAATGGTGTAGAACATAAAAGTAAGATTCACCCTATAAGCACTGCAAAAATGCGTGATTTATTCTATGATGAATGGATTTATGAGAACGATAAATATGTTCAAGAAAAATCAGATAGTACTATTGCATATGTTTATATGAAAAATATGAGTGGAGCAAGTTTGGAGCAATTCTATTTAGATATGGCAGCTAAAGAGCAAAACAGTAAGGGATTAATATTAGATTTACGTTTTAATACAGGTGGAAATGTACATGATAAAGTATTACAATTTTTAGCACAAAGACCATATTTAGAATGGCAATATAGAAACGGCAAACGTGCTCCTCAGAGTACCTTTGCTCCTTCTGGCAAACCAATAGTTTTATTAATTAATGAAGCTTCTTTAAGCGATGCGGAAATGACAGCGGCAGGTTTTAAATCTTTACAATTAGGTACTATTGTGGGACAAGGAACCTATCGTTGGATCATTTTCACATCCGGCAAGTCTTTAGTTGACGGTTCTATGTTTCGAATTCCAGCCTGGGGTTGCTATACTTTAGATGGAGACAATCTAGAAAAAACAGGGGTAGAACCAGATATATTTATTGATATAGATGTTTTAGATAGAGAAAATGGCAAGGACCCACAATTGGATGAAGCGATTAAAATAATTATGAACTAAATAAATTAATATTATACCACTATTTAAATGCAACTTTTGGTTTGAAAAAACTGTTAGAAGATAATAAACAAACTAAATATGGAAATTAATCATATAAAAAAAGAAAATGAAGGTGAACTTTCTTTAATAGAAAATGAAAAAGAAATCGGTCATATAAAATACACTTTAGATAATGATAATAATATGAGCTTAATACATACTCAGATTCATGAAAATTATCAAGGAAAAGGTTTTGGAAAAAAAATAGCAACTAAAGCATTTGAATGGCTAAAAGAAAACAACCTTAAAGCAAAAATAAAATGTCCTTTCCTTATAAAATTTTTAGAAAAGAATCCTGAATATCAAAATTGTGTTTTATAAAGAAGGAGCCTTAAAAAAAGAAACCACATTAATTCAAATTATTTTCAATAAGTTTTTAACTTATATTGATTATAAACTAATGTGGTTTTATTTATTTCTTAATAGCACTGAGCTTGAAAAAAGCTACTTTTTTACTTTTTATAAAAATTCGCTTTATCACCAATATTATTAGCGTCCAACAAATCCCATAGCAAGTTCAAAGTAATTTCTTCGTAAGAAGCAGGCGTTAAGGATTCTCCTTGTGCAGTTAAAGCAAAAAAGTGCGGATGTGGAATATTTTCCATCTGTTTTGTTTTTACATGCTTTCGGGATATGGTTTGCTCCACCATGCCAACCAAGATTGATCGATTTGGACTCACAGTGGTATCCATCCCCATTTTGTAATATAATCTATAAGTATCCCCTTCTTCTTTAAAAAGCATTCCACGAACAATACGATGGGAGCGTTCATTAAATTGAGGTAATTCTGTATGATATAATCTTTTCATCAATCCAACTTGTTCATCTGGGGAGATTTTCAGATTTCCATTCATCCAGAAATTTTCCATATCTCCTTTTCTTTCTTGATTTCCATATTGTAAAGTAAAAAGATATTTATCTATATCTTCTTCTCCAATCTCTTGAATCAGTTTTCGTATATGAGAAGTAGAATTTATTTCAAATGCTTCTGAAAGGCTAAGGTTTTTATTCATTTTTTCATTTTCCCGCTCTACTCCATCCCAATCTAATATTTTTTGTTCATCTTTAGCAGTAACTGTTTCTAAAGCTGTTAATGCAACAAAGATATCAAAAGTAGAAGAAGGGCTGATGGGCTTAGCATTTAATTCTTTATTATAATAATGCGCTATTTCTTTATTATTATCATAAATTTCAAAAGAACCTGAAACTGCATAAGCATCAAAATACTTTTCCCAATTTTTATGTTCTTTAATACGCACATTTCTACAAGAAGCTGAAAGAACTATTACAATAAAAAATACAAAACAATTTCTATAAAACATGGTTTATTTAATTTAAAGCCCTTGCAAATTTAGCTTATTTTCGGCACTATTATAAATTTTAAGAAGAATTAAAACTGCAACTTTAAATGTTTATATTTAAAACAATCCTATGAAAAGATAGAATTAGTTTCTATAAAAAGTAAAAGGCCAGGAAATAAAAAAATTACTCCTAGCCTCTTAACATGAGAAACAAAACAAAAACTATATTGGTTTTTTACAATTACGTATTGTAAATCAATAAGGCAATATTACTAAATATTTATCAAAAAAACATTTATACTAAAATTAAATCCTTAAAAATTTGTTGTTTAACGTAATATTAACCTGAAAGCTTCTTGATTTAAATTGGTTTTAAACAGTTTTTCTTTTTAGAAAAAGAGATAAAATAATTAATTTTAAAAAATTAATATATGTTTTATTACAGTTAAATTCCTTCGCTTATAAAGTTTATTTCCTGTAAAATTATTGGAAAAGATTCCCTTGATTCAAAATACAATGGATTAAAGTCAATGGTTTATAATAGGTTAGTAAAAGCAATTAAACACAATTATAGAAAAGGCAGAAATAAATAAAGAATCCCCATTGATAACCTTATTTCCTTAAAGAACAATATTAAAAGCATCTTACAAATCAAGTCTCTTACCTCAATTAGTATATAGGTCGAAAACAAATGAATATCTTTTTATTTAATAAGAAATGTCTTTTTCAAATAGATTTTATAACAATCAATTAATCTCTAATATTTTAATTAATCAAAATAAGCAAATGCTTAATATCTAATATTGGAATTTGAATAAAAATGGCTGTTTTTTTTAAGAAACAGCCATTTTTTGTTTTATTATTGCAATTGTTCTATGGGGTAATTCCGAACAATTTATTTAGTTATTAAAACTTTTTCAATTTGCTTACTCCCATCTTTAGTTTCAATAACAATGGTATACATACCAGTAGCAAATTGGCTTAAGTCGATACGTTTGTTATCAATATCTACTTTTTCCGAATATACTACTTGTCCGTTAAGATTTGTAATATAAAGCTTACTAGATTTTGCTAGCCCATCAATGATTAAATAATCTTTTGCTGGATTTGGATAAATATCTACTCTTCTTGTAAGATCTGTAAATGTAACAAGTCGTACAACACTAAACTCATAGTTGCCATCAAAATCAAGTTGTTTTAAACGATAATAATTTGCCCCAAGCATAGGCTGATTATCTACAAATCCATATGATAATTTATAATCACTATTTCCATTATCAGTTTTACTTTCTACAAAACCAATATTTTCCCAGTTTTTACCATCTGCACTTCTATGGATTTCAAAACCCTTGTTTTTTTCTTCTAATGTAGTAACCCATTCTAATACTGCATTTTGATTTACTTTTTCAACATTAAAACTGGCCAATTTAATTGGCAAAGGCGTAGGATCACCCATCACTGTTAAATATAATGTAGCCTTATCACATGCTTGAGGATTACCATCATCACACACTACCTGTTCCACTAATAGCGTACCAACAAATCCTATTTCGGGCTCAAAGGAATATTCACCGTCAGAACTTATCTCTAAAACACCATAGTTTTGGATATTAATAGTCTCAACAGAATTAGAACTGATAACATAGCTCTGTCCATTTATGCTAATATTAGTCAACTCTTGGGTATCTCCTTCAGGATCAAAATCATTATCTAAAACATTCCCTTCTAAAATCATTCCTTCTATTCCTATACTTGCATCGTCATTTGCTATAGTTATATTATCACCAGGTTCATAATTCACTATAGTTATATTTAGCATAGCATTATCACAAGCTTCAGGATTACCATCATCACACATTTTATACACAATAGTTGAAATCTTTCCTGTAAAATTAGCAGAAGGAGTAAAAGTAAAATCCCCCTCTTCATCAATTTCTAGAACCCCTTCACTCAATGTGACTACAGTATTATTATTTACCACATAAGTAATTCCTTCTACGATTATCTCAGTAACTCGAATTGCATCTCCGTCAGGATCATTATCATTATCTAAAACATTACCCATGAGCACGGTGTTTTTTATACCAATAGCATGGTCGTCATTAGCAACTGGAGGGTTATTATCATTTGGAATTAGATTAGGAATTACATTAATAGTCAGATCTGCAGCATCCATTAGACTATTTTCGTCTACAATACCATATTTCATATTAACTGTCCCCGTGAAACCACTTTCAGGTATAAATGAATAGTATCCATTAGTATCTATTTCTATAGTTCCTGCATTAATCCCATCTTTATTATAAACACTTACCGCATTTCCTCCCGGCACATATTGCTCATATTCATTATTCTGATTTAGATAAGACAAATAAACAACTTCCAAGCCTTCACCTCTATCATTAGTTAAAACATTTCCTAAAGCTGTAGTATTTTCTGGAACCTGATTAATATCAGATACAGCCAGTACAAAATTTGTAATATCTTTACATCTTTCTACACCATATAAATGAATTGGAGGAAAAACTGAAACATTAAGTAAAGTTTTTATACCCACTGAAATTTTATCAAATTCCTGTCCAGGTTGAAATAATAAATTCACCATTTGGTTATTACTGAGTAGGTCTAAAACATTTACTCCATGTACAATTCCATTTTGCCAATCCAATTCAGCCACTTCATCATTCCCTAAATATGCTTTAATTTCTAAACCACCCAATACATCTAAGTCTACAACTCCACCCTCTGTTTTAAACCTTATTTCAACCACATCATTTACATCAGATTTAGTATTAAAGTATATATATTGTTTTGTTGATGCACCAACTCCTAAAGTTCCATTACTTATTTCAGAATAATGCTGCGAATTTGCATCTAAAGCATACTCAGCATTAGTAACTCCAGCACCTCCTATAGGGTCTACACCCAAGTTAATTCCTTGATATTCATAAGAAGTACCAAAAGCCTTTAAACATTCATCTTCACTTAACTCTGTATAAAGACCATAAACATTCATTTGATTATCTTGTGCTAAAAGTCCAATTAAACTACTAGTATGATCAGTAATACGAACGGTATTATAATCCTCTTCCGGAGTAATAGCAATATAATACCTACCTAATGCGTCTTGAACAATTCTCATATCTCCATTACCAACTATAGGAGTATTTTTACTCGAAGCTGCCAGTACAGTATCATTATCATTTAGAACCTCGATATCAAAATAATGATCTCCTAATAGAAGATTGTTCAATAAGTTAGTTGCTATACTTCCCAAACTACCACTCAAAAGAGCATTTAAAATATCCTCTTCAAAATCTATACGAACATAACTAGTTTTTCCAGCATTTATTAACTGTGGAAACTTCATTTCTACATAACCGCTATAAGAGTTAATTCCAAGGATTGGACCAGCATTCGAGCGCAAGGTAGCATAAGAATCAAAGTCTTCCTCATCCAATAAGTTTTGCACCATATCTGCATGCTTCCAAGAAGTTAACTCATTTGCATAGCCTGTAATATCAAAAGGCGACTCTGCAGTTGATAATGTACAAGTGTTGTTTACCCTTTCAACATTATAAATTCTTAATGCCTCTGTAGCAATACTCAAACCCACAAGCGTTTCTGCACCAATATCAACTCTATCAAATGCTCCAGTAGGTTCATACTCTAACTCTACGATACCTTTAGACGAAAATAAAGCAATTAAATCTAAATTATTAATTATACCATCTTCGAAAGAGTAGTCATTACCTACTTGAGTTTCACCATTATAGAATTTTACTTTATATGCTCCTAATAACTCTAAGGATAAAACAGCAGAAGGATCAATCATAAGTTTAATTTTTACTTTATCACCAGCATCTGATTCTTGGCTAAAAAATACAGATTGAAATACTTTTGACCCTAGAGCTACAACACCAAAATTAATTTCTGAATACTCTGAAGAGTTATTACTAATTGCTTTATAGGGATCTTTTACACCCACATGTGCTAAATCAGCTACAGATAAGTTAATTCCTTCTCCATTAAAGGCCGTGAAGTTTGCAGGGAAACAAGTGTTTTGACCGATTTCAAAACATGCATCATAAATATCTAGGCTTGTTTTTTTTCCTAAAGGTAGAACTGCTGCTACATGATTAGAAATACGAATTTTGTCATAAGACACATTAGGCTTTATAGCCAAGTATACCCTACCTATATTATCTTCTACCAAGCGAACAATTCCATCACTTCCTCCATTAGCCCCACCAAAATAATCACTACTTATTTCATTTAAGACCTCTACCCCATTTTCAAATACTTCAACTTGAATATATTGATTACCAAGTAATAAACTATTTCCAATATCTGTTGCGAGCTCTCCCAAACTTCCTGCAAGTAATCGCTCTAAAACATCTTCATCATATCCAATACGGACATAAGTAGTCTTATTCGCTGAAACAGAACCCATATCTAATTCAATGTAGCCTGAACTTGCACCATTAACTAATAAATTCCCTGCATCAGCATGTATTCTTGCATAAGTCTCATTATTATTATCTACAGCTTTTTGAGGAAAATCAACATTAGAATACTCTCCTAAGCTAACTGCACAAGAAGAGATCTCCAATGGCCCATCTGTCAAAGAAGGATCAGGATCCACATTTGGGTTAACACAAGCTACGCTAGCATCAAATCTTTCAATATTATATATTTGAAGAGCCCCACCTAATATACTTAATCCCACTGGATTATTAAGCCGTAATTCTGCCCTATTAAAATACTTGCCCGGGGCTACTGTTAAAGTATGCGTCTGTCCATTTTGAATTAAATTTAACAACTCTGTATTATGCAATAAGCTGCTCATTAATGATCTCTTATATACCACTTCTTCATTATTGTATAATACTAACTCAGTTGCTCCAATCAAATCTGTATTAAATAAACCATCTGAGGAATAAGAAAATGTAAGATTCAAGGATGTTTCTAAGGAAGCAGATTTTCCAAAATCAAAGAATTGACTTTGAGTTCCAGCTACATTAACATTCAATAATGCAGCAGTTTTAATTGTGGAATAACTAGAATTATCAGCATCTATAGCATTCTCTAAGTTTCGATCCTGATATTCTAACAACCCAATATTTAAGCCGCTTTCTTCATAATAAGTCATCAATGGGCGTCCACATTCATTTGTAGAAGTATAGTAAAATGCATCATAGACATTCATATCTATACCTCCACCTAATGATAAACCTAAAAGGTTACTTTGACTTCTTAATTTGATCCGAATTCCAGTATAATTCTCAGAAGGGGTCACGGCAATATATACATCCCCGTTTTCATCCCTACTAATAGTGGAATGTACAGAATTCAATAAAGTACTACCATTAAAAGCTTCAGCTATAATTATATTTTCATCTAGCAAGCCTAACAAACCGCCCACAGTTTCTAATAAATCCAAACTAAAACCTGTCGTGCTTGGTTCATCGATTTTTATATAAGTAGTTGTGTTATTGTCAACTGGAGAAGAATAATTCAATTTTAACCATGCCTCTCCAGAATAACTCCCTACAAGTAAAGAAACATTTCTTGCTTTCATTGTAGCAAAAGTGGTTTCATCTGCATCTATAGCATTATTGGGGTTTTCCACATTAGCAATACTAGCATTACTAGTAGACGAATATCCTCCACTTATAGCTCCGAGGAGTATTGTAGCACTATTTTTACCATTTTCTTGGCTTGATGAATATTCCTTATTTTGTCCAAAAATAGAAATCTGCCAAGAAAAATTCAAAAGAATGACCAATAGGCATATCCTGCCTATGAATTGTGTAATTGTCTTGTTCATAGTATTTAATTTATATTTTGGAGTAAAAATAATATAATATTTTTAGACTTATAATCCTAACTATATATTTAACAAAAAATTTAACAACTTTCACATAATAGCAAGATGCATTACTTGAGCAATAACATTTAATTAACTAGACAATTAAATATTATTCATAAAACACTAACAATTAAATCATTTCAAATACAAATTTTATTTATACTTTATTTTTATACAAGTCGATTTTCTTAAAAAAACATCTCTGAATAGGAAAAAAGAATGCTTTAAAAGCTACCGAACATTAAATATATATACACCATAAAACCCATATCAAATGCTTAACAAACGACTAATTCCCACAAGAAAAAAGGGATTAAAGATTTTTCTTTAACCCCTTTTTGTATAGAAAAAACAATATCTATTTACTTATCAATATTTTTTCCATTTTAATACTTCCATCATTTTGGATTATATGAATTGTGTAAATACCAGACTGTAAATCATCTACAGAAATTTTCACTTTATTCATAGAGTTAGTATCCACCTTTCTTACCACTTGACCAACTGCATTTACAATTTGAACTCCATTTGCATTTCCTACTCCTTCAATAATAACATAACTATTCGCTGGATTAGGATAAATATTTATATTTTCTTTATCTAGATCAAATATTGCAGTTCTTACCACAGAGTACTCATAGTTTCCATCAAGATCAACTTGTTTTAAGCGATAATAATTTTTTCCTAGTACTGGCTTTGTATCTTCATAATTATATACCAAACTTCTATTACTATTACCGTTTGTTCCTTTAGACTCTACAAAAGCTATACTATTCCAAATTTTACCATCTGCACTTTTTTGAACTTCAAAACCATCATTATTCTCTTCCAAAGTAGTAACCCATTCTAATACAGCAGAGAATTGTTGTTTTTCTACTTCAAAACTTGCTAATTTAATTGGTAATGCAGCAGGATCCCCCATAACAGTTAAATACAATGTAGCATTATCGCAAGCTTGAGGATTTCCATTATCACATTTAGTATAAGGAACAACTACTGTACCATAAAAATTAGCAACTGGCTCAAAAGTATAAGTTCCATCAGTATTTATTTTTATTTCTCCAACATCCGGAATTTGTCTTTCTTGACCTAAAGTTAAAACTCCATCTGTTATTTTTTCACCTGCAGCACTATACACTGTTGCACCAGTTACAAAGTGATCATCTCCTTCAGCATCAAAATCATTATCCAAAATATTTCCACTTTGAACATAACCTTGAGGTGCACTATTAGCATCATCATTTGCAACGGTAGTATTATTACCATCATTTTCAGGAGTAACAATGATATAAATGTATGCGTCATCATTTGCAGTTGGAACATTATTTTTACCGTTATCAATTGCATAATAAATAGGGTCTACATTTCCAACAAAATCACCATAAGGAGTAAAAGTATAAGTCCCATCAGTATTTAAAACTATATCTCCAGCATGTGGTACAATATTCCCTTTTCTATCAATTCCAGAAACTTGCGTACTAGTTCCTAAAGTAATTGTAGTGCTTCCTTGACTGGATTCTATAACTTGCAACTCCTCATTTGATAACAAATTAGGATCACTATCATTATTCAAGGCATTATCACTTACAGGTACACCAATTTTTGTTTTATTATAATCATTTTGAGCTATAATATTTGTACTATTTTCCTGATTTGGATTTGTTGGAATAGGAGGAATTACCTTTATTCTCAAAGTAGCTGTATCTGTTAAGCCATCCTCATTAATAATAGTATAATCAATCGGCGGAACCTTGCCTTCAAATTCTGGCTCGGGAGTAAATGTATATTCTCCATTTTCATTAATTTCAATAGTTCCAATCTTAGTTCCATCAGCTTCATGAACATCCTCTATAACACTTCCTGAATTAGGAACATTAACTTTTTTGAAGTTTCCATTTTCATCCATTACAGTAATATCTTTAACTGTAATAACTATACCATCATCATTATTTAAAATATCACCATCTACAGGAGTATTTTTGGGAGTTTGGTTAAAATCATCCTTAGCTTCAGGTGCAACCGGTAAGGTTGTTAAATATAATGTGGCTTCATCACAAGCAATAGGATTACCATCATCGCATTTACTATATGGAACTGTCACTGTACCTACATAATAATTTCCATCACTTAATAAAGTCGGAATGTAAGTATATTCCCCATTAGATTCAATAATAATAGTACCTACCTTAATATAATTGTTATGATTAGCAGGGTCTTTCACATAGATATCTTCTTCTTCTCCAGAATTAACTTCAATTGCATTTCCATTATTATCTATAACAAAATAACTTGTTACTTCTTCATTATTAGATTCAGGATCAAAATCATTATCTAATACATTGCCTTCTTGTATCTTACCTTTCGGTCCAATGTTAGCATCATCATTTGCATAAGTAGTATTAGTGTTAGTATTAGGATCTAAATCTTCCGGTAACACTTTAATGTATAAATATGCATTGGCTTTTCCACCAGCTACATCTTCAATAGTGTAATGAATAGGGTCAATATCCCCAACAAATCCATTACTTGGTGTAAATACA
>Ga0079224_100016210_pt1 | contig 10457 bp, 9 predicted proteins | sample Stecom2015_FD_80414 | JGI IMG/M metagenome (GOLD analysis project Ga0079224, IMG submission 80414) | Agricultural soil microbial communities from Utah to study Nitrogen management - Steer compost 2015 | ecosystem: Environmental > Terrestrial > Soil > Agricultural land | place: USA: Utah...
AATCAGCTGGCACGAATTTGCTACCGCCATTAAAGAAATCAAAGGCTATTCGACTAAAATCAATGCTATTGGTAGTGAGGCGTTCCCAACACCAGCAAAACGACCAAATTTCTCGTTGTTAGACAAGTCAAAAATAAAAGAAGTATATCAGGTATCTGTTCCCGTTTGGCGAACTAGCTTGGAAGAAATGCTTGCTAAAATGTAAATATATCAGATGAATGTCACCCTGAAACGGGCACTTTGGCAATCGAAGTGCAGGGTCTCAAAAGATTTTGAGGTAACTAGACTAGATGTTAGTTCAAGTTTGTAGAGAACTACTAATCACTTTTTAACAATTCAACATTTAAGTGAATCAACATCAATTAACCAATTACCAAGTTATGAATTTTTAAAGCAACACTTGTTAATGAAAGCAAAATGAGTACATTTACTGCTCGTTTTGTAAGATATCATAAACACAATATTAAGGTTATAAAGCGAATTAGTTATACAAGCGAAAGGTCACGAAGTGAATAATTAACGAAACAAATAACCAAGTCAACGAATCAACAGTTTAACACATAAACGAATCAACAAAATACTATGAAAGGAATTATCTTAGCCGGAGGATCCGGTACCCGTTTACACCCTTTAACATTAGCTGTTAGCAAACAATTAATGCCGGTTTATGATAAACCGATGATCTACTATCCGTTATCGACCTTGATGTTGGCGGGAATCAATGAGATATTAATTATTTCAACTCCGCACGATTTGCCACATTTTAAAAAATTATTGGGCGACGGTTCTCAGATCGGTTGTCGTTTTGAATATGCCGAACAACCGGAACCTAATGGTTTGGCGCAGGCATTTGTGATTGGTGAAGATTTCATTGGCGATGATAAAGTCGCATTGGTATTAGGTGATAATATTTTCTACGGTAGTGGTATGAGCAAATTGTTGCAAGATTGCACCAAAGAAGAAGGTGGAGTTGTTTTTGCTTATCCTGTACATGATCCTGAACGTTACGGAGTCGTGGAGTTTGATGCAGATAACAACGTATTATCTATCGAAGAAAAACCTACACAGCCAAAATCTCATTATGCAGTTCCTGGTCTGTATTTTTACGATAATTCAGTTGTAGAAATTGCAAAAAATATACAACCTTCAGCACGTGGTGAGTACGAGATTACCGATGTAAACAAAGAATATTTAAAACAAGGGAAATTACGTGTGGGTGTTTTTGACCGCGGAACGGCTTGGTTAGATACAGGAACTTTTGCTTCTTTAATGCAGGCAGGTCAGTTTGTACAAGTGATCGAAGAACGCCAAGGGATGAAAATTGGTGCTATTGAAGAAGTAGCTTACCGTATGGGCTATATCAATAAAGAACAATTATGTAAAGTAGCCGAACCATTACAAAAAAGTGGGTATGGTCAGTATTTGATAAATGTGTGTAAATAGTAAATGGAGATTAAATCTAAAATTTTTAATCTATTAATACTTGCTAAGAATAATAAAAAAATAATCGAGAATTATTTTTTTATGACGATTCTCCAAGTATTAAATTCTTTTTTTTACTTATTAATTTATCCTTTTCTTATTAGAACATTAGGGTTAGAAAGTTATGGGTTGTTTGTTTTTGCAACCTCAATAACTACATACTTTATGTTTCTAGTCAATTTTGGTTTTGATTTACCTGCTACTAAAGCAATTGCGTTAAACGTTTCAGATAAAATGATATTACAAAAAACATTGTCTTGTGTTTTTACAGCAAAGTTTTACTTATTAATTTTAGCAAGTATTATTATAATATTACTAACACTTATTGTTCCATTATTTAAAAATAATTATCAATTATTTTTAATATGCTTTTCACAAATTATTTCATTCGTTATTTTTCCACAATGGTATTTTCAAGCAGTTCAGAAAATGAGAATTGTTACCTATATACAATTGGGCTTAAAGTTACTATCACTTCCTGCTATTTTTCTAATAATTAAGAATGCTGGTGACTTAAATTTCTATGCTTTAATTGTTTCATTGAGTAGTATTTTGGGAGGCTTAATTGCTTTTGCAATAATTAGCTTAAAACATAAGCTAAAAGTTACATTTGTAAATTACAGAGAACTTAAAATATGGTTTAAAGATGCTTTACCTTTTTTCTTAAGTACATCAGCTGGTGTGTTTAAAGAGCAAAGTATTGTAATTATTATAGGCTCTTTTTTTGGAATGAAAGATGTAGCTATTTATGATTTGGCAAATAAAATCATTATTATACCTCGTACAATTTTTATGAGTATCAACGGTGCTATATTTCCAAAATTGATAAATAATATTAATACGGCGAAGATTAAAAAACTTATTAATATAGAAACACTTATATCTTTAAGTGTCATTGTTTTTATCGCATTATTCGGAAAGTGGATTGTTCAATTTATGGGTGGGACAGATATGATACTAGCTTATCCTTTGTCCATTTTATTAAGTGTCACAGTAATGACTTGGTTGGTAGTTGGTGCATATATTAGTTTTGTGTTTATACCCGCTAATAAGTATTTCTTAGTTACTAAAAATCAAATTATTGCTTTAGCGAGCTTCGCAATGTATATTGCCATTGGTTTATTTTTTTATCAAAGCATCCTCGTTTTTGGAGCAGCAATGGCTCTGTCTGGATTAACAGAAATTATTTATTGTAAATTTGTAACCAAAAAACACCAAATGCTATGATTCCAAAAGTATCAATTCTTGTACCTGTTTATGGTGTAGAGAAGTTTATTGAACGTTGCGCCGTTTCTTTGTTTGAACAAACATTTGAGGATTTAGAATTTGTTTTTGTTAATGATTGTACTCCTGACGATTCTATTAATATTTTAAAAACTACTCTTGAAAACTACCCGAATAGAAAAAATCAGGTGAGAATTATTAGTCATGAAATAAATAGTGGTGTAGCTTTAGCAAGAAATACTTTGATTGACAATGCAGCTGGAGACTATATTTTATTTGTTGATAGTGATGATTTTCTAGCTTTAAATGCTGTTGAGGAAATGTACAATAAGGCATTTAGTTATGAAGCTGATATAGTAGTCTGTGACATATTTCTTGAATTAGGTAATAATGTAGTAGAAACATCTATACAGAGAATTGGCTCAGATAAAGTTAGTTTTTTGCAACTTCTTCTTTGTACCAATACAATGATAGGGTTACCAAATAAGTTAATTAAGAGAGATATTTTTATTAAAAATAATATTAGAACAGTTAGAGATATTAATTATGGTGAGGATTACATGATAGTTTCAAAAATAGCCTATTATGCAAATACTATAGCTAAAGTTGATGAGGCACTATATTATTATTCGCAAACAAATCCAAATTCATATACTAGTCAGATATTATCTAAAAAGAATATTGATAGTATTATTTATGTTTTAAATAATTTAACACTTTTCTTTAAAGATAAAGAAGATAATGCTTTGTACGAAAATGCACTATTCCAAGGAAAATTGAGAAAAAAAATGGATATGCTTTTTTTTGCAGATAAAAAATACATAAAAGAATTAAATGCTTTATTTCCAGAAACAAACGATTTAAAAGATAAAACATTTCTATTAAGTAGGGATAAGATTAGTTATCCATTATTAAAAAGAAAGTATATTGGTTTGTTTTTAATATACAGAAATATTTATAAATTATTATTTTATATAAAAAGCAATTTAGCAAAAAAATAGATTACCATATTTAAACACCATGTTTTACAAGTATTATAATGCAATTACCAAGAACAAGAAATAAAGTAGATATTCATAAAATAGGATTATTAATATTGCTGTTGATAACCTTAAGCGTGTATTTTTTTACACCAACAAAAGGAACTGTTTCTATGACTCTTTTTTACGTTTGTTTTAGCTTAATGCTAATATCAAATTATATTTATTTTAAAGCCAAAAAGAAAAGTAATTATCTAGATTTTGATACAATTTTTATAGTAGTATATTGCTTAGTTGGTTTTTCAACTACATTTTTTTATAATAATTATGAAATCTATCAGGCAATTTTCTTAGGTTTTCCTGTTGATGAAGAATATATTAATAAAGGTAACTTTTTGTTTTTAATGGGTTTACAATCTTATTTGTTAGGTAGTTTATTACCTGTGAAAATAAGTAAGACTAAAAAGAAATCTTTTATAATAAAAACAAATTTTTTAATAATACTTGTTTTTATTCTTATAATCGCTTTTATTGGCTTTGGAGGAATTAACTATTATAGATCTGAATATAACGATGCCGTGAACAATGATAGTGGAACTATAGTGAAATACACTCTTCTATTATTAGTAACAACAGCTATGGCATTAATAGGTACAGAGTTTTATAACAAAAAACTTAATGTTAATTATAAAATAAGTTGGTTTGCTTTTGGCGCTATGTTTTTTTTAATAGGTACACTACTCGTAATTGGAAATAGAACTGCAGCAAGTCAAATTTTACTTCCTATTATTTGTCTATATGCTATGTTCTTTAAAAATATTAGTTTTAAAAAATTTCTTGTATGTATTTTATTTGGGATTCCTTTTATGTGGTTTTTTCAACAATTACGTACGGGAGATAGTGAATTTGAGTTAACTAACCCTATCATGTTAATTTTAGATTTAACGATTCCTATGCGTAATACGTATGCAGCATTGCAATATGTTGATGTGAAAGATTTTACTTACGGAAGCTCTATGATAATTGATGTTTCTGGTATAGTTCCTTTTTTACCTTCATTTGTTCAAGAATCTTATCCTCAATTGGAGCCTGGATCAGCTTCATTACTTACTGAATATACTTTTTTAAATTTAAATACGCCTGATGAATTTAGAATTGGTTTAGGTACAACAATTATTGCTGATATTTATATTGCTTTTGGTGTAATTGGTGTTCTCATTTTTATGTATATCTTAGGGCGCTTAGTAAATAAATGGTTAAGTAAAAGTTATCAATTAAATTATTATTCAATCATCATTTTATGTGGTGTTTTAGGTAATGCTATATTTATGGTTAGAGGTGGTTATTTTCATCCACTCCGTTTTATAGTTTGGGCATTAGTAATAGCTTCATTTAATAAGTTTTTACACCGCGCATGGAAAAGATAGTTGTATTTACGCCTTCTCTAAATATAGGAGGTATCGAACGTATATTATTAACTTATGCTAAAGGATTAGCAGAAAAAGGTTATCAAGTAACTTATTTAACTTTATCAAAAAAGGGCGATTTTGAATTTCAAACTACCGAAAATCTATATTTAAAAAACTTAGGTGTTAGTAGACTTAGGCAAGCTTTGTTTGCTTTGATTAAATTTTTAAAAGTTAATAAACCAGATATTATACTTTGTGCTAACGAAGCTACTTTCATGATTTATATAGCAAAAGTATTAAGTGGTAGTAAAGCTAAAATTATTACTTCACATCACAATTACTATGAGAATTATATGGACATGAGTTTTAAGAAAACATTTGTACCAAAATTCGTATACCCACGTTGTTCTAAAGTTATTGCTGTTTCTGAAGGAATTAGAAAAATGCTTATTAATGATTTTAAGATTAAATCGAACAAAGTAATCACAATTTCTAATCCTATCGATATTCTAGAGATCCAAAATAAATCAATACAAATTGTTAATGATTTACCTAATCAATATATTTTATTTGTAGGACGTTTTGATAAAGTTAAAAACATTCCTTTTTTAATTGATGCTTTTAAGCTTTTTAATAAAAAATTTCCTGAAATAAAATTATTATTAATAGGTGGGGGGAGTGAATTAGATGTTATTGTTGATTATATTGATCAAGCAGATTTAAAAAATAAAATTGAATTGTTAGGCATAAAGTCTAATCCATTTCCATATATCAAAAATGCTAAAATCGTAGTATTATCTTCCAAGTCAGAAGCGTTTCCAACTGTTTTGTTAGAAAGCCTTATTTTAGGTAAAACTATTGTTTCAACACCAACTTATGGGGGTATTGATATTTTAAAAGATGGAAAATATGGATATATATCAAAATCTATTTCTGATGTTAATGATTTTTACGAAAAATTAGTACAAGCATATTTAAATCCTTTAGATACAGAGGTATTAATAAATTATGCGTCATCTAATTATCAACTAACTTTAAAAGTTAATCAACTTCAAAAAACTATGAAAATATAAATGAATAAGGTAAACGAGTTAAATAAAATTTCAGTTGTTATACCAATGTATAACTCAGAAAAAACTATTGAACGAGCTTTAGATTCTGTTATTTCTCAAACCTATCAAGGTAAAATAGAAATTATTGTAGTAAACGATGGCTCTAAAGATAATTCAGCCGAAATTCTAGAAAATTACAATAAAGAACGCCCTAATTGTACGATCCAATTAATTAATCAACAAAATGGCGGAGTTTCTAAAGCTAGAAATACGGGGCTTAAAAATGCAACTGGCGAAATAATAGCTTTACTAGATTCTGATGATGCATGGCTTGAAGATAAATTAGAAATACAAATGAAATATTTATTTAATCAAGATGCAAACTTTGTTTGTGCATTACGAAATAATGATAAAATTACATTTCCATATAAAATAGTTAATAATTTTTCAGTTATAACTTTAAAAAAACTATTATTTAAAGTTGTTGGGCAAACTTCTACTGCTTTATTTAAAAAAGAAGTTTTACAAAACACAGGTTTTTTTGATGAAAATCAAAAGTATTCTGAAGATGCAAATTTTTGGATGAGAATTGCTATAAACAATAAAATGATTATACTTAATGAAAAATTGGTAACCACAGAAAATGATTACGGTCAATCAGGCTTATCATCTAATTTTAAAGATATGGAGCTAGGTGTTCAAAAAAATATCAGAGAAATGTATCTTTTAAAACAAATTAATTTTTTTGAATATATTTTTTTTATTTTCTTTTCGAAATTTAAATATATTATTAGAACATTTAAAAATTATAAATGATAAAATTGTTTTGGATATTTAGAGCTATAATTTTTAAACCATTTTTTAAAAAATTTGGTATTCCTTCTTATATTGGAAGAACGACCTATTTACATGGAGTTAATAAAATTAGTATTGGTAAAAGAGTAAGAATTTTCCCAAACGTAAGATTAGAGGTTCATGGAAAAGATTCTACGCTGGACATTGAAGATAATGTTGCAATCGGACAAAATGTGCATATTACATCAGGTGAAAAACTTACAATTGGAAAATCAAGTACTATTCTAGCTAATGTTTTTATTACAAATATTGATCATGATTATGAAGAAATTAATAAGCATATTTTAGATCAAAAGATGATTGTAAAAAAGACAATTATTGGAGAGAATTGTTTTATAGGAATTGGTGCAGCTATTCAAGCAGGTACAATATTAGGTAAACAATGCATAGTTGGTGCAAATTCTGTAGTTAAAGGTGAGTTTCCTGATTATTGTGTTATAGTTGGCGCCCCTGCAAGAATTGTTAAAAAATATAATTTTGAAACCCAACGTTGGGAAAAAATATAATAATATGAAAAATATATTAATTACTGGAGGAGCCGGTTTTATAGGCTCTAATTTAGCATTAAAATTAATCGATAAAGGTTATAATATAACGGTATTAGATAATCTTTCACCACAAATTCATGGAGAAAATCCTGAAGTTAGTTCACCGCTTTATTTAAGTATAAAAGATAAAGTGAAATTTATTTTAGGTACTGTAACTTCAGAAGAAGATTGGAAAAAAGCCATTGAAGGACAAGACGCTATTGTACATTACGCTGCAGAAACAGGGACAGGACAATCGATGTACGAAGTGAAAAAATATATTGATGTAAATATTAATGGTACCGCTTTGTTATTAGATTTGTTAGTAAATACAAAACATACAATTAAGAAAGTAGTAGTAGCATCTTCTCGTTCTATTTATGGTGAAGGGAAGTACATCAGTAAAGAGTTGGGTGCTGTCTACCCAACACAACGTACAGCCGAATATATGGATCAAGGTGATTTTGAGGTGAAATATCCTGGATCATCTGCATTAACATTAGTTGCTACGGATGAAGATTCTAAAATTCACCCATCGTCTGTATATGGTATTACCAAACAAAATCAAGAACAAATGGTGTTAACGGTTTGTCCAACAATTGGTATTGCTGGTGTAGCGTTTCGCTATCAAAATGTTTACGGTCCAGGGCAATCATTAAAAAATCCTTATACAGGTATTTTGTCTATATTCTCAACGCAAATAAAAAACGGTAACGGAATCAATATTTTTGAAGACGGAAAAGAGACGCGTGATTTTGTTTTTATTGATGATGTGGTAGATGCTACCATCTTAGGTTTAGAAAAAGAAGAAGCAAACAACCAAGTCTTTAACGTAGGAACTGGAGTTGCTACAGATGTACTTACCGTTGCTAACGAATTGATAAAAAATTATGGGGTAGAAGTACCCGTTACCGTTTCTGGTAATTACCGCTTGGGTGATATACGTCACAATTATGCCGATTTAACCAAAATAAAATCGTTGTTAGGTTTCGAGCCTAAAGTGTCTTTTGAGCAAGGTCTTCAAAAGTTTACAGCATGGGTAAATACGCAAGAGGTACAAGAAGATCAGTACCAAAAATCAATTGATGAAATGAAAGCTAAAGGCTTGTATAAATAGTGTTATGTTACAAAATAAAAACATCCTTTTAATTTCTGTAAAATTCTTCAATTACGAGGTTCTTATAAAAAATGAATTAGAAAGAATGGGAGCTACGGTTGATCTATACGATGAACGACCGTCCAATTCTTTCTTTTCAAAAGCCATCATTCGATTAAAGAAAGAAGTTTATAAAACTAAAATTACAGCATATTACAATAAACTAATAACAGACTTAAAAGATAAAAGGTTTGATTTTTTTTTGTTGATAAAAGGAGAAGCCGTTCCAAAATTCTTTATTGAATTTTTAAGAAGTAATAATCCTAACATTCAATTAATTTATTATACCTATGATTCGTTTAAGAATAACAAAAACGGTTTGGATATAATGAATTTGTTTGATTCAAAGTATACTTTTGACAGTAACGATGCAATTGCATACCAAATGGGTTTCAGACCCTTGTTTTTTGCTACAGATTATAAAGCATTGTATTTAGAGGGTAATAAAAAGTATAAATATGATTTAGCCTTTATTGGTACCGCACATTCTGATCGATACACAATTGCAGAAAATGCTAATAATTGGTGTCTTTTGAATAAATTTAAAATGTTTACTTTTTATTTTTCGCCAAGTAAATTACTTTTTAAAATAAAGAAATTAACCGAGAAGTCTTTTAAAAATTTCGACTCTGAAAAAATAGCATTTAAAAGTCTTTCACATCAAGAAATAATTAACATTTATAAAGATTCAAAAGCAATTTTAGATATTAATCATCCGGGGCAAAACGGACTTACTATGAGAACTTTTGAAACATTAGGGGCAGGTAGAAAGTTGATTACTACAAATGAAAATGTAAAAAAATATCCTTTTTACAATCAAAATAATATTTGGATTATTGATAGGAATAATCCCGTGTATGAAGAAAGTTTCTTTAAATCTGAATTTCATCAAATTGATAATGCCATATATGAAAGTATGTCTTTAAATGGCTGGATTCAAGAAGTTTTTGGCTTAAAGGAAGCAAATCATTGGACACAAGTTTTCAATTAAGAATAAATAATATGAAACTACTCTTCACAGGTGCATCTGGCTTTTTAGGTCAAAACGTAAAACCTATTCTTGAAAAACAATACGAAGTTAAAACTTTAGGTTTAGCAGGAGATGATATTGTTTCTAATATCGCGCACGATATTCCAGAAATTTCAGAAACATTCGATGTAGTTTTTCATGCTGCAGGTAAAGCACATATAGTACCTAAAACACCAGAAGAAAAGCAAGCGTTCTTTGATGTGAATTATCAAGGAACGGTAAACTTATGTAAAGCCTTAGAGAAATCAAGTTTACCTAAAGCTTTTATATTTGTTAGCACCGTAGCTGTTTATGGAGTAGAGTTTGGAGCTAATATCTCTGAAGAACATCCGTTAAAAGGCGAAACACCTTATGCATTAAGTAAAATACAAGCAGAGCAATACCTAACCGAATGGTGTGCAAAAAACAACGTTAAGTTAGGAATTATTCGTCCTTCTCTGATTGCCGGTCCAAACGCACCAGGAAATTTAGGCGCAATGGTTAACGGTATTAAAACGGGCAAATATTTGTCAATTGGTGGCGGTACGGCACGTAAAAGTGTATTAATGGTGCAAGACATTGCTAACCTTATACCTAAATTGGTTGAAAAAGGCGGTGTTTATAACGTTTGCGATGATGTACAACCTTCGTTTAGAGAATTAGAAATTATTATATCTAAGCAATTAAATAAAAAACAACCTAAGGCAATACCTTTCTTTGTTGCAAAAGCAATGGCATTAGTGGGTGATTTATTAGGCTCAAA
>Ga0079224_100016211_pt1 | contig 10457 bp, 5 predicted proteins | sample Stecom2015_FD_80414 | JGI IMG/M metagenome (GOLD analysis project Ga0079224, IMG submission 80414) | Agricultural soil microbial communities from Utah to study Nitrogen management - Steer compost 2015 | ecosystem: Environmental > Terrestrial > Soil > Agricultural land | place: USA: Utah...
GCCCAGCACCAGCGGCAGCTGCACCCGCACGCTCTTGCCGCGGGCGATCCAGGCGCCGCGGCCGACGGGGAACTCGCCCTTGGCGGCCCGCGGGAGCGACGTCTTGAGGATCGTGTCGCCGTCCAGGTTCTCCGGCTGGAGCAGCAGACCACGGCGGCCGTTCTTGACCTCCGACAGCAGCGGCCAGGTCGCGCCCCACGAGCTCGTCTCGTTCTCCGCGACGAGCAGGTGGTCCGACTTCTTGATCGCCTTGGTGAGGTCCTGGATCGCCTTGTCGGCCGGCGTCTGGAGGTACTCGCTGAGCGCCTCGATGACGACGACGATGCCCGGCTCCGTGTCCTCGTCCTGGACGGCGGCGAGCAGCTCCTTGGCCATCTCGGCGACCTTGTCGACGCCCATCGCGACGTCGGTCCATGCGACCTCGCCCGCGATCGGCGAGCGCGACTGCGCGAACAGGTACAGGCGCGCCTCCGGGTTGGCCCGCTGGACCGAGCGCGCGATGTGCACGAGGGCGTTGGACCGGCCGGACGCCGGCGGGCCCGCCACGACGAGCGTGCCCGTCGGGTCGAAGCCCAGCGGCTCGAGCGCGATGTTGTCGAGGCCGAGCACCGGCTGCCCGTCGATCCGGGGCGGCAGCACCTCGGCGCCGTACTCCGTCGGCAGCACCTTGACGGCGGGCGCGGGGCGCACGCCGGCACGGCGCATCGACTCGGCCAGCCGGTCGGTCGCGACCGCCTGCTCCTGCACCGACTTCGTGCCGCCCACGACGGCGACCTGCACCTCGAGCGAGTCCACGATGGCGCGGCCCGCCGGCGACGTCGGCGTGATGATGTCGCGCGGCGCGTTGAAGGCGAGGTAGCCGTCGTCGGTCATGCGCAGCAGGATGTTGCGCTGCACCAGCGACCGGACGTACGTCGGCACGGCGCCGGAGCGGTCGGCCGTGAACACCACGTGGATGCCGAGGCCGCGACCGTCGTTGAGGATGTCGCGGAACGCCTCGAACCACTCCGCCCGGCCTGCGCCCACCTCGTACTCGTCGCGGAAGTTCGCGAAACCGTCCACGAGCAGCAGGATGCGCGGCACGTCGAGCCGCCCGGTGACCTGCCGGTACTCGGTGACGCTCGCCGCGTTCACCGCGGCGAACGCCTCGCCACGGCGCTGCAGCTCGTCGCGCAGCATCCGCATGAGGCCGACGACGCGCTCGGTGTCGTCCCCCTTGGCGATGGTGCCGACGTGCGGGAGCGACTCGAGCATCCGCAGCGCACCGGCGGCGAAGTCGAGGCCGTACACGTGCACGGGGCCACCGCGCGGCGTGATGCCCGCGACCGCGGCGAGCGTGCGCAGCGCGGTCGACTTGCCGGAACCGCCCGTGCCGTAGACGCCGAGGTGGCCGTCCTTGTCCGGGTTGAAGTAGACCGGCGCCTGGGCCTGCTGCTCCGGCATGTCCGCGACACCGATGAGCAGCTCGGTGTCGGTGCGCTGGTAGAGGCGCGTGAGGTCGTAGACGTCGGCGAGGGAGTCGAGCCACGGACGGCGCGGGATCGGCAGACGACCCCGCTCGAACGCCTCCTGGATCCGGGCGACCAGGCGCTGCTGGTCGTTCGGCCCGAGGTCCTTCTCCTCCTGGTTGCCCTCGTCGACGACCGGCTCCTCCCACTTCTCCTCGCGGCCGAAGTGCAGGCGCGCGACCTCCACCTTGGCGCGCTCGGGCGCGCGGGTGCTCCAGGCGCCCGCGTAGGCGGACTGGAAGGCCTGCACGCGGCCGGGGCCGGTCTTGACGAGGCCGCGGCCAGGGATCGCCGGGTCGATGAACGCGGCGTCCTTGACGTCGACGACGTCGGAGGAGTCCGACTCGTCGGCCATGCGCAGGGCGACGCGCATGTTGGTGTTGGCGCGCAGGTTGTCCTTGATGACACCGGCGGGCCGCTGGGTCGCCATGATGAGGTGGATGCCGAGCGAGCGGCCACGCTGGGCGACGTCGACGACGCCGTCCACGAACTCCGGCACGTCGCCCACGAGGGCTGCGAACTCGTCGATCACGATGACCAGCGCTGGCGGCGTCTCCGGGTCGCCACGCTTCTCCAGCTCGAGCAGGTCCTTGGCCTTCTTGCGGTTGAAGAGGTGCTCGCGCCAGTGCAGCTCTGCCCGGAGGCTCGTGATCGCGCGCAGCACCAGGTGCGGCGACAGGTCGGTCACGAGGCCGACGCAGTGCGGCAGGTTGACGCAGTCCGCGAAGGCCGAGCCGCCCTTGTAGTCGACGAAGAGGAACGTCACGCGGTCGGGGCTGTACTCGGCCGCCATGCCGAGCACCCACGCCTGCAGGAACTCGGACTTACCGGCACCCGTCGTACCACCGACGAGGGCGTGCGGACCCTGCGTGCGCAGATCGAGGTGCTGGGCGTCGACACCGGCGGAGCCGACGATCGCGCGCAGCGAGCCGGGGCGCTTGCGCTTGGCGCCGTTGCCCGTGCGGTCGTACACCGACAGGTTCTGCCGCCAGCGCTCCATCACGGCGTCCGGGCTCTCGAAGAGGTCGTGGCCCAGCAGCGCGGGCATCGTGATCGAGCGCGGCAGGTCGGACGCGTCCTCGACGATCGCCCCGGCGTCGAACACCGGCGCCAGGCGACGGCCGTACTCGAGCGCCGTCTTGCCGTCGACCTCCTCGAGCACGATGTCGTCGACCCAGCGGCCGAGGCGCACCATGCCGACGCGCGGGCCCTCCTGGGTCACCTCGACGAACGTGCGGCACGCCGCGGGCAGCGCGGCCGCCTCGGCGGAGATCCACAGCGGGTAGACGCCTGCGTCGGCCCCCATCTCGGCGAGCTGGATGAGGCGCGCCCTGTCGACGTCGATGTCGTCGGAGATGACGACGACCACTGCGGGCACCGGCGACTTGGTCCCCGTGTCCGCCGTGCTCTTGCTGCCGACGTCGCCGCCGCGCTCGAGGGCCGCGTTGTCCTCGGCGATCGCGCCGCGGCGGTTGCCGCCGCGGGCCGCCTTGAGGCGCGTCGAGATGAGCTCCTCGAGCTGCGCCAGCAGCCGCTGCGCACCGGACGCCGAGTCGGCGAGGTGGTGGCCCTCGATGGGGCTGTGGGCCGACGAGGTGTGCGGGATCCAGGTGAGCCAGCTCAGGTGCTGGGTCCACACCGGGCTCACGATGCTGGTCACGACCAGCTCCGACGGCGAGTGCAGGCCGGTGAGCTGCAGCAGCACGGCGTTCAGCGAGCCGATCACGCGCGGCGGCGGGCCGGCGAACCCGAGCGCGCCCGCGTCGTACAGGTTCTCGACGACGGGGACGCCGTCGACCTCCTTGTACTGCTCGATCAGCTCGTCCAGGACGTCCTGGTACTCCTTGATGAGCTGACCCTTGCCGCCGGTCTTCACCGTGTTACGGGACGGCATGGTGCCGAGACCGAACCGGACGTTGAGGAAGCTCCAGTGCTCGGGACGGCGCGTCCACAGCAGCGGGCCGTGGCGCATCGCCTCGACGTAGACGTGCTGGGTCGCGGGGGCCTCGCGCAGGCGGACCGAGCGCTCGACCTCCTTCTCCTCCTTGAGCACCTCGCGCAGCGAGGTCAGGCGCTCCTCGAACCGCTCGACGTCGCGCTCGAGCCGCTTGCGCTTCTGCCGCTTCTGGGTCACGAAGTTGCCGACCATCATGAGCGGCGCCATGGCGACGAACAGCAGCGAGAAGACGCGGCCCGTCAGGACGAACATGCTGCCGCCCATGAGCACGGGGGCGAGCAGCGCGAGGAACGGGAACTCCGACGGCTCGGTCTCCTTCGGCGCCTCCGGAGACTCGAACTCCTCGCCGTGGTAACGCGCCTCGACGCGCGGGGAGCGGGTGAACGAGACCGGGCCGGCCTTCGGGGTCACGCCGGTGATCGTGGCGGGCCTGCGGCTCTCGATGGTGACGGTGGTGTCACCGAGCACGACCTTCTGGGAGCCCTCGATGCGCAGTCGCTGCACGTGCACGCCGTCGACCAGGATGCCGTTGGCCGAGCCGAGGTCGACCACCTCGATGCCCTCGGACACGTCCAGGCGCAGGTGCTGCTTGGACACCATGGGGTCGTCGACGACGACGTCGCACTCCTGCGAGCGCCCCAGCACCCACGAGCCCTCGGTGAGCTCGACGGTGCCGCCGCCCTCGATCCGGACGGCCGCACGGACGGCGTCCGACCCCGGGTAGTCGAACCCGGGCATCGCCTGCTCCACCGACGCGACGAACGCACCGGAGCCGATCCACGCCTCACCGAGGGCGGCGTCGGCAGGAAGCCGGACCGGCCGGTCCTGGCCCGGCAGCTGCGCCTCTAGCGTGCGCGACCGCCCCGGGGCGCCGGGCGCCGACGGGTCCACCCGGGCGATCGTGTCGGCGATCTCGCCGATGCGAGCGCCGGCGTCGGCGGTCACCACGACGTCGTCGTGGCTACCGTCCGACCGTACGAGCGTCACCTTGACGCGCATGAATCCTCCCCGTCACTTCCTCTTGTCCTGGAGGCCGTCCACGATGGCGGCCACCACCCCGCCGACCACGGCACCGCCTGCCGCTGCGGCCCACGTCGACCCCTGCACGAGCACCCGCCCGAGGGCGCGCCAGGGGTCGAAGAAGTTGCCTGTCCCTGTCCCGGTGACCAGCACGGTGCCGAACACCACCAGCACCCAGACGATCGCGGCGCCGCCGATCGCCCAGGCCACCACGACCTGTGCCCTCGTCCTTCTCGGCCCGCTCATCCGGTGGCCCCCTTCTCGTCGTCGGGCTCGTCGAGCAGCGGCAGGTCCGCCGCCGTGACGAGCCGTGAGGCCACCGCGTACTCGACGAGGCGGGCCCTGCGGTTGGTCGCGAGCGCGCCGGGCCCGCCGCGCAGGCCCTTGACCCCGATCCGGTCGAGCTTCTCGCACACGTTGTCGAGCTTGCGGTTGAACCGTGTGCTCGCCCAGCCCAGCCGGCGGGCCGCGGCGGCCGACGACGGGATCTCGCTCAGCCCGGTGCCCTCGCGGCGCAGCATGGGCTCGGCCAGCGAGACGATCAGCTGCTTCTGGCTCTTGGTGAAGCTGATCGCGCCGATCGTCGTGGCGCCCGAGCCGTCGTCGTCCTCGGAGCGGATCTCGTGGTACGGCGCGTTGTCGAGCTGCGCGGTGATCTCGTACGTGGTCGGGCCGGCGGTGAACACGATCGACGTCGTGGGGAACACCAGCGGCAGGCGGTTGCCCGGCGGGAGCCAGGACTGCACGCCTCCTCCGGCGTCGCACACGGTCGCCGCGATGAGGGAGCCGACGTTGGACAGCCACCAGATGCCGTCCTCGAGCGTGATGCGCAGGAAGCGGCGGTGCAGGTAGGGGTTGTCGTCGATCGCGAGGTCACCCTCGCGCCCGATGTCGAAGGGCTCGCCCTCCTCGGACGGCCGAAACCATTCGCCGGCGAACTCGATCGCAAGGCCGTTCATCCACTCACCTCCCTGTGTCCTCGCTCCGGGCTAATCCCGCCCGGAGCCTCGCTCCACACTCGTCCTACGGGGTCACGCACGCGGTCTCGCCGCGCGACGCCTTGCTCGACCGGACCACGAGCACCTCGACGCACAGCTCCTGCTCGCCGTCGAGCGGGACCGTGACCGTCGTCGCGTTGCCCGGCACGGGCTCGGGCACGGGGTCGCCCGTCAGCTCCAGCACGCGGTACGCGTACGTGTCACCCTCTTCCATCGAGGTGGGGGCGGTCCAGGAAAACACCGCGTCGCCGCCCTTGACCTCCGCCGCGAGCTCCTTGACCGGGGGCACGTACCCACCCGCCGGCGCCGGCGGCACGAAGGTCGACGTCGCCGTCGTCTCCTCGTCCGTCGGCTCGTCGGTGTCGCGGGTCAGCGCCCAGGCCGAGACCGCGACGACCGCGACGACGACCACACCGGCCACGATGCCCCACAGCCCGCCACGGCTCGCCTGCTCCTGGGGCTCCTCCGCGGGCGCCTGCACAGGTGCCTGCTGCGTGCCGGGGCTCGCCGTGGCCTGCGTGCCCTGCGTGGCCTGGTCGACCGCGCCACGGTAGACGGTGTCCTCGGCGTCGGGGGCGGGCGCCGCCGCCTGCGTCGGCCGGGCCGGTGCGTACGCTCCGCTCGCCGCGGCGCTCAGCGCTCCGCCTGCCCCGCCGGGTCCGAAGCCGCCGTTCGGGGCGTACCCGCCTGCCGGACCGAAGCCGCTCGACGCGGCCTGCGGGCCCGCCGGGTCGATCGTGACGACCTGGCGCAGCCGGGTGCCGTCGGCCTCCGCGTCGTCCTCCTGCATCGCGCCGGACTCGTCCAGCAGGTCGATGGGGGTGACGTCGCGCGACAGCTCGACCTGGACCTTCTGCAGCTCGCGCGCGAAGGCGAGGACGGTCGGGTACCGCGAGGTGATCTGCTTCGACATCGCGATGCGCAGCACGCGCTCGAGCGACGGCGGGACGTCGCTGCGGCTGACGGGCGGCAGCTCGTCCTGCTCGATGCGGCGCACCAGGTCCGCCGACGTGTTGGAGCCGCCGGGCACCTCGAAGGGCGTGCGCCCGGCCAGCAGCGTGTAGCAGGTGGCGGCCAGCGCCCAGACGTCCGTCGCGATGCCGGACATCGGCGGGTCGCCGAACGACTCGGGCGGCGACCACGGGATCGACATGCCCTCGGCCGCCGACGCCTCGTCCACCGTCGACGAGATGCCGAAGTCGGTGAGCGCGGGGTGGCCGAACTGCGTGACGAGGATGTTCGACGGCTTGAGGTCGCGGTGCAGGATGCCGAGCCGGTGCGCGGTCTCGACGGCACCCGCGATCTGGATGGTGATGCGCAGCGCCTCCGCCACGGAGAACCGCTCCGAGCGGTAACGCGCACCCAGGTTGGGCCTCGAGCAGTACTCCATCGCCAGGAAGGGGCGGCCGTCGTTGGCCACGCCCGCCTCGTACATCGTGACGATCGACGGGTGGTTGCCGAGCGTCGCCATCAGGTCGGCCTCGGCGTCGAACGCAGCCCGCTGGGTCTCGCTCGACCACTCCTTGAGCAGCACCTTGACCGCGACCTGGCGCCGCGGACGCTGCTGCTCGTACAGGAACACGTCCGAGAAACCACCCGAGCCGATGAGCTTGCGGTACTCGAAGCCCTCGATCTCGGGTGGCGGGGACGGCTTCCTCTTGGTGCTCACGCTTCTCCTTCGTCCGTCGTCGTGCGGGTGCCGGCCCTCACCAGATGCCCTCGAACGTGAGGGTCACGCCGTCGCCCAGGTCCACGACGTCGCCGTCGGACACGAGCTCCTTCTCGTTGGGGTGGAGGCGCCGCGGGGGCTGGCCCGGCCGCAGCAGGGTGGTGCCGTTGGTCGTGGCCAGGTCCGTCACCAGCACGTGCCAGTCCTCGAGCGAGACCTCGACGTGCGAGCGCGAGATGTCCTGCTGAGGGCTCGAGACGGTCACCAGGCGCGGCATCTGGTCGGCCGACGTGTTGTTGGTGCGCGGCCGACGACCCACGATCACGGGGCGGTCCAGCTCGATCACCTGGCCGCCGTGGGCGCCCGTCGCGGCTCCCGAGGTCACGACCATGCGGCCGAGCGACGGTCGCGGGGCAAGGGCCGCCTCGGCGGACAGGGCGCTGCCGCACTCGCGGCAGGTCTCGCGGGAGGTCGGGTTGGCGTGCCCGTTCTCGCACGTCACGGCGAGGATCTGCGGCGCGTTCGGGTTCGCCGGGGCGGAGAACCGCGGCGCGGAGGGCGACGCGGCCGCCTTCTTCAGGTCCGCGATCGCCGACGACATGACCGTGTGGCCGTCGTGGTCGTCGTCCTCCTCGGCCACGGACGCGGCGCGGTGCGCCGCGGCCGGGGTCGCGCCCGCCCAGCCGGGCACCCCGGCGATCGGCACACCGGAGATCAGCCCGGCGCCCGCGTCGTCGCCCTGGTCGGAGGGCACGGCCGCGGGAGCAGGCGGCTCCGGCGGGGGCGGAGGCGCGACGGGCGGCGCAGCGGCAGGGGCGGGAGCGTGCTCCTCCTCCCCCTCCTCCGAGCTCTCGGGACGGACGGCGGCCGCCTCGACGCCGTGCGCGACCGTGGCGCCCCACAGGTGCAGGTAGTCGTCCTCGTCGGCGCTGTCCTCGCCGGCCGGGCTCGCCCCGGCCTCCGCCGGTGCGGGCTCCCCGCCCTCGTCCTCCGGAGCGATCGTCTCCTCCGGCGCGGGCATCATGGTCACCGTGCCGAGCGGCGCGGCCGACTCCGCCGGGGGCTCGTCGGCGGGCTCGGGCACGGACGCGGACGTGGGCGCTGACGCCACCGCCGGATCCGACACGGGTTCGGGCGTCGGGTCGGGCACCGGCGCGGTCGGCACGGGCTCGGGCGCGGTCGGGACGGGGTCGCTCGCAGCACCCGCAGCCGCCGGCGCGGCGTCCGCCGACGGCTCGACCACCTGGTGCCGCACGACCCCCGCCAGCACGACGCCGGACTCGACCGGGAGGCCGTCCGCGAAGCTGCCGAAGCCCGAGACGCCCGTCGCGATCTCGACCGCTGTGACACCCTCGACCACCCGTTCGGTCCACGAGATCACCCCCGCGCCGGAGACGGTCTGGGCGCCCGACGCCGTCTCGATCGTCACCGTGAGGCCGTCGCCGCGGGCCACGACGTGCGCGGTCGCGGGCTCGCCCGAGCCCGCGCGCGTGAGCACCACCACGGCGAAGGGCGGCACGCTCGCGAGGCCGCCGACGGCCGACGACGTCAGCGTGCCCAGCACCTCGGCGACGCCCGAGCCCGGCGCCGCGAGAGCCGACCAGAGACCGTGGGCCCGGCCGAGCCCGTCGGTCCCGCCCTCGTCACCGGGCAGCACCACCACGGCGTCCCCGCGCACGACGACGCGCGCCTTCCCCGTCGTGTACCGGATTCCCGTGCGCTGTCCAGCGTCCGAGGTGCTCATGGTCGCCTCCCTGTTGCTTCCTTGCTCGTGTCCCGCCCCTGCCACACCCCCGTGCCAGGCTTCCGGGTCGAACCGTACCGACCCTCACCGACATCAGTCCCGGGGGATCGTGTCCTCGTCCGCGAACCCGCCGCGCGGCAGGGTCCTCGACCCCGCCGTCTCGTGCGCCACCCCTGTCGCGTCGACCACGATCACCGTGATGTTGTCCCGGCCGCCCGCCGCGATCGCGGCCTCGACCAGTCGCCCTGCCGCCACCTGCGGGTCCGGCTGGTCGAGCAGGATCCGCGTGATCTCCTCGTCGGTGAGCTCGCCCGTCAGCCCGTCCGAGCAGACGAGGATCCGGTCGTGCGCCCCGATCGGGATGTACCGGAAGTCGGCCTTCGCCTCGTCCCGACCGCCCAGCGCCCGCGTGATCACGTGGCGACGCGGGTGGTTCCGCGCCTCCTCGGCCGTCAGCGTACCGGCGTCGACCATCTCCTGGACCTCGGAGTGGTCGACGCTCACCTGGTCCAGCACACCGCTCGAGAGCAGGTAGGTCCGCGAGTCGCCCACGTTGACGAAGAGCCAGTACGGCGCGTCGTCGATGTACGCGACCACCGCGCCGGTGAGCGTCGTGCCCGCGCCCCTGCCACCGCCCGACGTCTCGATGGCCCGGACCCGCTCCTGGGCGGCCTCCAGCAGCGCCTCGACGTGGTGCGGCTCGACCCGCTCGATCTCCGCGAGCGGACGCAACGCGTCGAGCGCGGTCGCGCTCGCCACCTCGCCCGCCGCGTGGCCGCCCATCCCGTCGGCGACGAAGAACGCCCCGCCGCCCGCGAAGTACCCGTCCTCGTTGAGCTGACGGCGCAGCCCCCGGTCGGAAGCAGCACCCCAGGACAGCGTCAGCGTGTCCTCGTTCATGCGCCTGCCTGCCGGGGGTGCACGACGACGCGGCGGTCGCCCACGTGGATCGTCGACCCGACGGGCACGCGCACGCGCACACCCGGCTCGGCGACCCGCGGGGGCAGGCCGGGCGCGGAGACCACGGTCCCGTTCGTGGAGCCGCGGTCGGTCAGCCACAGCCCCGCGGTGTCCACACCGAGCTCCGCGTGCGTCTTGGACACCGAGCGGGTCGGGTCCTCGACCTTGACGAGGATCCAGCCGGACCCGTCGGGCGCCTGCGGGTTGCGGCCCACCAGTGCCTTGGTGTCGACGGTGAAGCGCTCGCCGCTCTCGATCTCCAGCACGACGGCGGACACCGGCGCCGGGGACATCGACGACCGTCCCGTGGACATCCGCGTCATGTCGATCGGCGCGGAGTCACGCTGCTCGTGCTCGGCCCCCGGCGGCTGGACCGGCTGCTGCACGGGCGGCTGGACCGGCTGCTGCACCGGCGGTTGCGCGGGAGTCGCCGGGCGCACGGGCGGCTGGACCGGAGGCTGCGGCGCACTCACGGGCGGCTGCACCGGCTGCTGCACCGGCGCCGCGGGCGCCACCGGCGGCGCCGGACGCACGGGCGGCTGCACGGGCTGCCCCGGGTGCGGCGTGCCGCCCGAGCCCGGGTGCGGCCTGCGGATCGTGA